>Ga0065165_1001500_pt1 | contig 24692 bp, 30 predicted proteins | sample AraplaMF_Cvi_mMF_FD_63813 | JGI IMG/M metagenome (GOLD analysis project Ga0065165, IMG submission 63813) | Arabidopsis root microbial communities from the University of North Carolina, USA - plate scrape MF_Cvi_mMF (version 2) (version 3) | ecosystem: Host-associated > Plants > Roots >... | reverse complement strand
ACACTTGCCCCCACCTGGCGGCTTCGCCGCCTGTCCGCCCCCAGAGGGGGCGGAGCCTTCGCACCGGCGCTCTTCCCCCTCCGGGGGAAGACGACCGCGAAGCGGTCCGTAGGGGGCAAGTGATGGATCCGTCTTCCCTACCGCCCCGTCACCGACGCCAGGGCCCGGGCGATCTGGTGGACGTTGTAGGGCTTGCGGACGATCGGGGCGTCGAAGCCCATCGGGGCGGCCTTGTCGGCGTAGCCGGTGGCGAACACGAACGGCCGGCCCTCGCGGCGCAGCACCTCGGCGACCGGGGCCACCGACTGGCCGTTGAGGTCGGCGTCCAGGACCGCCGCGTCGAACGACAGCTCCAGCATCTGCAGCGCCTCGGACAGCTCGGCCGCGCAGCCCACCACCTCGACGCCCGAATCCTCCAGTCCCGCCTCCAGCTCCATGGCCAGCAGCAGCGAGTCCTCGACGATCAGCACCTTCAGCCCGGCGATGTCGCCGGCCTTGAAGCTGTCGTCGCCGCCGCCCACGGTTTCGACGATGCGGGCGTCGGGGGTCTCGACCGGCTCCGGCTCGGGCTCGTCGATCAGGGCGTCGGCGGCGGCGTGGATCATCGCCGTGACGCCGCTGCGCTTGTATTCGACGGTCGCCCGCCCGCCCAGCTCGCGGCCGACCACGTCCTCGATCAGGGTCATGCCGAAGCCGCGCACGTCCGGCGGCGAGGTCATCGGCCCGCCGGTCTCCAGCCATTCCAGATTGAAGCCGCCGTCGGGGGCCACGCGCCAGACCACCTCGACCCGGCCGCTCTCGACCGACAGCGAGCCGTACTTGACGGCGTTGACGGCCAGCTCGTGCAGGGTCAGCGACAGGGCCGCCGCCGCGCGGGGCGTCAGGAACAGCTCCGGCCCGTCCCAGCGGGTCTGGTTGGGGGCCAGGCCCCCCAGCTCGGCCGCCGCGATCCGCGCCAGGGTGGCGCCGCGCCAGCGGGCGGCGCTGAGCAGGTCGTGGGCCGAACTCATCGACTTCAGCCGGCCGTTGAAGGCCTTCAGGAAGCCGTCCAGGGACGAGGCCTTGCGGGCCGACTGGCCGGCCACCGACTGAACGGCGGCCAGGATGTTCTTGATCCGGTGGTCCAGTTCGGTGAGCAGGTTCTCGCGCTGGTCGTCGGCGTCCCTGCGGGCGGTGACGTCCTGCACCACCCCGATCAGCCGCAGCGGCCGGTTGCCGGAATCCCGGACCAGCAGGCCGGCCACGCGGTTCCAGACCACCTTGTGCGGGTCGGACGCCTGGCGCCGGAACTCGACCTCGTAGCGTCCCTGGGCCTTCAGCTGGGCCTCGACCTCGGCGCGGACCGTCTCGCGGTCGTCGGGGTGCACGAAGCCGTACAGCGCCTCGCCGCCCTGGGCCGGCGCGACGCCTTCGGGGACCTCGGTGATCGACGCCATCCGGGCGCTGACCCGGACGGTGTCGGCCGCGACGTCCCAGACGAACTCGCCCAGGTTGGCGGCGTGCAGGGCCAGGGCGATCCGTTCGCTGTCCAGCGTGCGCTCGGCGACGTTGCGGGCGGTCTCGGCGTCGTGCAGCAGCTCTTCCATCGCCAGGGCGGCCAGGTCGGCCAGGGCCTCGGTCAGGCTCGGGTCGACGGCGTCGCGGGGCGCGGGATCCTCGACGGTCAGCAGGCCGACGATCTCGCCCGACGCCGTCTTCAGAGGCGCGCAGGCGAAGAAGCGGCTGTCCGCGCACCAGGGGCGCAGGATCTGGTCGGGATCGCCGGCGAGGTCGGGATGGGCGACCACGCGGTTCTCGCGCAGCCGTTCGGCCAGGCCGGGGGGGCGAGGCTCCTCGAGATGGTCGAACCCGACCTTGGCCTTCAGCCAGACGCGGTCCCTGCCGATCAGGCGGATCGCCGCGCGCGGGGCGCCGAACAGGCGCGAGGCCAGGCGCACGATGCGGTCGAATCGGGGGTCGGCCGGGTCGCCGTCGAAGACGCGAAGGGCGTCGAGGGCGCGCAGCCGCCGCGCCTCCTGATCATCCGTCAGCGTTCCACCCGCATCGTCCATGATTCGACCATAAACCGGGTTCGCGCGAGGCGCGAGATCGATAAAGCCGGCGCCCCGCCATCGGGGGTGAAGATCCCCTGTGGTGAAGCTCCAACCTTAAGGCTACAATGGAACTCGTCGCCTTGGCTTCGCGTTGTGCGGGCGCAGCTCTGCAGCTGCCCGCCCCCCACAAGCCGAGCCGCGAACCGGAGATCATCATGCCCGACAACGCCCTCAATCCCGCCCTGAAGGAAGCCAGCAAGGCTTCGTCGAACGCCGGCGCCGCCCTCGACCACGCCGAGCGCAGCTTCGGCGAGGCGGCCAACGCCGCCCGCGGCAACTTCAGCGAGGCCGCCTCGGCCGCCAAGGCCAATCTTGCCGACGCCGCCAAGCGCATCGAAGCGTCCCTGACCCAGGGCCTCGAAACCCTGCGCGCCCAGACCCGCACCTACACCGACACCGCCGGCCAATCGGTCGACGAAGCCAGCCGCTATGTCAGCGAACGCGTTCGCGAGCGGCCGATCACCGCCACCCTGGCCGGCCTCGGCGTCGGCGTCCTGCTGGGCCTGCTGCTGGCCGGAAACCGCGGCGGCCGCGACAAGTGATCTTCGGCAAGACCCTGACGACCCTGGCAGCGGCCGCGGCGATCGCCGCGGCCGCTGCCGTGAGCGTGTTCGCCGCGGCCTTCGCGCTGTTCGCGGTGCTGCAGCCCCATCTCGGCGCCGCCGGCGCGGCGGCGGTGGTCGCCGCGGTCGCCGCCGCGGTCGTCGGCCTCGCCGGCCTGCTGGCCGCGCTCAAGGCCGAGGAGAAGGCCCGCCCGGCCCCCGCGCCGGACGCCCTGGCCTTCGCCGAGAAGGCCATCGAGATGGTCAAGGAGCGCCCGATCCTGACCGTCGGCGCCGGCCTGGCGGCTGGGATCATCGCCTTCCGCAACCCGGCCCTGGCGGCCATCGTCGCCAAGGCGCTGCTGGATTCGCAAAAACCGCCGCAGCGTTAGCGGCAATCGACAAGACGAGCCTTTCCCGCCTCTGGTTTTCTGGGCCTCCCCGCCCATCTTCCGGGGGCGTTTTGCCCTGGAGCGATCATGTTCAAACTCCCCGACCTCCCCTACGCCTATGAAGCCCTGGAGCCGACCATCTCGGCCAACACGCTTCATTTCCACCATGACAAGCACCACGCGGCCTATGTGAACGCGCTGAACGGCCTGCTGCCGGAAGGCGACAAGCGCCCGCTGGAAGCGGTGATCCGCGAAGCCGGCCCCGGCAAGGTGTTCAACAACGCCGCCCAGGCCTGGAACCATGCGTTCTTCTGGGACTGCATGAGCGCCGACAAGGCCGCCCCGTCGACCGAGCTGGCCGCCGCCATCGCCGAGGCGTTCGGAGACCTGGCCGGCCTGAAGGAAAAGTTCGTCGCCGAGGGCGTCGGTCACTTCGGTTCGGGCTGGGTCTGGCTGGCCGTGCAGGACGGCAAGCTGGTGGTGATCTCGACCCACGACGCCGACGACACCCTGACCAAGCCGGGCGTCACCCCGCTGCTGGTCTGCGACCTGTGGGAGCACGCCTACTACCTGGACCACCAGAACAATCGGAAAGGCTTCCTGGAAGCCTGGTTCGACGTCCTGCCCAACTGGGCGTTCGCCGACGCCCAGTTCGCCGCGGCCAAGGGCCAGGGCGAGGCCTGGACCTATCCCGAGCCGGCCTGATCGGTTCCAGCCTTCTAGATCCGGAGCGGCGCGACCTCGGTCGCGCCGTTTTCGTTCGGGCCCTCGGGCGCGCAGCGACGCGGCACCGACCATGTCCGGAAGGTCGTGAACCGGGTGCGCTCGAAGGCCAAGGCGGTGACGCGGATGTCGACGTCGTCGACCTCGATCAGGTTGAAGCTGGGCGGCACGCCGCGCTCGCGCACCGACAACGTCCCCGAGCCCACCGCCTGGGTGCAGCCGTCCGAGAACGGATAGGGATGCACGAACGGCGCGTGGATGTGGCCGGTCAGGACCAGGTCCACCCCGGCGTGCGAGAAGGCCTGGGCGGCCGCCGTGCCGCCGTGTACCCGGGCGGTCATCGGGCCGCCGATCATCTCGATCAGCGGGTGATGGCAGACCACGATCTTCAGGGCCCCCGGCGCCGCGCCCCTCAGGTCGGCGCAGACCTCGCGGACCTGGCGGCGCGACACCGCGCCCTTCGACCAGTTCAGCCGCAGCTGGAAGGCGCGGGCCGAGTTGAGGGTGACGACCGTGGCGCGCGGATCGTCCCAATCGCTGTTCATCCGCTCGCCGAACCGGCGCTCGTAGCGTCGCCACGGGGCGACCAGCCGCGTCAGGATTTCGCGGGGACCCGCGAACGGGGTGTCGTGATTGCCCGGCGTGACCAGGCGCGGCCGGGGCAGGCGGTCGAGCCAGGCCTGGGCGGCGTCGAATTCCTCGATCTTGCCGTCCTTGGTCAGGTCGCCGGCGGCGATCACCAGGTCGGGCCGCTCGGCGTGGATGCGCTCGACCGCCGCCTCGACGGCGGCCTTGTGCTCGCCGCCGAAATGGATATCGGAGACCTGGACCAGCTTGAGCGGAGTCATGAGGCGGGAACCAGGGCGCGGAAGGCCTTGGGGCGGAAGCGGATGCTGACGGTGTCGCCCAGCCGCACAGGCTCGCCGTCGAGGATGGCCGGGATCGGACCTCCGGCCCAGACCTTGCCGATCCGGCAGCGGCCGACGATCACCGACGGGTCGTTGCGCCAGTTGCCGGTCACGGTGTTGACCCCCAGGCGGAAGATGTCGAGCGCGCTGGCGGGATCCAGGGCGGCGGCCTCCAGGGCCTGCGCGTCGGCGTCCAGGTCGGCCGAGACCAGGGGGCACAGCAGGCTCAGCGCCTCGGTCTTGCCCTTGGGACGGCCGTCCAGCACGTAGCGCAGCCGGCTGGAGAAGGCGCGGCGCAGGGCGCGGCGGGCGCGCATCAGCGCCAGGGCGGCCCGGCCAGCCCGCGCCGCCTCGCGGGCCTGCGCCCACAGGGCCGGGCTGCCGAGGATGGCGGCGACGAAGAACAGCCGGCCGTCGATCTCGCCGCCGGAGATCATCCGCTCCCGGCCGCTCTTCAGGCAGTTGGCCATGGCCTCGGGCCACGGGATGGCGCCGTACAGCGCGTGGGGCAGCATGTTCATGGTGCCGCCGGGCAGGGGCGCGATCAGGGGGCCGTCGGGGCCGGCCATCTCGGCGGCGGCCCGCGCGGTGCCGTCGCCGGCCACCACCAGCAGGGCGTCGGGCTTGGAATCGAGGGCGTCGCGCAGGCAGGCGGTCAGCTCGCCCTCGCTGGGGGCGTGGACCCGTCCCGTAACCCCGTGCTCGGCCAGGATGGCCTCGGCCTGGGCGGGCGCCTCCTTGCCCACCGAGCCGGAAGCGATGTTGGTGACGACTTCCACACGCATGCGAAGTTCCAGGGCGCGCGGGGCGCCGGGCCAGGGCGCGGATGCGCGAGGAAGGTTCGAGACCAGAAACGGCGGCGCTTGACGGCGGTTCCCGGAACCGTTGGCGGGCGCGGCTCGTTTGCCTGCGTGGGACAAGCTCGAACGGAGAGCCACGATGAACAAGACCTTGATCGCCCTCTTGGGCGTCGGCGTGCTGGCCAGTGCTTGCACCGCCACCGGCAACACCGAACGCAACGCGGCGGGCGGCGCGGCCCTGGGCGCCTTGGCGGGCGCGATCGTCGGCAACAATGTCGGCGGCGGCAGCGCCACCACCGGCGCCGCCGTCGGCGCGGCCCTGGGCGGCACCATCGGCGCCGTGAAGGGCTGCCGCGAGGACGGCGGCTGCGGCGCGACCAACGTCAATCGCCGTCAGTACTATGACGAGCGCGCCGGACGGTATTACTACTACGACTCACGTAGCGGTCGTTACTACTGGGAAGACGGCAGCCCCCGTTAAGGCGGGCCGGGCCGAACCCTCGTAAAGGCGGCCGGCTTGCGTCGGCCGCCTTTTGCGCGCCGTGGCGTCAGAGAGGGCAAGCGATGAAGACGATCGGACGGGCGATAATCGGCGCGGCGGCGCTGGGCGGCCTGGTGGTGGCGGGATGCACAAGCCATCCCTGGCCCAAGACGCGGTCGCAGATCGTGCAGATGGCCCCCAGCTGCGAGGACTTCTCGGTCCAGATCTATTTCGAGAGCCGTTCGGCCCAGCTGACCAACGAGGCGCGCTCGGTGCTGAAGGGCGCCGACGCCCTGGCCACGGGCTGCAAGGTCGCCTCGGTGAGGGTCGTCGGCCTGGCCGACGCCGTCGGGGCCCCCGACGCCAACCTGGCGCTGTCCAAGCAGCGCGCCGAAGTCGTGACGCGGGCGCTGGACAAGATGGGCTACAGCAACGTGGCGTTCGACGTCGGGGCGGCGGGCGACGCGGGGGCCATGACCAACGACGGCGAGAACCGGCCCCTGAGGCGCCAGGCCGACATCCGCTTCGATCTGGACGGAAAGCTGCGCTAGCCGCGGCCAGACCGGCGCGCCCAAAACGCGCACGAAAAAGGCGGATCCAAACGGGTCCGCCGAACGGTCGTTCAAGGGTAGGGTGCGGAGGCAGCAGGCTGGCTTTCACCAGCCTCAAGTCGGGGGGGCGTCGCCGCCTCCGCAATTCGAAAACGCCGCTTCCAGAAGGCGGTTCCCGCCGCGCGAAACTTTTTTCACTCTTCCCGCGATTATTTTCCGTGACGCGTTCCCTTTCGGCCAAGCCTGAAAGGGAACGCCGCGAGGGACCGGACGTTGATTTCCCGAAGGCCGCGTGGCCTCGCACCGGGGAGCAAACGTCGTGATCCGCACCTTCAGAGCCGAGCATGGTGGTCTGGCCTTCGAGAGCGCGCCGACGCGCCGACAGAGGGTCCGGCGCAACCGCATCATGGCCCTGGCGGTGATCGTCGCGGTGGCGGCGTCGGCGGGCGTTCTCCAGCACTTCAACGACAACCTGGCTTCCAGCGCGCCGACGAAACCTGGCGCGGGAGCCTATTCCGCCGCCCGATAAGGAGGCTCAAGATGCCCGCCGACCTCGAACACCCCCATCCCGTCGTCAACGCGACCCGCGCGCGCCAGGGTCGTTGGGGCAAGCATGTCTTCTGGGTGCTGGTCATCTCGACCGTGCTGGCCGCCGCGGCGCTGTTCGGCGCCTGGGGGCTGCGCTCGGGCGACCTGGCTGGCGTCGAACACACCACCGGCGCGACCACCACCCAGGAAGCCGAGCAGTATTCCACGCCGCAGACCCCGGTCAGGCAGACGCCCGCCAACTAACCCCGCTTCGCGGTCGCCCGCGCCAAGCCCATGAAAAAGGCCCCGGTGAAAGCCGGGGCCTTGATCGTTTTGGGCGTCTGACCGGGATCAGGCCGCCTTTTGGGTCCGGCGCGGGTGGAAGAACAGCGCCTGGCCGATCGCCGCCTTCACTGTTTCCGGCTGGAAGGGCTTGGTGATCAGGAAGGTGGGCTCCGGACGCTCGCCGGTCAGCAGGCGCTCGGGGAAGGCGGTGATGAAGATCACCGGCACGTCGAGGCGGGCCAGGATGTCCTTGACCGCGTCGATGCCCGACGAGCCGTCGGCCAGCTGGATGTCGGCCAACACCAGGCCGGGCGTGCGGCGGGTGACGGCGTCGACCGCCTCGCCGCGGGTGGCGGCGATGTCGATCACGTCATGGCCCAGTTCCTTGACCAGGGCCTCGATGTCGGCCGCGATCACCGGCTCGTCCTCGATGATCAGGACCTCGGTGGCCAGTTCGGCGTCGATCTCGCTCTGGGCCTCGGCGATCAGCCGTTCGACCTCGGCGAAGTCGCAATCCAGGATCTGCGAGGCTTCGGTGGGGGTGAAACCTTCCAGGGCTGTGAGCAGGAACGCCTGGCGCGACCGCGGCGCGATCCGCATTAGGCGCTGCGAGGCGTCGTCGGCCGCATTGCCCGAGTCGTCGCGGCGGGCCTCCAGCTGGGCGCCCGAGGACAGCCAGATGGCGTGGAACACGCGGTACAGCGCGACCCGGGGCGACAGGTTGGCGTCCAGCGACCGTTCGCCGGCCGCCAGGGCTTCGAGCGCGACGCGGACATAGTGGTCGCCGGTGGTCTGGTCGCCGGTCAGCGCGCGGGCATAGCGACGAACGTAAGGCAAGTGCGGCGCCAGCCGGGCAAGAAGACTCATGACCCCTCCCGTGTGAGTGTCTTCGGAAACAAAAAAGCCTGCGGTGCGGTGAAGCTGCGCCGTTCGGCCATCCGAACATAAACGCAACCCTCAGACGGCGGTTCCATGGCGGCTTCCGAACCGACAACAATTTTGCCATCATACGCTCAAGCTTGTGGAACCCCATAGGGAATCCGACGTTGTCATCCGGCGTACACTCATTCGGCCAAAGGGGGCGGGCGCCGCGTCTTGTCGGCGTCGAGGACATGATCGAACACGTACCCATGGAAGATCACCGCAAAGGGGCGGCTGCGCTCGACGAAGCCCGGCTCCGCCAGCAGGCTATAGGCGTCAAGCTTCGTCAGATGTTCGACGAGGTCGTGAACGAGCCGGTGCCCGACGAGTTCCTGGACATCCTGCGCAAGGCCGAGACGCCTTCGGGAGAGCGTTGAGCATGAGCGAAACGCAAGTCGGCCGGTCACCGTTCGATCCGGTCCGTGACGGGACCTTCAAGAAGGAACTCGTCACGCTCATTCCGCATCTGCGGGCCTTCGCCCGCACCCTGACCGGCGACCCCACCGCGGCCGACGACCTGGCGCAGGACGCCATGATGAAGGCCTGGGACGCCCGCGCCAGCTTCCAACTGGGCACCAACATGAAGGCCTGGACCTTCATGATCCTGCGCAACCAGTTCTATTCCGAAAAGCGCCGGTCCTGGCGCCAGAGCCAGCTCGACCAGGAAGCGGCCGAGCGCACCCTGGTGGCGGTCGATGATCCCGAGGCGCCGGTGGCCTTGGACGAGCTGCGGCTCAGTCTGGCCATGCTGCCGCCGGAACAGCGCGAAGCCTTGATCCTGGTCGGGGCCGGCGGCTTCGCCTACGAAGAGGCCGCCGAGATCTGCGGCTGCGCCGTGGGCACGGTGAAGAGCCGGGTCAGCCGGGCGCGGCGGGCCCTGCAGGCGATTCTCGAGGCCGGCGCCTACGACCGCGACGGCGCCGCCGCCGGCGACGCCATGTACGCCATCCTGGCCGACGCGGAGAGACTGAGCACCCTGCGGTGAAGTCCCTCCTCGGGCGAGGGGCCGGCGCGGTCGGATCCATCCGGGTCCGGCTGGCCGGCGCGCTGTTTCTCGCGCTCCTGCCCGTCCTGATCCTCGGCGTCCTGCAATCGGTCTTCGCCTTCAAGGCGGAGGCCGATTCGCGTCGCCAGAGCCTGGAGCTGGCGGCCGGCCGCAGCGCCGCGATCGCCCGGGCCCGCATCGAGGCGGCCGGCGTCCTGCTCCAGACCTTGGGGCCTGGCTCGGTCGGGCTGGAATGCACCCAGCGGCTGGACACGGTGAAGCAGCGCCTGCCGGGCTACGCCAACCTGATTCGCTTCGACGCCTATGGCCGGGTGTCGTGCGCGGCGGCCACCACGCCGCCGGACGCCACGCGCGCCAATCGGCGGTGGTTCCAGCGCCTGGCCGCCGGGTCGCACATGGTGGTGGCCAGCATTCCCGGCGTCGCCTACGCCGACGAGCCCGCCGTCCTGACCGCCGTCCGGGCCGAAAAGCGCGACGGCCGTTTCGACGGGGCCATGGCCGCCGTGCTGACCCTGTCGTCCATCCAGCCGGAGACCGCCAATCGTTACCTGCCGGGCGGGGCGGAGGTGGCGCTGGCCGATTCGGAGGGCCACGTCTTCGCCGCCACCAACCGGCGGGCGTTCGGAACCCCGTCCATGGCCTGGCGGGACCAGGCCCTCCACGGCGGCTCGGCCCTGTGGTCGGGCCGCGACGCCGACGACCGCCCGCGCGACTTCTCGGCCGCGCCGCTGGTCGGCCAGGAGGTGTTCGTCATCCTGTCGGCCAAGGCCCCGGGCCTGGCCTCGTGGGCTTGGCTGAACCCGATGCTGCGCCTGCTGGCGCCGCTGCTGGCCTTCGTTCTGGCCCTGGCGGCCGTGCTCTACGCCACCGAGCAGGCGGTGATCCGCTGGATCGTCTATCTGCGCCGGGTCGCGGCCATCTACGCCCGGGGCCGGTTCACCGTGCGCCCGCTTCAGGCCGAGCGCGCCCCGCCCGAGATCCGCGAACTGGCCGCCACCCTCGACGACATGGCCGCCGGCATCGTCGCCCGCGACGCCTCGCTGCGCGACAGCCTGGGCGAGAAGGACGCGCTGATGCGCGAGATCCATCACCGGGTGAAGAACAACCTGCAGATCATCTCGAGCCTGCTGAACATGCAGCAGCGGGCCTTGACCGATCCCGCCGCCCGCACGGCCCTGAACGACACCCGCCAGCGGATCACCGCCCTGGCCCAGATCTACCGCGCGCTCTACCAGGGCCCCGACCTCAAGCGGGTGGACCTGCGGCCGTTCCTCGAGGAGCTGACGGCCCTCCTGCTGGCCGGCGACATGTCGACCGGCGGCGCCATCCGCACCGAGGTCCACGCCGACCCGCTGGTCATCGACCCCGATCGCCTGGCGCCCCTGGCCCTGTTCGCGGTCGAGGCCATCACCAACGCCCAGAAACACGCCCTGGCCGAACGCGGCGGCACGCTGACGGTCGACTTCTTCGTGCGGGGGGAGGAGGCCGAGCTGGCGATCGGCGACGACGGCCCCGGCGCGCCCATGGGGCCGGTCGAAGGGGTGGGCCGGACCCTGATGACCGCCTTCGCCCGGCAACTGCGCGGCAAGCTGCTGTTCGACGCTTCGCCGGCCGGCGGCCTGTTGGTGCGGCTGGTGTTCCCGACGCCCGAGGCGCCGCCGGTCGAGCCAGCCGCGACCGGAACCTAGCAAGCACGCCCCACGTTCAACTGAGGCAACACCTTGAACGCCCAGTGGGGGCGATCACCGGAGAAGACCCATGCGCAAGCTCATCATCCTGGCTGCGATCGCGGCCAGTCTCACCGTCGCCGCCTGCAACACCGTCGAAGGCGCCGGCAAGGACGTTTCGTCGGCCGGCAAGGCCGTCACCGACACGGCCAAGGACGCCAAGTAGTCCTTGGTCGAAAGCTCAAGGCCCGGGCGACCGGGTCTTCGAACGAGCCCGTCGATTCCGAATCGGCGGGCTTTTTCGCGCCCGTGTCCTTGCGCCGGGCCTGTCCCAGGCTTCATTTCGAGATTTCGAGAGTGAAACTTGGAGACGACCCGGCAATTTGCGGTCGCGCTTCGTAGCATTCGATGTCGTGCGTAGCGCCCCGGTTACAAATCTCCTTCCGGTCCAACCTGAACCGATATCCGCCAGCCAAGCTGGGGCCTCAGCCTGTGGTCGTCTGTCCACGGGGGTGATTTCGACTTGCCGCGACCGTCTTCCGCGCCGATCTTCGTCCACAGCGGCTGGCGGTGCTCCAGCACCTATGTGTGGCATCGCTTCCGCGCCGTCCCCGAGGTGACGGCCTATTACGAGCCCTGGCACGAACAGCTGGCCCGGCTGACGCCGGAATGGATCGAGCGCGAACGGCCGGCCACCAGCGGCCTACGCCACCCGAACGAAGGCCGGCCCTACCTGTCGGAGTTCGCCGGCCTGTTGAAGCCGGGCGGCGGCGTCCGCGCCTTCGAGACGCGCCTGGCTCTGGACGGCTACTTCCTGCCGGCCGAGCAGGAGGATCCCGGCCAGGCCGCCTATGTCGAGACGGTGATCGCGGCGGCGCGGCGCGAGGACCGCACTCCGGTGCTGGCCTGCTGCCGCACGCTGGGCCGGATCGGCTGGTTGCGGCGGCGGTTTGGCGGCACCCATATCGTGTTGATCCGCGACCCGGTGCAGCAGTGGCGGTCGTTCTATTCGCTGCGCAAGCGGCCCCGGCCGACCTATTTCGAGCTCTGCCAGTACGTGATCCTGTCCGAAGCCGCGGGCGGCGAGGCCGGAGCCCGGCGGCTGGGCCTGGCGGCCGGGAAGGGCGAGCTCGCCGACCGCATCCAGGCGGTGCGCAGGCGGCTGAAGCGGGCGCCCGCCCGGGTGTCGTTCGCAGCCTTCCTCGCGGTCTATGTGCTGTCCTATGTGGCGGCCCTGCCGCGCGCCGATTTGGTCATCGACGTAGACCGCCTGGGCGCCGATCCCGAATACGCCCGCACCATGGCGACGGCGATCGAGGTGCTGACCGGCGTGAGGCTGGACTTCAGCGACTGCCGCACGCCCGCGCCGCACGCCGGCCGGCTGCCTGTCGACTACCGCAAGGAGGCCGTGGCGATGATCGAGGCGCTGGATCTCTCCGCCACGCTGACGGCGCCGGGACCGGTCCAGACCCTCTATCGCAAGCTGGTCAGGGCGTTGCCGGAGCGGGAGCGGGCGACGCCCTGGGCGCGGATGCTGGCGCTCTGGCGCGGGCGAGGGGCCAGGCTGGGCGCGGCCCGGGCCTGAGGCCGCCTCAGGCCGCGGCGCGGATGAATAGGCCCGATTGGCCGGATACGGCCCGCACGGCGTTGGTGACGCCCTCCAGCGACTCCCCGCTGCCGACCAGCAGCACGCCGTCGTCCTCCAGGCGGGCGGCGAGGCTGTCGATCACCCGGCTGTGCACGGCGGGGTCCAGGCCCGGCAGGACGTTGCGCAGCAGGATGACGTCGAACCGGCCCATTGAGGACAGGTCGGCCAGCAGGTTGATCCGCCGCCAGCGGACCGCCTGGCGGATGCGGGGACTGATCGCCCACATCTCGTCGTGGTTCTCGAAATGCTTGACCAGTAGGCGGATCGGCAGGCCGCGCTGGACCTCGAACTGGGTGTAGAGACCGCTCTGGGCCTTCTCCAGGCAGCGGTCCGACAGGTCCGAGCCGAAGAATTCGAACCGGGCGCCGGCCGCGATGTCGCGCGCCTCGGCGGCGGTCATGGCCAGGGAATAGACCTCCTGGCCGGTCGAGCAGGCCGCGCTCCAGATCCGGATCGGACGGTCGTCCGTCAGCCTGGACAGGGACGGCAGCAACTCGTCGCGCAGGTGGGCGAACACCTCGCGATCCCGGAAGAAAGCCGTCTCGTTCAGGCTCAGGGCCTCGACCACGGCCCAGATCAGCCGGTCCTCGCGATGGGCGCGCAGGGCGGCGATCATCGCCTCGATCGACTCGAAGCCTTCGCGGCGGGCCAGGGGATTGAGCCGGCTCTCGACCAGATAGGCCTTGTCGCTCTCGATCCGCAGGCCGGCGCGCTGGCGGGCCAGGGCGGCCAGCAGGTCCATGTCCTCCGGCGTCACAGCAGGCCCGCCTCGGCGAACTTCGCTGCGATGATGTCGCCGTCGAACGGCTTCATGATGTACTCGTCCGCGCCGGCGTCCAGCGCCTCGCGGATGGCCTCGATCCTGTTCTCGACCGTGCAGAAGACCACGGTCGGGCCCTGGCCGCCCGGTTCCTGACGCAGGTGGCGCAGGAACTCGATCCCGTTCATCACCGGCATGTTCCAGTCCAGCAGCACGGCGTCGGGCATCGCCGCCCGGCACCAGGCCAGGGCTTCCACGCCATCGGCGGCCTCGGCGATCTCGAAGCCAATGTCTTCTAGGACGCGCCGGGCGACCTTGCGGATCACCCGGCTGTCGTCGACGACGAGACAGGTCTTCACGGCACGCTCCACTCCATCCCCTCATCTTGCGGTGGAGGGTGTTAAGGACCGGTGACGGTGATCGCGATCTTCAGGTTTTATCCGCGGGAAAGGCTCAGGCGGGCACCCAGGCCGCCAGGGTGACCTGGTCCTCACCCAGCTCGACCCCGACCTGGCCGCCGGCCGCCCGGACCAGGGCGTTCAGATAGGCCGCCTGCACCCACGGGCCGCCCAGGCCCTCGGCCAGGGCCTCGCCCCTCAGGCCCGCCAGGACCTCGGGGCGCAGGCGGGCGCGGGGGCCGGCGGCGTGGGCGGTGATCGCCACCCGGTCGTCGGCGGTCACGGCCCGCAGCGTCGCCTTGCCGCCGGCCGGCAGGGCGCTGGCGGCGATCTGGGCGATGTTCAGGATGGCGCGGGCGCTGGCCTTGTTCAGGGTCGAGGGCGGGATGGCCCAGTCCAGGGTCGGGCGCACGTGGGCGAACACGCCCTGGGCCAGCTTTTCCAGCTCGCGGGAGTCGAAGTTCTCGGCCGAGGCCGACGCGCCGAAGGCGACCCGCGTGAACTGCAGCAGATCCGCCAGCTTGCGGGCGCTGGACGAGATCAGGCTCATGGCGTCCTCGCGCATGTCCTGGGCGGAGGGATCCTCCAGCAGGTCCAGGCCCGAGACGATGGCGCTGGCCGGGCTGATGAAATCGTGACAGAGCCGCGCGGCCACCAGGGCGGCGAAGTCGGGGCCGTTGACGTCCAGTTCGGGCGCGGCGGCTTGCGGGGCGGAAGCGGCTTGGTCGGTCATGGCGCGATCTTTGGCGTGATTTGGGACTTTGGCAAACGGGGCGGTCGGCCTATCAGGAGCACGTCATGGATCCGTTTCTCGAGCCGGGCGTCCTCGTGCGCCATCCCGACCAGCCCGACTGGGGCCTGGGCCAGGTGCAGTCGGTGATCGGCCATCGCGTGACCGTCAATTTCGAAGACGCCGGCAAGCAGACGGTCGACGCGACGCGCGTCACCCTGCTGTTCGTCGGCGACGACCCCAGAGGGTCCTAGCCGAAGGCTATGACCCTCAGAATCCAAAGAGGTGGAGCATGGGCAAGCCCATGCTCTGGAGGTTCCTAGATGTCCTATGCAAACCTGGCCGACTACGGCCGCGACCTGGCGACGATCGTCGAGGCGGCGGCCGAGGTGATCCTGCCGTTCTGGCGCACCGAGCTTGACGTGGTCCGCAAGGCCGACGAGAGCCCGGTGACCGAGGCCGACAAGGCCGGCGAACGGCTGATCCTGGCCCGGCTGGCCGAGCGCTTCCCCGAGATCCCGGCGATCTCCGAGGAGCACGCCTGCGAGTTCGGCGCGCCCGAGGCCATCGGCCCGCGCTTCTTCCTGGTCGACCCGGTCGACGGCACCAAGGCCTTCGTGCGCGGCGATCCCAACTTCACGGTCAATATCGGCCTGATCGACAACGGTGTTCCGGTGGCCGGCGCGATCTGCGCCCCGGCGACGGGCGAGGTCTGGTTCACCAGCGCCGAAGGGGTGCTCAAGCGCGAGGGGCCGGGCGGCGCGGAGGCCAGGGTCCAGGCGCGGGCGTGGCCCGAGGGCCAGGCCCTGGCCCTGGTCAGCCACACGATGAAGGAAGAGCGCGCGGCCGAGCTGGCGGCCCAGTACGGCTTTTCCCTGCGCGCTCCGATGGACAGCTCGATCAAGCTGGTCCGCATCGCCGAGGGCGCGGCCGACATCTATCCGCGCCACGGGCCGACCATGGAATGGGACACCGCCGCCGGCCACGCCATCCTGGTCGCCGCCGGCGGCCGCTTCACCACCCCCGAGGGCGAGGCCTTCACCTACGGCAAGGCCGACCAGGGCTTCCGCAACGGCTGGTTCGTGGCGCGGGGCGCCTAGGCGGTCCGGTTCAAGGCGCCGCCCAGCTCCGAGGCCATCTGGTCGCTCAGGTTCCGCACGGTCGAGCCCAGCAGGCGAGCCAGCAGCATTTCGCCGGCGGAGAGCGCTTCGGGCGCGTCGCCCGCCTGGCCCGACCTGGACAGTTGCGGGCGCCGCTGGCTGGCGGCGCGCAGTTCTTCGACGGAAAGCCGGGCGTCGCCGTCGCGATCGGCCAATCGCATCAGGTCGTCGACGCCGGCCGTATCCAGGTTCCGCGCCTTGGCCGCCGCCGTCAGTTCATCGGCCGACAGGGCCGCATCGCCGTCGCCGTCGTTGCGCGCGGCCAGGGTCCCGGTCGCCTGGCTGGAATCGCCGAACCGGTAGAGCCGCGGCGCGGCCTCGAGTTTGGCCGCCAGCTCCGCCGCCGACAGCCGCCCGTCCTTGTCGGCGTCGGTCCGGCCGAACATCTCGGCGTTGACCTGTTCGGCGGAGTCCCAGACGTCCTTGTCGTCCGGACCGATCCAGCCGGAGCGGAGATCGGACGAGGCCACGCCCGCATATTCCTCGGCCGACAGCGATCCGTCGCCGTCGGTGTCGGCCCGCGAGATCAGCCAGCCGGCGACACCCGCCTCGTTCTGCACGCCCAGCAGGGTCCGGAGGTTCTGGCTGTCCAGCAGCCTGGAGGCGCCGAACTCGCCGGAATCCAGCGCGCCGTCCCCATTGCGGTCGAAGGCTGCGACCAGGGCCTGCTTGTCGGCAAGCTTGTCCGGGTCATTATTGCCGAGCTTGGCGATCTCCTGCGCCGAGACCTTGCCGTCCTGGTCGGCGTCGAACGCCTTGAAGACCTGGTCCTTGACCGCCCCCAGCATCGCCGCGCCAGCCATGTCCAGCGTGTGCGGCGACTGGACGCGGTTTTCGCGCTGGAAGGTCCGATAGGCCTCGGCGGTTCCGCTGTTGGCGCTGACGTCCATGATCGACCCTCCTGTTCGAGGGTCGCTCAGCAAGTATGGCGCCAGAGGTTGTATCGGCGCCTAGGGCGCTTCTTCCGCCAGCGCCCGGCAGAAGGCCGCCGTCTCGTCGTCGGCCGGGAACATGCACTCCACCCGCAGCTCCTCCAGCGTGATGTCGCGCGAGGTTCCGAAGGTGGTCAGGGTCGAGAAGAAGGTCAGGCGCCGGTCGCCCTTGCGGAAGGTGACGGTCATCAGCGGCAGGGGCGTGGCGCCCAGCTCGCGCCGTTCCCAGCGGGTCGGCACGTCCGGATAGGCCAGCACCTCGTCCAGCAGGGCGCGGGAGGTCTTGTCGGTGGCGGCCTCGTGGTGCAGGTGGCCGATCAGGTCGCCGGCCACCTCCTCCCAGTTCTCGACGAACGGCCGCATGTCGGCGGGGTCGAAGACCTGGCGCATGATGTTGCCGTGCGGCTGGACCCCGTCGCGCAGCCAGTCGAACACCCGCGCCAGGCCCCGGTTGGCCATCAGCACGTCCCAGTGCCGGTTCACGACGAAGGCGGGATAGGGCTCCTGCTGGGCCAGAATGAACTCGATGGCCCGCCGCACCAGGGTCATCTGCGGATCCGACAGGGCGGTCTCGCGATAGCCGGGCGCATAGCCGGCGACCACCAGCAGGGCGTTGCGGTCGCGCATCGGCATGTCTAGCGCCCCGGCCAGCAGGGCGACCAGCTCGCGGCTGGGCCGGGCCTTGCCGGTCTCGACATAGCTGAGGTGGCGGGTCGAGATCCCGGCCTCCAGCGCCAGGTCCATCTGGCTCATGCGGCGGGCGCTGCGCCATTGGCGCAGCAGGTCGCCCAAGGGGTGATCTGTCGTGGCGGGCGCGCTCCGGGGCGGCGGCGAGGTCATGGTGTTCATGAGGCGACACTAACCGCGCCGGGCATGATCGCCATAACCTTCCAGGTCATGGAGCCGGTGATCCGACGGTCCTAATCCTTCGCCGCATCGGGACGCAGCGTCCCGCCATGAGGATCGGACCATGCAAAGACGACAGTTCCTGACCGCCGCGGCGGGTTTCTCGGCCGTGGCGGCCGCCGTCGGCTCGGCCCAGGCCGAGGGCGTCCTGCCCCGCGCCGCGGACGACGCCAGGGCCGCGCGCGCCTGGAACGCGGCCCGCCGCCACCTGCCGACTCGGTTCGGCGACATCGCCTATGTCGAGCGCGGGGCCGGCCCGGTCGCCCTGTTCCTGCACGGCTTCCCGCTGAACAGCTTCCAATGGCGCGGGGCCTTCGACCGGCTGTCGGGCGACCGCCGCTGCATCGCCCCGGACTCCCTGGGCCTGGGCTTCACCCGGGTGGCGGCCGGCCAAGGCGTGACGCCGTCGGACCAGGCCGACATGCTGGCCGCGTTCCTCGACGCGCTGGGGATCGCCACGGTCGACCTGGTCGCCAACGACAGCGGCGGGGCGGTCGCCCAGATCTTCGTCACCCGCTTTCCGGACCGGGTCCGCACCTTGTTGCTGACCAATTGCGACGTCGAGCCCGACAGCCCGCCGCCGGCCCTGCAGCCGGTGCTGGCTCTGGCGCGCGAGGGGACCTATCCCGACCAGTGGCTGGTCCCGTGGTTCCGCGATCCCAAGCTGGCCCGCTCGCCGCAGGGTTTCGGCGGCATGTGCTTCTCCGATCCCAGCCAGCCCACCGACGCGGCGATCGCGATGTATTTCGGCCCGCTGGTCGCCACCCCGGCCAGCAAGGCCCTGGTCAACGCCTACACCCTGGGCCTGGACCCCAACCCCCTGGCCGGGATCGAGGTCGCCCTGCGCCGGTGCAAGGTCCCCGTCCGCATCGTCTGGGGCATGGCCGACGACATCTTCGCCAAGCAAAGCCCGGACTATCTGGATCGCGTGCTGCCGAACTCGCGGGGCGTGCGCCGCCTGGCCAAGGCCAAGCTGTTCTGGCCCGAGGAATATCCGGACGTGGTGGCCGAGGAGGCGCGGAGGCTGTGGGCCTCTTGAAACTTGAACCGCTCATCCCGGCGAATGCCGGGACCCAGATGGACTAGCGGTGTGGCTGACGCCAAGAGCGCTGAGCCTTTCCAATCATCCGCTCCGCCATAGGATCTGGGTCCCGGCATTCGCCGGGATGAGCGGATTTAGGGGCTAATGCTTCGTCGCCTTGGCCGCCGCCGGCAAGGTCACCCCCAACGGGGCCGCCGGCGGCTTGCAGCCCATCCGCAGGCCGATCCCCTTGAGGAAGCCGCGCCGCACCGAGCCGGCCAGGACGGCCTGGCGCACCTCGTTGTCGTTCTTCTCGGCGCCGCTCAGCTTGCGGACCCATGACCGCATCGGCGTCAGGCCGTGGACAACGGTCTCGCCGATCTCGGCGGCCGACATGCCCGACTTCACCTGGGTCTCGGGATTGTCGAGGTCGGGCGCCAGCTCGGCGTCCAGGGCGTCGACCGCGTCGAAGATCGTCTTGCAGGTCAGGGGCGAGGGCAGGGCGTAGGTCGCGGACCGGGCCTCCAGCAGCACCGGCGGGATCTTGTCCTTGATCACGCCGACGTCCTTGAGCGGCGAGGTGGCCATCCGGGAGGCGTCCTCCTCGACCTGCCTGGCCTTCGACGGCTCGGTCGTCTGGGCCAGGACCGGGGACACCAGCAGCAGGGCCGCGGCGAGGGCGGCGGCGGGGAACGGTTTTTGGGATCGCATGAGCAGGCCTCCGAACACGGGACCATTCTGACGATCAGTCGACGCAGGGCGAAGGCGTTTTTTATCGGGAAGGTTGCGTTCGCGCCGGAAGCGCGCGGGCGCCGCCGAACCGGGCGCCGGACATGGAAACGGCCGCTCCCTTTAGGGAAGCGGCCGTTTTGGTGGAGCTAAGCGGAGTCGAACCGCTGACCTCTTGAATGCCATTCAAGCGCTCTACCAGCTGAGCTATAGCCCCAAGGTTTTCCCAAGTTTCCCGGTGGGAAGCGTTGGTATTCCTTAGTCTCTCCGACGGTTCCGAGTGGGTGGCCCCCGAAGAGGCGCGGAACCTATGCCGGGAGGATTTTTGGATCAACCCTCCCGGCGAACTTTTTTCGGAAAATTTTTCGAACCGTAGTTCTTCAAGATTTCCGAGGGGTGCGGACGCGCTTAGTCGTCGTCGTCCGTGCCCGGCAGGCCTTCGATTTCGTCGTCCAGGACGTCCTCGTCGTCTTCGTCCTCGAGGAACGGAACGTCGTCGGCCTCGTCCTCGGCGAGATCCTCGTCTTCCGAGAAGTCGACGCCCAGGTCGTCGCCGCCGGGAGCCGGGGCCACGGTCGGGTCGGTGTCGTCGTCGTCGGTCTCGACGACCTCCTCGGCGGCCTCGTCGATTTCCGGGGTCTCATCGACCTCGTCCTCGTAGCCGTCGACCTCCTTGGGCGCGACGACTTCCTTCTCGTCCTCGGCGTCGTAGTCCGGCGTGACGGCGCGGGCGCGCACGCGGCGCGACTTCAGCGCCTCTTCCGGGTCGAACGTCTCACCGCACTTGGGGCAGACGGCCGGACGGCGGTTCAGGTCGTAGAACTTCGATTGGCAGTTGGGGCAAATCTGTTTTGCGCCCAATTCGGGATTGGCCAAGGCGGCGACCCTTTGATCCAGATGGGAAAAGCGGCCGGTCACTTGCCATGACGAAGGGCCGCTGTCAAAAGCAATCCCCTCGCGAAAACCACCATGACCAAGGAGCCGGTTTCGGCATGACGGCGGCTGGACTGAAGAGCACGCCCGGCGGGGCCTTGCGGGGAACCGTCCGGGCCCCTGGCGACAAGTCGATTTCTCACCGTTCGATGATCCTCGGCGCCCTGGCTTCGGGGACCACGACCGTCGAGGGCCTACTGGAGGGCGCCGACGTGCTGGCGACCGCCCAGGCCATGCGTTCGTTCGGCGCGCGGGTCGAACAGGAGGGCGTCGGCCGCTGGCGGATCGAGGGCCATGGCGGCTTCGTCGAGCCGTCGGACGTGGTCGACTGCGGCAACGCCGGCACCGGCGTGCGGTTGATCATGGGCGCGGCGGCGGGTTTCGCCCTGTGCGCCACCTTCACCGGCGACAACTCCCTGCGCGGCCGGCCGATGGGCCGGGTGCTGGACCCGCTGGCCCGCATGGGCGCCACCTGGCTGGGCCGCGACAAGGGCCGCCTGCCGCTGACCCTGAAGGGCGGCAACCTGCGCGGCCTGTCCTACAAGCTGCCGATGGCCTCGGCCCAGGTGAAGTCGGCCGTGCTGCTGGCCGGACTGCACGCCGAGGGCGGGGTCGAGGTGATCGAGCCCGAAGCCACCCGCGACCACACCGAGCGCATGCTGCGGGCCTTTGGGGCCGAGGTGCTGGTGGAGGACCGCGGCGGCGTCCGCCACATCCGCCTGCCCGCCGGCCAGAAGCTGACCGGAACCCACGTGTCCGTGCCGGGCGACCCGTCCTCGGCGGCCTTCCCGCTGGTGGCCGGCCTGATCGTGCCGGGCTCGGAGGTGACGGTCGAGGGGGTGATGCTCAACGAACTGCGCACGGGCCTGTTCACGACGCTGCAGGAGATGGGCGCGGACCTGACGATCGCCAATGTCCGCGACAGCAGCGGCGAGCAGGTCGGCGACATCACCGCCCGCTACTCGCCGAACATGAAGGGCGTCGTCGTGCCGCCCGAGCGCGCCCCGGCGATGATCGACGAATATCCGATCCTGGCGGTCGCCGCCGCCTTCGCCGCCGGCGAGACGGTGATGCGCGGGGTCGGCGAGATGCGGGTCAAGGAAAGCGACCGCATCGCCTTGACCGCCGCCGGCCTGGAGGCCTGCGGCGTCGATGTCGAGGAGGAGCCGGAGGGCTTCATCGTCCGGGGGACCGGTCAGCCGCCGCGCGGCGGGGCCCTGGTCGAGACCCACGGCGACCACCGCATCGCCATGAGCCACCTGGTCCTCGGCCTGGCGGCCCAGGCCCCGGTCAAGATCGACGAGCCCGGCATGATCGCCACCAGCTTCCCCGGCTTCGCCGAGATGATGCGCGGCCTGGGCGGCGACCTGGTCGAGGCCTAGGGCCATGGCCTTCGTCATCGCCGTCGACGGCCCGGCCGCCTCGGGCAAGGGCACGGTCGCCTCGCGCCTGGCCGCGCTCTACGGCTATCCGATGCTGGACACCGGCCTGCTGTACCGGGCCGTGGGCGTGCGCCTGCTGGACGCCGGCGGCGACCTGGACGACGCGGCCGCCGCCGAGGCCGCCGCGCGGGGCCTGGCGCTGGCCGAACTGGAAATGCCGCAGGTCCGCACCCGCCAGGCCGGCGAGGCCGCCAGCCGCGTGGCCGTGCACCCCGGAGTCCGCACGGCTCTGTTCGACCTGCAGCGCGACTTTGCCTTGCGCGAGCCCGGCAGCGTGATCGACGGCCGCGACATCGGCACGGTCATCGCCCCAGACGCGCCGGCCAAGCTGTTCGTCACCGCCCGTCCCGAGGTGCGCGCCGACCGCCGCTGGAAGCAGCTGGTCGGCCAGGGCGAGGCCGTGACCTTCGACGAAATCCTCGCCGACATCCGCAAGCGCGACGAGCGCGACAGCGGCCGGGCCTCGGCCCCGCTGACCCAGGCCCCCGACGCCGTCTTGCTTGATACGTCGGAAATGACTATATCCCAGTCCTTCGATGCGGCCCGCCGCATCGTCGAGACGGCGCGCGCCCGGTGGGGAAACCCCAAGGGCTAATCCACCGCCCGCCTCGCCGCCGCTCAGGACGCGACGGACCCGCATCAAAAATCCACATCACCGGAATCCCGAGAACCGTCATCCGACGGCGCTCATCCAAGGGTTTCCCTCAACCTAGAGACCGAAGATCAGCATGGCTGACGATATGAGCTTCAACCCCACGCGCGACGATTTCGAAGCGCTCCTCAACGATTCCATGGGCGGCCGCGACTTCGCTGAAGGCACCGTCGTCAAGGGCAAGGTCGTTGGGATCGAGAAGGACTTCGCGATCATCGACGTCGGTCTGAAGACCGAAGGCCGCGTCCAGCTGAAGGAATTCGGCGTCGACGAAGCCGGCAAGGCCACCGTGAAGGTCGGCGACACCGTCGAAGTCTTCCTGGAACGCCTGGAAAACGCCCTCGGCGAAGCGGTGATCAGCCGCGAAAAGGCCAAGCGCGAAGAAGCCTGGACCCGCCTGGAAGGCGTCTACGCCAAGAACGAACCCGTGCTCGGCGCCATCGTCGGCCGCGTCAAGGGCGGCTTCACCGTCGACCTGGGCGGCGCCTCGGCCTTCCTGCCCGGCTCGCAGGTCGATATCCGCCCGGTGCGCGACGTCGGCCCGCTGATGGGCAAGGAACAACCCTTCGCCATCCTCAAGATGGACCGTCCGCGCGGCAACATCGTCGTCTCGCGCCGCGCCATCCTGGAAGAAGCTCGCGCCGAGCAGCGCACCGAACTGGTGTCGCAGCTACAAGAGGGTGAAATCCGCGAAGGCGTCGTCAAGAACATCACCGACTACGGCGCGTTCGTCGACCTGGGCGGCATCGACGGCCTGCTGCACGTCACCGACATGAGCTGGAAGCGCGTCAACCACCCGAGCCAAGTGCTCGCCGTGGGCGACACCGTGAAGGTCCAGATCGTCAAGATCAACCCGGACACCCAGCGCATCTCGCTCGGCATGAAGCAGCTGCAGTCGGATCCGTGGGACGGCGTGGAAGCCAAGTACCCGGTCGGCGCCAAGTTCACGGGCCGCATCACCAACATCACCGACTACGGCGCCTTCGTGGAGCTGGAAGCTGGCGTCGAAGGCCTGGTGCACGTCTCGGAAATGTCGTGGACCAAGAAGAACGTCCACCCCGGCAAGATCGTCTCGACCTCGCAGGAAGTCGACGTGGTCGTGCTGGACGTCGATCCGTCCAAGCGCCGCGTGTCGCTGGGCCTGAAGCAGGCTCTGGCCAACCCGTGGGATTCGTTCCTCGAAACCCACCCGGTCGGCTCGACCGTCGAAGGCGAAGTCAAGAACGCGACCGAATTCGGTCTGTTCATCGGCCTCGACAACGACATCGACGGCATGGTGCACCTATCGGACATCGACTGGAGCGCGTCGGGCGAAGAAGCCATGGCCCGCTACAAGAAGGGCGACATCGTCAAGGCCAAGGTCCTGGACGTCGACGTCGAGAAGGAGCGCATCTCGCTGGGCATCAAGCAGCTGGGCGGCGATCCGATGTCGGGCGACACCTACCGCAAGGGCCAGACCGTGACCGTCACGGTGACGGAAGTCACCACCGGCGGCATCGAAGTGCGCTTCGGTGAAGACGACGCCCTGATGACCGCCTTCATCCGCAAGTCGGACCTGTCGCGCGACCGTCAGGAACAGCGCCCCGAGCGCTTCGCCGTGGGCGACCGCGTCGACGCTCAGATCACCAACATCGACAAGGCGGCTCGCCGCGTCTCGATGTCGATCAAGTCGCTGGAAATGGCCGAGGAAAAGGAAGCCATCGAGCAGTTCGGCTCGTCGGACTCCGGCGCCTCGCTGGGCGACATCCTGGGCGCCGCCCTGCGCGAGCGGGCCACCAAGGACTAAGCCTTCGCTTCATCGCGAAGACGAAAGAGCGGCGGCCGGAGCGATCCGGCCGCCGTTTTCTTTGGGTCCGCCATTAACCGATCCAGTTGCAAACCCGACACGGACATCAAGCTTTCCCCTTGAAGACTCAGGCTTGCTTGGGCAAAGGTCGCTCGCGCGTCGGGCCCGTCTCCCCCAAGGGCTGCTTTGACGCGTCGGGGATATCGATGATCAAGTCCGAACTCATCGCCAGGCTCGCGAACGAGAATCCGCACCTGACCCAGAAAGATGTCGAGCGTGTCGTCGGCGTCATTCTCGAACGCATGATCGGTGCGCTGGAAGAGGGCGGGCGCGTGGAGCTCCGCGGTTTCGGGGCGCTGTCGGTGCGCTCGCGCCCAGCCCGCGCCGGCCGCAATCCCCGCACCGGCGAGACCGTCGACGTGCGCGCCAAGCATGTGCCGTTCTTCAAGAGCGGCAAGGAACTGCGCGGCCGCCTGAACGCCGACGAGTAGGCTGACCCAGGACGAGCTTCCTGTCCTGACCCTTGACCCGTAGGGGCGAACGCGCTCAGCCTTCAGCCCCTAGTTGGAAGAGGGCCAGCATGAGCATCGTCAAGGAATTCCGCGAGTTCATCGCGCGCGGCAACGTCATCGACCTGGCGGTCGGCGTCATCATCGGCGCGGCCTTCAACTCGATCGTCAAGAGCCTGGTCGACCAGG
>Ga0065165_1001499_pt1 | contig 24699 bp, 26 predicted proteins | sample AraplaMF_Cvi_mMF_FD_63813 | JGI IMG/M metagenome (GOLD analysis project Ga0065165, IMG submission 63813) | Arabidopsis root microbial communities from the University of North Carolina, USA - plate scrape MF_Cvi_mMF (version 2) (version 3) | ecosystem: Host-associated > Plants > Roots >... | reverse complement strand
CTCGGCGAAGCCGCTTCGCTGCGCGCCGGCGCCCCCTATTGGGTGGTGCACCGCGCCGACCTGCAATCGGCGTTGGCGGGCGCCGTTGCCGATCATCCCGACATCGACCTGAAGCTCGGCGCGACCTTCGAAGACGTCGCGCCGCATGCCAAAGGGCTCACGGTGGTCCATCGCAGCGGCACGATCCGCCGCAGCGATCTGGCCAGCGCGCTGATCGGCGCCGACGGCATCTGGTCGACGGTCCGCCAGCATCTGTTTCCCGAGGTGCAGCCGCGCTTCTCCGGGCTGATCGCCTGGCGCGGCACGCTCGACACCACGCAGCTGCCGAAGGACTACGCCGCGCGCCGGGTGCAGCTGTGGATGGGCCCGAATGCCCATCTCGTCGCCTATCCGATCGCGGGCGGACGCCAGATCAACGTGGTCGCCGTGTTGCCGGGTACCTGGAACAGGCCGGGCTGGAGCACGCCCGGCGATCCGCTCGAGGTGATGGATGCCTTCGCCGCGCCGCGCTGGCCGGCCTCCGCGCGCATGATGCTCGCCACGGTCGACAGCTGGCGGAAATGGGCGCTGTTCGGCGTGCCCGACGGCTGTCCCTGGAGCAAGGGTCCGGTGGCGCTGCTCGGCGATTCCGTGCACGCGATGCTGCCCTTTGCAGCGCAGGGCGCCGGCATGGCGATCGAGGACGCCGCAGTGCTCGCCCGGCACCTCGGCATTGAGGCCGCCGAGAGCAGCGCGGGCATCGGTGCTGCTCTGACGCAATACGGCCGTGCCCGCCAGGCGCGGGTGCGGCGAGTGCAGCGGACCGCGCGGCAGCAGGGCCGCATCTACCATCTCGGCGGACCGCTGGCGGCCGCGCGCGATCTTGCGATCCGCGCGCTAGGCCCGGATCGCATGCTGGCGCGGCAGGACTGGATTTACGGCTGGCGGCCCTGATGCGAAGCGCCGCCGGCGCCGCGCTTCAGCGGGACGCTTTGCCGGATTTCGAAGCGGGCTTGGCGAACGCCGCAGGCGACAATGGCGTGGCAGGCGGCGTCGCCTCGGGCGGCGTTTCCCGGCACCTGTTGCGGCGCCAGGCTTCCTCGGCCAATTGCGACGACCCGCGCACAGCAACATAATCGTTGCGATAGGCGAGCTCGGACACCACAGCACCGCCGGCTCCGGTCTCGGCCTTGTCCATCAGCGCCCGCAACTCGTCGGTGCGCTTGGCCAGCGCCTTGCGCTCCCCCTCCAACTGCTTGCAGTCGTACAGTTCGTATTTGGCGGGATCGGCAAAGGCCGGCGCGACCGTCTCGCTCATGCTGGCGCAACCGGACAGCCCGGCGCCGGCCGCAAGCAGCGCGAGGAACGCGCCGAAGCCGCGCGGCGATGTGAAAAACGAAACAGCCATGCCGGATGAATAGTCCCCGTGGATTGAGAATGCCTAAAGCAACAACAGATGTCCGGATTGAGGCTTTGCCTTGTGCGCCCGGCTCGCTTAAGGAAGAACCGTCCCTCCAGGCTCGCAAAGTGCCAATTCCAGACGGCCGAGGATGGACTTAAGTGTTTGATCTCGTTGGATCAAGCGGGCATGGCGGAATTGGTAGACGCAAGGGACTTAAAATTCTTATCCTTGACAAGCTAAGGATAAAAATGTCCGATAAATCATTCGCTTGGGCGAATTGACGGAGCTTATACCCTTAGCACAGAGTTAGCACAGACGCGGTTTTAGCACGCTTGGCGTGTGGCGGCCGTAAAGCCAACGAAAGCTACTCGTCATGAACGAAGTCGCGCAGCAAAGGGCTGAAAAGCAAAAGAACCACATCATTCTAGGTGGCAAAGTCCACCTTTACCGCCGCGGGAAGCGCGGCCGGTACCACTGCGCAGCGACAATCGAAGGGAAGCAATATCGCGCCGCCACGGAGAAAGATGATCTCCGGCTGGCCGAGGAAGTCGCCGAGGAGTGGTATCTCAAGTTACGGGGGCTGGTGCGGAGCGGTGACCTGGAAAAGGTCACCGGTCGTAAGATGGAGAAGACCTTCACTGCCGCAGCAGAAAAATTCCTAGAAGAGTTTCCTGTGCTGACGGAAGGTCAGCGCAACCCCATCTACATCGCTGGCCACGAGCGCCGGGCGCGCAAGTACCTCATTCCCTTCTTCGGCAAGAAGGGCCTCTCGGAGATTACCGGCGGTCTCGTGAACGAGTACCGCATGCATCGGATAGCGGATGCCAAGGAGCGGTGGGGAAAGCCACCTGCCCGCACCACGATGCACCAGGAGATTGTCTGCCTCCGGCAGATCCTCAAGACCGCCATACGTCATCAATGGCTAGCGTCACTCCCTGATCTTTCAGAGCCTTACCGGAGAAACGGCAAGATTTCGCACCGGGCCTGGTTCTCTCGGGAAGAATATCGCCAGCTCTATCAGGCGACCGGGCGGAGGGCCCGGAAGCCCAAGAACAACAAATACAAGTGGTGGGGCGAGCAGCTGCACGACCTCATCCTTTTCATGAGCAATACCGGCATGCGGCCGGACGAAATCCTTCGCCTTGAGTATCGCGACGTCACGGTGGCCTTCGATGAAGGCACCCAGGAGACGATCCTTGAGATCGAAGTGCGCGGAAAGCGCGGCTACGGCCCCTGCAAGAGCACGCAGAATGCCGTGCCGGTGTTTGAGCGCTTGAAGAAGCGCAACAAGCCCCAGCCGACCGATAGGATCTTCCCGAAGTCGCACCATGCGATGTTCAATCAGATCCTGGTCGAGCTTGGATTGAAGTTCGACCGGGAGGGACGGCCCCGTACTCTCTACAGCCTCCGGCACACCTACATCTGCTTCCGCCTGATGGAGGGCGCCGACATCTACATGCTGGCCAAGAACTGCCGGACCAGCGTTGAAATGATTGAGAAGTACTATGCAGCCCACCTCAAGGACGTGCTGGACGCCAGCGCCATCAACGTCCGCAAGAAGCGGCCGAAGCGGGAAGTGGCGGAAATCCGCCGCGGAGAGCTGGAAACTCTCCGCTAGATTGCTCAAACCATGTGCGAAATCTGCTGGAATCTCTTGGCCTTAAGCCAATTGCGCCTTATAGATGGGCCGATGCGGGCGTGGCGAAATTGGTAGACGCATCGGACTTAAGCCATTGAGTGCCCTGGGGGAAACCCCAGGAGCAGAACTGCTCAAAGTCGGGGAAACCTTCACTGGCAATCCCGAGCCAAGCCCCCGCCAGGGGGAAGGTGTAGAGACTAGACGGGCAGCACCTACAGCGAACATCGCCAGGGTGAAGGGATAGTCCAGACCACGAACGCCGAAAGGCGGCGGCGAAAGTCGAAGTGGTACGAAAATCCGTAGGGCCGTAAGGCCTGTGCCGGTTCGAGTCCGGCCGCCCGCACCACACACTGGGTAACCGTCCCCGTCTCCAAGTGTCTTTAGACCGAAGTGTGCCAACTCGTCGCGACTGCTCCGACGCTCGCAGCAGCTACGCAAGGAGTATTGCCATTCTGCCGAGATGGGAGGATATAGCTAAACCTTTAATTGAATAATTTTGGGAGAGGTTGTGAGCACAACGTTCGATCCTTTAAGAGAAGCCGAGGAGTTACGAGAACAACTGGCGTCCGACCGTCGTAGATTGATTGTATTCTTCGGAGCGGGCACTTCGCAGGCCGTTGGTTTAGACGGGGTGGTGCAATTAACCTCGAATGTCCGAGCTCAATTAGAGCCCGCACTTCAGCCCGAGTACGACCGGATCTTAGCGGAAGTCGGCGCTGGCGCGCATATTGAACACGTTTTGAACCGGGTGCGGCTTTGTCGCGAAATGATTGGCGACAGTAAAACTGCCTCAGCAGGCGGTTTCACCGGTGCGGCAGCTACTGAATTAGACCGCGCGATCTGCAAAGCGATCTATCAAAGGATTTGTGTCGATCCACCCAAAGGCTTTCAACTTCACGCCGAATTCGCCGCTTGGTTGAGTTCGATTCAACGCGCAAAACCCGTTGAAATCTTCTCGACGAATTACGATCTGCTCATAGAGCGCGGGTTAGAAATCGCTTTAGTTCCGTACTTTGATGGCTTCCTTGGCGCCGTTAATCCCTACTTTTCTGATGCGGCCGCAGATTTCAAGGATGACGCAGACAATCTCAACCACTTGCCGAGAACGTGGGCGCGACTTTGGAAATTGCATGGATCAATTGGCTGGCGGGTCGCTGAAGAGACGATTACCGGAGTGAAGAAAGTCATTCGGCAGCCTTTGCTCCCACCAAAAGCTGACGATGATCTGATGATCTTCCCTTCACGAGATAAATATTCTGACTCCCGTAGACTGCCATTTGTCGCTTTGCATGACCGGATGCGCCGCCTCACCACTTCCGGCGAATGTCTAATCCTGATCGCGGGCTATTCGTTCGGCGACGAACACATCAATGACATTCTGTTTGCCGGATTAAGAAGTAACAACCGGTGCTCAATGACCGTTCTTTCATTCGATTCATTGAACAAACCTGAACTTGAAAAGAATCTGATCAAGCCGACACAAGGGATAAGAAACCTGACGGTCTACGGACCTGATGCGGCGTTAGTCGGGGGGATTAAAGGTGCATGGTCAGACCCAGGAAAGGCGCCCGCTGGCGTGTCAAACTGGCCATTCTGGGACGACGCGAAGAAGGAATTCACGCTCGGCAACTTCCAGAACCTGCCTCGATTTTTACGTGAATTCATCGGAGCTCGATCTCTGGTAACAAAACCGGTCGTGGTCTGACGCTCATGAAGGATGAAGCAACATATCTTGGCGCTGTCAGACGAGTTGTCGGGGCTACGGTTTATGCCACGCTCTCACCAGACCTTCCATCGACAAGTCCCATCGTGAATGGCCGGGTCTACCGGGTCGGGCAGATAGGCAGCTTCGTCCGAATTCCGTTGGGCTTCCTAAATGCCTATGGAATCGTCTCGATGGTTGGCGCGATGGCGGTGCCCGGAGAGGATCCGCTTCTTTCTGCGCATGCTGCCGAGTGCACTCTAGAGATCAAGCTTATAGGAGAAGCATACCGCGGTTCGCCCTTCCAACGCGGATTGAGCATATATCCAACCGTGGACGACGAAGTACACGTCGTCACTGAGGACGACCTTAGCAAGATCTACGCTCCGAGCGGCTCTGCCCCTGTTTCCATCGGCAGCCATTCTGCTTCAGAAAGTCTGGAAGCTACGCTTGATCTGGACAAACTCGTCACCAGACACGCCGCCATCGTTGGATCGACCGGAGCTGGAAAGTCCAATACGGTCGCGGCAATCCTGAAGGCTCTAACAACAGGCTCCTTTCCGAAGGCGCGGGTCATCGTAATTGATCCGCATGGAGAATATGGCGCCGCATTCCAGGGAATTAGCCGGGTATTCAGCATCGGTGCCAAGGACTTCCCTTTCGTTCTTCCATACTGGTGCCTATCGTTCGATGAGCTCGGCTGGTTCTTGGTAGACCGACGAGCCGCTTCAGAGACTATCCAGGATGGCAATCTCCGCGACAAAATTGCTGAGATGCGGCGCTCTTCCTGCAACACGGTGAAGGTCAGCTCAAAACAGAAGGCGATCGCCGCGGAGGAAGTGACTGCAGATGCGCCGCTTCCATTCAGCATTCGCGACCTCTGGTATCACTTTGATCGTCTCGAACGAGTGACTTATCAAGAGATTGCTCGCGTAACAGAGGCGCTGATCGCCGAAGGAGACGCGAAGGCTCTAAAGTCAGCTCAATTCAATCCAGCTGCTATGGGAAATGCGGCGCCGTTCAAGCCCCAACCCCTGCCTATAATGGGAACGTATACCAACAAAATTGCACAGCGTCTGCGAGACCGTCGGTACGACTTCTTGCTAAATCCAGGCGATTTCGATGGCACGACCAAAGACCTAGCTGATCTAGTGGACGCTTGGGTGAACCATGACCAGCCAATTACAGTTTTAGACCTTGCAGGCGTACCATCCGACATCATGGATCTCGTGGTTGGCCTGCTTTCCCGACTCCTTTTCGAGGTAATGTTTTGGGGCAAAGACTTGTCCGATATCGGTAAGCAACGTCCACTCCTACTCGTCTTTGAAGAGGCCCACAGATATCTACCAAGCGGAGACGGTAGCTTTATCCAAGGCTACGCCCGACGATCGGTACAGCGAATTCTCAAAGAAGGTCGGAAGTACGGGCTGGGCGCAGTTCTTGTGAGCCAAAGACCTTCCGAGCTTGACGAGACCCTTCTCTCTCAATGCGGCACCTTCGTCGCCCTGCGCTTAAGTAATAGCCAGGATCAGGGCCGCGTCAAAAGTGCTGTGCCCGATGAGCTTGCCGGTCTAGTTGATCTTTTGCCAGCTTTGCGCACGGGTGAAGCGATCATTTCGGGCGAAGCCACACAGATTCCAAGCCGCGTTAGAATCAAGCTTATTGAGCCAAGACCTAAGAGCGGCGACCCCGAAGTGTCGAAGCTTTGGAGAGACGGCACAAAGCCGAACCCTGACTACACGGCTGCGGTTACAAATTGGCGTCGGCAACAAACATAATTGCGAGAACAATCATGGATTACCAAGCTGTTTCATCTTCGACAGTGGCGTCAATTGGCTATGACGACGCAACAAGTACTCTGGGCGTGACCTTTCTTAGGGGCGGAGTTTACCACTATCACGGAGTTCCCCGGGAAATCTTTGATGGCTTGATGACAGCATCATCGGTGGGCGCGTACCTCGACGCGAATGTGAAAAAAGCTGGCTATCCCCATTCCAGAGTTGGCTGAAGGTGCCAACACGATCCGCCGGCCTGTCCAAGCTCGATAGAGCCAACAGCTCGGTTTCGGTGGATAAGCTCGCCCCGAGCCGCCCGCCACTCGGCGAGAAAATGAGAATTGCGCTAAAGCCTATCGCACAAGCATTTAGGCTGGTCGCCAGCTAGTCAATCAGGCAGCATGGCGTTGAAATAAGGGGGCGTGAACTTGATAGCATCATTGGCTCATGCTGCGCATGAGCCCACCCTCAACTGCCCCAACTGCAACCATGAGATCAAGCTGACCGAGTCGCTTGCTGCGCCTCTGATCGAAGAAACGCGGCGGCGCTTTCAGGAGCAGCTTGCCAGCAAGGATGCCGAGGTTGCTCGCAAGACCGAGGCCTTGCGGCTGGAGCGCGAACAGCTAGAGAAGTCGCGGGAGCAGATCGACGACCAGATCAAGCAGCGGATGGCTGCCGAGCGCAGCCAGATCGTGGCTGCCGAAGCAAAGAGGGCGCGCGAGGCCGTGGCCGCCGAGGTCCAGCTTAAGGGCGCCGAGCTTGAAGAACTCCGCAAGACCCTCGAAGCCAACAACGCGAAACTTGCCGAAGCCCAGCAGCAGCAGGCTGAGCTCATGCGCAAGCAGCGAGCGCTCGACGACGAAAAGCGGGAGCTGGACCTTACGGTTGAAAAGCGGGTGCAGGCTTCTGTTGAGCAGATCCAGGTGAAGGCTCGGCAGGAAGCCGACGAGGCAGCCCGGCTGCGAGTGGCCGAGAAGGATCAGACCATCGAGTCGATGGCACGGACCATCGAGGAGCTGAAGCGCAAGGCTGAGCAAGGTTCCCAGCAGTCCCAGGGCGAAGTGCTGGAGCTTGAGCTGGAAGAACTGCTGCGGGGACGCTTCCCGACCGATTCTATTGAGCCGGTCGGCAAAGGCGAGCTTGGCGCCGACGTCATTCAGCAGGTCAATGCCGCAGTGGGGCAGCCCGCCGGCATCATTCTCTGGGAAACCAAGCGCACCAAGGCCTGGAGCGACGGGTGGCTTGCCAAGTTGCGTGACGATCAGCGCCGGTCGGGCGCCGACGTGGCGCTTATCATCTCACACGCCCTCCCCAAGCATATCGAGCAGTTCGATTTGATGGACGGCGTGTGGGTGGCCCATCCCCGCTGCGCCCTGCCCGTGGCGGTCGCGCTTCGCCAGGCGCTGATTGACGTGAGCAACTCGCGCCTGGTCCAGCAGGGGCAGCAGACCAAGATGGAGCAGGTCTACCACTATCTGACCGGCACGAAGTTCCGGCAGCGGGTTGAGGCCGTGGTCGAGAAGTTCAATGACATGCGCAAGGACCTGGACAGCGAGCGCAAGTTCATGGTCCGGCAATGGGCCAAGCGGGAAACCCAAATCCTGTCCGTTATCGATTCGACCGTCGGCATGGTGGGCGACCTGCAGGCAATTGCAGGCAAAGCGATGCCGGAGATTCCGAGCCTGGAGGTACCTCTGCTCGAGGATCACGAGGGCAGCGACCGTAAGGCGTCTTAGAAAGTTCCTTCAAGGGCCACCAGACCCCGCAGGTAAGTGAGATCCGTAGTTGGACCGGCGAGACTCACTCTCCTCATCCTTTCAAGGGGGTTTCGGTGTCCGCCACGAAGGCCTGATAGTAAGGAGATGACTTCACGAGGTACGCTTTACCCTCAACTACAAACCCATCCAAACCGCGTTCCAAAACATAAGCCGATAGATCCTCTATCCTGTTTATGAACCCTCGCCCGTTGAAATTGAGGGATGTATTGCAGAGGACACCATAGCCAGTCCGCGACTTGAAGGCACTCAGAAGCTCATACAAAGGCTGGTTAGTTGCCGCTGAAACCGTCTGAATCCTCGCACTGCCGTTAACATGAGTGACCGCAGCCAAAGCGCTGGTATTCACCCTTTGAGTATAGAGCATGTATGGGCTCGACCAGTTGCAGCCGAACCATGTAGCGGCATCTTCCTCCAGGCAAACAGGTGCTATCGGACGAAACTGCTCACGCTGCTTAATCTCATTCAATCGAATTCTTGTGCTTTCCTTAAAAGGCGCGGCCAGTATCGAGCGATTGCCCAATGCGCGAGGACCAATCTCATATCTTCCGTTCACCCAAGCAAGCACAAGGCCATGAGCAAGCATGTCGGCAATCATCTCGTAGCTCGCTTCAAACGTATGATACTGCGCCAGGTCGAACACGCCGGCAGCTTCGAATGGCATTCCGGAATACACGCCCCAGTCGATCTTTGGATTACCCGTAAAGTGATATTGCGCATCAATCGCCGTACCAATGGCTGAGCCCGAGTCATTGGCAACAGGCGGCACGAAGACCTCGCTGAAGAGTCCAGTGTCTCGCCATTTTGTATTCCAGTCGCAGTTTAGACCACAGCCACCGGCGATGAGCAGCGGCATCCCTTGCTTCAAATTCGATTTGGCGAATTGATAGAAGATATCGAACAGCCTATCACTGAACATACCTGCGAAACTGCGGAATTCGGGGTCTTCCAGCCCCACGTCGCAATATGGCAACCCTTCGGGACCATCGTATTCAGATAGCTGCCTGTACGGCCCCTCCAACAGAAATTTCATCAGTTTCATTTCGGAGGCTGTTGGCTCGTTCCGCTGAGAGAATGAAGCCAAGGCCATCAGCTTGCCAGCATCAGAAATTCGAAAGTAGGGAGTATTCTTAGGGAAGGATGAGTCCGCCACGCCATAGAGCATGGAGTACCGATTTCCCGGCTTGTCTAAAGGCTCCCCCACAACGTTAATGTTTAACTCGGAGTCGATTTCGTAAAAGCTGCCGATCGCGCCTTCCCAGATCAGCGCATAACAGGGCGTTCCTTTGGGGAATGGAGACATCCCGAACGCGCAAAGAAGGTGTGAACGCTCGTGCGACGATGAAAAGCAGTCAATTGATTTGCCGAGAAAATGTCGCTGTCCGACGATGATCTCACTCTTTGACACGCCACGATAGCCGGCGTGATCAATCGGCCCGCGCACATATTCGAAGTGATCGCGCGGCCACCAGCCGCCAGTACAAATGACGTCAGGTATCTCGTTGATTTCCCCGAGAACGCTGAAGACGTCGCTGGCTGATATCGGAGAATATCGGTAGTTCGAGTTTTTCTCCGCCTCCACCGAAAGTACCAGATGAGCGTCTTTTATGTAGGAAATCGCTCCGTCATGCCCCGGATTGAACGCAAGAATGTTCATTGCAACGCAATTCCCAATTTATCACCCAATCCCTGCCGCCCCTTTGTTTCCCCAGGCCCCCGCTGCGGAAACCTCCGCCAGACAGATCTGATTAAGATATAATTACGTGTGGATGGCAAGCGTTGAAACTATTACGATAGGTCATGATTCATAGCGTGGACATGACCGACGGCCCTGAGCACCACCGCCAACGCTCGGAGTTCATCAGAGGAATGGTGCAGCGGACCGATAGCGAGGCGTTGGCTGACCGCAGCCATCGAGAACATCCGCCTAAGACAATCATACAGTTCTGGCACGATCTACAGGATCTCCCCCGCGACGTGGGAGCCTGCATCGCGTCCTGGGCCCGCTGGAAAGAAGTCGGGATCAAGCATCTCCTCTTTGACGAGTTTAGCGCGAGGTCATACATCCGCGAGTCGCTGGGTCCTCGCTACGAGCGCGCTTTCGACCGATGCTACCATCCAGCCATGCAGGCGGACTACTTCCGCTTATGTTACCTGTCGCTGGAGGGAGGCTTTTATGTCGACGCGGACGACGTCTGTATCGGGTCAGAGATTGATTGGCTCTTCGAAGGCGCTGGATTGAAGGTCCAACCTCTTTGCTACGACATAGCGTCCGCATCGATGGTCAGTGCAGCCAGCTTCCTTACGGCAAAAAGCGCTACACCCGATTGGATTTTCTACTTCAACAACAATCCGCTTATCGCCGTTAGGCGTCACCCAGTCATCCAGCTGGCCTTGCAGCGGTCAACCGAAGCTCTAGAGACTTCGTTTGATGGCGCTTTGCCTGAGATACAGGCGACAACCGGCCCAGGGATTCTATCTCGAACAATCTTCGAACTCGGGGTCACTTCGGGCATCATTGAGCAGGAGGTTGTTGTCCTGCGAGACTGGGATTTATTCGCGATTTCCAAATGGCCTCTAAGCTATCGTGACGACGCACGAAACTGGCGCCACTCTAATCAAAAGCGACTTGAGCAGTAGCAGAAGCAACTCGCGATGAATTTGACGAAGCCATTTCACACTGCCTCTCGAATTCTGCATTACCTCGCTTCGAACTTGCGGCAACGTCTACCGCGCAGGCAGTCGGCTACATTCAGATCGGAGACGCCCGAGCAATCTGGCATTTCCCAAATATTCGTCATTAATCTCGACCGGCAGCCAAAGCGCTGGGTCGAGGTTCAGAGAGAGTTAGCTAGCGTTTTGGGTGCTGACAGAATTGATCTTAGCACCAGGACAACACGATACTCAGCTGTTGACGCCCATAGCCTCTCTCAAGATTCACTAGAAAGTAAGGACGTCGATCCGTTTTATACTTTAGGCGATCAGCTCTATGTTGAGCCGCAGCCCCAAGCGCTACCTGACGAATTCGACCTAACTCGACCAATCCGTATGAGTTCGGCAGAAGTCGCAATCGCGCAATCCCATATCGGCGTCTGGAGAGCTGTTGCTCAATCTCCCGCAAATTATGCGCTCGTGGTGGAAGACGACGTCTGGCTTGAACGAGGTTTCGCCCGAGCGATCGATCAAGCTTGGAATGAGATGACGGAAGCTGACGATGGTAATCCCAAATTCGAACTCCTGTATCTCTCTTACGCTGAGGCGCGACATGGTGCGCCGAAGGAGCTCATTTCGGCGAGCTTGTTTCGCCCGGAACGCGGACTTTGGTACTTATCCGGCTATGTCCTTTCGAAGACAGGCGCTCAAAACCTTCTAAACCTGCTTCCGTGCCGCGGTCCAATAGATTTATGGATCAATCAGAAATTCCAACAGATCGACGTCCGGGCACTACGTCGTCCGGTCATACACCAACGTGCTGACCTGGTATCCACTAACTCTTATTCCATACTGCCGGCTCTGACAAAAATTGGGGTCCTCGACTACGGCAGCACATCGCTATTCCACCAGCGCCCGACCTGCTTTCCTGTTTTCGCGTTCGGTAGACCAGGGACTGGTCTGTCATCTGTAGCAATGGCTTTATCGATGCTGGGCTACCGGTGTTGTAGCGATCTCGATCGGCTGCCTGAAACGGAACTGAAAGCCCTGCTGGCCGGGAAGAGGGGCACCTTTGACGCTTACGTGAATGTGGGTTCACTGGAGCCTAAAGTGGACCAGCTTGTGCAGCGCTTCCCGCAAGCGAAGTTCATAATCACCGAAGGGTGTGAAATCGGTCATCCGGCCGACGATAAGTTGCTGAATAATCTACGAAGTGCCGGCGTCATTCGCTTGAAGGGTGACGATACCTTTCATTGGCGCGCGCTTTGCGAACACTTACGAACACCTCCGCCTGTGGCCCCTTATCCGCGTGTAGAGGAGATTGGTCAGCGAAAGTATCTCGGAACGGCTGACGCGGTCACGCCCAATATTCGAACAAAGCAGCTGCGGTACGATCGGTCTCCATGGATTGCGGAACCTAATGCTATTTGGCGCGGAATGCGAGCGATCTCGCTCGAACGGCCGATACGCGGTTCAAGACTCGTTTTTGACGATGATCTGAGCGAGGTGCGGCAGTCTCGATGGTTGCTCAGAAACGACACCTTCCCTGGGAATCTTGGCTTGTTTCGGCCTTCTAATGTATCGGCGTGTGCCGAGGGAGGCCTTTCGCTCGCGGTTCGCGTGGAGTCACTCGGCGTTCGAGATTTCGGCGCAGCAGCCATCTCAAGTCGCGATAGTTTCTTGTACGGACGGTTCGAAGTTGTACTGCAAGCAACGAACGTTCCGGGCGTAGTTACAGGCTTTTTCCTGTACCGAGCCTCGCCTCGTCAGGAAATCGACATCGAGATAGCAGGAAACCGTCCGACCCACCTTCTCGTCAATGTCTTTTACAATCCTGGCTCAGAAGGAGCGAATTTTGACTACGGTTATCGCGGGACGCCGATAGCCATCCCTTTGGGGTTCGATGCGTCAAAAGATCCTCACCGCTTTACGATAGAATGGGACCCCTGCGAGATTCGATGGCTGGTTGATGGGAAGCTGGTTCACCGACGTGGAGTATGGAATCCAACGCCGATTCCGCATCTTCCCATGAGGTTGCACATAAATGCGTGGCCCGCCCGCTCCCGGGAGCTTGCTGGTAGGCTAGCCGTTGCTCAGCTACCCGGATCAACAAACGTACGTGGAATCAACGTTGATGCATTCGATGTAAGCGCGGATGTCGGGATCTAGCGCTGCCCTAGATGCAGTCTTCTCGCCCCATAAGGCTTCCCGCCCGACCGTGATTAGCGCTGTTCACCGTCGCGGGAAGATACAAACCGGAGCAGAGCCTGCTTTCTAAGGTTCTTCTACAACCGGAGGCGACAGCTCTGAAAAGTCGGTTAGCGTATCGCAATTCATGCAGTGATACATGCTCGAAGCTTCCTGATAGTGCATTCCGCAGAAGCACCCACAGAACGGACAGCACTCTTGAAATTCGAAGTCGCCCCATTTCCAAACACCCATATACTCGGGCACAGCATCGCTATCATAGCCAGTGATTTCAAAGGCATCAGCATTTTTGGCCACAAACCCGTCGCGTCCCGCTCTTCTCAGGTCGGGTAAAATCTCCGATGGATCGAGGTTGAACCACTCCCCGCGTTCGCGATGCTTCTTGAATTTTGCGTGCAACGCCCGTTCGAGAGAGGCGTCATCGCGAGACTGTATCCAGCCCATAATCTCCAGGGTCACCGGGCTTCCGATTTGTAGCTGCATCCGGCGGCGCCGAATATCCTTCGCAAGCCCAATCTTGATCTGGCACCCTTCAGTACCTTGGTAGCCAATGAAATAGACTGGCATGGCGCCTCCCGACTTATCGCCAACATACGCTACCTGAGTTAGTCCGCCTATCCGGGCATCCAAACTATATACTTTGTCTGACCAACCGTGTTCCGTTGGCCACGCGTCAGCGATGCTCATGAGGTTGGGGTGGTTTCAAGTTCGGCTTCGCCAGCTACGCTGAGTACAACCGCTTGCCGGCACGACCGGCACAGGAAACGTTTTTGTCTCCCGACCGGTCTGCCGCCTGCGGCATCATCCAACGGGAGAACACAATGGCCACCAGGTCATCCACCAAGTCGAAGAAGCCTACCCACGAGGCGTTCGTCGTCACCGGCGAAGGCGAAAGCGCGTTCTGGACTAAGTTGGGCGCGGCTTGGCCGCATGACGACGGCAAGGGGTTCAATGTCGAACTCATCGCCCTGCCCGTCAGCGGCCGGCTCGTCATTCGCGAGCGCAAGCCCGCCAGCAACTGACTGGCACCACAGCCGGCCGCGTTAGCTGCCGGCTCCGCGAAGTAGCCTTGTGCGATTCTTCCCAGAGCAGCGGTTAGGCACGCTGGCGTGGTGAGGGAAACCATCCTCCAAGACTCGGAAATGGTCGAAGCCCGTTGAGAGCTGATGACCCGCAACGTGCAGAGCTACCTGCCCCGCATCGGAAACGATGCGGGGGCATTTTTTGCCCAGACAGTCGCGAAAACCGACGGCTCCGCACTTGAGCGGGCTAGGCCAAGCTGTGCCGGCCTTCGGCTATTAGGTGTCGGCGGGCCACCTGTGCGCCTTCGTTTACGGCATGCCCATCCGGGTTGCGAAGAAAAATCCTGACGTTACTCTACGCTCGGGGCCATAGCTTGCGCTTGCCACCGGATTGGGAGCAATCGATGTCATTTGAGCAGGTTTTGGGCGCGCTGATCGCCTTCTTCACGGCCCGCTTTCCAACAGCGCGGCCTTCTGCAGAAACGAAGTTGACGGCCTTCATATCGCCTACCCAAACGCGGGAGATCGTTGCCGAAATCAACAGGCTGCCTTGGGCCCGGCAGCACGGAATGAACGTTGATGCGTCACAGTTAAGCGGCAGCGCGGAGCTCAGCGATCTCGCGAAAACTCTCTTCGAGTCGCAAGCCCGCCCCGCCGCGGGGCCAACGTCCCCGACCACGAAGAAGACGAAAGGGAACGGGCTTTCGACAGAAGTACAAGCGCGTATAGGCCATCAGATCCGCGCCATGTACGATGACGTAGTACGGCAGGGAGTACCTGACCGCTTTGCAGAGTTGACAGAGAAGCTTGAGGCCGCGGATGCGCGCAAGGACGTAAGCTATCCTGTTTGGTACGGCACGAACCGCAAGCCGAGGGATCCTCGCGACATCACGCAGGGCTTCACCGGGGAGCGCGGTAACCAAGTTTACTACGGCTTTGCATCGATCCATGTGCCGAAATCTCACGAGATCGGGTCGACCGGGTCGGGCTGGTGGAAACGATTTGTTTCCGGCGCCGATGACCGCCTGAAGCTTGAAGGGCTTATCAACCTGTCTTCGGCGGCGTTCTGGCAGGGTATCCTATCCCACCTTTCCCGCTTCAGTCCGGCGGAGCGTACAGCTGTCATCTTCATCCACGGTTACAACGTCTCCTTTCAGGATGCGATTATTCGGGGTGCGCAGCTGGGGACCGACCTGTCGATTGCCGGCTGCATGGCCGTCTACAGCTGGCCATCCCGAGGAAATAAGACTTCATACGCGGCCGACGAGGCGTCGATCGAAGCGAGTGAGGAGTACATCACAAAATTCCTCGTAGATTTCGCGGAGCAGTCGGGGGCTACAAAACTCCATATCATCGCGCACAGCATGGGCAATCGCGGTGTACTCCGGGCGGTGAACCGGATGGCAGCGTCTGCTGCTGCCCGTACGGGCAAGGCCTTCGACCAGATCATCCTGGCGGCCCCGGATGTCGACGCCGACACGTTCCGACAGCTCTGCGCCGCTTACGCGGAGATATCGCAGCGGACCACGCTATATGTGTCTTCGCGCGACAAGGCCGTTCAATTATCTCAATGGCTGCACGGTTACAACCGGGCAGGATTCTCTCCGCCGGTCTTCGTCGTTTCTGGAATCGACACTGTGAACGTGACCAATGTGGACGTTACAATGCTTGGCCACGGATACGTGGCAGAGGCCCGCTCGGTTCTCGCTGATATACACACATTGCTGCAGTTGGGAACGCCGCCGGCGAGCCGCTTCGGCTTGCAAGCCGCGACAGCCGAAGATGGTAGCGGATACTGGGACTTCCGCGCTTAGCCTCTGAACGCCCCTCAACCTTTTTATTCCAGCTCAGGCATATCGCTTCCCCGCTTGAGCACCCAAAAGCGTTTTGAACGCGGTTCTATTGCGTCTCAAAGCCATTTCCCGTTGCGCGTCTAACCCCAATGCACGGCCAGGAGGACGGGGAAACTGGCGCCGAGGCGCGTACGCGCAAGGCATCCAACCGTATCCCTGAAGGGACCCTCGGCCGGACCCTCCGTTGCGCGCCCGCTATCTCCTCGTCTCCCGAAATTTCCCGTCCGGCCGCGATTGGCGCAGCCGGCAAAACCAAACGGGAGATAACCAAATGAAACGCAACGAAAAGACCCAGCGCCCCCACAGCGTCTTTGTGGTAGAGGGCGAAGGCGACAAGGCCTTCTGGACCAAGATCGGCGCAGCCTGGGCGCACGACGACGGCAAGGGCTTCAACATCCAGCTCAGCTGCCTGCCCCTGAATGGCCGCCTGGTCATTCGCGAACCGAAGGCTGACGCGGAGGCGGGGCGATGAGCCCCGCCGCCACGCGGCGTTTCCTCGTCAAGTGCTTTGACTACGAGGAATGGGGCGTCATTGTCGAGGCTGCCAGCAGCGAGGACGCGATACACAAGGCTGAGGCCATCTACCTCACCGACAGCCTGGGCAACATGGACGGCTTCGAGCTTCTCCGCAGCGACTTCGGCTGGGAAGCCCGGCCCCTGGTGCAGGAGGTGCAATCATGAGCACCCTGCCCATCCAGGACATTCGCAACACCGTGGTTCACGGCGACTGCGTGGAGGTCATGCAGCGCATGGCCTCTAGCTCGGTGGATTTCATCCTCACAGACCCGCCCTACCTGTGCCGCTACAGGTCACTTACCGGGCAGACCATCGCGAATGACAATCGCGATGACTGGCTGGAGCCTGCCTTTGCCGAGATGTACCGATTGCTCAAACCGGATACCTTCTGCCTGAGTTTCTACGGCTGGAATGCCGCCGACAAGTTTATCGGTGCCTGGCGCAAGGCTGGCTTCCAGATGGTGGGGCACATCGTTTTCAGGAAAAGCTATGCCTCCACGAGCCGCTTCCTCGAAAGCCGGCATGAGCAGGCCTACCTGCTTGCGAAAGGCCGCCCCGCGCTACCGGCAAGGCCGCTGCCTGACGTCATGGACTGGCACTACACCGGCAATCGTCTGCATCCCACTCAAAAATCAATCAACAACTTGCGTCCGCTTATTCATGCGTTCTCTCCGCGAGACGGTATCGTGCTCGACCCGTTTTGCGGGTCGGGCTCGACGCTGGTGGCGGCCCGCGAAGCGGGCCGCGTCGGCATAGGCATCGAGCTCGACGAGCGTCATCAAGCCACTGCGGCCCTGCGCGTGAACGCCTTGGGTTTGGCTGCCTAGCGCCGCGAGTCACCGGCCTACCGCCGCAGGCGGTAGGCCGGATTTTTTGTGCAATCCGGCCGCTTGACCGGCCGTTCATGCACGTGGAAACTGCACAATGGGTGTGGGGTTTCTCTGCATGAAATTCATTGAGTCCATAGTCGCCAAATTTGGTCCAGACCGGATAAATAACCTTGCCGCAGACGAGGAGCGGCGCTTGGTAGAGGTTCGTCATTATGTCCGCCACGGCTGGCTTTCCGTTACAAATCCAGCGCGGCTGAAGACAGCCGGTCTTTCGGAAGACGTTATCGCCGACCTGAATTCAAACCAGGCGCCGAGGCAGCGCGCGGCGATCAACCACCCCTCCGTTCAGGCCTATGTTCGCGCCGAGATCCAGAGGCGTTATGCCCTGAGGTCAATGACCTACTTCAGAGAGAAACTGGAAACAACGAATGACTTCAGCTTCGCCAAAGCCGAGCAGATCCTGAGGGATGACAGCATTTTTTGCTTCAAGGACGGATTCGTAGACGACACGGACTCCGGAAGGAGATTTCGTCGGCTCGTCTTATTCGCCAGTTCGAAGGATGAAGAGGTTCTGTTTGTAGTCGCACACTTCATCAGGCTTTTTGTCTCGACGCTGGGTTCGCTCATGCAGAAATACGAGCACCCCGAGATCAGTGACCTGCAGCTCAGGCAGGAACTCATCAACTCGCTTCCAGCGGTTACTTCCACGTTGACCGACAGCGCCCTCCGAAGATTCATCGTCGCGATGGAGCAAGCTGCCACGTGTGATGAACCGAAGGCGATCTGCCCATACATGGACGTGCTGCGCGCGCCAGGCCTGCAGGATCATCTTGTCGGCGTCCAACTTGAGCGCAAGCGGGCAGATGCCGCTGAACGAGCCGCCGCAGCTGTTGAACGTGAGCGTATCGCTGCCGAGCAGGAGCGGGCCGCCGCTGCCGCGGCAGATCGGCTCAGGAAGGAACAGAGAGAGCGCCTCGAAGCGCAGCTGATGCTAACCGTTGTTGATCAATGCCTGGATGTCACACCAAGAGAGTGCGTCAAACTCGAAGCTCACGAGGATTTCAGGCGTCTCCTGGTCAATATGCAGTCCGCCTTTGCAAGGGCGAGTACGGTGCGGACAGGGATGTATTGGGACGGCCAGAATTTTGCGGCCGTACGATCTCTGGCATCTATGAGTGCGAAGCATCTCGCCTGCGTTAAGATCGACTTCTGGTGGAACAGGTCGGGCCTTGGCAAGGGAGACGCGGATCGCATGTTCTGGCTCCTCAACTGCGATGGGCGGGCCCAGCTTCATCCAAGTGGCCTCAGGGCTGTGGCCATGTACATGGGCATTCATGAAGGAAGCGAGATCGATCTTGAGAAGGCCTGGTCCCACAATCTCGGCTTTCTCCAGAAGGGTATCGATGCAGAAGGCTTCATGGGCGAACTGGTCAGGTGGTTCGTCGAGAAAGAAGACGACAACGGCTGGGCCACCTCCCGCTAACTTGCGGTTTCTTCAGCAGCTCCCTCCGACTCCTTCAGCAGCCCTTTGAGCTCGGGATCTTCATAGGCTTTTACAGCGAGGAGCCGGGCTGGACGGCGTCCGCCTTCGAGGACAACGACCTTGTCGACGTATTCCGGTCCCATCAGTTGCTGAGCTGTAGCCAACGGCTTCATTGTGCCAGTCAACAAATCGCGTCTGCTCCCGAGCTCCTTCGACAATTCCTGCGCCGTCGTGGCCGTCGGCTCCATGAAGCAGCGCACCGCCAGCAACTCAAGAATTCGCTGGGGGTCGCCGTAGGCTTTCTTCAGCTGCGACGTACCTTGCGAGAACAGCCACAGGCGCAAGCCGGACTGGCGGCCAAGCGCAAGCATCTGCTCTATCTCCTGCATGTAGCCAAGTTGCGGGAACTCATCGAGGAAGAACGTCACGGGCGGCAGGTGGTACTCATCCCGCGCGTCTCGGATTGTGTAGAAGATTTGGCCGAGGAGCGTACGGATGAGCGGCCGGTACATCAGGAGTTCTTCAGTGGTGACGCAGAGATAAAGGGTGCCCTTCTTGCGTCGCAAGTCCTCGAAATCGATTGTCGTCTCGCCGATCACCGGCTCCAGCTGAGGCGACCCCCACACGTCGATGTGCCTGAGCACAGTGTCATAGAGGTTGGACCGGGTCTCTTCATCGGCACCATCAAGCTGGTTGCCGATGCGCACAAGGCTCCTGACGCCCGAGCTCTTGAGAGACTTGATCTGGAGTTCGAGCTGCTTGGGCGAAGTCGAGAACCAATCCACCACCGCCGACATGTCCCGCCGGCCATCATACCCGTGCAGACAGATGTTATAAAGCGCGCCGTGGAGGAGTTGGGCCGCACGGCCCTCCCAGAAGCTTTTTGCCGACTGGGAATCCGTGGGAACCATGAGCAGCGGCAAAAGCCGTCCTATGGCCGTGTAAGCGGCTATGGGATCGTTCGGGACGGCATCCAGCGGATTGAAGGTCCGCGTCCTGGCCGCATCGCCAGGCATGAATATCTGGACGGGCCCGATATTCTCGTTGCGCCATTCGCTGGTGAGGTCGGCTATTTCAGGCTTCACATCCAGGACGATGGCCGGCGCGTCGAGGTACATCAGATTGCGGACCACATGGGCCTGAGTTTTGCCTCGTCCCGGCCGCGCAATGGTAATCAGGCTCTCATTGCCATCGAAGATGTATTCCTGGCCCGTCTCCTTGAACTTCCCCAACCTCAGAGGCGCCTTGCCCACCATGTCCACTGCCCCATGTCCCTTGCTGCCGGGAGCGTCCTTCGCGGTTCGCCGCTGGAATAGCGTGCGGTCCGCCAGCGTACCCTACCCGGCCTCGGAGCATCGCGCCATTCTGCAGCGGCCAATCCCCCCGGCAGGAGCGTGGCAAGCGCCCGGTCGAGGGGCCTGGATGCGTCCGGCGGCCGGGCATCATCGGCGAAAATGTCGCGGCCGGCAGGGGCTCCGGGGCGCTTGCCAGGCGGAGTGCGGAGGCTAAGCTGACGGTAGTGCGCACTTATGGGTTTGCAGGCAAACCCGCGCGATTACCCGAGGTGTTGATGGCGATTTTCAGCCTGCATCACAGCTCGATTGGCAAGTCCACCCAGGACGAGCCCTACACCGCTGCTGCGCACATCCGGTACATCACCCGCACCCGCGCCCTGGGCCGCATTGACGGGGAGCGCATGCCGACTCAGGCCGACCAGGCCATAGGGTATCTGCGCAAGGCGGAGGACACCAGCCGCAAGAATGCCCGTGTCATCGACAAGGTGATGCTGGCGCTGCCGAAGGAGCTGGATGCCGAACAGCGGGTGGCTCTGGTGCGGTCCTTCGCCGAAGAGCTGACCAAGGGGCGGGCACCCTGGCTGGCTACCTTTCATGACAAGGGCAAGGACGCGAAGAACCCCCACTGCCACCTGGTCATCCGGGACCGATGCCCCAAGACCAACAGGAGGGTCATTGGCATGAGCGAGGTGGGCTCGACCGAGAAGCTTCGCCAGGCCTGGGAGAAACACGCCAATCTGGCGCTGGAGGCCGCCGGAATCGATGCGCGGATTGACAGGCGGACGCTGGAAGCTCAGGGCATCAAGCGGACGCCCACCATCCATGAGGGGGTTCGGGCACGGCGCATGAGCCGCGAGGGCCGCACGCCGCATTCGCGGCGCCGCTCATACCGCAACCGCCCAAGGTCGCGCAGCAAGAGCCGTCTTGTAGACTACCGCAAACTCGACAAGGGTCTGAGCCGGACTGCCTACAATCGACGGATTCAGTTGGCGCAAGAGACTGACAAGGAGCGTTGGGCCGCCATCGATGCTGACCGGCGAGCTCAGGAGATCGAATACCTTCGAGGCATTCATCGACCCGACCTGGACGACGGCGCCGCGCGTGGTTTCAAACGCAAGCTTCAATAGTCTTGGCTGACCACCCTCTTCATCATACGATTCCGTCCGTGGATGAGCTTGAGGCCCTAGAACGTGACCGAAGACTGGATCTGCTCAATCTGCGCGCTCTTTGCGATCAGCTACGGGAGTTTGAAGCCGGCATTGCAAAATGGGGGGCCATACTTGCCGATCCTAGGCTACACGATAAGCACTCACTGGCACTTCGTGCTCTCGATGTAGCCAGACGTGGAAAATCGACCGTCGATGTAGCTATCCGCGAAAGCCTTAAGGCATTGGATCTGCTCGACAAGAGAGAAGAGATATTACGAAAGCTTGAAGCACTTACGTCTTAGCACCCAGGAGCCTCCGGCATGGACACGCGTACAGAACTCGACCGGCAGCTGGAACACCTTGAGAAGGAGATCGAAGACTGGGAAGACAAGCGTCTCTACTACGGCCGCAAGAAAGCCGACATGGACCTCGCCCTGAGCCGCCAGGACGGCAGGAACCCAACAGAAGAGCAGCGCCTGCAAGCGCAGTCCAAAGACTACGGCGAGCTGTCCCTCAAAGCCGCAATGGAAATCCTACGTCTGACTGCGGAAGCTCGTGCACTTGGAAATGAGCTGCGAGATTTCGATCGAGAGCTAGAACAATCACCGGACCGGGAAGGCGTTGAACCTCCTAAGCCGAAGAAAAAACTGAAACGTTGATTGCATGCTCGTGAGGGGGTCCGGGGGCTTGCCCCAGGCTGATTTGTCCGATCAACGACATCGGGTTTCTGGGCGATGCGCCTCCAGCTTTATTGGATGGGCTGGTGCTCCTTTGCAACGAATCTGGCGAGCAAAGAGGCTTCGCCGGATGAATGGCGCACTTATACATCGCTGCGCGACATAGGTGCACGGCCGACACGGCGGCCGTAAGGTGTCGCTAACGCGACAAGGTCTTTTGGGGGAATGGCTTCGTATCATCTTTCGGCACAACCGGTGAAACGCTCGGAGGGGCGTTCAGTGGTTGCAATGGCGGCCTACCGGGCCGGTGTCTTGCTGAAAGACGAGCGTCGCGGCGTTGAAGCTGACTACCGGCGACGCCGGGGTGTGGTGCATGCCGAGATCGTGGCGCCGGATGGCGCGGCTGAGTGGTTGCAGGATCGTGAGGCCTTGTGGAATGCCGTGGAGCGAATGGAGAAGCGCCGGGACGCTCAGCTTGCTCGCGAGATCAACATGGCGTTGCCTCACGAGCTAAGCGATGAAGAGCGGCTTGAGCTGGTACGTGGTTTTATACGCAGCGAGTTTGTGGCTTTGGGGATGGTTGCCGATTTCGCCATCCATGCGCCCGTTCCCGAGAAAGGTGACGACCCGCGTAATCATCATGTTCATGTGCTGCTGACGATGCGCCAGGCCGGCGGGGGAGGCCTGTGGCGGGTGAAAACGCGCGCCTGGAATAGCGACGCCATGCTGAAAACATGGCGTAAGGCTTGGGCTGACCATCAGAACGCCATGCTCGACCAGGCCGGATATCGGGCTCGGGTCGATCATCGGACGCTTGCCGCCCGCCGTGCCGATGCGGCACGGCATGGAAACCGCAGGTTGGCGGTCGAGCTGTCGCGCAAGCCCGAAGTCCATGTTGGGCCCAAGGTGAGGAATGCAGCCGGGTTGCGGCCGAAGAGCAAGGTCCGGAAAGCAGGACCGAAACGGAGGCGGGACGGATCGAACGCCGCGACCGAACGCGAGCTTCGCTATCCTGAATTCGATCGCGGCAGCCGCGCGCAATGGACCATGGGCAGGCTTGCCGGTAATGCTCAGTCGTACGCGAAGGCAGCAGCGAAAGCCGAACAACAGGCCGCGAGGCTACGCCAGCGACAGCTCTACTACGCCAAGCACGTCCATGATTCCGGGGCGTCGGGTGATCATAGCGCGGATACAGGGGCCGCCCAGCGAGCGCATGCACGCCATCGGCTAGCGGAGATTGCCTATTGGCTCAACGAGCTTGACCTTCTCTTTCTCGCTTTGCTGGGCATTCGCGAGCATCAATTGGTCCGGCGCTCTGTGTGGGCCAATCGGTTTACCGGGCGGGCGCGCACTCTTGCGGGCGGGCGTGGCCGTCCTTGGATGCCGGACTAGGCCACGTGCCCAAGGCCGCATATCCGCTTTTATGGGTAAAGCATACCTCGAAACTCAAATTTGGCCCGCCTGTTAATGACCTGAGCTGACGTGGTCTGAAGGAGCGCTCAGCGCAAAGTGCTCGACATTTGCATTGCAACTATTGGTCGCGCCCAGTTAGAATTTGTAGCGATTTCATTAGGTGCGGAGGGCTCACATGGGCGATAAGCTCATCGAGCTAATTTTCATAGCGGTCATTGTTTCCATATTCTCATCTGCGATTTTCGAACTCATAAAGGTAAAATTCCTTGCGCTTGGCTCCTTTGGTAGGATTGCAACGCTCTCAATTGTCGCCGCGGTAGCGGTGACTTTAATTCTGATTGAGGATCATATCCCCAAATTCGAAGCGATTGACTTTACGATACCCCAACCTGTTCTTCACTTTCACTCTTTCAATATTCAGCCAATAACGGTGACCACTCGTGCGCCACTCCTGACTGCGATAATTTTTGGTCTCCAACTGGCCTTGACGGCCATTCTGGATGCATTTCAGCAAGCTGCTCGTTTTCGCGAGACGGCTGAATACCTTCGCAAAGCGAAGGTCAGCACGACCGTTCACTCACATTCTGTCGAATACTACCGAAGTCCGCTTGTTCTTTATCCCCTTCTAGGACTTTCCTACAAAGTACTTGTGAACGGCAACTCAGATTCGTATGTGAGCATTCTTTGTATGTCTGCTGCGTCCTTTCTTGGTTTGATTGTTTCGCCCCTAGTATGGCGAGGCGAAACTTCTCAGCACCAAGTTAAGTTCATGTGGTTTACCATTCTATTTGCCACTGCTTTGACAATCGCCGCACTTTTCTAGAACGCCCTGCCAGAAGCGCGCTGCTGCCGGTGGTGCGATTGTGCTGCGAGCTAAGAGGCCCCGTGGGCTGACCAACGGTCAAACTTGCCGCGCCAACGGAGATTGCGCCAGGAGAGATAGTTGACTTTCAAGGCCAGGACCGGATGACGGAGGATGTCGCTCCGGTAGATGACAATGGCGTACCTTCCCGGTAGCCGCATCACCTCGGAAGGATCGAGCAGCCACCGGCCGGTCTCTGACTGTCCGAGCGAATGGTGCTGGCGGATAGGATCGACGTTGCTGTGCGACGTGCCTTCGTTGCGGGAATGCGATGTCGTTTGCCCGACCATCTCCGATACGAACTTTGCCGCGTCCAGGTCGCTCACGTTGAAGAATACCTTGCAGGCGGCGTTGGCGAGGAACGAGCCGGCGCGACGATAGATGGCGCGAAGCTGGCTCATGTCCTGGAAGACGAGCAGCGGCGTGCAGTAGGCCCGCAGATAGCCGACTCCGCGCTCCAGAGGCTCC
>Ga0065165_1001496_pt1 | contig 24720 bp, 22 predicted proteins | sample AraplaMF_Cvi_mMF_FD_63813 | JGI IMG/M metagenome (GOLD analysis project Ga0065165, IMG submission 63813) | Arabidopsis root microbial communities from the University of North Carolina, USA - plate scrape MF_Cvi_mMF (version 2) (version 3) | ecosystem: Host-associated > Plants > Roots >... | reverse complement strand
ACACTTTTATGTGTATAGCTATTTCAGTTAAAGACACATCTCCCCGAAGCAAGATTTACACCAGGGAGGCCTCCTGTGATAAGTTTGTACTGAGTGCGTTTTGGCCGTCTGAATGGTTCTGCGGCCATCAACACAGGGCGGTATAGTTGGTTATTTTTCTTTCGGTATATTTCCCTTGCCCGTTGCCAGCACAGGCAGGTAGGGGTGTGCTGCGCTTTATTACGTCTTTTAGAGATAATAGCAACCAATCAATTCCCATGCATAAACTCACACTTATTCTTGCGCTGATCGTGGCGGTTCACGTGGCTCCGGCGCAGGGCAAATGGACTAAACTTTTTAATGGCAAGGACCTCTCGGGATGGAAACAGCTGGGCGGTAAGGCCAGGTACGAGGTACAGAACGGCGAGATTGTCGGTACTACCGTTTTTAAGGAACCCAATTCTTTTCTGGTAACCGAAGCCTTGTATGGCGATTTTGTGCTGGAACTGGAGTATAAGCTCGATGCGGATATGAACTCGGGCATTCAGTTTCGGAGCGAGAGTAAGGCCGAGTACCAGAACGGTCGTGTACATGGCTACCAGATGGAGATCGATCCGTCGCCGCGCGCGTGGACCGGTGGCATCTATGACGAAGGTCGCCGTGAGTGGCTCTACACGCTGGAGTATAACCCCGATGCCAGGAAGGCTTATAAGAAGGGTGAATGGAATACGGCGCGCATCGAATGTATCGGCAGTGTTATCCGTACGTGGATAAACGGTATCCCCACGGCCAACATCGCCGATGATCTGACACTGAAAGGCTTTATCGCGTTACAGGTACACTCTATCGGTACAGAGGCCGAAGCCGGGCAGAAGATTCGCTGGCGGAATATCCGCATTCAGACGCAAGACCTGAAAGCGTCTGCTCCGGATAACCTGTTTGTGGCGAACTTTACGGCGAATACGATCACGGAACAAGAAAAGAAAAATGGTGTAAAGCTTCTGTGGGACGGCAAGACTACCAACGGCTGGCGTGGTGCCTATAAGGATAAGTTTCCTGCGCAAGGCTGGGAGCTTAAAGACGGTACACTCAGCGTTGTGAAGTCTACCGGTGCCGAATCGCAGAACGGCGGCGATATTGTTACGGACGAACAGTTCGGAGCCTTTGATTTACAGTTCGAGTTCAAACTTACCGAAGGTGCCAACAGTGGCGTGAAATACTTTGTAACCGAGTCTGAGAAGAACTCCGGTTCGGCGATCGGTCTTGAGTTCCAGGTTCTTGACGATGAGCGCCACCCCGATGCCAAGCTTGGTGTTGTGGGCAACCGTACCATCGGGTCGTTATATGATCTTATTCCGTCTATCAAAATCAAACGTGGTCTTCATGCTATCGGCGAGTGGAACAGCGGCCGTGTGGTTGTATATCCCGACAATCGTGTAGAGCACTGGCTTAACGGCTACAAGGTGGTGGAGTATCAGCGTGGCTCGCCTATATACCAGGCGCTCGTGGCGCGCAGCAAGTATGCGCAATGGCCGAACTTCGGCATGGCCGAGAAAGGACGAATTCTGCTGCAGGATCATGGCGATCGTGTATCGTTCCGCAGCATCAAAATAAAAGAATTGAAATAGTCTGAAACCCAAACGTTAGTCATCGTATGAAAAATTCAAGACGTGATTTTCTGAAGAAAACAACTATGGCCGCTGCCGGCGGTTACCTCGGTTCGCTGGCGTTCAGCCCCAAGAGCTACGGCAGAATCCTTGGTGCGAACGATCGTGTCAGGGTAGGGGTGGTTGGTTTCTCCGACCGCTTCCGCAATTCGCTGCTGCCGTCGTTTATCAATCATTATCAAAAACTGAACTTTGATATTGTCGGCGTGTCCGATATCTGGAAGGTGCGCCGCGAAGAAGGGCAGGCCCACCTCAAAGAAAAATTCGGCCATGACATGAAAGCTTATCGCAACAACGACGAGTTGTATGCTTCGAAAGATGTTGACGCTGTTATTATCAGCACCGCCGACTTCCAGCATGCGTCGCACGTTATCGAAGCCGTAAAGGCCGGCTGCGATGCCTATGTAGAGAAGCCCTTTGCCGAGACCATGGCCGACAACCGCGCGGCCCTGAAAGCTATACGCGACTCGAAAAAGATTGTACAGATCGGATCGCAGCGCCGCAGCGGCCAGAACTACCATGCTGCTGCCGACTTTATTCAAAGCGGCAAGTTCGGCCCGATCACGATGGTGGAGCTTACGTGGAACGTTAACCAGCCCGGCCGTTGGCGCAGACCTGCCCTGGTAGGCCAGATGAAGGAAGCCGATACCGACTGGAAACGCTTTCTTGTTAATCGTCCCTTCGAGGCATTCGATGCCCGCAAGCATTTGGAGTATCGTTTATTCTGGCCCTACTCGTCGGGCCTTCCCGGCCAATGGATGAGCCACCAGATCGATACAGTACACTGGTTTTCGGGTCTGAAACATCCGCGCAGCGTAGTAGCCAATGGTGGTATCTATATGTGGAAAGACGGTCGCCGTAACTGGGATACGTTAACCGCCGTGTTCGACTACGGACCTGACAACGACGCCGGCAGCGGCTTCCAGGTAACCTTTGCTTCGCGTATGCACAACGGCGATGAGAGCCCGAAAGAAATCTATTACTCCAACGGTGGCGAGTTGAACCTTAACACCAACAAGGTATCGCCCGAAGGTGGTTTGGAGAAGCGCCATGCGGCGGCTATGAACATGCAGCCTAATCTGCTGCCTGCGATGAGTCTTACCGATAACTTCGTGAAAGTAGAAGCCTCGGCCAACACCGGTGGCGATCCGCTTACCTCGAACCACATGCTCAACTGGATGGAATCTGTACGCGACCGTAAAGAGCCGCATGCTTCTGCCGAAGCAGGCTATGCACACTCAGTAGCGTGTATTATGACTACGGCCGCAATACGTACCGGCGAGAAGGCAACCTTCGACGAGAAGAAGCAGGAAGTTATGGCAGGCGGTAAAATCTTTACACTTTAAACCCATGACGATGCGAATACTCCTTGTACTGTTCGTGCTGGCCGCTGTTCATACCGGGTATGCACAGTCAGGCTTTACACTCACTGAAGTGAAGAAGAAAAAGAAGGTAGAGGTGCGCTACGATGGCAAGCTGCTTACGGCATATTGCTATTTCGACTCTACCGAAAAGCCCGTATTGTTTCCTATAAAAACGGTGTCGGGTATAACCGTTACCCGTGGCTATCCTATCGCGCCACGCGCCGGTGAACGTACAGACCACCCGCATCATGTGGGCCTATGGTTTAACTACGAAAGCGTGAACGGACTCGACTTCTGGAACAACAGTACGGCCATTCCCGCCGCGAAAAAAAGCCAGTATGGATCTATCCGCCACCAGAAGGTGCTCGATACAAAAGTAGAGAACGGCAATGCCGTATTGCGTACGCTGAGCCACTGGGTCGATCCCACGGGTAAGGTGTTGCTCGAAGAGACGACCGAGTTTACCTTCCGCAAGAAGGACAACAACTTCATCATCGATCGCTCTGCCACGCTCAAGGCCATGGTGCCCGAAGTGGTATTCAAAGATGTTAAAGACGGCATGCTCGGCCTGCGTGTAGCCCGTGCCCTGGAGATGCCCTCGGGTCAGGAAGACAAATTCGTAGACAACAAAGGCAACGTGACCACGGTGGCAGCAGCAAGCACTGCCGGTGTTACCGGTATGTATGTGAACCGCGACGCTGTTCGTGGTGACGATACCTGGGCCAAACGTTCGGACTGGACGATCCTTAACGGCGAGAAAGACGGTGAGAAGATCAGCATCGCGATAATCGATCACACCAAAAATCCGGGCTATCCTACGTACTGGCATGCCCGTGGGTACGGCCTCTTTGCCGCGAACCCACTCGGTCAGAAAGTGTTTAGTAACGGTAAGGAAGAAATGAATTTCAAACTGGCCAAAGACAATACGGCCACATTCGTATACCGTGTGGTAATTCACTCCGGCAGCGAGCTTTCGGCCATGGAAGCCGATGGCCTGATGTGGGACTTTAGGAAGTAACGACGTACTTGTAAGATACCAATAGCAAGGCCGCCTCACGTCATCACGTACGTTGAGGCGGCTTTGTGTTTTTATACGATAATGGTTATAAGGTTTTCAACTGGTGTGTAAAGATCAACTCCGATGGCGTCTGTTTCAATATTTACTATTAGAGAATATCGAACTTCCCTGTCATAGCGTTTCGCTTTTTTGCGAAGTCGCCACCATCCATTCACGGGGTAAATTGCAATGTTATTCATACTTGCCAATTCTACGCCTGTACCAATCCAAATATCTTTATGTATGCTGCCTGTGTTTCGAATTTTCTCACCAATTAGCCACTTAATTGGTTGAGCTGTAGAGATAATTTCTTCATCCTCGTCACGCGCGGCACCATTTATTCTTGCCCTAAATTCGTCAAGACTTTCTAAAGGGCTCTTCATTTTAAAACGTAATCCGTGCGATTGATAGTTGTACTTCGAACTGAAATACTTACTTCCGGGATTTGGTTCAATGAAATAGGAAAGCGTTACAGTTAGCTTGACTCGATGTTCGGCAAGACGTTCAAGTACGTCTGTTGGCCATGGTAAGTCGAATATATGAAGATGGTTTGTTTTAACCGTACTTCCCTCAAGTATGAATGGCTGGATGGTCCGTTCAGCAACCAAGGTAAGTGAATTATTCAGGCTATAGAGGGCTTTATTAAGGTCAGGTACTCCGTAACCGAAAGTACGCAATAGCTCTTTCCTTTCTGAAGAAGAAAGATGTCTTAGTTCTCGCATACCTAGCATTTGCGAAGTCCAATTTGAAGAATGGACTAGTATGCCCCTTATACTTTCGGGCCATAAATTTTGGTACCTGTGATATATTTGAGCTACCAGGTTGGATGCCAATGCTGTGGCCGCACTTGTGTCACGGAAGCTAGTAAAATGTCCCATGTCAAAATTCTTTGCAGTAGTTAATACTTGTAAAGAATCGGGATAAAAAATCGATCCGTTTTGAACACCGTAATTACCCGCCTCCAGTACAACGTCAGGTTTTATAGGCCAATTGCTCTCGGATAGACAAGATGTGGAGCTACTAGGTGATATATGTCCTCGTGAGGCTAAAATAGTTGAATCAGGGAAGTCGCTTAAATTGATAGAATCTTTTTCGGTATATCCGCCGACAGCTATCGCATTAAATGCTTGTGCTGGATCGTGGATGAATTCCATTCTGTTTTTGTCTGGATACTCCAAATGATTGTCGTAATAGATGTTTCCAACGGAAATCATCAGAATGCTTTTATCATCGCTTGTTCCTGTATCACCAAATGCAATTTTGTCCACTGCGCTTGACCAGGATGACGGTTTGCCATGATCACGATTGTCCTCTGCGGTTACGGCCATGCAGAAGATTCTTTTTCTTGTTGGATCCATCACGATTGCCCTGTTTACACATTCTATCGTTACCTGTCCATAAATTTCAGGATCGTGTGGTGCATTTGCATTGATTATTTTTACGGATTCTAATTGATGATATAGTTGGATTTTTTCCGTGGAAGCTAGGGGTATTGTAAGGTCTCCATATAATGCCAATCCGGCCATTTGTGTACCGTGTCCTGATCCATGTCCGTCCTGATTGCCCCATGAAGGATTGACTGAGTCCATACTGGTAGTAGGCAGAAATGCTGTTAACAAGGGATGACCGTTATTAACGCCAGTGTCTAAAATACAAATGGCTACAGGGCCGTTATTAATTTGTCCCGGCAATCTTTGCGCTAGATCAGTTAGCCAGCTGCGTTGGTCAATATTCCTCAGTTCTGTGAAAAAGTCAGCTGTATCTTTTGCCTTTCTTAGTTCTGCGAGATTGTCAAGTAGAAGCAATACATTCGATAGTTGGTTCGGGCTAGCTTTTACGAGACGGATGATATGTTCGGGTAATAGCAATCTACGTTTACCCAAATTTAAGCGAATTGCTGCTAGCTGAGCTGCGACCTTTTCATCTTCAGTCCTGTCATTTGTTATGTCATCTCTTCTAATCCAGATTTCCCACCAGATTTCTTCTTCGGGTTCTGGAAAGTCCAAAGTTGGTTCGTTCCAAAATGACTTTAAGGAAGCTAGTCGAATATCAAGAATATTGCTTATGAGCTTAGCATTTTTTGGGTTGCCAGCCTTGGTTGTCTTAGTAGAATAATCCTCTATTTTTTTTATGAATGTACTAATACCATTTTTATAAAGAGCTACGAGGGCACGGTACTGATTATTTTCTTTTGCACAACTCAATAGGTAGTAATTTCCTCGACTATCCTCAAAACTTTCAAACGCAAGCTCTACGTCGAAGTCAGAAATGAAATCAACGTAAACAATGTCTTCGCTGATTAAGTCTTGCGACCGAGGGGAGTCTTTTATCTGTTTAGCTTGATCCCTAGCAGCTTCTAGTTTTTGTTTGAGGGCTAGGCCATGTTGAGAGACATTTCGTTGCTTGATTACAAATTGACTGCCTCCTGAAATAGGACTTGTGTATGGCTCTGATCTTTGTCTGCCCGAGAAAACGATATGTCTTTTAAATTCATTGGGTCCAGGCATCGGTAATTATTACGTTAAGTCATTTGCTTTTCTATTTTTTAGAAATGAAAGTAAGGATTTTTCTGACACAGAATCGTCTCCGTTTATGAGCATTTCTTTAATAGCTTCCTGACATGACCTTATTACATCTGCGTAGCTTAGGCCCTGTGCGCTTTCTACCAAATGCTCCAGATTGTTATCGCCACTTAATTTAAAACCTTCCAAGTTCTTTTTAAAAGTAATAAACAGCTCCTTTGTTCCCGGTACTGGATATTCTATGATATCATCAAATCTTCTGAATAATGCTTTATCCAATGCCTCGGGTAGATTAGTAGCAGCAATTATGATACTTTGAGATTCATCTTTCTCAATGTTCAGAAGGAAACTATTCAATACGCGTTTGATTTCTCCAACATCATTTCCATAACTTCTATTAGAGCCTATAGAATCAAATTCGTCAAACAAATATACGCCTCTCGTATTCTGCATCGCTTCGAAGATTAGTCGCAGCTTGGAAATGGATTCGCCCATGAACTTAGTAATCAATCCATCTAACCGCACAATAAATACTGCAAGTCCCAGCTCCCCGGCTAAAGCTTGAGCCGTTTTTGTTTTTCCACAACCAGGTTTTCCGGTAAGAAGGAGTTTTCTTCTAGGGCGAAGATTGTGCTGCTGTAAGATTTCAATTTTTCGATGTTCTTTTACGATCCTATCTAATGAAATAGCAACATCGGGACTTAGGATCATGTCTTTCAGCTTGACTTTTGGATAAAAGACGTCCAATAAATCGGTCAACTCACCTCTAGGGGAGGCTATCGGGATTGTTTTTTGGAATTTAAATGCTGCAACTCCGCGTTCTTCCTTAGCTCGGTCAATAAGCTCCCTCAGCTCATGTGCGAAAGCAGTATGGCCTTTCTTTGCCTCAAAAGCAGCGATTTGCATGGCTGTTGAATAAAACCGTGCGTCATCGCCCTCTGAAAAGCTCTTAATTAGAGATTTAATTTGTTCAGCAACTGCCAATTTGAAGTGTTTTAAAGCACAATAATAGAACAACTCTTTAAGGCCAAAAAGTCATTTTTCTCCAAATCCGGGAAAAACTTTACGAAGCACTTACTTTCTTAAGATATTCAGATTTAGGCCATTTTCAATAGAAATTCAAAAGAATTGGGCGATTTTCTATCTATGTGGAAATTTCAGATAATTCTGATCGGAAACTGGTTATGCACTTTCGGAAATAACGGTGCGATTACAGTACATAACACCACTGCCGCCTCACGTCATCACGTACGTTGAGGCGGCTTTGTGTTTTTATACGAATTGTTGTGCTTAGATTACCACAGGGATCGCTCCACCATCGACGCGATAATTTACACCGGTGATATACGATGCTGCTGGTGATGCTACGAATGCCACGAGGTTGGCAATCTCTTCGGGCTGGGCCATTCTGCCCATGGGCACGCCGCCGAACTTGCTTAGAAGATTTTCTTCAGCGGCTTTTGGTGTTATGCCGCTGTCTTTCGCATAGCCTTGTATAAAGTTCTCCATCATTTCAGTATGTACAGCACCCGGCGATACGGTGACTACGCGCACACCTTTGCCGGTTACTTCGTTCGCCAGTGTTTTGCTGTAGGCGTTTAAGGCCGCTTTAGATACGGCATAGGCTGCGTTGATGTCCCATAGCGGATACAAGCTGGTGCCTGTAGAGATATGGATCACCACGCCGCTTTTCTTTTCGAGCATACCGGGTAGCAACGCCCGGTCCAGGCGAATTGCTGCAAGCAAGTTAAACTGTAGTTCCTGTTCCCAGTGCTCGTCGGTCAGTGTGCTGAAGCCGCCGCCGGGTGTTGTAAGGCCTCCGATGTTATCGATCAGGATGTCTAACGTACCGACGCGTTCTTTCACGGTCTGGGCCAGTCGGGCCACATCTTTCGCATCGAGTAAGTCTGCTGCTATGAAGTCGTGTTCGAATGAGGCGTCGGGTTTGTTTCGTGCGGTTACAATGACCGTTGCACCAGCCTGCGCTAATCTGTCGGCTATGGCTTTCCCAATTCCTTTTGTGCCTCCGGTTACCAAAGCTGTTTCACCTGTTAATGCTGTGGTGTTTTGTTGTGTGCTCATGTTGTGTTTTGTTTTTTCTATTTTGAAATGAGTGTTTCAGAATTAGGCCTGCGTGATGTTCAATGGATATAATTCTGAAACATTTGTTTTAGATAAGGGTAAAAAAAATTACTTCGAGAGTTGTCGGATGAGGAGTTGCGCCATCCGCTTGATCTTCATGGGATCGCCGTGCAGAATGCACATTTCGTACCAGCCGGTATAGGTACTGATGATGTAGTCTGCCAATACTTCGGGGTCTTCGTCTTTCGACATCTCGCCCTGCTCCATGGCTTTCGTGATAAGCGACGACAGGAATTCCTGTGAGAATGCGCTGTCGGCTTTTAACAGCGCTTGCACGCGGTCGTCTTTCGAGCCGATCTCAAACGCTGCTTTTACGGCCAGACAGCTGTTTGCCTCGGCGGCAATAACTCTGGCAGCTTCGTCTATAAAGCTTACTAAGGCCTGGAAGGGAGACTTTGCCTGTTTGGCCAGGTCCAGCAACAGTTCTTTGCGTTGTTCGGTATAGAGCTTTAATGACCGTAGAAACAGCTCGTGCTTATCGCCAATGGTGTTGTAGAGGCTGCTGCTGTTGATTTTCATGGCGTCGGTCAGGTCGCGCAACGAGGTACCATGATAGCCCTTCTCCCAAAAGACTTCCATAGCCTTACGGATAGCTTCATTTTCGTTGAATTCGACTGCTCTTGCCATTTGGTGGTGTAAAGCTACGAAAGAGGTATTCTGAAACAAATGCTTCAGAACAGGATTGATAAGATTCTTTAGATTATAACCCTCCTTCGCCAAGGCTACGGCGGGCGAAGCAGGATTAGGATTCTTTAAATGCAGATTTTGGGGGATTTCTTATTGCAGGGGGAATAGGCTGGTAGGGTAGGTTTATACTGTTTATTGATGGTGTTACCTGTTGAGTAAAATTTACTCAACAGGGGATCAACTGAATACTCAACTGCGTGTTCAACTGAATATTCAACTGGATGACCAACTGCAGGTACAATCAATAAACGAATACAAACTTATAGCGGCAGGACTTCCCCCCGTTTAGCGGCAGGTGAGCCTTCTCACATCCGTAGATAGTTCATGGCCGGGTCCGTTGCAGGTCCTTTCCGAGTCCGATTGGAGTCCATAGATAGTCCGATGTAGTCCTATTGGAGTTCGATGTGCGATGCCTGACCGGAATGGCGGCTCGCGTCGGGCAGATTATCCTCTCAATCTTCAAAAGATCTAAATCTTTTCAATTTTCTAAAAATCCTAATCCTGTTATAATCTAAAGAATCTTATCAATCTTGTTCAGATGGTGTTTTTCAGCAGGGTTGACTCTCTAATAACCAGTTGGCTGGGCACAATGCGTTTTTCGATGCGCATGTCCTGGTGGCGGATTTGGTTGATGAGGATTTCGGCAGCGGCTACGCCGATGTCGTGGGCGGGGTGGTCGATGCTGGAGAGGGGGGGCTCGACGAAGCGGCAGATGTTTTCGTTGTTGAAGCCGAGGATGGCCATGTCGTGGGGGATGCGGAGGCCGGCTTTTTTGAGGACGTGCATCATTTCGATGGCGGCGTAGTCGTTTATGGCGAAGACGGCGTCGGGACGTTGGGGGAGGTTGAGGAGGTAGCGGGTGTATTCTTCGACTTTGTCGCTGCGGTAGTGGGAGTGGAGGATGTAGGATTCCTTGATGGGCATGTCGTGCTTGCGCAAAGCGTCGAGGTAGCCGTCGAGGCGGCCTTTGCTGTTGAAGAGGTGCTGTGGGCCGGCTACAAAGGCGATACGCTGGCAACCTTGGCCGATGAGGTGCTCGGTGCCTTGCATGGCGATCTCGTAGTTGTTGGTGACTACGTGTGACGCGTTGAGGTCCTGGATGATGCGGTCGAAGAATACGAGGGGTATGCCTTTTTCGATGAGGGAGGCGAATTGCTCGGAGCGGTCGGTTTCCCGGGAAATGGAAACGATAAGCCCGTCTACGCGGCTCGATACCAGGGAGTGCAGGGCCTTTTTCTCGGCGATATAGGATTCGTTGGACTGGCAGATCATGACGTTGACGCCGGCCATGTCTGCGCCCTTCTGGATGCCGCCTACGGCGCGTGCGAAGAAGCGGTTTATGGTTTCGGGAACAATGACGCCGATGGTGTTTGTGCGCTGTTGTTTTAGGTTGATAGCCAGTGCGTTAGGCTCGTAATGGAGTTGCCCGGCGAGTTCGAGGATCTTCTGTTTTGTTTCCGGGTGAATGTCTGACCGGCCGCCGAGTGCACGGGATACTGTAGACTTTGAGATGCCCAGCATACGGGCGATGTCTTTTATGGTAACTGCTTTCTTATCCATTCCGGGAACAATTATAAACGAATAAATCTAGTGAAAAATTTGAGACCGTTCCCGGGATCGGTCTCGGAAAAATATTTTCCCCGGGAACGATTCCGGATTAGCTTTTATTCTGAAAAAAGGAAACATTGGTATCATCAAACGATTTCGATACTATGAGCCTATCCCTGTCGGCATCCCACCAAGTCCCACAAAGTTCCGGGAATCCAATCAATTTCCCGGGAATAGGTAATGGTCATGCTACTGATGTCGAAAATCTCATGTTCCGTATTCTTCGTGAAGACGACTATGCCGCATTTCAGATTCTCTTCAAGAAAATGTACGCTCCGCTCTGCCAGTTCTGTGTAAAGTTCGTGCAGGTGCGTGAGGTGGCCGAAGAGCTTGTGAGCGATGTGTTCTTTACGATCTGGAAAAATCGTCACCGTATCATCGTGGCGTCTCCCAAGGCTTACCTTTTTACAGCGGTGCGCAACCGAGGCTATGACCATTTGCGTAAGGTGAAGCGCTCAGTATGGTGCGACCTCGAAGAGGCCAACCACGTTGCTGCCGAGGCTGCCGATAGCCAGGAGATGATGATCCATCACGAACTCAGCGGCCGCATCGATCGTTCAATTGCCGGGCTTCCGCGCCAGTGCCGCCTTATTTTTGAGATGAGTCGCGACCACGGTTTAAAATATCGGGAGATCGCCACGATGCTTAACATCAGCGTGAAAACCGTGGAAACCCAAATGGGCCGCGCGCTCAAGCACCTGAGACAATCGTTGCCAACGCAATAATTCACGGCATTACTAACTCGCATAACGGATTAAGCTTACACGTGCTTTGACAGTCCGTACGACGATCCTGCGTTAAACTTTTTTCATCAAAGAAATCTTAATAATCCTGTTCAGGGACACAGCACTGAAATGCCGTCTTTTCATTGTATTCGCCCCACATGAAAAGACTCAGTAATCAGGATTGGTCGTTAATGGCCCGGCACGTTACCGGCGAAGCCAGCCCCGAAGAGCAGGAGCGCCTGAAAACGTTGTATGCACAGCAAATCGGGCTTCAAGCCGAAATCGATTCGTTTCGGGACGATCATGTGCGGCAGACCTCTAACACCGTAAGCGATTTCGATGCTGAAGCTGCATTTAACCGGCTGCATCAGCGCATCCAGGACGAAAATCTTTTGTAATCTCACATTCTTTATATTCTTACTCTATGCAGACAAACCTGTTTGATGTTCGCGGAAAGACTGCCGTAATAACCGGTGGTACGGGTGTATTGGGCAAAGCCATGGCGCACGGTCTTGCCGAGGCCGGTGCCAACGTTGTTATCCTGGGTCGTAATCAGGCTTCCGGCGATGAAGCGGTGCAGGCCATAACCCAACGCGGCCAGAAGGCGCTCTTCGTGCAGGCCGACGTACTCGATGCCGATCAACTCAACAAGGCAAAGGCCGCTGTGCTGGCGCAGTACGGCGCGATCGATATACTGGTTAACGCAGCCGGTGGCAACCTGCCCGGCGCTGTGATTATGCCCGATAAGAACTTCTTCGACCTTGACATGAAGGAGTTTGATAAGGTGGTTGACCTGAACCTGTCGGGAACGGTATTGCCCACGAAGGTGTTTGGCGAGGTAATGGCGAAACAGAAGACGGGTGTGATCATCAACATTGCATCGCTGGCATCGTTCCGTCCGCTTACGCGTGTGGTGGGCTATTCGGCTTCGAAGGCCGCGGTAGACAGCTTTACACAATGGCTGGCGGTAGAGATGGCCCGTAAATTTGGCGAGGGCATTCGTGTTAACGCTATCGCGCCCGGTTTCTTTCTTACGGAGCAGAACCGTACCTTGCTCACCAATGCCGACGGCTCGTATACAGCCCGTGGTGAATCGGCAATCAGGCAAACACCGTTCGGTCGTTTTGGTAAACCGGACGAGCTTGTCGGTACACTGATCTGGTTATGCTCTGACGCTTCAAAGTTCGTGTCGGGTGTAACGGTACCGGTAGATGGCGGCTTCAACGTGTTCGGCGGTGTGTAAGCCGTACGCTTTCTTAACTACTTTCCTTTTGAAACGTATTCGATGATACAGAAACTTGAACAAACGTGGCGCTGGTTCGGGCCCAACGATCCGGTAAGCCTTGACGATATCCGGCAGGCGGGTGCCACGGGCATAGTGAGCGCCCTGCACCATGTGCCCAATGGCGCCAACTGGTCTGAAGAAGAAATACAGCAACGCAAAGCCCTTATTGAATCCAAAGGCCTGCGTTGGTCGGTCGTAGAAAGTATTCCCGTGCATGAAGCCATTAAACGACAGGAGGCGGGCTACAAAGACTACATCGAACAATACAAACAGAATATCCGCAACCTCGCAGCCTGTAATGTAAAGACGGTATGTTATAACTTCATGCCCGTACTGGACTGGACGCGTACCGACCTGGACTATGTTGTAGAAGACGGCTCGAAAGCGCTACGCTTTGATGCCGTTGAGTTTGCCGCGTTTGACATATTTGTATTGAAGCGTCCCGGTGCCGAGAAAGATCACCCTGCAGCGCGTGTAAAAAAAGCTTCCGCATTCCTGGAGTCCGCTACCGCCGAACAAATCGCCAGGCTACAGAAAAACATTCTCGCAGGCTTGCCCGGTGCTGAAGAGGGCTACTCGCTCGATCAGTTTCTTGGTGCGCTCGATGCCTACGCGGCGATAGACGATGCACGCCTGCGTAAGAACCTCTATGAATTTATTGCAGCCATTGCACCTGTAGCAGAAGAGACCGGTGTACGGTTGGCCATTCACCCTGACGATCCGCCATACCCCATCTTCGGCCTGCCGCGTGTGGTAAGTACAGAGCAGGATGCCCGCCAGCTACTGGCAGCGTATACTTCGCCGTTTAACGGCTTGTGTTATTGCACCGGCTCGTTCGGCGTACGTGCCGATAACGATCTGCCCGGTATTGTGAAGCGACTGGGTGCCAACATAAACTTTGTTCACCTGCGCAGCACCACACGTGATGCCGAAGGAAACTTCTACGAAGCCAATCACCTGGATGGCGATGTGGATATGTTCGCGGTAATGAAAGAACTCGTATTGCTGCAGCAACAACGTGCTGACGCTATACCGTTCCGTCCGGATCATGGTCACCAGATGCTGGACGATTTAAAAAAGAAAACGAACCCGGGATACTCCGCCATCGGTCGCCTTCGTGGATTGGCCGAACTACGCGGACTGGAGCTGGGCATACAACGCATGATAAACGATTAACGACCTTTAGATACTACTTCCGTATGGCATTGAACAAGACTTTTTTAGGCGATGACTTCCTGCTCGAAACCGAAGCCGCGCAATACCTCTACACGCGTCATGCCGCCATGATGCCCATTATCGATTACCACAATCACCTTTCGCCAAAAGACATTGCCGAGAACCGCAAGTTCAATACGCTTACGGAGATCTGGCTCGAAGGCGATCACTACAAATGGCGCGCGATGCGCACCAACGGCGTACCTGAACGTTTCTGCACCGGCGACGCTACCGCCGCCGAGAAGTTTACCAAATGGGCAGAGACCGTTCCCTATACCATGCGGAACCCGCTCTACCACTGGACACACCTGGAACTGAAGAACTACTTCGGTATAACCCAGGTGCTGGACGAAACCACCGGCCCCGAAATCTACGAAGCCTGCAACGCCCTGCTGCAACGCGACGAATACTCCGTGCAAGGTCTGCTTCGTAAGATGCACGTAGAGATTCTCTGTACCACAGACGATCCTACCGATACACTGGAATATCACAGGGCATTCGGTAAGCAAACCGCTGCCGGCTTCAAGATGTATCCTACCTTCCGTCCGGATAAAGCGTATGCCGTTGAAGATGTAACCGGGTACATTGCCTATATCGAAAAGCTTTCTGCCGCATCGGGTATAACGATCAACTCGTTTGATACGCTGCTCGAGGCTTTACAGAATCGTGTGAGCTTCTTCCACGACCACGGCTGCCGCGTATCGGATCACGGTCTCGAACAGTTATACTTCGATGTAGATGCTGAATCGCAGGCGAGCGCCATCTTTAAGAAACTCCTTTCGGGCAAGGCCCCCGATGCCACCGAGCGTGTGCAGTTCAAGGCGGCGGTGCTGATAAACCTCGGCCGTATGTATCACACCAAAGGGTGGGCACAGCAGTTTCACCTCGGTGCGCTACGTAATAACAGCCGCCGTATGATGCGCGAACTTGGCCCCGATACCGGCTTCGATTCTATCGGTGACTTCTCGCAGGCCCGCGCCATGGCACTGTTCTTCGATTACCTCGACAACACAAACCAACTCACGAAAACCATTATCTATAACCTGAATCCGGCCGACAACGAGTTGTTTGCCACGATGATCGGTAACTTCAACGACGGCTCTTTCCCGGGTAAAATTCAATGGGGTTCGGGCTGGTGGTTCCTCGATCAGAAAGAAGGTATGGAGAAACAGATGAACGCACTCTCGAACATGGGGCTGCTTTCGCGCCTGGTGGGTATGGTTACTGATTCGCGTAGCTTCCTTTCGTTCCCACGGCATGAGTACTTCCGGAGAATTCTGTGTAATCTGTTGGGCAGGGATATTGCGAAAGGAGAGTTGCCTCAGGATATGGTGCGCATCGGGAAGATGGTGGAGAGTATTTGTTATACGAATGCAAAAGACTACTTCAATTTTGGGAAGTAGGCTATAACTACTGGATATATCAAAACTCCCACTTGCGTTTGCGGATGGGAGTTTTTTTTGCCTTGCTTGTTCTGTTGTGATTAGGAAGTAGGGCAGGGTCGGCTGAAGAAATTTCCCGGCGGATACACTGGTGTAAGAGAAATACATTTTCCTATCATCCGGCTTCGGGCGGTTAGGTTGGCGTTATATAAATAATGATATAATTTATTCATCGACCAGCGCTATTTCTTTACTTTTAGTAAAGCACATCGCATTTGCTCTTATGTTAACGCCATTATTAATGAGGTCACTCGCTTTTACTGTATTTCTATTGATGGGTACAGGTGTTTTTGCTCAAACCAAGGCAATCCCGGACAGGGATTTTGAACAGGTGTACAGAACCCGAGATACGACTCAAAATTACTACCTCGCACTCACACCAACTACATCTATTAAAGGACTACTTGTTATTCTTCCTGGCTTTGGTGGAGTACCGCGGGATATGCTGCAAGAAACAGACCTCCCCATAAAGGCAAGGAAAGCGGGATACCTCGTCATAATCCCTTACCTCGCGTTGCAGACGGACTGTTCTGATTCTATTTCGCAAAGCCGGCTGGCGACGCTTATACCTGAAGTAATTAAAAGGTTCAAGGTAAACACTACTCATTTTGTTATCGGCGGACATTCAATAGGCGGAAACGGCGCGCTTCTTTATGCAGAGCATGCCTTTAAGTCAATCGATAAAATGATTATTAAACCCACAATGATATTTGCTGTGGACCCACCATTGGATATGAAACGGTTATATCTAAGTTTTGTGTATTCTAAAAGAATTAATTTTAACGTCACTGCTGTTAACGAAGCCACATTTTTTATTAAACGATTTGAAGAGAGTTTAGGAGGCACTCCGTTTCAGCAGCCTGTAGCTTATGAAAAAATGTCTTCATTCTACAGAGATGCGCCTGACGGCGGTAGCGTAAAATTTTTAAGTGCAATACCTGTAAGGCTTTATTGTGATCCGGATGTGAACTGGTACATCGAGAACAGGAGGACCCCGATCGAATATACTAATTTATCCGACCTGACAGCATGCATCGTTCAGCTTCAACTCCTTGGAAATAAAAATGCTGAACTGGTTACTAATCTTGGAAAGGGTTTTTTTCCTGGGGGCCGAAGACATCCGCATGCCTTCTCACAACTGGATGCAGATGAATTACTAAAATGGATCGATAAGTGATCGTGTCGGTTGATTCGATCTTATATGGAATTATTAGGATTTTTAGGATTAGAGGATTGGTGTGGGAATGGGGTGCTGGCGCCTATCTTTCAGGTTTGTTATGAATGCACCTTACGTCGGACAGAGACCGATGTATCAAAGGAACGATCCTTCGCTCAAGCTACTCCGCCGTCGCTGAAGCTATGGCGTGCGAGGGGCGTGCGCAGCAAGTCACCACTTCGTTAAAGACTTGCCAGTAAACTTGCGCCAGAGGTTTACTGCTTTTGCTTTTAATACTTCCAGATCGATGATGGGGACATTTATATCTTTCGCTTGTTCGTCCCAGTAACGCATGCGGATACTGGTGGTGAAGAGTGGATCAAGTTCGAAGGCTTCTGCTTCTTCGGTGGTCATTACGCCGCCCTGATATACCAAGGTTTGTTTGCTGGCTTCGCTGAGGGCATTGTAGTAGCCGAGGTTCTTGAACGTTAAATAGCGTTTTGCCTGAACGTGGTTTTCGACGAGTTTGGCAATGCGTTCGGGGAAGCCTTTGGCGCGGAGGTAGTCGGCACCGACTTGTTCGTGGCGTTTGACGCCGTAGCCACCCATATTGTTGGCTTCATTGTGCATGACACAGATGTGGCCAATGTCGTGGAAGAAGGCAGCGAGTATTACTTCATCGTCGTAGCCTTCCTGTTGGGCCAGTACAGCGGCTTGCGACATGTGTTCCAGTTGCGATACGGGTTCGCCGATGTAATCGGCGTTACCAAACTGGTTGTAGAGGTTGAATACCTCGTTCACGATCTGTTCGGGATACTGCATAAGGCACGATGTTTATGAGCCGAATCTAGTGTCTTTTTTGTTACCGTACGATTAAGTTTGACTATAGGTGGTGCGGGAGTGTTGTGAGCTTCTAACTTCAAGTCAAAATAAAAGCTATGGCTATAGAACTGGTTGTTTTTGATCTTGCAGGCACAACGGTATACGATAACAAAGATGTACACCAGGTGCTACAGCAGGCCCTTGCTGATTATAACGTGTCGGTGTCTATCGATGATGCGAATGTGGTAATGGGTTTACCCAAGCCGGTGGCGATACGGATGCTGCTCGACAAGCGGTATACCGGGGCGCGAACGATTGATGCCGCGTGGATCGACGAGATTCATACGATATTTGTCGATCGTATGATTCGTTTTTATCGTGAAGATCCGGGCGTGCGCGAGATGCCGGGCACGAGCGACGTTTTCAGAATGTTGAAGGAAAGGAAACTTACGGTTGCCGTCGATACCGGTTTCGACCGGAAGATCACCGATCCGTTACTCGAACGGCTAGGGTGGAAGCACCGCAATCTCATAGACATCAGCGTTACCAGCGACGAGGTTGCCCAGGGGCGCCCGTATCCCGATATGATTTTCCGGGCGATGCAGCTGGCAGGCGTTGCGGCGTCACAAAGCGTAGCGAAAATAGGCGATACGGCGTCTGACATTCAGGAAGGCCGTTCCGCCAAATGCGGACTCATTATCGGCGTGACTACCGGGGCGTATACCGAAGCTGCGCTACGCAACGAAAATCCAACGCACGTAATTCATAACCTTGGGGAACTGCTCCCTATTCTGGATAGCCAGGCTTGATATTCTGTTTCTGAAATGTTAAATTCATGTTAAGCAACATTAACATGAGGTGAAAGCGTTTCTGATCGGTTTACTGTTTGTTAACTTCTGCGCATTAGCGCATACGGTAGCGTGGCACGAAGGGTCTGTGGTGTTACGCAACCACCAGGTGCTAACGGGTACTGTAGCGATCGATGTGAAGCATGATCTGGTACTGCATAAGGTCGACTCGCAGGTTAACGTGTATCCGGCATATAAGGTGATGTGGTTGTACTTCTACGACGCGCCTGCGAATATTAACCGCCGGTATATGGTATGGCCTGTGATCAGGCCGGACATGCGTGTGCCGGTTCAGCTATACGAAGTGGTGTTGCAGGGAGACATTATGGTGCTTCGGCGCCCGCGTGATAGTCATGCGACCGCGGCTATCGATGGGTATCGCTATTTCGTGAAGCAGGACGCGGCGTTGATGCCGCTGGCGGCGTTTAAGAAAAAGGTATATCCCGGGCTGCTGGAGGAGACGGGAGGGATATTGGATGATTTCAGGAGGCAGAACAGACTCGATCCTGCGCAGATAGCAGACGCGGTGAGGCTAATTGAGTTTTATAATAAGATGGACGGGTGTTTTTGATGGGTAACTTGATTACCTTAGTGTCTGTGGAACCTCAGGTGTCAATTTATAAACCTTCGATTGTAGAGCTGGGCGCTGACCTTTTGAATCTTACCCGGCTGCAATTACTTATTACCGTAACGACTCCCCTGTTTTTCTTTCTCTTATACTGGATCTTCGCTTTCCCGGGCTATTGGATTCCTGCGGTATTGTGTGCAATGGCACTGAGCTTTACTACCTATGGGTCGACTTCTCATGATTTTGTTCATGAGAACTTAAAAATCTCAAAGCCGCTTAACACGTTCTTGTTGTCTTTTACCGAAGCGATATGTTTCAGGAGTGGTCATGCCTACAAGCTAAGCCATCTGTATCATCATAAACGGTATCCACATGAAGACGATGTAGAAGGGGCGGCATCACGAATGACATTTTTCAGATCAATGCTGGAAGGCGTGATTTTTCAGTTCAAAATTTACGGGTGGGCGCTGACACGGCCAGGTAAAAGCAAGTATCATTCATTAGTTGTTGCAGAAGGTTTAATTGTTTTGCTGCTTGTTCTATTCTGTTTTTTATCCTTAAAATATACGTACATACCGTTTGTTTATTTGTGCCTGATGGTTTCCGGTAGCTGGATAATACCGTTAGTGACGTCTTATGCAGTACATACTCCGCATGGTTCAAACGAGTTGCTACAAACCCGATTATTCCGAGGTAAGTTTTTTTCGATCATAGCGTTTAATCACCTCTATCACCTGGAGCATCACCTGTATCCTATGGTGCCTCATAAAAACTGGCCTACGTTGGCGGTGCGGCTTGACGATTACTTTAAAAAGCAGGGAGTAACGCCGATTGAATTTAAAATTCGATGAAGTAAATTCAATAATGGATAGAAGAACTCTTTTAGAAGCGATATTAGGTGATGGTAGATTTCTCCTGATCTTCACCAGCATTATCCTGGTTCTATCGGGTATGTTGGTAATCGTCCAATCGATCACCGGACATTTCCTGCCGCACGATGTGGCTTACCTGGGCCTTGATGCCACGCAACTGTCCGTCTTCAATAATGGAGCGATTACACGCTTCATGTTTCACGACAGGATTTCTTTTGGAGGGTCTATTATTGCTGTCGGATTGTTGTATATGTGGCTGGCGGAATTCCCCTTGAAAAACAAAGAAACCTGGGCCTGGTATCTTTTTCTGTTCTCCGGCATAATTGGGTTTGGCAGTTTCCTGACGTATCTGGGTTACGGCTATCTCGATAGCTGGCATGGCATATCGACACTATTACTTTTGCCTTTTTATATAGCAGGGCTTGTTCGGTCATTTGCCCTGGTGAAAAATAATCCTTCGTTTAAAGATGTGTTGCTTCAGAAGGAAGCGATGAGTCTTAGGTCTACCTATGCTATTGGTAAACTATTCCTTTTGTTTTCTTCACTCGGGATGTTTTTTGCCGGGCTAACCATTATGACGGTGGGCATGACTACGATTTTTGTTCCGCAGGATCTGGCCTACATGGACATTACCGTATGTGGCATCGAACAAATAAATTCCAATCTTAAGCCCTTGATAGCACATGACCGGGCTGCATTTGGAGGAGGGCTCGCGACGATCGGACTGCTTTACTTTTTTATTGTGAGAAGGGCAGAACCAACCATCAATCTCTGGCAGATTATCGCAGTCTCTATGGCAGCTGGATTCTCTACGGCTATAGGTGTTCACTTCATGATCGGGTATACGGATGTCACTCATTTACTACCGGCTTACTTTGGTGCTACAACCAGCGTAATTGGTTTGTCGTTGACCTATAAAAGGATGAAAACCGTTAGCATTGACGAGGCATTTATCTAAGGGATTTGCTGTATACCCGACTGCTCAATATTGCAACAGTCCATGTAAAATCTTGTTCATCAAGACATCTTAGTCATCCTGTTCTGACAGTTTCTTCTTATAGAAATACACCATCGATCCCAGGATCAATATCGTTCCGGCTACTGATATAATATACCCTGCCGTTGTAAAGAAGTCCAGCCAGCTTAGGGTGGGGTAATTGAATTCTCTGAAGAATAATACGCTTACGATGCCGAGATAGCCGAATGAGTCGGCTACATACATGATGAATCCTACGGTGCTGATGTAGCGGAAGGCAGCGATGAGGCGGTCGAAGAAGATACTGTTGAAGGGAACGTAGCCGAGGTAAAGGCCTAGGCCAATGAGTGTCATCCACAGCGGAGCGCTGATGAGATGTTGTTCGAAGAGGAAGGTGCTGACGCCGATAAGGATCATGCCGATGGCCACAATGAGGTGGTTGACCATAAGGGCGAGGAGGTTGTTTCGAATGAGCATGATGCTGCCCATGATGATGAGTACGGCAAAGGATATGGGGACTTCGGTGGCGGTGAAGATCCCGGGAGAGTTTCCGTAGCCAAGAGACTTCCAGACTTCCGCAGAAAAGTTGTCGCGGAAGTCGCGGAAGGTGGTGAGGAGCATGTAGGCGAGTACGAAGAGGACGATGCCGGGCAGGAAGGTTTTTAAGAACGCTTTGCGCTCGGCGCTGTTCATCGGTTGGCGACGGGTACGGAGGGCTTCGTCTTCGGGCGTTGGCGGTGGCAGTTTATCGATGAGCCACAGGAATGCCAGCAGCGGTATGGCAAAGAGCATTGAGGCGGCAAAGGGCATCCAGTATTCGGATACGCCCCAGTCGCGCATGATGTAGCCGCCGGCCGAGCGGCACAGACCGGCCGAGAAGATGAAGCTTACGGAGAGCGCGGCCCCGAGGACTTCGGTCATGCGGCGGCCTTCGAGGTAGCCGAATACCATACCCCACACCATGCCCAGCGGTAGCCCGTTTGTAAACAGGAAGATTATATTATAGGGAGCGGGTACGATGGCAAACAACAGCCACGACGCCCCGGCAACACAAACCATGACGAGTATGCCCTTTGATCGCGACGTTGCCTTAAGCTCGGATATAACGCGGATGCCGATAAACTTTGAAAGCGCGTAGCCCACAACCTGGAAGCATACCAGCCATACTTTATAACCGATGCCCAGGTAGGCCAGACCGTCGAAGGTGGCAGCGGCAAAGGTTTTGCGGAAGGCATAGACACAGGTGTACAGGCAGAATGCTGTGATGGATGCGTACACTGTAAAGCCGACCGGGTGTATGTTCCGGAGCCAGCGGGTGAGTGGGTGTTCAGCGGATGATAAGGCCATCAGGGGTGAAGGGAAAGGGTTGCCATGAGCCGTCGTATAGTATGGTGAGTGTTTTGAAGCCGATGGTGCGCAGCACGATGGCGGTCTCGGTAAAATGGTTTACGAGATCGTCAGGGTGGTGGGCATCGGAGCTGAGTGTGATCGGAACGTCTTTCTTTAATGCCTGTTCCAGTATCCAGGGGCTTGGATAGGTTGTGGTGGATTTCTTTTGATAGATGCCCCGGGTGTTAACTTCCAGTATTGCGCCTTCGTGGGCTATGCTGTTCAACAGATCGTCTATGGCCTCACGGTACCACGGTTCGTCTTCGTGGAAGAGTTTGTTGTCTATGTTCTGAATCTTGATTTTATCGAGGTGGCCTACTACGGTTGGGCAGGTGGTTTGGACCATCTGTTTGGTGAGTTCGATGTACCGTAGCATGGCGGCGCGGGCGTTGTTGTGGAAGATCTTTTCCAGGCCTTCCAGAAAGTGGGCGTGTGCGCCGTCTATTTCCCACGGCGTACCGTCGGGCAGTTCATCGACAAAGTGAACGGAGCCTACGGTATAATCCAGCATGCCGTTAAAATCAGTAGGCTTGATGCGGTAGGGAACGAAGTCTACTTCAAGGCCTGCGTAGAGTTGGATGCCACGTGTGGAGGCTTTCAGTGTGTTGATGCTGTCGATGTAGTGCGCCAACCGATCGTGTGCCATGCACCACGGTTTATCGAAGGGCAGGGGGGCATGCGATGAGAAGCCCAGGGCGGGCATTTGCCATGCCAGTGCCCGCGTTACATAATCGCTTAGCGCTCCTTTGCCATCGCAGTAGTGGCTATGTGTATGGAAATTGGCCCACGTCATACTGTATATATGTTAGAAATTTAGTTGCTTTCGGCCACACGGGAAGCGGTTACCGATAACCTTAACAAATTCGTAAACCTCGTGCGGGTAATCACTCAATATTAACCCTTAAACTTGAAACCTGAAATCAGAATTCTATGGATCGTTCAGCAGATATTGCCATTGTTGGGGCCGGCATCGTAGGTCTTGCACATGCCTATATGGCGTTGCGTAAGGGTTACCGGGTGGTGCTCTTTGAACGGGAGCAGTTTGCCATTGGCGCGTCGGTGCGCAATTTCGGGTTGGTGTGGCCTATTGGGCAGGAGCCTGGTATGGGGCTTGACCGCGCGTTACGTGCCCGGCAGCATTGGCTGGAGGTGTCGCAGCAGGCGGGCTTTAGTCTGACGACGCATGGCTCGATGCACCTGGCCTACCATGAGGACGAGTGGAATGTACTGAACGAGTTTACACGCCTTTATAAGGACACGGCCTACCAATGTACGCTGGTGTCGCCGGAGGAAACCCTGCAACGTTCGCCGGTTGTGCGGACGGATGGACTGTACGGCGCACTCTACAGTGCAACCGAAGGAACCGTTTACTCGCGTGAAGCGATCCGGCGTATACCCCAGTGGCTCGAGGAGAAGTATGGACTGATCATTCGCTACGGTCATGTTGTAACAGAAATTGCCGTGCCGGTTGTGAAGACGGCCCGTGAAACCTGGAATGTCGATCAGGTATACGTATGCAGCGGTGCCGACTTCGAAACGTTGTATCCGGAGGTATTCGACCAGCACCCGGTATCGAAGTGTAAACTGCAGATGCTAAAGGCGGTGACCGATAAACCCGTGCAGCTAGGGCCCACGCTGTGTGCGGGGCTTACGTTACGGCACTATGCGGCTTTCAGCCGGTGTGCTTCGCTGGCTGAAGTGGATGCCCGGTATGACCGCGAGAACATGGCCTATAAAGATCATGGTGTACACGTACTGCTCGCCCAGAATGCCCAGGGTGAGCTTATCATTGGCGATTCACACCATTATAGCCGCACCGTTGAACCGTTCGACCAGGAATATGTAAACGACGTAATACTCGATTACCTCAAGAGCTTTGCGCAGCTGGGTGACCTTCGTATTGTGGAGCGTTGGCATGGTGTCTATCCCAAAGTTCAGGGTAACCTGAACCTGTTGGTAGAGCCGGCGCCTAACGTAACCATTGTGAATGGTTTGGGAGGCGCGGGCATGACGTTGTCGTTCGGGCTTGCTGAAGAGGTTATCGGCAAGCTATAGTTCGGTGCGTTTGCTTTCGGCGCTCAGGAAATAAATTACGAGCATAATTACTTTGCGACGTGACCGGTTTATGGGCACGTGTGGCACGGATGCGTCGAAGTACAGCGAGTCTCCTTCTTCGAGACGGATGGTGTCCTGGTTGATCTGGTATTCGCAGGTGCCGGACAGGATGTGTTTGAATTCGTAGCCATCGGTTGTGGTGGGCTTTCCTTTTGCGCCGGGGTCGAGCGTGAGGATGGAGGCCTCCATAGTACAGTTGGTGATGTTTTGCGAGAGTATATGTTTATAGTTGAATCCCGGCCGGTCTTCGCGGTTCATGGTGGTATACTCGTTTCGTTTTA
>Ga0065165_1001495_pt1 | contig 24729 bp, 23 predicted proteins | sample AraplaMF_Cvi_mMF_FD_63813 | JGI IMG/M metagenome (GOLD analysis project Ga0065165, IMG submission 63813) | Arabidopsis root microbial communities from the University of North Carolina, USA - plate scrape MF_Cvi_mMF (version 2) (version 3) | ecosystem: Host-associated > Plants > Roots >... | reverse complement strand
GCGGCAACCCATTGACCCCCCGAGGACTTCTATGGCCTAGTCCGCCGTCTTTAGACGGCCGAATCCAACAAAACCAACGATTCCATGACCTCCGAACGCTACAACGCCCGCGACGCCGAACCGCGCTGGCAGGCTGCCTGGGACCAGCAGGCGATCTTCGTCTCGAAGAACGACGATTCACGGCCGAAATATTATGTGCTCGAGATGTTCCCCTACCCGTCCGGGCGCATCCATATCGGCCACGTCCGCAACTACACGCTCGGCGACGTGCTGGCCCGCTTCATGCGCGCCAAGGGCTTCAACGTGCTGCATCCGATGGGCTGGGACGCGTTCGGACTGCCAGCCGAGAACGCCGCCATCGAGCGCAAGGTCGCGCCCAAGGCCTGGACCTACGACAACATCGCCGCGATGAAGAAGCAGCTCCGCTCGATCGGGCTGTCGCTGGACTGGAGCCGCGAATTCGCGACCTGCGATCCGAGCTACTACAAGCATCAGCAGAAGATGTTTCTCGACATGCTCGCCGCCGGCCTCGCCGAGCGCGAGAAGCGCAAGCTCAACTGGGATCCGGTCGACATGACCGTGCTCGCCAACGAGCAGGTGATCGACGGCCGCGGCTGGCGCTCGGGCGCCGTCGTCGAACAACGCGAGATGAGCCAGTGGGTCTTCAAGATCACGAAGTACTCGCAGGAGCTGCTCTCCGCGCTGGATGGTCTCGACCGCTGGCCTGACAAGGTCAGGCTGATGCAGCGCAACTGGATCGGCCGCTCCGAAGGCTTGCTGATCCGCTTTGCGCTGGATCAGGCGACCACGCCTGCCGGCGAAAGCGAGCTGAAGATTTTCACGACACGTCCCGACACGCTGTTCGGCGCGAAGTTCATGGCGATCTCGGCGGATCATCCGTTGGCGCAGGCCGCAGCCGCGAAGAACCCGAAACTCGCGGAGTTCATCGCCGACATCAAGAAGATCGGCACCGCGCAATCGATCATCGACACCGCGGAGAAGCAGGGTTTCGACACCGGCATCCGCGCGGTGCATCCGTTCGATCCGAGCTGGAAACTGCCGGTCTATGTCGCCAACTTCGTGCTGATGGAATACGGCACGGGCGCGATCTTCGGCTGCCCCGCGCACGACCAGCGCGACCTCGACTTCGTCAACAAATACGGCCTCGGCAATACACCGGTGGTGTGCCCCGAGGGCCAGGATCCGAAGTCCTTCGTCATCACCGACACCGCCTATGACGGCGACGGCCGCATGATCAATTCGCGCTTCCTCGACGGCATGACGATCGATCAGGCCAAGGACGAGGTCGCCAAGCGGCTGGAGAGCGAGCTGCGCGGCAACGCGCCGGTCGGCGAGCGCCAGGTCAATTTCCGCCTGCGCGACTGGGGCATTTCACGGCAGCGCTATTGGGGCTGCCCGATTCCCGTCATCCATTGCCCGAAGTGCGACGTGGTGCCGGTGCCGGACACCGATTTGCCGGTGGTGCTGCCGGAGGATGTCAGCTTCGACAAGCCGGGCAATGCGCTCGACCATCATCCCACCTGGAAGCACGTCACCTGCCCGAAATGCGGCGGCAAGGCCACCCGCGAAACTGACACCATGGACACCTTCGTGGATTCGTCCTGGTACTTCGCGCGCTTCACCGATCCCTGGAACGAGAACGCGCCGACGACGCCCGCGGTCGTCAACCGGATGCTGCCGGTCGACCAGTATATCGGCGGTGTCGAGCACGCGATCCTGCATCTGCTCTACAGCCGCTTCTTCACCCGCGCGATGAAGGCGACCGGACACGTGACGCTGGACGAGCCGTTCGCCGGCATGTTCACGCAGGGCATGGTGGTGCACGAGACCTACCAGAAGGCCGACGGCAGCTGGGTGCAGCCGGCCGAGGTGAAGATCGAGGTCGGCGGCAACGGACGCCGCGCTTCGCTCCTTGCGACCGGCGAGGAGATCACGATCGGCCCGATCGAGAAGATGTCGAAGTCGAAGAAGAACACGGTCGACCCCGACGACATCATCGCGACCTACGGCGCCGACGTCGCCCGCTGGTTCATGCTGTCCGATTCCCCGCCGGACCGCGACGTGATCTGGAGCGACGAGCGCGTCCAGGGCGCCTCGCGCTTCGTGCAGCGGCTGTGGCGGCTGGTGAACGACGCGATGGAACTCGCCAAGGCCGCCCCCGCGGCGCGTCCGGCCTCGTTCGGCGAGGATGCGATCACCTTGCGCAAGGCCGCCCATGGCGCGCTCGACAAGGTCACCACCGGCGTCGAGCGGCTGCACTTCAACGTGTGCCTCGCCCATATCCGCGAATTCACCAATACGTTCTCGGAAGTGCTGCAGCGGCCCGGCCAGCCGGCACCCGACCTCGCCTGGGCGATCCGGGAGGCCAGCCAGATCCTGGTCCAGCTGTTCTCCCCGATGATGCCGCATCTGGCCGAGGAGTGCTGGCAGGTACTGGGTCACTCCGGGCTGGTTTCGGAGGCCGATTGGCCCAAAATCGAACGCGATTTGCTGGTTGAAGACAGCGTGACCCTCGTGGTTCAGGTCAACGGCAAGAAGCGGGGTGAGGTCACAGTTGCAACAGCGGCCCAGAATCCGGAAATCGAGGCTGCCGTTTTGGCCCTCGATGCGGTAAAACTGGCCCTGGACGGCAAGCCCGTCCGCAAGGTGATTATCGTCCCCAAGAGGATCGTGAATGTTGTCGGCTAGGATCCGCATCGCAGCCCGCCTGCTGGCAGTCGCCGCTCTGGCGGCGCTGACGGCTGGCTGTTTCCAGCCGATGTATGCCGAGCGTACCGACGGCACCCCCGGCCTGCGCGAGAAGCTGATGGGGGTCGATCTTCCCCCGATCAACAAGGCCAACGCGTCCCGCGAGGCCCGTGTCGGTGTCGAGGTCCGCAATGCCCTCGCCTTCAAGCTCTACGGCTCGGCGACCGGCATGCCGCCGACGCACCGCCTGGATATCCGTTTCACGACCAGCAAATCGTCGCTGATCCTCGATCCCGCGACCGGTCTGCCGAACAGCGAAAACTACGGCATCGACTGCCAGTACAATCTGATCGAGGTCGTGAGCGGCAAGTCGGTGATGACCGGCACCACCTTCTCGCGCGTGTCCTACGACATGCCCGGCTCCTATCAGCGCTTCGCCCGCAACCGCGCCGTGCGCGACGCGGAAGATCGCGCCGCCAACGAGATCGCCGAGAACATCACGACGCGGCTCGCTTCGTTCTTCACCGCGGGCACCTGATTCAATTCCCGTCGTCCCGGGTCACGCGACGCGTGAACCCGGGATCTCGATCCATCATCTCCAGATTCCGGATTCGCGTTTCGCGCGCCGCCGGAATGACGGTTGGGCCCAAATGGTCGCGTTGCGCGGACGAGAGATCGACGCCTTTCTTGCCCGCCCCGATGCGGGCCGCCCGATCATCCTGCTCTATGGTCCCGATGCCGGTCTGGTGCGCGAACGTGCCGATGCGCTGATTGCGTCGGCCGTCGACGACCCCAATGATCCCTTCTCGCTCGTGAAGCTCGACGGCGACGAGCTCTCCGCCGAGCCGTCGCGTCTGGTCGACGAGGCCATGACGGTGCCGCTGTTCGGCGGCCGCCGCGCCATCCGCATCCGCGCCGGCTCGCGCAGCTTTGCCAGCGGCGTCGACACGCTGGCCGAGATGAACGTGAAGGATTGCCGCGTTGTCATCGAGGCCGGCGAGCTGCGTCCGGAATCACCACTGCGCAAGGCCTGCGAGAAGGCCAAGACGGCCGTCGCGATCGGCTGCTATCCCGACACCGAACGCGACCTCGCGAAGCTGATGGAGGACGAGTTGCGCATCGCCAACCTGCGCATTGCGCAGGATGCCCGCGCGGCGCTGATGTCGTTCCTCGGTGGCGATCGCCAGGCCTCCCGCAACGAGTTGCGCAAGCTGACGCTCTATGCGCACGGCAAGGGCGAGATCACGCTGGACGACGTCATGTCCGTGGTCGCGGATGCATCGGAGCTGAAACTCGATCCGATCGTCGACGGCGCCTTCGCCGGCCGGCCCGACATCGTCGAGACCGAATTCGCAAAGGCCATGATCGCCGGCACCTATCCCGGCGTGATCATCTCGGCGGCACAGCGCCAGGCGGCGTGGCTGCACAAATCAGCGCTCGCGATCGCCGACGGCCAGCCGGCCTCCGCCGTACTCGAAGGCGGCTATCCGCGTCTGCATTTTTCGAGGAAACCGGCAGTTGAAACGGCGCTGCGCAATTTCAGCGTGGCCAAACTCGCTTCCGTCATCGAACAGCTCGCAACCGCCGCGCTCGACACCCGCAAGCAATCGACGCTGGCCGCCGCCATCGCCCAGCGCACGCTGATGGCGATCGCCGCGAATGCGAAGCGGCGGGGCTGAGGCCGGCTTTCTCTGCCGTCAGGCGTGCACGCCTCTCTCCTTTCGTTATTCCGAGCGCAGCGGAGCAATCCAGAGTCTCTCTGCGGAAAGATTCTGGATTGCTTCGCTGCGCTCGCAATGACGATGGTGAGAGATGTGCTCGTAATGACGGAGCAAAGCACCCAATCCGTCATCCTGAGGTGCGAGCGGCGCAATGCAAAGCATTGCGCCGGGAGCCTCGAAGGATGAACGGCCTCGATGCAGCCGGGCCGTCGCCCTTCGAGGCTCGCTACGCGAGCACCTCAGGGTGACGGATCTCGAAAGTCAGCGCGCCCCTACAGCGCGCCCTTGGCCAGCCGCTTCATCACCTCGTCGAGCTGATCGAGGTTGCGGTAGTTGATCTGGACCGAGCCGCCGGGGTCGCGGTGATTGACCGTCACCTTGAGGCCGAGCGCGTCGCTGACGCGCTTCTCCAGGTCGATCGTATCGGGGTCCTTTTCCTTGCCGCCGATAACGCGCGCCTTCTGCGGCTTGCGCTCCGGCACGCCCTCTTCATGCGCAAGCGCTTCGGCCTGGCGGACGTTGAGGCCCTCTTCGACGATGCGCTTCGCGGACGCGACCGGATCGGGCACGCCGATCAGCGCGCGGGCATGGCCGGCGGTCAGCTCGCCGCTGGTGATCAGCGCCTGCACCTCGGTCGGCAGCTTGGTGAGCCGCATCATGTTGGCGATGTGGCTGCGGCTCTTGCCGACGACTTTTGCGATGTCGTCCTGGCTGCGCTTGAACTCGTTGGCGAGCGCATGATAGCCGAGCGCCTCTTCCATCGGGTTGAGGTCTTCGCGCTGCACGTTCTCGACGATCGCGAATTCCAGCGCATCGCTGTCGCTGATGTCGACCGGTACGATCGGCACTTCATGCAGGCCCGCCATCTGCGAGGCACGCCAGCGCCGCTCGCCGGCGATGATCTCGAAGCGATCCTGCGTGCCCTTCACCGGACGCACCACGATCGGCTGGATCACGCCATGCTGTTTGATCGATTCGCTGAGCTCCTTGAGCTCGGCGTCCGAAAAGGTCCGGCGCGGATTGCGCGGATTGGCCTTGATGAATTCGATCGGCACCTTGCGCTGCGCGCGCGGACGATCGACGTGCTGGGCCTCGCCGCCGACGTCACCGATCAGACTTGCAAGACCCCGGCCCAGTCGCGAACGCGCTTCGTCGGCCATCGCCAGCTCCCTTGGATTCACGCTGCAGCACTCCAGAACTAATTGTCGAATTGTAGGCTCGTAGGGTGGGTTAGCCCTGCAGATGTGCGAAGTGCATCTGCTCGGCGTAACCCACCTCTTCTGTTTCCGCAGAGATGGACAGTGGTGGGTTACGCCAAGCGGTTTGCGCTTCGCGCAATCCGCAGGGCTAACCCACCCTACGGCACCGTCAATGCGTGACGCGCAGCTCGCGCTCGCGCTGGATCACTTCGGTGGCGAGCCGCAAGTACGCTTCGCTGCCGACGCATTTGAGATCGTAGACCAGCACCGGCTTGCCGTAGGACGGCGCTTCCGAGATGCGCACGTTGCGCGGGATCATGGTCTTGTAGACCTTCTCGCCCATGAACTGGCGGACGTCGGCGACGACCTGGTTCGAGAGATTGTTGCGCGAGTCGAACATGGTCAGCACGATGCCGTGGATCGACAGGTTCGGATTGAGCGTCGAGCGCACCTGCTCCACCGTCTGCAGCAATTGCGACAGACCTTCGAGCGCGAAGAACTCGCACTGCAGCGGCACCAGAATCGCATCCGACGCGGCCATCGCATTCACCGTCAGCAGGTTGAGCGAGGGCGGGCAGTCGATCAGTACATAGGTGTAGTCGGCATCCGGCGAAACGTTGTTGTTCAGCGCGCCGATCGCATCGCGCAGCTTGAACGCACGGCCGGGCGTGGTGCCGAGCTCGAGCTCGAGGCCGGAGAGATCCATGGTCGAGGGCGCGATATGCAGACGCGGCACCGCGGTGGACACGACCGCTTCACGCAGCGGCGCTTCGCCGATCAGCACGTCGTAGGTCGAGCAGGAGCGGTTGCGGCGATCGATGCCGAGGCCGGTCGAGGCGTTACCCTGCGGATCGAGATCGACGATCAAAACACGTTCGCCAATCGCAGCGAGCGCGGTGCCGAGGTTGATCGCTGTAGTTGTTTTTCCCACGCCGCCCTTCTGATTCGCCAGCGCCAGGATGCGCGGGTGACCATGCGGGACTTCGGAAGTCTGTTCTTGCTGCGGCTCGTCAATCACGGTCATCGAAATTCCCCACTCAACCCCTGAACGCCTCACCCACGCCGTTCAACTGAAGTCAGCTCGACGATCCACCCATCGCCGGTGCGGCTTCGGTGGAGCTGCGGCTGAATATTCCAATATTTAGCGGCTTCGGTCAATTCAGCCTCTACATCTTGACCCTTGAGAAACAACGCCTTTGCGCCTTCTCGCATCAGCGGCTCCGCGAAGCCGATGAGTTGATGTAGCGGAGCCAGCGCGCGGGCGGTGACGCAATCGACGGGGCCGGTGATTCTATCCACATTATCCCCGATCTCAGCGAGATGTACGACTCCCGGAGATGTGGTGACGCGGATCGCCTCGCGCAAAAACGCGGCCTTCTTGGCGATCCGCTCGACGAGATGAACCTTCGCGTCCGGCGCGCCGGCCATGGCGCAAGCGAGCACCACGCCGGGAAAGCCGCCGCCGCTGCCGAGGTCGGCCCAACGTCTTGCGGAGGGTGCGAGATCGACGAGCTGGAGCGAGTCGGCGATGTGCCGGGTCCAGAGCTGCGGCAGGGTCGAGGGCGCGACCAGATTGGTCTTGGCCTGCCACTCCCTGAGCAGCGCGATGTAGCGATCGAGCCGCTCGCTGGTTTCAGGGGAAACGGGTGCGAGCTTGAGCGCGGCAATCTTGTCGGCGGCGATGACGGCATCGAGCGATTGATCGTTGGCGCTGGCCTTGTCGATCTTCGGTCTGGCGATCATTGGTTTTTCTGGCGGCAGCTCGACATGCCGCCGGGCGCCCTCACCCGCTCCGGGTCGTCGCGATAGCGGTCTGTCTCCGCCCGATCCGCGCTGTTTCACGTGAAACGCCTATGCGATTGCTTTGGACGACTTCCGGGCTTCGCGACGCAGATAGGCCGCGAGGATGCCGAGCGCAGCCGGCGTCATGCCATCGATCCGGCCGGCCTGGCCGACCGTGAACGGTCGCGCCTTCTCCAGCTTGGCGCGGACCTCGTTGGAGAGACCGGGTACCAGCTGGTAGTCGACTTCCGACAGCACCATGCCCTCGTCGCGCCGGAAGGCTTCGACGTCGGCGGTCTGGCGCTCCAGATAGACGTCGTATTTGGCGTCGATCTCGAGATGGGTGGCAATGACGGGATCGACGGCTGATAGCTCCGGCCAGATGGCGCGGACCTGGCTCCAACCGATCTCCGGATAGGCCATCAGCTCGAAGGCCGACCGGCGCTGGCCGTCCCGGTTCAGGGAGAGGCCGTGCTTGATCGCCTCGTTCGGGGTAATCGACAGCGACTTCGACAGTGTCCGGGCCGCGTTCAGGGCGTCCATCTTGGCGCGATGATGCTGGGTCCGGGCACTGCCGACACAGCCAAGCGCGATGCCCTTCTCGGTCAGGCGCTGATCGGCATTGTCCGCCCGCAGCGTCAGCCGGTACTCGGCCCGCGAGGTGAACATCCGATAGGGTTCGCTGATCCCGCGGGTGACGAGGTCGTCGATCATCACGCCGAGATAGCCGTCCGCACGGTCGAACACCGTCAACGCGGCCCCGCTGGCAGCGAGCGCCGCGTTCAGGCCGGCCACGATGCCCTGGCCAGCGGCTTCTTCGTATCCGGTGGTGCCGTTGATCTGCCCGGCCAGGAAGAGGCCGCGGAGGCGCCTGGTCTGCAGGGTTGGATCAAGCTCGCGGGGATCGACGTGGTCGTACTCGATGGCATAGCCTGGCCGGACCATTTTCACCCGCTCCAGACCGGGGATGGTGGCGAGGATCGCGAGCTGCACCTCTTCGGGAAGCGAGGTCGAGATGCCGTTGGGATAGACCGTGCTGTCGTCAAGACCTTCCGGCTCCAGGAAGATCTGGTGGCCATCGCGATCGCCGAAGCGGACGATTTTGTCCTCGATCGAGGGACAATACCGGGGACCGGAGCTCTTGATCTGGCCGGAGTACATCGGGGAGCGATGGACGTTGGCCCGGATCACTTCATGGGTCGCCGAAGTCGTTCGGGTAATCCCGCACTGGATCTGCGGGGTCGTGATCCGCTCGGTCATCACCGAGAACGGCTCCGGCGGCTCGTCGCCAGGCTGCATCTCGACGGCCGACCAGTCGATCGTAGACCCGTCCAGACGCGGCGGCGTGCCGGTCTTGAGCCGTCCGAGGGTGAAGCCGGCGCGCTCGAAGGAGGACGAAAGGCCCATCGCAGGGGCCTCGCCAACCCGGCCGGCGGGCCAATTCTTCTCACCGAGATGGATCAGACCACGCAGGAAGGTGCCGGTCGTGACCACGACAGCCCCTGCCCGAAGCTCCCGGCCATCCGCCAAGCGCAGTCCGGTCACGCGGCCATCGGTCACGATCAACTCGTCGGCCTCGCCTTCGATGACGAAGAGACTCTCGGTCTCCCGGATCGCGGCCTGCATGGCCGCCGCATAGAGCTTCCGATCAGCCTGGGCGCGGGGACCCCGCACAGCGGGGCCCTTCCGGCGATTGAGGACACGAAACTGAATGCCACCGGCATCACCGACCCGGCCCATCAGACCATCGAGAGCATCGATCTCACGGACCAGATGACCCTTGCCGAGGCCGCCGATGGCGGGATTGCAGGACATCGCGCCGACGGTCGAAAAACGGTGCGTCACCAGAGCCGTCACAGCGCCCATCCGGGCAGACGCAGACGCGGCCTCACAGCCGGCGTGGCCGCCGCCAATGACGATGACGTCGAAATTCTCTCGCTCTGTTCGCATAGGCGAACTTCTATCCCAGAGGCGGGAAAGCCGGAAGTGGAAACTGGGCAGGAGGATGTTTCACGTGAAACGTGGGCCGGACAAGTGCTGCACGGTTTCTTGAAAACAACCCCATGCACAGTAGAGATGGTGGTGTTCCGGCTGCTGTTTCACGTGAAACAAGTCTGGCGGCCGGAGTGGATGCTGGTTGAGAGCTGGCACAACCCTTTGCCCCGTCATTGCGAGCGAAGCGAAGCAATTCAGAACGCCAGCTTGGATTGCTTCGTCGCAAGTACTCCTCGCAATGATGGTAAGCAGGCATTGTTTCACGTGAAACAGGTGACGGTCGGAAGCGCTAAAGGGAACCGCTCATCGGTCAAACGGGCGCAGCGAGGCTGTCTTCGGCGGGGCAATCCGCTTGACGCAAGTGTTCCTCGTCCCGGTCCCTGTAGCCTGGATGGAGCGAAGCGCAATCCGGGGTGGTCGTTACTGAACCGCCTGTGTCCCTGGATTTCGCTTCGCTCCATCCGGGCTAAAAAGCTGGCAAGTTCCATTGTTTGTGCTTCACGTGAACCGGGCGCAAAACCTCGCTGTTTCACGTGAAACACAAACAATGGAACAAGCACTAGTTCTACATTGAAGAACTAGTGCTACTTTCCGATGCAGAATTTCTGGAAGATGGCCCCTAGGACGTCCTCGACATCCACCCGGCCGATCAACCGGCCCAGGGCATAGGACGCGGCGCGCAGTTCTTCGGCGGTGAGTTCCTCGCCGTCTTCTACAAGGTCCAGACTTCGGCGCAAGCTCTCTGCAGCCCGGCTCAACAGATCCCGCTGCCGGGCCCGGGTTACGACCGCGCCCTCGCTCGCGCCGAAAAATTCGGTGGCGAATTTGACGAGGGACTCGACCAGCTCGGAGATGCCCTCGCCTCGGCTGGCCGATATCCTGAACTCGCCCCGCGGCCCGGCGCCATTGGCGCCGGCCAGGTCGATCTTGTTGCGGACGATCCAGACCGAGTTGCCGGACCGACCGCCATCGCCGGAATTCCGAAGTGAGCTAAACGCATCCGGATCCGCCGCCTGCCCGGCCTCGACCAGCCACAGCACGAGGTCGGCGTCCTCGGCCCGCGCCCGCGCCCGGCGCACGCCTTCCTGCTCCACGGGATCGTCGGTCTCGCGAATGCCCGCGGTGTCGATGACGGTGACGGGATAGCCGTCGAGGTCGAGCTGCACCTCGATGACGTCGCGCGTGGTGCCGGCATAGGGCGACACGATCGCGACGTCGCGGCGCGCGAGCTGATTGATCAATGTCGACTTGCCGACATTCGGTTCGCCGGCGATCGCAACCACGAGGCCGTCGCGCAGGCGTTCAGAATGTCCCTGTGCCGCAAGGACTTTTGCAATTTCATCATGCAGGGCTTTGATCGCCTTGACGGCCGGCGCCCTCAACTCGGCGGGCACGTCGCCCTCATCGGAAAAATCGATCCCGGCTTCGATCAGCGCCGATGCCTCGATGATGCGATCACGCCAGTCGCGCGCGCGGTCGCCGAGCAGGCCCCGCAACTGGCGCAGCGCCAGGCGCCGTTGCCGGTCGGTGTCGGCGTGAATGAGATCGTCGAGGCCCTCGGCCTCGGTGAGATCGAGCTTGCCATTCTCGAACGCGCGACGCGTGAACTCGCCGGGCTCGGCGGCGCGCGTATTCGGAGTTGTCGAAATAGCGGCGAGCAACGCCGAGAGCACCGCACGGCCGCCATGGACATGAAATTCGGCGACGTCCTCGCCGGTGGCGCTGCCCGGCCCCGGAAACCAGAGCACCACCGAATCGTCGATCGGCTGGCCCTGGCCGTCACGGAGCAACCGCCGGCTGACCTGTCGCGGCGCCGGCAGCTTGCCCGCGAGCGTCGTCAGCACCGCGCTTGCCTGCGGGCCCGAGATGCGTACCACCGCGATTGCACTCGGTGCTCGGCCGGACGACAGCGCGAAGATGGTCTGATCTTGCGGATGCATGCCCTATTTGTCCGGCTGGCCGGGAAAAGGCAAACAGCCCGTTCTGGCCAAGCCGAGCGCGGGATTTGCTGCGTTCCTATCCGCAGCAAAAATTATATTGCGATGCAATATTCAACGCCGCATTTTGCTGCAGAAGCGGCGAAAGCGACCCCATCAGGATCAACTGACGTCGAATAATATATATCAACAACTTCACGAAAAGCGGACTCGCCGCCCGCCGCCTCACCATGCTGCACCATTTCCGCAGCAAAGCCGCACAAAAAGAAAAGGGCGCCCTGAGGCGCCCTCAAATCTATTGCTGCACCCTGGTTCAGGTGTTCATAGAGTCGAAGAACTCCGAATTGCTCTTGGTCGAACGCAGCTTGTCGAGCAGGAAGTCGATCGCGTCCATCGTGCCCATCGGATTGAGGATGCGGCGTAGGACGTACATCTTCTTGAGCACCTGCGGATCGGTGATGAGCTCTTCCTTGCGGGTGCCGGACCGGGAAATGTCGATCGCCGGGAAGGTGCGCTTGTCCGAGACCTTGCGGTCCAGGATGAGTTCCGAGTTACCGGTGCCCTTGAACTCTTCGAAGATGACTTCGTCCATGCGGCTGCCGGTATCGACCAGCGCGGTCGCGATGATGGTCAGCGAGCCGCCCTCCTCGATGTTACGGGCGGCACCGAAGAAACGCTTCGGGCGCTGCAGCGCGTTGGCGTCGACACCGCCGGTCAGCACCTTGCCGGATGACGGCACCACGGTGTTGTAGGCGCGGCCCAGACGCGTGATCGAGTCCAGCAGGATCACGACGTCGCGGCCGTGCTCGACCAGACGCTTGGCCTTCTCGATCACCATCTCGGCGACCTGGACGTGACGCACCGCCGGCTCGTCGAAGGTCGACGACACGACCTCGCCCTTCACCGAACGCTGCATGTCCGTGACTTCTTCGGGACGCTCGTCGATCAGCAGCACGATCAGATAGCATTCGGGATGATTGTGCGTGATCGAGTGCGCGATGTTCTGCATCAGCACGGTTTTACCGGTGCGCGGCGGCGCGACGATCAGCGCGCGCTGGCCCTTGCCGATCGGCGCAACGATGTCGATCACCCTTGCAGACAGGTCTTTCCGCGTCGGATCGTCGATTTCCATGCGGAAACGCTGATTCGGGAACAGCGGCGTGAGGTTGTCGAAATTGACCTTGTGCTTGGCCTTTTCCGGGTCCTCGAAATTGAGTGTGTTGACCTTTAGCAGCGCGAAATAACGCTCGCCCTCTTTCGGGCTGCGGATATGGCCTTCGATGGTGTCTCCGGTGCGCAGGCCGAAACGGCGGATCTGCGAGGGCGAAACGTAGATGTCGTCCGGGCCCGGCAGGTAATTCGCATCGGGCGAGCGGAGGAAGCCGAAACCGTCGGAGAGCACTTCGACGACGCCCTGGCCGACAATGTCGGTCTCGGCGAGCGCGAGCTGCTTGAGGATGGCGAACAGCAGCTCCTGCTTGCGCATGGTGCTGGCGTTCTCGACCCCGTTCTCCTCCGCAAACGAGACGAGCTCGGCCGGCGTTTTGGACTTGAGGTCTTCGAGTTTGATTTCCCGCATTGGGGTGGTCCTGTGGGGTAACCTGAAGGAGAGGGGGTGCGAGGAGGCTCTGAAATGCGGACGTGAGAAGATAAGGTCCGCAGGTCTGGCAAGGTGAGTGCCGGTGAGGCTTCAAACCTGATGCGGTGTCCGGCCTCTGGAAAGCTCAGACACAACCACATCCGCCTGCGTTGGGTGGGATATCGATAATATAGAAAATCGCTCCCCGCTCCGCAAGACAATGCGCTGGGCTAAACGTCGCGAAGGCTGCCTAGAACGGCTTCACGATGACCATGATCACGATGATGATCATCAGGACGGTCGGCACCTCGTTGATAATACGATAGAATTTCTGGCTTCGCGGGCGCCGGTCGGCGGCGAAATCCTTCACCCAGCGGGAAAAAAAGCCGTGGACCGCAGACATGGCCAGAACCAGTGCCAGTTTTACGTGCAGCCAGCCGAACGTGAACCAATGGCCGGCCCAGGCGAGGTAGAGCCCGGCGAGCCAGGTGACCCCCATCGCGGGGTTGATGATCGCCTTGAGCAGCCGGCGCTCCATCACCTTGAACGTCTCGGACTGCTTCGAGCCGATCTCGGCCTCCGAATGATAGACGAACAGCCGCGGCAGATAGAGCATGCCGGCCATCCAGGCGATGACCGCGATCACATGCAGCGCCTTGATCCAGAGATAGACGTCTTCAAACATTCCCGGCGTCCGATCTGCTGCCCGGCCTTCGTAGGGCTGGGGATAGTAAGAACCCGTTAAGGTCTTACCCTGCACACATATCCCTCGATAGTGCCTTCCTCAAAACTAGAATCTTAGATTCTTAAGGTTTGAGTCTATGTGACCGTGGATTGGACTCATGCAATTCCGTCCGCGCGTTCACGCACGCTTGTTCACATCCATCAACATATCCCGGAGAGCCCTGGCGACTTTCGATAAGTCACCCGGCTTCAAAGACTTGCGCGTTTCTGTCGGCAGCTTATCAAGGGGGTTGTCCGCACAATCCCGCTTTTCGCCCGGCGAGGCGCCAGACTTGTCCTGATGGGCAGCGGTGTGAAGAAAATCGGCACTTGTCCCGCCCTCGGTGTCGCACATCCCTTTCCGAGGGGTTAAGCTCCACAGAAATCCACAAACCACCCCAACGAAATTCAAAGGTTTTTGTGCCGTCCTCGAACAATTATTTCCATCTGCACCTGGTGTCGGATTCGACCGGCGAGACGCTGATCACGGTGGCCCGCGCCGTCGCCGCGCAATACGCGAATGTCACGCCCGTCGAGCATGTCTATCCGCTGGTGCGCAGCCAGAAGCAGCTCGATCGCGTGCTGGACGAGATCGAGGAGGCACCGGGCATCGTGCTGTTCACGCTGCTGGAAAAGGATCTGGTCTCCAGGCTCGAGGACAAGTGCAAGGAGATCAATGTTCCGAGCCTGTCGATCATCGGCCCCGTGATGCAGCTGTTCGAAGCCTATCTCGGTGCTGCGACCACCGGTCGCGTCGGGGCCCAGCACGTCCTCAATGCCGAATATTTCAAGCGCATCGACGCGCTGAACTACACGATGATCCACGATGACGGTCAGCATGTCGAAGGCCTCGACGATGCCGACGTGGTTCTCGTCGGCGTGTCCCGCACGTCGAAGACGCCGACGTCGATCTATCTCGCCAACCGCGGCATCCGCACCGCCAACGTGCCGCTGGTTCCCGGCATTCCGGTGCCGGAGCAACTGGAGAAGTTGACGCGGCCGCTGGTTGTCAGTCTGCATGCGACGCCGGAGCGCCTGATCCAGATCCGTCAGAACCGCCTGCTCTCGCTGGGCGCGGATTCCGGCAGCGACACCTATACGGACAGGCAGTCGGTCACCGAGGAGGTTGCGTTCGCGCGCAAGCTCAGCGCCAAGCACGACTGGCCGCTGCTCGACGTGACGCGCCGCTCGATCGAGGAAACCGCGGCGGCGATCATGAAGCTCTACAGCGATCGCCAGCGCAACCGTCCCTCCGAGTAAGTGCTCGCAATGGGTTTGTGGCTCGGCAAAACTCCGTTGGTCCTGGCCTCGCAAAGCAGTGCGCGTAAAATGCTGCTGGCGAGTGCCGGGCTCGAATTCGAAGCCGTGACGGCCGATGTTGACGAGCGTGGCATTCAGGCTGCGTCAAAGCTGTCGAACCCGCGTGAGATCGGCCTGCTGCTGGCGCGCGAGAAAGCGAAGGCGGTCTCGGCCAATCGTCCCGGAAGCCATGTGATCGGTGCCGACCAGACGCTGGCGCTGGGACATCGTCTCTTCAACAAGCCCGCCGGCCGTGATCAGGCGCTGGCGCAATTGCGAGACCTCGCCGGCAACAGTCATGAGCTGAACTCGGCGGTGGCCGTGGCGCATGACGGCAAGATCATTTTTGAAGATGTTTCGGTGGCGCGCATGATCATGCGGAACATGACCGACGCCGAACTGTCCGCCTATCTCGACGCTGCCGGTGCCGCCGTCACGACCAGCGTCGGCGCCTACCAGCTTGAAGGGCTTGGCATCCACCTGTTCGAACGCATCGAGGGCGACCATTTCACCATCCTCGGTCTGCCGCTGTTACCGCTGCTTGCGTTCCTGCGCAGCCAGCGGCTAGTTGCGGTGTAGATGACAGAGAAGGCTGGGCTGATGCGGATCCTGGGACTGACCGGCTCGATCGGGATGGGGAAATCCACCACTGCGAAATTGTTCGCGGAGGCCGGCGTGCCCGTCTACGACGCCGATGCCGCCGTGCATCAGCTCTATGAGGGCGAAGCCGCGCCCGCGATCGAGGCCGCCTTCCCCGGCACCACCGCGAACGGGAAAGTCGATCGTCCGAAACTCTCCTCGCGTGTCGTGCATGATCCCGCCGCGATCAAGCAGCTCGAGCAGATCGTACATCCCATGCTCGGTGCCTCCCGTCAGAAGTTCTTTGCCGCCGCGGAAGCGGCCAAGGCGCCGGTCGTGGTGCTCGATATCCCGCTGCTGTTCGAAACCGGCGGCGAGAAGCGGGTCGATGCCGTGGTCGTGGTCTCGACCTCGCCGGAACTGCAGCGCGAACGGGTGCTGGCGCGCGGCACGATGGACGAAGCCAAGCTCGACGCCATCATCGCCAAGCAGACGCCGGATTCCGAGAAACGCAAGCGGGCGGATTTCGTAGTGGATACGTCACACGGACTTGAACCGGTGCGCGCCCAAATCACGCACATCCTGGCCGAGGTCGTTAAGATGCCGCAGCGGCGGAGCTGATTCGTCGCGTCTCCCCGGCTTCCTGCACGGCGCTTCTAAATCATGCGTGAAATCGTTCTCGATACCGAAACCACCGGCCTCGATCCGCTCCGCGGTGATCGGCTGGTCGAAATCGGCTGCGTCGAGATCTTCAACCGCATGCCGACGGGGCAGACCTATCACGTCTATATCAACCCCGAGCGGGACATGCCGGCGGAAGCCTTCGCGGTGCACGGGCTGTCGGCCGAATTCCTGTCGACCAAGCCGCTGTTTCACGAGGTCGCCGACGCGTTTCTGGAGTTCATCGGCGATGCGCCGCTGGTGATCCACAACGCCTCGTTCGACATCGGCTTCATCAACGCCGAGCTCGACAAGGTCAAGCGCGCGGCGATCCCGCGCGAACGTCTGGTCGATACGCTGCTGCTGGCGCGGCGCAAGCATCCGGGCGTGTCGAACCGGCTCGACGATCTCTGCTCGCGCTATTCGATCGACAATTCACACCGCACCAAGCACGGCGCGTTGCTCGACGCCGAGCTGCTGGCGGAAGTCTATGTCGATCTGGTCGGGGCGCGGCAGTCGCAACTGCTGCTGGCGTCGGAAGGCGAGGACATCAGGATCAATGCCGCCGGCGATACGCCGCGGCGGCAGCGGCCGGTGCCACTTGCGCCGCGGGTGTCCGATGCCGAGCGAGAGGCCCATCGGGCCTTCATCTTGACGATGGGTGAAAAGGCGATCTGGAACGAGTTCCTGCCCGCTCCAGTCGTCCCGCCGGCGGGTTAAAGCATGATCCGGAAAAGTCCGAAGCGGTTTTCCGAAAAGATCATGCGCAACCAATAAAGCTTAGGCCTGACCGGTCTGTCCGCCCTGGGCGGACATCTGCCGCTCCATGTTCTGACGATAGAGGCCGACGAAGTCGACCGGGTCCAGCATCAGCGGCGGGAACCCGCCGTCGCGCACGGCGGTCGCGATGATCTCGCGGGCGAACGGGAACAGCAGGCGCGGGCACTCGATCATCACCAGCGGATGCAGGTTTTCCTTCGGCACATTGGTGATGCGGAACACGCCGGCATAGGCGAGCTCGAACGAGAACATGACCTTGCCGGGGAGCTCGGCCTTGCCTTCGACCGACAGAGTCACCTCGAACTCGGTCTCGCTGAGGTTGTTGGCGTTGACATTGATCTGGATGTTAATCTGCGGGGGCTGGCCCTGCTGCTGCAGCGAACTCGGCGCGTTCGGATTTTCGAACGAGAGGTCCTTGGTGTACTGCGCCAATACGTTGAGCTGGGGTGCCTGGGCCGCCTCGGGAGGGGTGCCGTTACCGTTGGTCATCAGTGTCTCTCCTTACCCGAATGGGCTGAATTGCGCGGCGGTTGGCTAACATAGGGCCGCCTCGTTCCACAAGGACGAACGGTCCCGGACGGGAGATCCGGACCGCGCCCACAACTGTGACGTTCAGGGCGGCCTTCCGGCGAAATCGCGCGTTAAACGATTGAAGATGCGCGATTTCCGGGCAGGATCGGGTTTCCCCTTAAGCATAAAACGCGCTACACTCGGCGCTGTGCCAAAAGGCGCCATTGGCCGGGCAAGATTTCGTGCCTACATCCCACGGACCTGACGTACGGACCCAAAAATGGTGATGTAGACTTGCCGTTCCCGTATGGAACGGTCTACTGGCCGGATTGATTTTCCCGGCGACGACCCTTCGAGACAGCCCCTTCTCGCGAAGACCAGAAAGCGGATACCAAGTGGACATCTACACCATCATCTTCCTGGCGCTGGCGGTCTTCATTTTCCTGCGACTGCGCAGCGTGCTGGGGCAGCGGACCGGCAACGAACGGCCGCCGTTCGACCGCACCGCCGCCCGGAATGCGCTGGGGGGTGCCCAGGACCAGAACGTCGTGACGATGCCGGGCAAGGTGATCGACCAGGCCCCGCTGGCGCCGACGGCCGAGCCGACCCCGCCCTCCGACCGCTGGAAGGGCCTGACCGAGCCGGGCACCGCGCTGGCCCACGGCCTCGACGCCATCGTCGACAAGGATTCCACGTTCGACCCGCGCCATTTCATCTCGGGTGCCCGCGGCGCCTACGAGATGATCGTGCTGGCCTTCGCCAACGGCGACCGCCGTTCGCTGAAGGACCTGCTGTCGTCGGAGGTCTACGAGAGCTTCGACGCCGCCATCAAGGAGCGCGAGAAGAACGAGCAGAAGACCGAGACGCGCTTCGTCTCGATCGACAAGGCCGAACTGGTCGGCGCCGAGCTGCGCGACCGCACCGCGCAGCTGACCGTTCGATTCGTCTCGCAGATGATCTCGGCGACCCGCGACAAGACCGGCAACATCGTCGACGGCAGCGCCGACACGGTGGCCGACATCACCGACATCTGGACCTTCGCCCGCGACATCACGTCTCGCGATCCAAACTGGAAGCTGGTTGGCACCGGAAGCGCGAATTAAGACCTTTCTGAAGAACAGCGCGACGGCGCTTTGCGCAGGCATTGTCGTGCTGTCGTCGTTTTCGCTCGGCGCCGAGGCTGCGCGCCGCCACTATCGCAGCCACCACCATCATGCTCCGCAACTGCCTGCCGCTCCGCTGCGGGCGCTGCCCTATCCGCAGCTTCCGCTGCCGTTCGAGATTCCCGGCGCGCAATATCTGCCGCTGGCCTGGGCCGACGTGAAGGGCTGGAGCGACGACAACCACCTCGCCGCGTACAAGACCTTCCGCGCCAGCTGCAAGACGATCAACGCGCAGGCCGGCGCGGCGGAGCCGAAGGCGCTGGGCGGCTCGCTGAGCGAACCGTGCCGGGCCGCTAAGTCGCTCGATCTCACCGACGACGCCAGAGCGAAAACATTCTTCGAGGATAATTTCTCGCCGTTGCGGATTTCGCGCCTCGGCGAACCCGACGGTTTCGTCACCGGCTATTACGAGCCGGTACTGGAGGGATCGCGCACGCAGACCGATGTCTTCAACGTGCCGGTCTATCGCCGTCCCTCGAACCTGTTCGTGCGCGGCTACAAGCAGGACTCGGTCAGCCTGCCCAACAAGGGTCCGGTCTATCGCAAGATCGGCCGTCGCAAGCTCGTGCCCTATTACGACCGGGGCGAGATCGAGGACGGCAAGATCGCCGGGCGCGGGCTCGAGATCGCCTGGTTGAAGGATCCGACCGATCTCCTGTTCGCCCAGATCCAGGGCTCGGCGCGGATCAAGTTCGACGACGGCGGCACGGTCCGGCTCAACTACGACGCCTATAACGGCTATCCCTACACCGCCGTCGGGCGTGTCCTGATCGAGCGCGGCATCATTCCGAAGGAAGAGATGTCGATGCAGAAGATCAGGGAATGGATGGCGCAGAATCCCGACGGCGCCAAGGAGCTGCGCCGGCAGAACCGCTCCTACATCTTCTTCCGCGAGGTCAATCTCTCCGACAAGGACGAGGCGGTGGGCGCGCAGGGCATTCCGTTGACCGCCGGCCGCTCGATCGCGGTCGACAAGGCGCTGCATGTCTACGGCACCCCGTTCTTCATCGAGGGCGAACTGCCGATCGATTCCGAGCGCTCGAAGACGCCGTTCCACCGGCTCATGATCGCGCAGGACACCGGCTCGGCCATCATTGGGCCCGCCCGCGCCGATCTCTATTTCGGGGCCGGCCAGGAAGCCGGCCGCGTCTCCGGGCGGCTGCGCCATCCCATGCACTTCGTCATGCTGGTGCCGAAGGGCCTCGATCCCTCGGTGCGCGGCGCACGGCTGCCGGTGCCTGATCCGCGGCCTTCGGAGAAGATCGCAAAGCTGTTTCCGCAGACTGGTCTTGCCAAGGAAATTTCCAAGGACACTCCGAAGGATCCAAAGAACGCGGCGGCCGCGAAGCCGGCTGACGCGGCCAAGGCTGGCGCGGCATCGCCGGCCGTGCCACAAGCCGGCGATGCCGCCGTTGCGGCTGCAGGCCCGGTGCCGTTGCCGGAGCCGCGTCCCAACATCAAGCCCGACCGCGAACAGCGCAAGCGCGTGAACCGTCGTTCCGACCAGCAATGAAACGATCGTCCCGTCCGCCCGTGCTGGAGCCTCGCCCCTCGCCGCGCCGTCGCGCGTTGACGGAGGAAGAGCGCGAGCTGTGGGACCTCGTCGCGAAGCAAGTGAAGCCGCTGAAGAAACATCGCGTGGCGAAGGCTCATGTGCCGCCGCGCGCCGAGCCCTCGCCCGCCACGCCGGCGGTGCGACCGGCGTCGTCACCTCGCCCGATCGCCGCCGCGCCCGCGCCGCGCGCGACAAAGCCCGCGATGCCGCCGCTGGCGCCGCTCGGCAAGCGCGAGCGGACGAAACTGTCACGCGGCCGCAGCGAGATCGAGGCACGGCTCGACCTGCACGGCATGACCCAGATGCGTGCCCACCGCGCCCTCACCGGCTTCCTGCACCGCGCCCATCATGACGGCATGACCTTTGTTCTCGTCATCACCGGCAAGGGCCGCAGCGGCGGCGAAAGCGGCGTGCTGCGCCGGCAAGTGCCGGAATGGCTGAGCCTGCCGGAATTCCGCGCCTTCGTGGTCGGGTTCGAGGAGGCCGCCATCGGCCATGGCGGCGAGGGCGCGCTGTATGTGCGGATCAGGCGGGCGAGATTTTAGGACATTAGGGTAGCCCCGGGCTGCTCTTGCCTCTCCCGCTTGCGGGAGAGGTCGTCGCGCGAAGCGCGGCGGGTGAGGGTTCTCTCCTCTTGGGGGGTCTCGCTTGCGGAGAGAGCCCTCTCCCCAACCCTCTCCCGCAAGCGAGAGAGGGAGCGCACCGCCTAAAACGGCCGCACGATTCCGACGCGCGGGATCAGGGTGATGATCAGGCCGAAAATATTGGTCTTCTGATCCTCCGCCGGAATCAGCGGCGTCTCGCGCGCGGCGGGCAGCATCTTTACCGCATGCAAGATCAGGATCATGCAGACCGCCCAGTTCGACATCCAGCGCGAATAGTCGAACACCATCGCGAACATCACGAGATAAGGGAGGCTGATGCCGATCAGCGCCGCGACGATGAGACGGCGGTGCAGATCGTTCGCGAGGGCGCCGATCAGGTTCGCGAATAAGCGCCACAGCGGCGTGTGCAGCCAGAACAGCAGCGCGAACACGGGCAGGCCGAGACTGTTATGCGGAAACCAGGCCCAGGTGTCGGAGATTTCCTTCGACAGCGGCTGGTACCAGATATAGGCGAACTGCAGCAGGTTCTCGCGGGACGGATCGGCCATCCGGGTCTTCAGATAGGCCAGGAAATCCGCTTCCGGAATCGGCATCGTTCCCAGGAATTGCGCGGCGAAGAACAACGCGCTGACGCCCGCCAGCGCGAGCACGCCAAACGCGACGTTCGTCCGCGTGACGCCGTGCGTGAAATAGTGCCTGATCACGACGATGGTGATGATCGTGGGCACATACATCAGCAGATGGATGTGGTGGATCAGCACGAGGATGATCGAGAATAGCGCAGCGATTGCCACGAACAGCAGCGAGCCCGCGGGCATCAGCAGCAGGATCAGCGCGAACACGCAGCCATAGATGTCGAAATGGCCGAGCGTGTGCATGAAGTTCTTCAGGAAATACGGCGAGCCCGCGATGAAGACGAACAGCGGCAGCGTCGCGGCGGTGAAGCCGAACGTCTTCTGGAACAGCCTCAGGAACAGCCCCAGCGTCGCCAGCCACGCCGCGCCCGAGATCGCGAACACCAGCCACACCGGCACCTTGTTGGTGAATAGCGCAACGATCGCCCCGATCAGCGCGCGCTTGATGAAACCGAAATGGTAGTCGACGAGGAGATGGATGTAGGGGACGTAAGGCGGCAGCTTGATCTTGTGAATGAATACGCCGAGGACGACAGCCGCGTTGATCGCAAGCAGCAGCCGCCAGGGGCTTTTCCGGATTTGCTCGATCACGCTGCACCCGGAGTGGCGCGATATAGCTCCGCTGTCGTCCCGGACAAGCGAGCACAGCGAGCGCAGATCCGGAACCCATAACCACAGGGAGACGTATGAGCCAGGATCAGAGTCGACATCTGCTTCTACAAGGGCCGCTGGTGGTTATGGGGTCCCCGCGCCCGCGCGCAATCGCGCACCAGGCAGGGATGACAGCGGATCAATAGCCGACCGCGGCCGATTTACAAAATGAACCGGCTCAGATCCGCGTTCTTGGCGAGGTCGCCGACGTGCTTCTGCACGAAATCGGCGTCGACCTTGACGGTCTCGCCGCTGCGGTCCGGGGCGGTGAAGGAGATCTCGTCCAGCACGCGCTCCATCACGGTCTGGAGCCGGCGCGCGCCGATGTTCTCGACCGTAGAATTGACGGCGACCGCGACGTCGGCGAGCGCGTCGATGGCACTGTCGGTGATGTCGAGCGTCACGCCCTCGGTCTGCATCAGCGCGACATATTGCTTGATCAGCGAGGCCTCGGGCTCGGTCAGGATGCGGCGCATGTCGTCGCGGGTCAACGCCTGCAGCTCGACGCGGATCGGCAGGCGGCCCTGCAATTCCGGCAACAGGTCGGACGGCTTTGCGACGTGAAAGGCGCCCGACGCGATGAACAAGATGTGGTCGGTCTTGACCGCGCCGTGCTTGGTCGAGACCGTGGTGCCCTCGATCAGTGGCAGCAGATCGCGCTGCACGCCCTCGCGCGAGACGTCGCCGCCGGCGCGGCCCTCACGGGCGCAGATCTTGTCGATCTCGTCCAGGAACACGATGCCGTTGTTCTCGACCGTGCTGATCGCCTCCAGCGTCAATTGATCGGTGTCCAGCAGCTTGTCGGATTCCTCGTTGACGAGGATCTCGTGCGAGCCTTCGACCGTCAGCCGCCGCGTCTTGCTGCGGCCGCCGAGCTTGCCGAAGATGTCGCCGATCGAGATCGCGCCCATCTGCGCGCCGGGCATGCCCGGAATTTCGAACATCGGCATGCCGCTGCCGCCGCTCTGCGTCTCGATCTCGATTTCCTTGTCGTTCAATTCGCCGGCGCGCAGCTTCTTGCGGAACGATTCCCGCGTCGTCGCGCTGGAATTGGCGCCGACCAGCGCGTCGAGCACGCGCTCTTCGGCGGCGAGCTGCGCCCGCGCCTGCACGTCCTTACGCTTGCGCTCGCGCACCTGGGATATCGCGACCTCGACGAGATCGCGGATGATCTGCTCGACGTCGCGGCCGACATAGCCGACCTCGGTGAACTTCGTCGCTTCCACCTTCAGGAACGGCGCGTTCGCCAGCTTGGCGAGCCGCCGCGCGATTTCCGTCTTGCCGACGCCGGTGGGCCCGATCATCAGGATGTTCTTCGGCAACACCTCCTCGCGCAGCGAGCCTTCGAGCTGCTGCCGGCGCCAGCGGTTGCGCAGCGCGATCGAGACGGCGCGCTTGGCATCGGCCTGGCCGACGATGAAACGGTCGAGTTCGGAAACGATTTCGCGGGGAGAGAAGTCTGTCATGTCTGTTTAGCTAGGGCGGCAGGCGGCCAAGGACAAGCCGCATTTTGCATCAGATGATGGGTGGACCCGATTGCCATTGCTTCAAGGCATCGATCGGATGGATCAGCATCAATATATTGAGCGTCAGATTGTCGCGAATGTGGAGCGCCAGCATGATTTCGAAGGCGAGCCCGAGCAGTACGGTAACGGAGACCGGCAGCAATCGCGCGGCGAGGAACCCCAGCATCATCGCCAGATTGTCCGAGACCGAATTGACGATGCTGTCGCCGAAATAATCCAGCGAGATCGTGCCGGCGCGGTAGCGCTCGATGATGAACGGCGAGTTCTCGACGATCTCCCAGGCGCCTTCGATCAGCATCGCGATGATCAATCGCGCCGGCCAGGACAGGCGCAGGAGTGGCAGGCGTGCGAACAGGAGCCAGGTCAGGCCGTAGAACAGGAAGCCGTGCAGGATGTGCGAGAGGGTGTACCAGTCTGCAATGTGCTGCGAATTTTCCGAGCTGTTGACCACGCCATGCCAGAACTTGACGTAGCCGCAGGTGCAGATCGGCACCCGCCCCATTGCAAACAGGATCGAGGCCTGCAGCGCCAGCAACAGCAATGCGATGCCGACCCAGGCGAGCGGCGGGACTGTGACTTTGCTCTCGTACGTGTGTGTCGGCGTCACGGCTCGCGCACCATCAGCAGCGCAGCCCCGTCAGGTGTCTCGACCATCCGGTCGCGGACAAAGCCCGCCTTCTCATAGGCGCGCAAGGCGCGCGCGTTGCCCGGATCGGGATCGGTGACCATGCGCGGCAGGCCGCCGCGAAACTGTTCGTCGACAAACTGGCGGATGAATGCCGAGCCATGACCGTGCGAGATCATGTTGTCTTCGCCGATGAACTGGTCGATCCCACGCGTGCCCTCCGGTTGCGGCCCAAATCCCGTATTCCAGTCGGTGAGGGCGTAGCATTGAAGATAGCCGAACCGCCGCTCTCCGGCCAATACGATGAACTGGTCCATCGCGGGTTCGTCGAGATCGCCGCTCACGAGCGAAAACTGCTCATCCGGATCACCCCACCATTCCCGCACATGCGCCGCACGCAGCCACTGCCGGATGAGCGGCAGGTCTTCTGCGGTCATGGGGCGGAAGGTGTAGGCGAGAGCCATCTAGCACCGGCGGTGGTCGTACACTCCCTCTC
>Ga0065165_1001494_pt1 | contig 24740 bp, 19 predicted proteins | sample AraplaMF_Cvi_mMF_FD_63813 | JGI IMG/M metagenome (GOLD analysis project Ga0065165, IMG submission 63813) | Arabidopsis root microbial communities from the University of North Carolina, USA - plate scrape MF_Cvi_mMF (version 2) (version 3) | ecosystem: Host-associated > Plants > Roots >... | reverse complement strand
TGGTGCAGCGGCTTGTTGGCGCTCATGATGTGGAAACCGTTGTCCCAGAAGGCAAGGCCCTTGATGCCCTTGGGCTCCAGCTTCTTGAACAGCTCCATGCCCAGGGTCTGGGTGGTGTTGCGGAAGGCGGCGTCGTCCTTGAACAGGAAGGGCAGGTCAAAGACCTCGAATTCCTTCACGCCCAGGGGGCCGAACTTGGCCAGCGACGGGGCCAGCATCTGCACCGAGCCCAGCTGCAGCGCCTCCAGCTCTTCCTTGTCCTTGTAGAGCTGGCTGTTGGGATAGACCTCGACCTTCAGGCGGCCTTTGCTGCGCTCCTCCACCAGCTCCTTGAAGCGCTGCGCGCCCTTGCCCTTGGGCGTGTCGGGGGCCACGACGTGGCTGAGCTTGATGACGATGGGGGCTTGGGCGAAGGCGCTCAGGCCAGTGGACAGGCCGGCCACCGCAAGGGTGGCGGACAGCACGAGGCGACGGGGCAGGGCAACGGACATCTCTTGTCTCCTGGGAATCTTTGGTGGTCGGCGTGCGGCCGCCGGATGGCGGAGGAACGCTGCTTGCGACGGATTGTGGAAATGCAGGGGCGCGCCGCCCAGTTGTGGATGTCCACATGGCCCGCATTCGCGCGTGCCAATCGCCCGCGCCATGCGCCTGGCGGCCCTAGACTTTCGGCATGCGCGTGTTCTTTCCAGGTTTTGAGGCGATGCGGCGGGTCAGCTGGGCGCTGCCGCTCCTGCTGGCGCTCGCTTTTGCCGGGTCGGTGGCGGGGTGGCTGCGCCACAGCGACGCGCAGGACCTGGAAGAAGAGCGGCTCACCCTCATTGCGGACACGCTGACCCTGGAGGCCCGCATCAGCGACTGGCTCACCGCCGAGCATGCAGTCGTCGACCGATTGGCCCTGCAGCTGGCCGGGCCCGTGGATGACCATGCGCTGCTCAATCACCCCGCCGTGGCGGAGGGGCTGCGCCGGTTGTGGGTCGGCGTCACCGTGCTGGATGCCAACAACCGTGTCGTGGCCCATGTACCGCAACTCACGCCGCTCACCACGCCGCCGCGTGAGCGGTCCGGGGTGAGCCTGGACGAAGGGGGCGTCACGGCTCACTGGAGCGCGGACCGGCCGGGCGGCGGGCGGCTGATCGTGCGTTTCGCCCCCACGGCCCTGCTGCGGCAGACCCTGCCGTGGTGGCTGGCCCAGAAGTACGACGTCAGGCTGGTGGATGCGCTGGGCCAGCGGCTCGCCCAGACCGGCAACGAGGAGGTGCCGCCGGGCACGCAGTCCTACCGTCTCAGCATGGACCCCGCCATGCGGGAGACCTGGCTGGAGCTCAACACGCGCGACCGGCATGTGCCCTGGTGGACCACGCTGGCCGCCGCGCTGATGGGCGTTTTCATCGTGCTGTCGGGCCTGGCCAGCGCGATGCTGCGCCGGCAGATGCGGGAGGTCCGGCGGGCCGAAGGCGAGGCCCGGACGGAGGCCGCGTGGCGCCGCGCGGTGGAGGATTCCTTGACCGTGGGCCTGCGCGGCCGGGACCTGGAAGGCCGCGTCACCCACGTCAACCGCGCCTTCTGCGACCTGGTCGGCTACAGCGCCGAGGAACTGCTGGGCAGCCTGCCGCCCATGCCCTACTGGCTTCCCGATGAAATGGAAGACAGCCTGCGCCGGCACAAGCGCAACATGGCCGGCGGCGCGCCGCGCGAGGGTTATGAGGCCCGCTGGCTGCGCAGCGATGGCCGGGTCATCGAGGTGATGATCTTCGAGGCGCCGCTGGTGGATGCCGCGGGACAGCAGATCGGGTGGATGGGCTCCATCGTGGACATCAGCGCCCGCAAGCTGGCGGAGGAGCGCGAGCGCCGCCAGACCGAAGCGCTGGCCCACCAGGCGCGGCTCAGCACGCTGGGCGAAGTGGCTTCCGCCCTGGCACACCAGCTCAACCAGCCGCTGGCGGCCATCGCCGGCTACAACGCCGGAGCGCTGCGCACCCTGGAGCGGGTGGGGCCGGCGGACGACATGGTGATGGAGGCCCTGCGGCGCCTGGGCGAACAGGCCGCCGAGGCCGGACGTATCGTGCAGCGCATCCGCGCCTTCCTCACGCGGCGCGCGCCGCAGCCGGAGGTCTGCGCCATGGCGGACATCGTGGCGCGGGTCCTGGCGCTGCTCAGGCGTGACCTGCGGGGCCTGCGCGTCGAGCCGGCGTTGCCGGCGGATCTTCCTCCTGTGAATGCGGACGCGGTGCTCATCGAGCAGGTCCTGATCAATCTGATCCGTAACGCGGCGGATGAATGGCAGGGCCGGACCGCGGCGGCCCGGCCGCATATCCGCATCAGTGCGGTGCTGGTGGGGCAACGCTTCCTGCGCGTGGACGTGGACGACAACGGGCCCGGGCTGCAAGGCCGCGGCATCGAGCAGCTCACCACCGCCTTTTATTCAACCAAGCCGGAGGGCATGGGCATGGGCCTGGCCATCTGCCGCTCGGTCATCGAAGCCCACCATGGCGGCATGGAAGCCGGCACCAGCCCGCTGGGCGGCGCGCGCCTGAGCTTCACCCTGCCGCTGGCGGCGCTAAGCGCGGGCACCGGCGCCGCTGCCCCTGCGCCGGACAAGGAGAACACCCCATGACGGACATCTCGTCCACGGTCCACCTGGTGGACGACGAAGCGGCGGTGCGCGACGCGCTGGCCTTCCTGATGCGCTCCCACGGTCTGCGGGTCTGCACCCATGCCAGTGGCCCCGAACTGCTAGCAAAGCTGCAGGAACAGGCCGACCCAATGGGCTGCATCGTGCTGGATGTGCGTATGGAGCCGCTGTCGGGCCTGCAGGTGCAGGACGAACTGATCCGCCGCGGCGTCATGCTGCCCATCATCTTCCTGAGCGGCCATGGCGATATCCCGATGGCGGTGGACGCGATGCAAAAGGGCGCGGTGGACTTCGTGGAAAAGCCGTTCAATGACCAGGCGCTGGTGAACAAGGTGCAGCGCGCGCTGGCGCTGGACACCCATCGCCACCGCGAGGCCGTGGCCCATGCGGATGCTGCCGGGCGACTGGCCTTGCTCACCGACCGCGAACGGGAGGTGGCGCTGCGTGTCGCGGCGGGCAAGCTGAACAAGCAGGTGGCCGATGAACTGGGCATTGCCATCCGCACGGTGGAGGTGCACCGTGCACGCGCCTTCACCAAGCTCGGCCTGCGCTCCGCGGCGGAACTGGCCACCTTGTTGGAGCGCTTTGAGCTGAAATAGCGCCTCGCCCCGCGTTGGCCAAGACGCGGGCCAGCCGCATCGCCACCGTGCGCCCATGAGGGCAGTCACCACGTGCCGGCGCGAATGGCAAGCGAGGTGACGACCGCGCCGATGCTGCGCTGCTCACACGCCCTGCACGACCAGCGACACGTTGCTGCCGCCAAAGGCGAACGAATTGGAGACGGCGACCTTGCCAGGCCCGACCTGGCGCGGTGCGCCCTCGATCAGGTCGACGATCTCGCGCAGTTGGCTGTTGCGCACATGCGCACTCCCAGGCAGCCGCCCGCGGCGCAGTGCCTGCACGCAGGCCACGAGTTCGAGTGCACCGCCGGCGCCGATGAGGTGGCCATGCAGTGCCTTCGTCGCGCTGACCGGCACGCCTCGCGGCCCGAAGACGCGAGCCAGGCTCTCGGCCTCGACGGCGTCACCGACCTCGGTGGCCGTGCCGTGCGCATTCACATAGGCGATCTGGTCGGGCGACATGCCGGCATCGGCGAGCGCCGCGCGCAGCGCCCGCTCCTGGCCATCGGCCTGCGGCCGCGACAGGTGCACGGCATCCACGCTATGACCATAACCGGCCAGCACGGCAAGCGCCGTGGCGCCGCGTGCGCGGGCGTGGGATGCCGTCTCCAGCACCAGTGCGGCAGCACCTTCCCCCAGGACAAGGCCGCGCCGCCCGTCGTCGAAAGGCCGGCAACTCGCCGTCGGGTCGTCCGCATCCGGCGGTGCCATCACGCCCATGGCCTGCCAGGCCATCACCGAGCCCGTGTTGAGCATCGACTCCGAGCCGCCGGCCAGCACCAGGTCCGCCCGGCCCTGGCGCATCAGCATCAGCGCCTCGCCCAGCGCCTGCGCGGAGGAGGCGCAGGCGTTCGACATCGTCAGCATCGCCGCGCGCAGCTGGTAGCGCATCGCCAGGTGCGAGGCGGCCGAGTTGCTCATCACCCGCACCACCGTGTAGGGATGCACCCGCGGCGTCTCCTTCGTGAGCACTTCCGTATAGGACTGCTGCAAGGCGTTGGAGCCGCCCAGCCCCGTGCCCCAGGCCACCGCGGCCCGGTCCGGCGCCGCCACCTGGGCCGGCAAGGCCGCCTGGTGCCAGGCCTGCGAGGCGGCCTGCAGGGCCAGCAGGCTGTGCCGGTCGTACAGGTTGCGCTGGGCCGGTGGCATGTCCTGGCCCAGGGGCGTCTCGATGGACGCCGCGGCGAAGGGGCTCAGCCCGCGCGCCGGATCGCCCGCATGCAGCCGCACGCCGGAGCGCCCCGCTTCGAGGGCGTCGGCGAGTGCTTCGGCGTCCGTGCCCAGCGCACTGCAGGCGCCGATGCCGGTGATCCATATGGCTTCTCCGTGCATGGTCTGTGTTCCGGGGCGAGGGGGATGGTCAGGCGGTGACGGGGGCGGCGGGCGCGGCTGCGTCAGCGGCCGGCTTGGCGGCGACCAGTTGCTCAACCAGCTGAGCAAGGCCGGCCAGGGTGGGCGCCTTCATGGCGGCGTCGTGGTCGATCTGGATCAGATAGTGGTCCTCGACGGCGAACATGAAGTCCACCAGCATCAGCGAATCCAGGCCGAGGTCGGCGAAGGTGGCATGGCTGTCCAGGTCACCTTCGGCCACACCGAGTTCGCGGCAGGCCAGTTGGCGCAGGGATTCAAGCATGTTGCTCATGGAAGGACTCCTCTTGGGGGTTGTGGCGGGTCGCCGTGGAAAGGGATGAAGAAGCAGGCGGGATCTCGAAGGTCCCGGGGGCGCCCGACGCGGGTACGCGCTCAAGCAGGAAATCACGTGCCGCGTTCGCGACGGCGCTGCGTTCGTTGTCCAGCGTCAGCATGTGGTAGCTGTGGTGGAACCAGTGGGTCTGGATGTCTTGCGGCGGCGTGCCCAGCCGCTGCTGCAGCTCGTGCACCGAGCGCGGGCCGCTGACATCGTCCTCGCTGGCATGCAGGATCAGGGTCGGTGCGGTCAGCAGCGGCAGGCCGGCCCGCACGAAGCGGATCATGCGGCTGGCCTGGTAGAGAGAGGCGGCCGGCAGCGTGTCGGCGCCTGCGGCGGAGACATGCTCGGACACCATGGCCTGGGCCACCCAGGCCCGCAGCCGCTCGTTCTTGATGCCGTAGGGCTCCCGTTCGCGGAAGCTCAGCCACTGGCGCAGCGGTGGCACGAAAGCCAGCGGGAGCAGCCGGCGCCACGGCGACACGTTCCAGCCATCGAAATGCAGCGAGGTCGACACCAGCACCTGGGCCGCCGCCGGGCGCCTGAGCGATACCGCCAGCGCCAGCACCGATCCCATGGAGAGCCCGCCCACCACCACCCGTTCGTGGCGCGCCGCCAGCTCGTCGAAGTGCCGCACCGCCAGTGCCAGCCAGTCCTCGAACCGGGTCACGGGCGTGCGCTCGCGCTGATCGGTCGGCACGCCGTAGCCCGCCAGCGCCGGCGCCTCCACCACGTAGCCCGCGGTGCGCAGCGTGCGGGCAAGCGGCATCAGCTCCAGCGGATTGGCGCACAGCCCGTGCAGCAAGAGCACGGCAGGGCGTGGGTCGCGGCGAACAGCCGGCTCGGCCTGGCGGGCCGCCACGTCGGTGCGGACCGCGGCTGTCGTCCCGCTGGACGGACCGCCCGGGGCGGGAGGAATGAATGATGCAACCATGGCCGTCAGTCTGGCGGTGGTCGCTGTTGCGGACTTGTCGCCAAGCTTGCAGAAAGCTGTCGCCGCCATTGCCCTCAGGTTTCTGCAAGGCAGGCGGCTGACGGCTGCAAGACACAGGCCTTATGCTGACGGCATGCGCATCCTGCTGGTTGAAGACGATGAATTCCTGGCCGAATCCACGGCCCGGGCGCTGCGGTCCCAATCCTGGGTCGTGGATGTGAGCGCGCGTGGGGAACCGGTGCCGCTGTCCCTGCGGGAAGACCGGTATGACCTGCTGATCCTGGACATCGGCCTGGCGGGCATCGATGGCTTCGAGACGCTGCGCCGCGTGCGGGCCCAGGGCAGTACGGTGCCGGTCCTGCTGCTCACCGCCCGTGATGCGGTGGAAGACCGCGTCCGGGGGCTGGAGGGCGGGGCCGACGACTACCTGGTCAAACCCTTCGCCCTGAGCGAGTTGATCGCCCGCGCACGGGCGCTGGTGCGGCGCAGCCAGGCCCGCTCCGGCAATGAGCTCCATCTCGGCGCCCTGCGCATGGATCTGGAAGCGCGCCGCGCCTACGTGGCGGAAGAGCCGCTGGCGCTTTCCGCCCGCGAGTGGGATGTGCTGGGATTTTTGCTGGCGCGCGCCGGCAAGGTGGTGGCCAAGGAACAGATCGGTTCCGCCAGCAACGGCTGGGAGCAGGGCGTGAGCGACAACGCGATCGAGGTCTGCGTCTCGCGCCTGCGCGCCAAGATCGAACCGGCAGGCCTGCAACTGCGTACCGTGCGAGGCCTCGGCTATCTGCTGGAGGAAGTGCCTCCGGCCAAGCGCTGACCGCCGGCCCATGGGTGCCGCGTCCGCTCCGCGCCAGGCCCGGCTGAGCCTCAAGCAGCGCCTGCTGCTGTGGCTGATGGTGCCGGTGCTGATCGCCGTACCGGCGGCTGGCGCCGTGCTCTACCGCGTCATGCATGACACCGCCATTTCCTGGCTGGACCAGTCCCTCGGCGACACGGCGCTGGCGGTGGGAAGCCTCATCCATGACCGGGACGGCCAGATCATCGTCGACGTCTCCGGGCCGACCGACAGCGCGCTTCGCTTCGACCGTACCGACAGCGTCTACTACCTCGTGCTGGACCCCGATGGCCGGGTGCTGCATGGCGACGCCTCCCTGAAGGCGCTGAGCCTGCCGCACCGGGGGGCCGGCGAGTGGTACTTCACCATTGCCACGCTCAACAACGAAGCGCTGCGCGTGGCGGTGCTGGGCAGTGCCTGCCGCTTTGCGCAGTCCTGCCAGATCGTGGTGGCGGAGACGCTGCACAAGCGCGACGCGCTGCAGCGCCAGCTGCTCGCCGTCGTCAGCTTGCTGATTGGCGGCATGGCGGTGCTGCTGGCCGCCGCGGGCTGGTGGGCCACCCATCAGGGCCTGCAGCCGCTGGCCAGGCTCAGCACCGAACTCGAGCGGCGCGACCTGGCGCGGCTCGAGCCGCTGGAGCCGGACGTGCCCGGCGAGCTGCAGCCGCTGATTGCCGCCTTCAACCGGCTGTTTGAACGGCTGCGGCGCGCCTCGTCGGCGCAGCAGGACTTCCTCGCCAACGCCGCCCATCAGCTCCGCACGCCGCTGACCTCCCTGCGCACCGACATCGACTTGGCGCTGCTGGAGCCGCATGACCCGCAGGTGGAGCCGCTGCTCAAGCGCCTGCAGCGTTCGGTGGACCGCAGCGCGCGCCTGGCCCAGCAGATGCTGTCCATCGCCCGCGCGGAAGCCGAACCCTCCCAGCGCGACTTGCCGCTGGACCTGCGCGACATCGCGGCGCAGGTGGCCGAGGACTGGGTGCCGCGCGCGCTGGAGTCCGGCACGGACCTGGGTTTCGAGCTGGAGGAGGCGCCGGTGCTGGGCCAGGGTTTCCTGCTGCGCGAGCTGCTCGAGAACCTGCTGCACAACAGCGTGAATTACGCCGGTCCTGGGGCGCGCATTACCGTACGCACCGGTGCCCAGGGCGATCAGGCCTATCTCGAAGTCGAGGACAACGGCCCCGGGATCGCGCCGCAGGAGCGCGCCCGCGCGCTGCAGCGCTTCCAGCGCGGCAGCGAAGCCAAGGTGACCGGCAGTGGCCTGGGCCTGGCCATCGCGGTGGACATCGCCGCACGCCATGCCGGGCAGCTCGCCTTGCTCGACGCGACCGCGGGGCAGGGCCTGCGGGTGAGGCTCAGCATGCCGCGGCGTGCAGGCGCTTCAAGCGCGCCGGCCGTGGCTGCCTGACCGCCCGCGGCTCACGCCAGGATCAGGCGGCGCTCAGCACGGCGAGCTTCGATCCGTTCGGCACGGCCGGCGATGCTTGTGCCGTGGTGCCGCTCTTGGCTTCGCAGCTGGCGATCAGCTGCTTTTGCCACTGGGTATGGCGGTCGAACAGATCGGCCACCCAGTCCACGAAGACGCGCAGCTTGGTGCTCAGGTGCCGGTTGGGCGGATACACCACATACAGCGGCAGCGGGTCGGATTCCCAGTCACACAGGAAAGGCACCAGCTCGCCCGCATCGACATGGGGCTTGATCATGAAGTAGGGCGCCTGGATGATGCCCAGCCCGGTCAGGCCGGCGGTCATGTAGGCATTGCCGTCGTTCACCGAGACCTGGTAGCGGCCATACACCTCATAGCGCTGGCCGTTCTTGCTGTAGTCGAACGGGAAGCGCTTGCCGGTGCGGGCGGAGAAATAACTCACCACGAAATGCTGGTCCGATTCCAGGTCCAGCGGGTGCTGCGGCATGCCGTGGCGCCGGATGTATTCCGGCGAGGCGCAGCAGCCATAGCCCCAATCGCCAATGCGGCGGGCCACCAGGGACTGGTCGGTGATCTCGCCGCCGCGCACCACGCAGTCAATGTTGTCGCTGATCAGGTCCACCGGCCGGTCGGAGACGCCCAGGTCGATCTGAATGTCCGGATGCTTTGCATAAAACTCCGGAAGTGCGGGGATGATCAGCATGCGCGCCACGGAAGAGGCCACGTCCACCCGGATGCGCCCACGCGGCGCCGCCCGTGCGTGCGAGACCGAGCCTTCCAGTTCCTCGATGTCTGACAGCAGGCGCGTCACACGGTCGTAATACGCGGCGCCATCGGGTGTGACGCTGACGCGACGCGTCGTGCGGTTCAGCAGCTTGACCTTGAGGTGGTCTTCCAGGGACTGGATCAAGCGCGTGACCGCCGTCTTGGGCAGGTCCAGCGACTCGGCCGCCTTGGTGAAGGTACCGGCTTCCACCACCCGTGCGAAAGCCTGCATGGCATTGAGCTTGTCCATCTGACGTTCCTCTTCCTCTTCCTCTTGCATCGACCTGCGCGCGCGCGAGGCCGCATCGTGCCCCATCCATTGTTTCGCCGGCGAAATATTGATTCGCGTCGGCGGCCATTTATCGAACAGGGCCGAGTCTCTAAATTTCGCTGCATTGCAACATGAATGCCTGCCCCTTGTCTGCGCAGGTCTTTGCCGTCCAGCAGTGGCGGCCCCACGTTTTCAACGTTTCCCAAGGATTCAACGGCCATGGACGCCTTGCCGCTCACCTCCTGCCAGGACGACCTGCTGCCCGCCGGCGACGGCGTCATGCCGGTGCGCGTCTACAAGGGCGCCACCCGGCGGCCCCAGGCGCCGGTGGTGCTGCACCTGCATGGCGGCGCCTTCACTGGCGGCACGCTCGACAGCGGCGAACTCGTCTCGCGCCTGCTGGCCGAGGCGGGCGCCGTCGTGGTGGATGTGGATTACCCCACGGGCGCGGACAAGGTCTTCCCCACGGCACTCAAGGCCATCGACGCCTTGTTGCACGGAATCTACAAGAGCCGCGGCCGCCTCTCCGGACGCACCAGTCCGGTGCTCGTGGCCGGGGAAGAGGCGGGTGGAAACCTCGCTGCGGCCCTGGCACTGATGGCCCGGGACCAAGGGCACCGCAAGCTCGCTGGCCAGATCCTGATCGGCCCGATGCTCAACCCGTGCCTGGCCACCGCCTCGCTGCGGCAGGCCGAAGCCGGCAGCGGGCAGTGCCGCTGGACCCACGGCTGGCGCGCCTACCTCGGCGAATGCGAGGACGGTGACCATCCCTACGCCGCACCGGCCTGCACCAACCGCCTGGCGGGCCTGGCGCCCGCGCTGGTGCTGAGCACCGACGACGACCCCATGCGGGACGAAGCCGTGGCCTATGCCCGCGCCATGCAGCGCGCAGGGGTGGATGTGCAGCAGACCATCCTGCCCGGGCCCACCGGCTGGCCCTGCAGCCTGATGCGGCTGCCTACGCTGGAGGCCTTGCAGCCGCCCTGGATGAAGGCCCTGCGCCAGCGCCTGTTCGAATTTCTCAATGCCTTGCCGCCGCTGAGCCCCGCGCGCGGCGCAAGGCCTCAACCGATCTGAGGGAGGTGACGCCATGGCACCGGTCCTCATGAGGCGATGTCCACCACCATCGCACCCCCTCCTCGTTGTCGTCCCCTTCAGAACTGCCCCGAATCGTCTACGGAGTTAAAAGAATGAATAACCTGCTCAACCGCCGGCGCCCGCTGGCCATCACCGCCACCTCCCTCACCGCCGTTGCCGCCATCGTGGCCGCCGGTGTCGTCGGCCTGCACAGCCAGCAAGCCGAGGCCAATCCGCCCGCGGCCGCCCCGCAGGCGATTCCCGTCTCGGTGGCCACCGTCACCACCCAGGACGTCGCCGCCTGGGAAGAGTTCTCCGGTCGCCTGGAGGCCGTCGAGCGCGTGGACGTCCGCTCCCGCGTGGCCGGCGCCGTGCAGTCGGTGCACTTCCGTGAAGGGTCACTGGTCAAGGCCGGCGAGCTCTTGATCACCATCGACCCGGCCCCGTTCCAGGCCGAAGTGGACCGCGCCGAAGCCCAGGTGGTGGCCGCGCAGGCCCGTGTCAGCTACACCAAGAGCGAAATGGAGCGTTCCACCCGCCTGTGGAGCGAGCACGCCATTGCCCAGCGTGAGCTGGACGAGCGCAGCAATGCCGCTCGCGAAGCCGACGCCAACCTGCGTGCCGCCCAGGCCGCCCTGCAGTCGGCCCGCCTGAACCTGGGCTACACCCAGGTGCGGGCGCCGGTGGCCGGCCGCGTCGGCCGCATCGAGGTCACCCAGGGCAACCTGGTGGCCGCCGGTCCGGGCGCGCCCGTGCTGACGACGCTGGTCTCGGTCAGCCCGATCTACGCCAGCTTCGATGCGGACGAGCGCACCGTGGCCCGCGCCCTGGCCGACCTGCCTGGCGGCGCCGGTGCGCGCAGCCAGCTGGACAAGGTGCCGGTGCAGATCGGCACGGCCGCCACCAGCGACACGCCCTACAACGGCCGCCTCCAACTGGTGGACAACCAGGTCGATGCCCGCAGCGGCACCGTCCGGGTGCGCGCCGTGCTCGACAACAAGGATGGCGCCCTGATGCCGGGCCAGTTCGCCCGCATCCGCCTGGGCCAGGCCAAGAGCCGCCCGGTCCTGCTGGTGAATGAACGTGCCGTGGGCACCGACCAGAGCAAGCGCTTCGTGATGGTGGTGGGCAAGGACAACACCCTGGCCTACCGCGAGGTGCAGCTGGGCGCCAATGTGGATGGCCTGCGCATCGTCACGGCCGGCTTGCAAGCCAATGAGCGCGTGGTCGTGAACGGCCTGCAGCGGGTGCGCCCCGGCGCCCTGGTGCAACCCCAGGTCGTGCCGATGAACGCCAAGACTGAATTGCAGGCCAAGGACGGATCGGCCAAGGCCGACAAGTCCTGAACAGGCCCGCAGCTCCATATAGCCGTCTAGAAAGACTGCCATGAATCTTTCCAAATTCTTCATCGACCGCCCGATCTTCGCGGGTGTGCTGTCGGTGCTGATCTTCGTCGCCGGCCTGCTGGCCCTGCGCGTGCTGCCGATCTCGGAATATCCCGAAGTGGTGCCGCCGCAGGTCGTCGTGCGGGCGCAATACCCCGGCGCCAACCCCAAGGTGATCGCCGAGGCGGTGGCCACGCCGCTGGAAGAAGCGATCAACGGCGTCGAAGGCATGCTCTACATGGGCAGCCAGGCCAATACCGACGGCAACATGACGCTGACCGTCACCTTCAAGCTGGGCACCGACCCGGACAAGGCGCAGCAGCTGGTGCAAAACCGCGTCTCCCAGGCGGAGCCGCGGCTGCCCGAGGAAGTCCGCCGGCTGGGCCTGACCACGGTCAAGAGCAGCCCCGACCTCACCATGGTGGTCCACCTGCTGTCGCCCAATGACCGCTACGACATGACCTACCTGCGCAACTACGCAGTGCTCAATGTCAAGGACCGCCTGGCCCGTATCCCTGGCGTGGGCCAGGTACAGCTGTTCGGTTCCGGCGACTATTCCATGCGTGTCTGGCTGGACCCGCAGAAGGTGGCCGAGCACGGCCTGAGCGCCAATGACGTGGTGCAGGCCATCCGCGAGCAGAACGTGCAGGCAGCCGCCGGCGTGGTGGGCGCATCGCCCGGCCTGCAGGGCATCGACCTGCAGCTGCCGGTCAATGCGCAGGGCCGCCTCAAGAGCGAGGACGAGTTCGCCGACATCATCGTCAAGACTGGCGCCAACGGCCAGGTGACGCGTCTGCGCGACCTGGGCCGCATCGAACTGGGCGCTGCCGAGTACGCGCTGCGTTCGCTGCTGGACAACAAGTCCGCGGTGGCCATTCCCATCTTCCAGGCACCGGGCTCCAACGCCATCCAGATCTCCGACAACGTGCGCGCCACCATGGCCGAGCTCAAGAAGGGCATGCCCGAGGGCGTGAGCTACGAGATCGTCTATGACCCGACGCAGTTCGTGCGGGCCTCGATCGAGTCGGTGGTGCACACGCTGCTGGAAGCCGTCGCCCTGGTGGTGCTGGTGGTGATCCTGTTCCTGCAGACCTGGCGCGCCTCCATCATCCCGCTGCTGGCCGTGCCGGTGTCCATCATCGGTACCTTCGCGGTCATGCATGCGTTCGGTTTCTCGATCAACGCGCTGTCCCTGTTCGGGCTGGTGCTGGCCATCGGTATCGTGGTGGACGATGCGATCGTGGTGGTGGAGAACGTCGAGCGCAACATCGAGGCCGGCCTGAGCCCGCGTGCGGCGACCTACCGGGCCATGCAGGAGGTGTCCGGCCCGATCATCGCCATCGCCCTGGTGCTGGTGGCCGTGTTCGTGCCCCTGGCCTTCATCACCGGCCTGACGGGACAGTTCTATCGCCAGTTCGCCCTGACGATCGCCATGTCCACCGTGATCTCCGCGGTGAACTCGCTGACCCTCTCGCCGGCCCTGGCCGCCATGCTGCTCAAGGGACACGATGAGCCCAAGGACTGGCTGACCCGTGTGATGGACCGTCTGCTGGGCCGCTTCTTCGGCGGTTTCAACCGGCTGTTCAACCGCGGCGCCAAGGCCTATAGCGGCGGCGTGACCCGCGTCATCTCCCGCAAGGCGGTGATGCTGGTGATCTATGCGGCCCTGGTGGCCCTGACGGTGGGACTGTTCAAGGCCGTGCCTGGCGGCTTCGTGCCGGCGCAGGACAAGCAATACCTCATCGGCTTTGCCCAGCTGCCTGACGGCGCCACGCTGGACCGCACCGAAGACGTGATCCGCCGCATGAGCGACATCGCCATCAAGACACCGGGCGTGGACCACGCCGTGTCCTTCCCCGGCCTGTCGATCAACGGCTTCACCAACAGCTCCAACTCGGGCATTGTCTTCACGCCGCTCAAGCCCTTTGACGAGCGCACCGGCAAGGGCCTGTCCGCCGGCGAGATCGCGGGCAACCTGAACGCCCAGTTCGCCCAGATCGAAGACGCCTTCGTGGTCATGTTCCCGCCCCCGCCGGTGCAGGGCCTGGGCACGACCGGTGGCTTCAAGCTGCAGCTGGAAGACCGTGGCGGCCTGGGCTATGAGGCGCTGGACTCGGCGGTCAAGGCCTTCATGGCCAAGGCCTCGCAGGCGCCGGAACTGGCCGGCCTGTTCACCAGCTACCAGGTGAACGTGCCCCAGCTCTATGCCGACCTGGACCGTACCAAGGCCCGCCAGCTCGGCGTGGCGGTGACGGATGTGTTCGACACCATGCAGATCTACCTGGGCAGCCTGTATGTGAACGACTTCAACAAGTTTGGCCGCACCTACACCGTGCGGGTCCAGGCGGATGCGCCTTTCCGTGCCCGCGCGGAAGACATCGGCCAGCTGAAGGTGCGTTCCAAGACGGGCGAGATGGTGCCGCTGTCCGCGCTGATGAAGGTCGAGCCGAGCTTCGGTCCGGAACGCGCCATGCGTTACAACGGTTTCCTGTCCGCCGACATCAACGGCGGCCCGGCCCCCGGTTTCTCGACCGGCCAGGCGCAGGATGCCGTGGCACGTATCGCCGCCGAGACGCTGCCCCCGGGCATCAGCTATGAATGGACCGAGCTGACTTACCAGGAAATCCTGGCCGGCAACTCCGCCCTGTGGGTCTTCCCGCTGGCCATCTTGCTGGTGTTCCTGGTGCTGGCCGCCCAGTATGAGAGCCTGGCGCTGCCGGTGGCCATCATCCTGATCGTGCCGATGGGCCTGCTGGCCGCCATGACCGGCGTGTGGCTGAGCCACGGGGACAACAACGTGTTCACCCAGATCGGCCTGATCGTGCTGGTGGGCTTGTCCGCGAAGAACGCCATCCTGATCGTGGAGTTCGCCCGGGAGCTGGAGTTTGCCGGCCGCAGCCCGCTGCAGGCCGCCATCGAGGCCAGCCGCCTGCGTCTGCGCCCGATCCTGATGACCTCCATGGCCTTCGTGATGGGTGTGCTGCCCCTGGTGCTGGCGCATGGCGCCGGTGCCGAGATGCGCAACGCGATGGGCGTGGCGGTGTTCGCCGGGATGATCGGCGTGACGGCTTTCGGCCTGTTCCTGACGCCGGTGTTCTACGTGCTAATGCGTCGCCTGTCGGGCAACCGCCCGCTCAAGCAGCACGGTGAGACACCTCATCTGGAAGCCTTTGCGCAGCCTGAGCAGGGCGCGGGCCATGACTTCGGTACCGGCGCGGGTGCCCGTCCGCATCCGGCAGCCCCCCGGCATGAGCACGAGTGAGCCGCGGTGACCTCGAAGACAGACAAGGAATTGCCATGAAACTGATGATGACAACGCTGCTGGCCGCCCTGGTGCTGGCGGGTTGCGCCACGCCGCCGCCGATCGATGAGTCGCGCCTGCCGGCCACCCCGACGGCGTTCAAGGGCACGCAGGCCACTGCCGCGGTGGCCGACGGCCACTGGGCCGTCGTGCCGCCGGCCGACGCCGAGCCGCGAGGCGACTGGTGGCTGGCCTTCGCCGATGCCCGCCTGAACGACCTGGTGCAGCGCGCACTGCGTAGCAACACCGACCTGCAGACGGCCGCCGCGCGGCTGGCGCAGGCGCGGGCCCTGTCACGCAGCGCCGATGCCGACCGGCTGCCGCAGCTGGGCGCTTTGGCGGGCGCCTACCGCGGCACCACCTCGGGCCAGGGGCCCGCGGTGACCCCGCTCTACAGCGCCGGGCTCAACGCCAGCTGGGAGGCTGACATCACCGGCCGGCTGTCGCAGGCCAGCCGGGCGGCCAGGCTCGACACCGAAGCGCGCGAGGCGCTGCTGCAGAGCACGCGGCTGATGGTGCAGGCCGATGTGGCGCAGACCTATCTCTCGCTGCGATTCACCGACCAGGAGCGCCGCCTGGTGCGCGACACCGTGGCCGCCTACCAGGAGACGCTGGCCTTGACGCAGCGCCGCTACCAGGCGGGTGACGTTGCCGAGCTGGACCTGGCCCGCGTGCAGGCGGAGGTGGCCTCCACCGAAGCCGAGGCGGTGGCCCTGGACCGCCGCCGTGCTCAACTGGAGAACGCGCTCGCGGTGCTGCTGGGCGAGCCGGCATCCGGTTTCACCGTGGCGGAGGAGCAGGCCCTGGCGCCCCTGCCGGCGATTCCGGCCGGCCTGCCCAGTGCCGTGCTGGCACGCCGTCCCGACGTGGCGGCCGCGCAGCGCAGCCTGCTCGCCGCACAGGCCCGGGTGGGCGTGGCCCAGGCCGCCTGGTTCCCCAGCCTGACGCTGACGGCTACTGGCGGCTATGCCTCGCCGGAGCTGAGTGACGTGTTCCGGTGGTCGGCCCGGGCCTGGTCGGTGGATGCGCTGCTGTCACTGCCGCTGTTTGACGGCGGGCGTCGCAAGGCCGGCATCGAGTCGGCCAACGCGGGCCTGGACCTGGCCATGGCGGGCTACCGGCAGCAACTGCTGCAGGCGCTTCGCGAAGTCGAAGACAGCCTGAGCGGGCTGGCGCTGCTGTCGCGCCAGGCCGAGGTGCAGTCGCAGGCCGTGGCCTCTGCCGCACGGGCCACGGCCCTGTCGGATTCGCGCTATCGCAACGGCTTCATCAGCCAGCTGGACCTGCTGGATGCGCGCCGCAGTGAACTGCGCAACCGCCGCGTGGCCCTGCAGGTGCAGGCCGAGCAGTACCAGGCAACCGTCGGCCTGGTCAAAGCCCTGGGCGGCGGCTGGACGCCGGCCGGCTGAATGCACCTGGGCCGCAGCGGGGTCTGAACCGATTGCCCTGAGCAGGACGGCCCCCGGTGCGAAGGTGCCCGGGTCGTACTTGGCGCCAATGCGCGGCTGGATCTCCGGCCGCCATTGGCGCCTTTTTTTTGCTCAGGTGGCTGAGGGGGGCGGTGTCTGCCCGTGGGTCCGTTGCTGCGCGTGCCGTTCCCACGCGGCCAGGGCCACCAGCACCAGGCAGGCGAAGGCGCTGGTCACCACGGGCGACCAGCTCAGTACCCAGGGGCCCGTGGCCATCAGGCTGGCCAGGGCGACCGCGTGGGACCAGGGCCAGCGGCCCAGGATCGACCACTTGAACAGCCCCACGCCAAGGATGTAGAGCGCAAAGCCGCCCAGCACGCACACGGCGGTCTGCAGCGACGTATGCCCCAGCGGATGCGCCAGCACGAACTCGTCGCCGGCCGCATTGACGATGATGCCGGCCACGATGGGCAGATGCAGGTAGGTGTAGCTCAGGCGAGCCAGCCGGCCGGGGTCCTGGCTGTGAGCGATACGGCCGGTGGCGACATCGTTCGTGGTGTCGAAGTACAGCCACCACAGCGCCAGGCTGCCTGCAAAGGCCACCACGAAGGCCAGGGCCGTGGCCGGCGTGATCGCTTGCGCGGAGAAGGTCGAGCCGGTGACCAGCAGCGACTCTCCCAGCGCGATGATGACAAAGAGGGCGCAGCGTTCGGCCAGGTGGCCGCCGGAGACCGTCCAGTCGGTGGTGGCCGAGCGGCCCAGCCCGGGCACCACGAAGCCCAGTGATGGCGCCACATATTCCAGGGACAACGCGGCCAGCCAGCACGGCAGCCGCCATGCCGGCACGAGCGCACCCGTGAGCCACAGTACGCCGGTGGTGGCCAGCCAGGCGAGGATGCGCTGGAAGTTGCGCACCAGCGTCGCGCCATTGCCGCGCGCCGCCCACAGGAAGAACAGCGTACGGCCCACCTGGATGCCGGCATAGCTGCCGGCAAACATCAGGGCCCGTCCGTCAAAGGCTTCCGGCAGGGCGCCGGACATCAGCAGGCCGAGCAGCATGAACAGGAACAGGCAGGCGCGCACCTGCGGGCGGTCGGGATCCAGCCAGTTGGTCACCCAGGATGTGAACACCCAGACCCACCAGACGGCCAGCATCAGGAACAGCGTCTCCAGCACGCCCCTGAGCGAGAAATGGCCGATCAGCCGGTGCGACAGCTGGGTGACCGCGAAGACGAACACCAGGTCGAAGAACAGTTCCGCGAAGCTGACCTTGGCATGCCCATGGGGGTCGGGGGAGCGGAGCAGGGACGGGCGGCGGCGGGGGGAGGGCACATGCATGGAAAGACTGTAGGGCTGACGGGCGGCTGGTGCCTCCGCCATTGGGGCGATGTAGTGGCGATGTGGCTGGCGATGTGGCTGGCGATGTGCTGGCGATGTGCTGGCGATGTGCTGGCGGCGGGACCCCGTGTGTGGGCCCCGCGCGCCAGTGGCTTGACGGCGGCGGGAACTGCCCGCTGATAATCATCTGCGCGGATATCGCCCGCTTACCGCTCACCTCGGACGTGTGAGCCCGCTGCATGCCCCTTGCACCCGCTTCCTCCCTGCGCACCCTGCTGGGTCGCGGCGTGGGATTGCTGCTGCTGGCCCTGGCGGCCATTGCCGTGCTCTCGGGGCTGCTCGCCTGGCGCGCGCACACCACCGTGGACCACCTGCAGCGCGCGAGCCGCATCAACCGCATGTTGCCGCAACTGCACCGCGTGATGGAAGACCTGCTCAATGCCGAGACCGGGCAGCGGGGCTACCTGCTCACGCAGAAAAGCAGCTATTTGCAGCCCTACCGCGACGCCATGCTGGGCCTGGAACAGCGCCTGAACGAGCTGGTGCAGCGCAGCGAGGTGCCCATGCATGTGCCGCGCCTGCAGCGAGTGCGCGAGCTGGCGCTGCTCAAGCTGTCCGAAATGGCGCAGACCCTGCGGCTGCACGATGCGGGCCAGGATGAAGAGGCGCTGGAACTCGTGATGAGCGACCAGGGCCAGCGGCACATGGATGAGCTGCGTGACCTGCTGGGAGAACTGCTGGCGGATTTGCAGGCCGAGCGCGGTGCCATCAACGCCCGTTTGCAAAAGGACACCAGCCAGGCGCAAGTGCTCCTGCTGGCAGGCCTGGGTGTGCTGACCGTGTTCACCGTGTTGGCCGTGAGCCAGGTCATAGCGCGCACGCGGGCCGCGGAGCGCTCGGAGCACCGCCTGCGCAGCATGGCGGACAACGTCCCGGCCCTGATCGGGCAGTTCGACCGCCAGGGGCGCCTGTTGTTTGCCAATGCCGAGGCGGGACGCGTCTTCGGTTTCGACCCGGCCACGGCGCAGGGCCTGGGCATGGAGGGCCTGCATCCACCGCGTGAGGCGGCCCTGATGCAGCCCTTCGTGGAACGGGTGCTGGGCGGGGAACGGGTGGAGTTCGATGCCGACCTGATGGTGGATGGCGCCCTGCGGCACTTTCACCAATGCTTTGTGCCGGACGTGGTGGCGGGCCAGGTCCAGGGCTTTCATGCGGTCTCCATGGACATCACCGACCGTCGGCGTGATGCCGACCGTGTGGCCCGTAGCGAGAAGCGCATGAAGGCGGTCACCGACAACCTGCCGATTGCGCTGGCCTACATCGATGCCGAGCAGCGGCTGCGCTATGCCAACGAGACGGTGCGCGCCTGGCTCGGGCTGGACCTGGAGAAAGCCCTGGGCGAGACGCTGGAGGAGATCCTCGGCTCGGCGCTGTATGCGCAGCGGCGCGTGCAGGTGGCGCTGGCGCTGCAGGGGGAGCGGGTGGCCTTCGACGTAGCGTCCTCGCACCGCGGCCGGCTGCGGCACTTCAGCAACATCTATGTGCCGGATGTGAGCGCGGATGGGCGGGTGGTGGGCGTGTACATCCTGGCCATCGACATCACGCCGATGAAGCAGGCGGAGGCCCAGCTGGCCCAGCTGGCCAGTTCGGACGCCCTCACAGGGCTGCCCAACCGGCGTGAGCTGGACCGGGCGCTGGAGGGGGCGCTGGCGCGCCAGCGGCGTCATGCGCGCGAGGGCGGGGCGATGGCGCTGCTGTTCCTCGACGTGGACCGTTTCAAGTCGATCAACGATTCCCACGGACACAGCGTGGGTGATGAGGTGCTACGGGCCTTCGCTGATGTGCTGCGGCGAGCGGTACGAACCAGCGACCTGGTGGCCCGCCTGGCTGGGGACGAATTTGTCGCGGTGCTGGAAGGCCTGAACCATCCCGACGAGGCGGGCCAGGTGGCGGACAAGATCGTTCAAGCCATCCGCGCTGCGCCGCTGGCGGGCCTGGCGGTGACCGCCAGCGTGGGCGTGGCCACCGTACGGGGCGCCGAGATTCATGGCCGCGATCTCATGGCCCTGGCCGACCGGGCGCTCTACGAGGCAAAGCGGGCGGGGCGCAACGGATACGCGCTGCAGCACTGGCCAGGGTCAGACAGTCGCCATTGAGCCGGTGCCGCCCGAGGCGAGTCCCGGCCGCTTCAGTGGGAGGGCGTGGCAATGCCAGGGGCGGGGCGGCCGTCAGGCCGCCAGCCTGGGCGTGCCGTTGTCGCCGGGGCCGGACTGCGCCTGCTCCACGGCTGCCGCTGCCTGCTCGGCTTGGCGTTCAAGCTCCCGGTCGCGTTCCAGCGCCTCTTTGCGGCGCACCGCCTGGTCGCGCAGGATGGCCTTTTTCTCAGCGTCCACGAAGCGCTGGCAGATTTCGCGAATCAGCGGCTGGTAGCCCATGCCGTTGAGCTGCGCGATGGCCTTGAGGTCGCGAACAAGCTCCTTGGTGAAGCGGATGGAGATCGGGTGCAACCCAAGCGCCTCATCGGTGCCCCGTGAGGCCTCAGCCTTGCGCGCATGCGCGGGATCGTTGCCCAGTGGTCCCTGAGGTCCCCAGTCGTCGGCAGTAGCCTCCACGCGCGCGAGCAGATCATGGTTGATGGGCATGTGCGCTCCTAAATTCCGTAGGTCTCAAAAACGTCTTGAATGGTGGTCGTCAGAGATGACGAGCATGGTGCAAATTGTATATACGGCAAGATGGCCTTGCGATTGAATGCCCACCGCGACTAGACGGTTCAGGTCTTTTCGCGTTGAAACTCGTATATACGGAGAAAAATTTGCCGGTGGCTGGCAGCCCGGTCATCCCTCGCTGAGGGGTGCGGCTTGTTCTCCCCGGGCTGACAAAAGGGGGCCGCATATGGGGGCGCCGGCACCGCGATTTCAAGATCTTGAAGATCGAAGCTCGCGACCAAAGCTTGGGTGCATGGGCCTTGCGGCCCGCCCAACGAACCCCGCCACAGTCCGTCAAGGAGGCCCTATGTACCAACGTCTGTTCGCCCGTGACCTGTTCAATGACATCGAGCGCCTGCAGCGCGAGGTCAACAACGCTTTCGACTTTTCCTCCAACATTCGCGGCCAGGGCCGCGGCGGCTATCCGGCCCTGAATGTCGGCCTGTCGCCCGAAGCGGTGGAGGTCTATGCCTTCGCTCCGGGTCTGGACCCGGCCAGCATCAACGTGGACCTGGACCGCGGCGTCCTGAGCCTGGCCGGTGAACGTGCGGCTCAACCGGCCACCAAGCCGGAAGGCGCCGCCGCGGATGCCAAGACCATCGTGCATCAAAGCGAGCGCTTCAGCGGCCGCTTCCGCCGCGTGGTGAGCCTGCCGGACGACATCGACCCCGACCAGGTGCAGGCCAGCTACCGCGACGGCGTGCTGCGCGTGAGCATCAAGCGCCGCGCCGCCGTCCAGCCGCGCCGCATCGATATTCATTGAGACCGCCGCCCAGGCGTTTGTCCCACCCGTCTTCAAGAGCACACATCATGAGCAACCAAGCCGTTCAGACCCCCGCCGCCGTCAACCCGACCGCCACGGTCAGCCCAACCGCCGCCGCCCAGGTGGCGCAGGCCGCGACCGCGGCCGCATCGGCCTCATCCGCCGCCGCGGGCCGCCAGGGCGCCCAGCCCAACAGCCGCCAGCGCGAGGAACTGGCCCTCGTTCCGCCAGTGGACGTGATCGAGGACAGCCAGGGCATCACGCTCTATGCCGACCTGCCCGGCGTGCCGCGCGACCTGCTGAACCTGCGCGTGGACGGTGACCAATTGATCATCGAGGCCGAGATGCGCCTGGACCTGCCTGAAGGCCTGCGCGCCGGCCATGCCGAGGTGACCCGCCAGCACTACCGCCGCACCTTCACCCTGAGCAAGGAACTGGACGCCGAGCAAATCCGCGCCGAGCTGACCAGCGGCGTGCTGCAGGTCCGCCTGCCCAAGGCTGCGCACGCGCAGCCCCGCAAGATCCAGGTGTCCCTGGGCTGAGCGGGGCAGGCCGGCTAGGCGTGGCGTTCCAGGCCAGGCGTGGCCGGCGCGGAATCGCCCATGGCCTCAAGCGCGGCCTGGGCGGCCTGGCCAGCCCGGGCGGCGTCGTCCATGCTGACCTGCAGGCGGCGCCGCATCCAGGGGCGCAGGTCGTCCATGGGTCCGACCTCCGGCAACAGGCTCCAGTCCTGGAGCGTTTGCAGCGTTGGCGGCACGGGCTCCTGGCCCGCCAGCGCCCGCTGCAGCCGCAGGGCATGCGGCGGCAGATCCGCCAGGCCCTCGGGCCCGAGTTCCGAGGCCCGGCGCATCAGCGTCTGGCGCATCATCGAGAGGTGAGCCATGAGCCGGTAGCCATGGTCCAGCATGGTGCCCAGCTCCTGCAGCGGTGGCCGCACGCGGCGCGGTTCGGCTGCGCTGCGCTGAAGGGCGGCGGACAGCGCGGCCAGGGCGTCATAGGCCTGCCGGCGGGCCAGGCGCTGGCTGAGCGCGCCTGCGGGCGTCATCTCCGCCGTCATGGCCTGCTTCACATACAGCTGCAGCGCACCGCGCGCCCGCTTGAGCGAGCGGGGCAGGTTGCGACGCTCCCAGGCTGGCAGCACATAGCTGAAGGCCCAGGCTAGTGCAGCGCCCAGCACCGTATCGGCCAGCCGTTCCACCACCGCCACGCCATGCGACGGGTCGGCCAGGTGCGATTGCAGCAGGGCCATGACCGTGGCGGCAACGGCGGTGATGAGGTAGCGGCGCGTGGCAAAGGCGTGGGCGATGCCCACGGCCACCTGCAGCACGATGATCCACAGCAGCAGATGCGGCACCATCGACAGCAGCAGCATGAGGCCGCAGCCGATGGCGGTGCCCAGCACCCGCATGTTGCGCCGTGCCAGGGTCTGGTCGAGCGTGCCGCGCAGCACCACGGCCACGGACAGCACCAGCCAGTGCGGATGGGACGCCCAGGGCAATGCCAGGGCGATGTAATAGGCGCTGGACAAGGCCAGCAGGCTGCGCAGCGCATGGCGCAGCACCGGTGAATCGAGGTGCCACTGCGCCTTCAGCAGGCCCAGCGGCCAGCCCTCCGGCGTCACGAACTGGCTCAGTTGCAGGGCATCCAGCGGCAGCGGTGGCAGCGGCAGCTCACGGTCCAGCGCCCGTGCAATGGCCAGCACTTCTCCGTCCAGATGGGTGAGCCGGTCCTGCAGGAGGGCCTGCAGCCGGGCACGGGGATCCTGCGCCGGCACCGAGGGCCAGGACACCGGCGGCAGCACGAGCGCGCTGGGCGAGCGCTCATTGAGCAGCGCCTGGCGGCATTGCTCCATGGCGTCGGTCAGCGAGGTCAGGCGCGCCACCAGGGAATGCCGCAGTTGCTGGCCGATCGGGTCTTCGCCGATCAGTTCCAGGTCCAGCCGACTGGCCAGCATCAGGTCGCGCAGCTCGATCACATGCAGCAGCACGGCTGCGCTGCGCGGGTCGTCCTCGGCATGCGGGAAGATCTGGTCACGGGCGGTCTGCAGCACTTCGGCCAGCTCCGCCTCATTGCCCAGCCAGTCATTCATCGCATGGGCCGCGCCGCCACTGCCCAGCAGTTCCGCCCGGGCATTCAGCAACTGGGCCAGGCCGCGCAGGGCCTGCGCCAGCGCCAGGCGCCGGAAGCGGCGCTGCAGCACCGCGCCGCTCACGACCGCCCAGGCCAGGTACAGGCCAATGCCGGCCACGCCGCTCGCCAGCACCACCGGCAGCGGCTCCGGCGGCCATGCCAGCGCGAACACCATGGCCAGGATGGGTGCGAAAGAGACGGCCGCGGCCCGCAAGCCCCAGCTCAGCATCAGCGCGCTGCTGAACGCCAGCACCGCCACGAGCAGCCCCATCCAGGCGTGATGGGCCCGCAGCAGCGCCACGGCCACCACGGCCAGCAGGGCCAGTGCGCCGCCCAGCGCCACGCGCTTGACGTTGCGGCTCAGGTTGCCGGGAAGATCCGCCAGGCTCGCACAGATGGCGCAGGCCATGGCCAGCTGCGAAGCGACGTGCGAGAGAGCGGCAGGCGCCAGCCACGAGACCAGCACCTGCACGAGCGCAACGCCGAGGGCGACCGTCAGGCCATTCCACCAGTGCACCGGCCAATGACGCCAGCGGCCCAGCAGCCAGCCGAGCGAGGCGTCGGCAGCGCCGGGCAGGGCCAGCACGCCCCGCTGCAAGCGGGGGCTGGTCATAGAGGCCCGGCGCGGCCGGGCGCCGAGGCGGCGCGGGTTCAAGCTTCCTTGATGCGCTGGGCCAGGTGGGCCAGCGCTTCCTCAACCTGGTCCACCAGCACCAGGCACAGGTCCCCGGGCTGCAGGCGCTCCAGAGCCCGGTCGATGGCCACGAATTCGCCGCGGATCTCCTCCACGTGGCGGGTACGCGTGGCGCCTTCCAGCCCCTGGCGCAGCAGGCCCAGCACTTCCCCGTCCTCGCGGCCGCGCTGGCAGGCGTCCTGGAACAGGATGGCGTCGTCAAAGGCCTCGCCGAGGATCTGGGTCTGCACCCGGATGTCCTCGTCGCGGCGGTCGCCAGCGCCCGAGATCACGACCGAGCGACGGTTGGCGGGCAGGGCCTGCACGGCCGCCACCAGCGCCTTCATGGCGTCGCCGTTGTGGCCATAGTCCGCAATCACGGTGGCGCCCCGGTAATCCATGACATTGAAACGGCCCGGCACGCTGTCCGCGTCGCTCATGAAGCTGGCCAGCCCGCGGCGGATGGTGTCCCAATCCAGACCCACGCCCCAGGCGGCCGCCACGGCCGCCATGGCGTTCTCCACCTGGAACGGGATCGCCCCGCCCCGGGTGAAGGGAATGTCACGCAGCGGAATGGATTCACGCCAGGCGCCTTCCGCGGCGACCAGGCTGTCGCCGTCCACATAGACGCTGCGCTTGCCCTGGGCACGATGCGTGGCCATCAGCGGGTGATGGCGGCCGCGGGCGAGACTTCATGGCATGGCTATGCGCGCTTTGTGCTTGAATGCGCCGCGAAGGGCGGCAAGGCGCTCAAGGCGTCACCCGACGCCGTGGACCCCGTCGCCACATCGG
>Ga0065165_1001493_pt1 | contig 24770 bp, 20 predicted proteins | sample AraplaMF_Cvi_mMF_FD_63813 | JGI IMG/M metagenome (GOLD analysis project Ga0065165, IMG submission 63813) | Arabidopsis root microbial communities from the University of North Carolina, USA - plate scrape MF_Cvi_mMF (version 2) (version 3) | ecosystem: Host-associated > Plants > Roots >... | reverse complement strand
GTCACGATCAAGGGGCTGCCGGCGGAGGGCAAGTCGAACGTCGACACCTTGTTCAAGAACGACATCGGTTTCGGTCATCTCGACGGGCTTGGCTTCGCCTCGGAAGGCGACAAGCTGCAGGCCGTCGTGACCACGGCCGCGCTGCTCAAGCACTGGCTGAGTGAGCACCGTTCTGACGGCATGCCCCAGGACGCCGGCGCGGCGTTCAAATCGGACCGCTTCTATTATTATGCGATCCAAGATGCGGCCTTCGCCAAATATGCGGAGCTGCCGGTGACCAAGCCCTCGGGCGTGACGAGCGCCGTGGCCGTGCTCGGTGTACGCGGCAATGGGGATCTGAAAGGGCCGCCGCAGGAGATCGACGTCGTCGCGGTCAAAGGCGACAAGATCTACTACCTCGCAGCCACCGAGGCGATGAAGACGGCCGAGATCCCGGCCTGCGAAAAGATCTGGAAGCAGATGATGGCGCGCAAGACCCCGCAGGATTTGATGGCCAAGGAAGATCAGGCGATGGACGCCTATACGACGTGCTTTGCGAAGGAAGCACCGGGCCAGAGCTGGTATGCGGCCGCCGTGAAGAAAGCACAAAGCCAGCTGGAGCTGCTGCCACTGCGATAGAAGCGCAACGTGATCGCTCCATCGGCGAACTTGCATGGCACCTACGCTCGCACAATCTTGAGCGTTCGCGTTTCCGCGCTCACTCACTTGTGGGCGCTACACGCGCATTGTTGCCGCGAATTAACGCCGCGCGGCATTCACTTCTGATTTCCTCTCTCTAGGTTTGATGACGATCGTAATCCCGGCCGCGCGAAGCCGGGCGGGCGATCGGGGTTGGCGAGCGGGCATTCTCGTCGATTCTCGAAACCGAAATCATCCGGGAAGCGCAAGAGGCTGGGCCGCGTGGCATCGTCCGCGCGAAACGCCTTTCCGCCGATCTGGATGCCGCGGAGACCGCAAGCGGCCACCGCGGGACGAGGAGTGCCCGCATGGGTATCGTTCGCTTCGCTCTGCGATTTCCCCACACGTTCTACGTGGTCGCCGCGCTGATCATGTTCCTGGGCGCGGTCACGATCGTCGAGATGCCGACCGACATCTTTCCGGAGATCAAGATCCCGGTCGTGACCGTGATCTGGAGCTACACCGGGCTGAGCACGCCCGAGATGGAGCAGCGCGTCACCACCTACAGCCAGTATTCGATCAGCTCCAACGTCAACGGCATCAGGAACATCGAGGCGCAGACCATGGCCGGCCTGTCGGTGCAGAAGATCTACTTCCAGCCCGACGTCAATCTCGACCTCGCCATTTCGCAGATCGTATCCGCCACCAACGCCATCCGCGCGCTGATGCCGCCCGGCATCCAGGCGCCGATCGTGGTGCAATTCAACGCCTCGAGCGTGCCGGTGCTGCAGGTCAGCCTGTCCTCCGACACGCTGAGCGAACAGCAGCTCTACGACTACGGCATCTACCGTATCCGCCAGCAGCTGGCGCCGATCCCGGGCATCACGCTGCCGACGCCGGCTGGCGGCAAGTACCGCCAGATCATGGTCGACATCGACCCCGCCAAGCTCGTCGCCAAGGGGCTGACGCCGCTCGACGTGGTCAACGCGGTCAATACCCAGAACCTGACGCTCCCGGCCGGAACGGCGAAAATGGGCGACAAGCAATATGTCGTTCGCACCAATGCGACGCCGCCATCGATCGACGACCTCAACAACATCCCGATCAAGGTCGTGAACGGCGCCACCATCTTTGTGAAGGATGTCGGCCAGGTCCATGACGGCTGGCTGGTGCAGCAGAACGTGGTGCGCCAGAACGGACGCCGGTCGGTGCTGCTCAGCATCATCAAGAACGGCAATGCCTCGACCGTCAGCGTGGTCAACGCGGTTCACAAGGCGCTGGAAACCGCGCGCGCGGCGGCGCCCGCGGGCATGCAGATCAACGAGCTGTTCGACCAGTCGGTCTTCGTCAAACAATCTGTGGAGGGCGTGGTGCGCGAGGGCGCTATCGCGGCCGGGCTCACGGCACTGATGATCCTGCTGTTCCTGGGCTCCTGGCGATCGACCGTCGTGGTCATGATCTCGATCCCGTTGTCCATCCTGACTTCCCTGATCGTGCTCTACTTCCTCGGTCAGACCCTCAACACCATGACCCTGGGTGGCCTCGCGCTCGCGGTCGGCATCCTCGTCGATGATTCCACCGTGACGATCGAGAACACTCATCGTCTGCTCACGGAGGAGGGGATGCCGTTGCCGCAGGCGACGCTGCACGGCGCGGCCGGCATCGCTGTCCCGACGCTGGTGTCAACGCTCGCGATCAGCTGCGTGTTCACCTCCGTCGTCTTCCTCGACGGGCCCGCCAAATACCTGTTCACGCCGCTCGGCCTTGCGGTCGTGTTCGCGATGCTCGCCTCCTACGGCCTATCGCGGACGCTGACGCCGATCATCATCGGCCTGCTGCTCGGGAGCGAGCATCATGGGCCGGCAGGCGGCACCACATCCCGCAACCCGTTCACGCGCTTCCATGCCGCCTTCGACCGGAATTTCGAGGCGATGCGCCACGCCTATTCGCGCTCGCTGAGCGGCCTGATCGAGCACCGCTTCATCATCCCGGCGGGGATGGCGGCCATTGTGCTGCTAGGTGCCGTCATGGTGCCGCTGGTCGGCCGGGATTTCTTCCCTGTGATCGACGGCGGCCAGATCCAGCTCCACGTCCGCGCGCCCGCCGGCAACCGCATCGAGAGCACCGAGAAGATATTCGAGCAGGTCGAGGACAAGATCCGGCAGGTCATTCCCGACAAGGACCGCGCACTGATCGTCGACAATATCGGCCTGCCGGCGCGTGCCTACAATCTGGCCTTCAGCGACGGCTCCACCATCGGCGTCAATGACGGCGTCATCCTGGTGTCGCTGAAGGAGGGGCATCAGCCCACGGCCGACTACGTCCGCAAGCTGCGCGAGGTGCTGCCGACGGCGTTTCCCGAGGAAACCTTCTATTTCCAGGCCGCCGACATCGTCACACAGATCCTCAATTTCGGCCTGCCGGCGCAGATCGACGTGCGCACCGTCGGCTACGACAAGGCCAACAATCTGAAAATCGCCAACGAGCTGCGCCAGCGTATCGCCGCCATCCCCGGCATTGCCGACGCCCATCTCCAGCAGGAGGTGAACGCGCCGTCGTTCTATGCCGACATCGACCGCACCCGCGCCGCGCAGCTCGGGCTCAATGCCAACACGATCGCGACCAATCTCAATGTCAGCCTGAGCTCCTCCGAGCAGGTCACGCCGAACTTCTGGACCGATCCGTCCTCGGGCATTCCCTATTACCTCGCGGTGCAGACGCCGGAGCGGCAGATCGGCTCGCTGAACGATCTCGCCAATACGCCGGTTTCGACCACGCTGGCCTCGGCCCAGACCGATACGCCGATCCCGGGCCTGCTCAGCAACGTCACCACGTTCCGCCGCACCACGACGCCGACCAACGCCAACCAGGCCAACGTGCAGCCCGTTTACGAGGTCTATGCCAGCGTCCAGGGCCGCGACCTCGGCAGCGTCGCGAGCCAGATCAGCAAGATCACGGCCGATCTGCAGACCCAGCTCAAGCCCGGCAACACCATTCAGGTGATCGGGCAGATCCAGAGCATGAACAGCGCCTTCATCAATCTCGGCATCGGTCTCCTGTTCGCGGCGGTGTTCGTCTATCTGCTGATGGTCGTGAACTACCAGAATTTCGGCGATCCCTTCGTGGTCATCCTGGCCCTGCCGGCGACGCTGGTCGGCATCCTCACGATGCTGTTCGTAACGGGCACCACGCTCAACGTGCCGTCGCTGATGGGCGCGATCATGGCGGTCGGCGTCGCCTCTGCAAACTCGATCCTGCTCGTGACCTTTGCCCGGGAGCAGCAGCTCGCCGGCAAGACCGCGTTCGAGGCCGCCATCGAGGCCGGGCATACAAGGATCCGGCCGGTGTTGATGACCGCTGCAGCGATGATCGTCGGCATGATCCCGATGGCGATCGGTGCGGCCGGCGAGGAGCAGAACGCCGCACTCGCGCGCGCCGTGATCGGCGGGCTGCTGTTTGCGACACCGACCACGCTGCTGGTCGTGCCCTATTTGTTCGCGATGCTGCGCAAGGGCAATGACGGCAAGACACATCACGGGGTCTTCGACGAGGTGCTGGAATGAACTACAATGGACCATTCAAGGCCGAACGCGTGACCGAGGCGGACCCCGGCAAGGAGACGGTCGCGCCGCAGCGCAAGCGGAGCTGGGGAGGGCGCCTCGCCGCCTTTGGCCTGGTGCTCGTCGCGGGCGCCGCGCTCGCCGACGGCGCATGGAGCCACTACGCCCAGCGGCAGCAGGTGCTCGCGACCGCGGCGGAGGCGCGCAACTACGTGCCCGACGTTCGCGTCGCCACGGTCAAGCCCAGCGCCGATATCGACATCATCAGGCTGCCGGCGACGACCTCGGCCTTTGCCAGCGCCAACATCTTCGCGCGCGCCAGCGGCTATATCGGCACGCGCGCTGTCGATATCGGCGACCACGTCAAGGCGGGGCAGCTGCTCGCCGAGATCGTGGCGCCCGAGCTCGATCACCAGATCGCCCAGGCCGAAGCCACGCTAGCCCAGCTCAATTCCTCGCTGCAGCAGGCGGAGGCCAACCGGGTGCTCGCCAAGGTCACCTGGGACCGCGACCGGCCGCTGGTCGAGAAGGGCTGGCTGACCGCCCAGCAGGGCACCATCGACGAGCAGACGCTGAAGGCCCAGGCGGCAGCCGTCTCGGTGGCGGAAGCCAACGTCAAGGCGGAGGAGGCGCAGTTGCAGGTGCTGCGCCAGCAGAAGATCTACCAGCGCGTCGTGGCCCCGTTCGACGGCGTCATCACCCAGCGCAATATCGACGTCGGCAGCCTGGTCCAGGCCGACGCCACGTCGGGCACCTTCATGTTCACGCTGCAGCAGGGCAACGTCATCCGCACCCAGGTCTTCGTGCCGCAGGACGCGGCGTTCGGCCTGAAGCCCGGCATCGCCGCCGTGGTCCGCGTGCCCGAGATTCCGGACCGGACGTTCCCGGGCACGGTGACGCGGATCGCCGATGCGCTGCAGCCGGGTTCGCGGACGCTGCTGACCGAGGTCGACATTCCCAACCCTGATGCCGCGCTGGCATCCGGGATCTACTGCACCGTCGAGCTGCATATCCCGCGCAAGAGCCCGAGCCTTCGCATCTCCGCCGACGCCGTCATCTTCAACGCCGGCGGCGTACAGGTCGCCGTGGTCGAGAACGGCGTGGCGCACCTCAGAAAGGTCGGCGTGCTGCGCGACCTTGGCTCCGAGCTCGAGGTCGACAGCGGCGTGAAACCCGGCGACCAGGTGATCCTCAATCCCTCGGTCAACCTCGCCGAAGGCGCCAGGGTGCAGGCGAGGCCGCAGCCGACCGTGTCGTAGCCTGCAGCACGGTTGGCGGCTGGCCAGCTAGCGTCCGCGCCTCAACTCCTTGGTCGCGCGCGCCTGAGGATGTCTTCGCAGCGCCGTCCCGATCGGCGGCGGATTATCCCGGGTGACGCCGCCGACGGGCACCATCCGGACTGCCGTTGGCTCGGGCTGACGTTCGCCGGAGGCGATGCGTCGTGACCGCGGTGAGCAACGAAACTCGCGGCGGGACGCCGAGGAGGGATTTCCGGAGGCCAGACGGACACAGTGCCCGAGCCGGGACAGCCATATCCATAATTCGCATAAGGTATATTATGGAATATATTTATATTCAATTGGATCAGATGTTTAGCTAAAACTCCTGCCACGACGCCTTCGTTTCCGGCCTCTTTCCAGCCTCGCTCACGACCAGCACCTCGGATCTTGACGGCTACTGTGCATGGGGTTGTTTTCCAACTTTTGATCCGGCGTCTCTGCCCAAAGCCGATATTGCCGCCAACTTGTCCGGCTGCAATAAGCGAGCTTCGCGAGATCGCAGATGACCTTCGAACCTTCCGTCCGTATAGGTTTGCATCTCAGAACAAGAACAAACTTTTCGAGGAAGCAGACCCATGCTCTATTCGACGCGTTTCTCCCGACGCACGCTTCTCAAGGCCTCCGCCGCGACCGCCGTTTTCGGCGGCGTCAGCGCACCCTATGTGGCCCGCGCTCAAGGCGCCGAGTTCACCTACAAGTTCGCCAACAACCTGCCGGAGTCGCACCCGTTCGTGACCCGGGCCCGTGAGATGGCCGCGGCCATCAAGACCGAGACCAACGGCCGTTTCGACCTGCAGGTGTTCCCGAACAGCCAGCTCGGCTCCGACACCGACATGCTGAGCCAGGTGCGCTCCGGCGGCGTCGAGTTCTTCACGCTGTCCGGCCTGATCCTGGCGACCCTGGTACCGGCGGCTTCGATCAACGGCATCGGCTTCGCGTTCCCGGATTACCCCACGGTCTGGAAGGCCATGGACGGCGATCTCGGCGCCTATGTGCGCGGCGAGATCAACAAGGCCGGCCTCGAGGTCATGGACAAGATCTGGGACAACGGCTTCCGCCAGACCACGTCCTCGACCAAGCCGATCAACGGCCCGGACGATTTCAAGGGCTTCAAGATCCGCGTGCCGGTGTCGCCGCTGTGGACCTCGATGTTCAAGGCGTTCGACGCCTCGCCCGCCTCGATCAATTTCGCCGAGGTCTATTCGGCGCTCCAGACCAAGATCGTCGAGGGCCAGGAGAACCCGCTGGCGCTGATCTCGACGGCGAAGCTCTACGAGGTCCAGAAGTACTGCTCGCTGACCAACCACATGTGGGACGGCTTCTGGTTCCTGATGAACCGCCGCGCCTGGGCGGCGCTGCCGGACGACATCAAGACCATCGTCGCCAAGAACGTCAACGCCGCCGCCGTCAAGGAGCGCGAGGACACCGAGAAGCTCAACATCAGCGTTCGGCAGGAGCTGGCTGGCAAGGGCCTCACGTTCAACCAGCCCGAGGTCACCCCGTTCCGCGACAAGCTGCGCGCGGCCGGCTTCTACGCCGAGTGGAAGGGCAAGTACGGCGACAAGGCCTGGGACCTGCTCGAGAAGTCGGTCGGCAAGCTGTCGTAACGCGCAAGCAATAGGGGCCTTGCCAGGAGTTTAGCCTACATGGCTCATGTCGACATGACGCCGGCCGCGCCGCCCAGCATAGCCGGCGAGGCGGGCAAGCCCCCTCGCCGCCGGCCCCTGCTCGGTTCCATCGAGCTGGCCCTGAAATGGCTGGTTGAGATCCCGGCGGCGATCCTCGTCGTCGCCGAGGTCGTGATCCTGTTCGCAGGCGTGGTCTCGCGCTACGTGCTGCATGCGCCGCTGGTCTGGTCGGACGAGCTGGCCTCGATGCTGTTCCTGTGGCTGGCCATGCTCGGCTCGGCGGTCGCATTCCGCCGCAGCGAGCACATGCGGATGACGGCGCTGGTCGCCAGCGCCGGCCCGCGGATGTGGGCGTATCTGGACGTGGTCGGCACCTGCGCGGCGCTGGCGTTCCTGCTGATGATCGTCCATCCGGCCTACGAATACGCCTACGAGGAAAGCTTCATCACCACGCCGGCGCTGCAGATCTCCAACACCTGGCGCGCCGCCGCGCTGCCGGTCGGCATCTGCCTGATGACGCTGTTCGCGCTGCTGCGGCTCGTCCGCGTTGGCGATCTCAAGACCCTGCTGGCGGCAGCAGCGACCGTCGCCGTTCTGATCGCTTTGTTCTGGTTCGCCCAGCCGCTGCTCAAGCCGCTCGGCAATCTCAACCTCGTCATCTTCTTCGTCGGCGTAGTCGGCTTCTGCGTGTTCGCGGGCGTGCCGATCGCGTTTGCGTTTGGCCTGGCGATCTTCGGCTATCTGGCGTTGACCACGCGTACGCCGCTGATGGTGCTGGTCGGGCGCATGGACGAGGGCATGAGCCACCTGATCCTGCTCTCGGTGCCGCTGTTCGTATTTTTGGGGCTTTTGATTGAAATGACGGGCATGGCGCGGGCCATGGTGGCGTTCCTGGCGAGCCTGCTCGGCCATGTCCGGGGCGGTCTGCATTATGTGCTGGTCGGCGCGATGTATCTGGTCTCGGGCATCTCCGGCGCCAAGGCCGCCGACATGGCCGCCGTTGCGCCCGTGCTGTTTCCGGAAATGAAGCAGCGCGGCGCCCGCCCCGGCGATCTCGTGGCGCTGCTGGCGGCGACCGGCGCCCAGACCGAAACCATTCCGCCGAGCCTGGTCCTGATCACCATCGGCTCAGTCACCGGCGTCTCGATCTCGGCGCTGTTCACCGGCGGCCTGCTGCCGGGCGTCGTGCTGGCGCTAACACTGTCGGGCCTGGTGTGGTGGCGCTATCGCGGCGAGGACCTCAGCCATGTCCGGCGCGCGACGTCGAGCGAGATCGCGCGTGCGTTCATGGTCTCGATCCCTGCCCTGGCCCTGCCCTTCGTCATCCGCTACGCCGTGGTCGAAGGCATTGCGACCGCGACGGAAGTCTCGACCATCGGCATCGTCTATGCGCTGGTCATTGGGCTGCTGATCTACCGGCAGTTCGACTGGCGGCGGCTGATGCCGATGCTGATTGAGACCGCCAGCCTGTCCGGCGCGATCCTGTTGATCATCGGGACGGCCACCGGCATGGCCTGGGGCCTGACCCAATCCGGCTTCTCGCGAGCGCTGGCGGCATCCATGACCGGCCTGCCGGGCGGCGCCGCGTCCTTCATCGCAGTTTCGATCCTGGCTTTCGTGATTCTCGGCAGCGTGCTGGAGGGCATTCCGGCGATCGTGCTGTTCGGCCCGCTGATGTTTCCGATCGCACGGCTGGTCGGCGTGCACGAAGTGCACTACGCCATGATCATCATTCTGGCGATGGGTATCGGGCTATTCGCCCCGCCGTTCGGCGTCGGCTATTATGCAGCCTGCGCCATCGGACGGGTCGATCCGGCCGAAGGCATCAGGCCGATCTGGGGCTACCTGCTGGCGCTGCTGGTGGGATTGATCATCGTCGCGATCTTCCCCTGGATCTCGATCGGATTCCTGTAAGGCGCGGCGTCAGGGAGGATGTCGATGAGCGAGCGACAGAACCAGTACAATATCGGCCTCGACAAGACCCCCGCCAACTACGTTCCGCTGAGCCCGCTGAGCTTCCTGGCGCGCAGCGCCGCCGTCTATCCCGACCATGTCAGCACGGTCTATGAGGGCCGCAGCTTCACCTGGCGGCAGACGCATGAACGCTGCAGGCGCTTCGCGTCCTGGCTCGCCGGCAAGGGTATCGGCGTCGGCGACACCGTCGCGGCAATGCTGCCGAACATCCCGGCCATGAACGAGGCGCACTTTGCCGTGCCGATGACGGGCGCCGTGCTCAACGCGCTCAACATCCGCCTCGACGCGCCCTCGATCGCGTTTCAGCTCGACCATGGCGGTGCCAAGATCGTCCTGGTCGACCCTGAGTTCTCGACCGTCATCACCGATGCGCTTGCGCAGATGAAGGGGCCAAAGCCGCTGGTGGTCGACGTCGACGACGCCGCCTTCAAGGGCGGCCGGCACATCGGCGAGATCGAGTACGAAGCCGCCGTCGCGCAAGGTGATCCGGATTTCACGGCGATCACGCCAAAGGACGAGTGGGACGCGATCGCGCTGAGCTACACCTCGGGCACCACGGGCAATCCCAAGGGCGTCGTCACGCATCACCGCGGCGCCTATCTCAACGCCGTCAGCAACATCCTCGCCGGCAATCTCGGCCAGCATCCGGTCTATCTCTGGACGCTGCCGATGTTTCACTGCAACGGCTGGTGCTTTCCCTGGACCATCGCGGCGGCCGCCGGCATCAATGTCTGCCTGCGCAAGGTTGAGCCGAGCAAGATCTTCGAGCTGATCAAAGCTCACGGCGTCACCCACATGTGCGGTGCGCCGATCGTCTACAACGTCCTGATCAACGCGCCCGATGCGCCGAAAGGCAATGCCGCGCGCCGCGTCGTCGGCCTGATCGCAGGTGCCGCGCCGCCGGTCGCCGTGCTCGAAGGTGCAGAGAACATCGGCATCAAGCTGACGCATGTCTACGGGCTCACCGAGGTCTACGGCCCCGCCTCGGTCTGCGCCGAGCAGCCCGGCTGGGACGAGCTCCCCGCCGCCGATCGCGCCCGCATGAAGCGCCGGCAGGGCGTGCCCTACCCGCTCGAGGAAGGCGTCACCGTCATCGATCCGCAGACCATGCGGGAGGTGGCGCGCGACAGCGAGACCATCGGCGAGGTCATGTTCCGCGGCAACATCGTGATGAAGGGCTACCTGAAGAACGAGAAGGCGACGAAGGAAGCGTTTGAGGGCGGCTGGTTTCACACCGGCGATCTCGGCGTGCTCGACGAGCACGGCTACGTCACCATCAAGGACCGCTCCAAGGACATCATCATCTCCGGCGGCGAGAACATCTCGTCCGTCGAAGTCGAGGACGTCCTCTACAAGCATCCGGCCGTGCTGTTCGCCGCCGTGGTCGCCAAGCCCGATCCGAAATGGGGCGAGGTGCCGTGCGCCTTCGTCGAGCTCAAGGACGGCGCGAGCGCGACCGAGGCCGACATCATCGCGTTCTGCCGCACGCATATGAGCGGTTTCAAGACGCCAAAGGCCGTCGTGTTCGGAGCGATCCCGAAGACGTCGACTGGCAAGATCCAGAAATTCCTGCTGCGCAATGAAGTGGGATCGGCGAAGGCGATTACGGCCTGAGCTATTGCGTCTCCAGCCGCAGGCCATCATAGGCCGGTACCACGCCCGCCGGCAGCTTCTGCCGGATCACCTCGTAATCGACATCGGCCGTCATGTTGGTGATGACGGCGCGCTTCGGCTTGAAGCGCTCGATCCAGGACAGCGCATCGTTGATGCTGAAATGGCTGGAATGGCTCTGGTAGCGCAGGCCGTCGACGATCCAGAGATCGAGGTTCTCCAACGCGCCGAAACTCTCGGGCGGGATATCGTTGAGATCAGGCGTGTAGGCGGCGTTGCCGATGCGATAGCCGAGCGCGGGGATCTGGCCGTGCTGGACCAGGAAGGCGGTCATCGTGACATCGCCGCCCTTGCCGCTGATGATCTGGCTCTCGCCGGCCTCGATCGAATGACGGCTCAAGATCGGCGGATAGTCGCTCCCCTCCGGCGAGATGAAGCAATAGGAGAACCGCGCCATGATGTCTTTCGCGGTCGACTGGTTGAAATAGACCGGAATGCGCTTGCGCATGTGGAGCACGACCGAGCGCAGGTCGTCCATGCCGTGAGTCTGGTCGGCGTGCTCATGGGTCAGGAACACCGCGTCGATATGGTCGACATTGGTGTCGATGAGCTGCTCGCGCAGATCCGGCGAGGTGTCGATCACGATCCGCGTAGTTCCGTGACTCGACGTCTTCTCCACCATCATCGAGCAGCGACGGCGGCGATTTTTGGGATTGCTGGGATCGCAGGCGCCCCAGCCAAGCGCCGGGCGCGGCACGCCGGCGGAGGAGCCGCAACCCAGGATCGTCAGCGTCAGCGACATGCGGCTTCCAGTCCTCTGTCTTTAAGCTTTCACCTTGGAGAACAGGCGGAAGAAGTTTTCGGTCGTCTGGCGTGAGATCTCCTCGAGCGACACGCCGCGCGTCTCGGCGAGCACTTTGGCGACCTCGACCACATAAGCGGGCTCATTGCGTTTGCCCCGGAACTTGCCGGGCGCAAGATAGGGCGAGTCCGTTTCAACCAGAATACGGTCAGGCGGCAGTTCGGCCGCGAGCGCGCGCAAGGTGTCCGACTTCTTGAAGGTCAGGATGCCCGTGAAGCCGATATAGAGCCCGAGCGAGACCGCCTTCAGCGCCAGCTCGCGCCCGCCGGTGTAACAATGCAGCACCGCGCGGAACGATCCCTTGGCCGCCTCCTCTTCCAGGATGCGGGCGCAATCCTCGTCCGCTTCGCGGGTGTGGATCACCAGCGGCAGGCCGGTGACGCGGGCGGCGGCGATGTGGGCGCGAAAGCCCCTCGCCTGCGCCTCGGGCGAGCCGTCGTCGTAGAAATAGTCGAGCCCGGCCTCGCCGAGGGCTACGACCTTCGGATGCTCCGTCAGCGCGATCAGCTCGTCCGGCGTGATGCCGTCCTCCTCATCCGCATTGTGCGGATGAGTGCCGACCGAGCAGTAAACGTCGTCGAACCGCTCGGCGATGGCGAGAAGCTGGTTGAGCTTCTTCACCCGCGTCGAGATCGTGACCATGCGGCCGATACCGGCCGCACGTGCACGCGACACGATCCCGTCGAGATCCTCCGCAAAGTCCGGAAAATCCAGATGGCAGTGGCTGTCGACCAACATCGGACGAACGCCTCAGGCCGCCGGCTCGATGTAGCGCGGGAATGCCGGCGTCGGCGCCGGCAGCGTCGAGCCGGGCGCGATGCGCTTGTCGCCGCCAAGCATCGCGAAACCGCGCTCGGCCGCGGGAACACCCAGGCTGTCGAGCAGCAGGTTCGACGCGGTCGGCATCGCCGGTTGGGCCAGGATCGCGATCTGGCGCACGACTTCGGCGGTGACATAGAGCACCGTCTTCTGCCGCGCGGGATCGGTCTTGGCCAACGCCCACGGCGCCTCGCCCGCGAAATAGCGGTTGGCTTCTGCGACCACGGCCCACACGGCATTGAGCCATTGATGGATCTGCTGCGTCGCCATCGCTTCGCGCGAGGCCGCGATCATGCCGTCGGCCATCGCCAGGATGGCCTTGTCATTGTCGCTGAACGCGCCGGGCTCGGGCAGCACGCCACCAAGCTGCTTGGCCACCATCGACAGCGAGCGCTGTGCGAGGTTGCCGAGATCGTTGGCGAGATCGGCGTTGATGCGCGCGACGATGGCCTCGTGGTTGTAGTTGCCGTCCTGTCCAAACGGCACCTCGCGCAGGAAGAAATAGCGCATCTGGTCGACGCCGTATTGATCCGCGAGATTGAAGGGGTCGACGACATTGCCGACCGACTTCGACATCTTCTCGCCCCTGTTGAACAGGAAGCCATGGGCATAGACCCGCTTCTGCACGGGAATGCCGGCCGACATCAGGAACGCAGGCCAGTACACCGCGTGGAAGCGGATGATGTCCTTGCCGATGATATGCACATCGGCCGGCCAGTAGCGCCAGTTCTTGTCGCTCTCGTCGGGGAAGCCGACGCCGGTGATATAGTTGGTGAGCGCGTCGACCCACACATACATCACGTGCTCTTCGTCGCCGGGAACCTTGACGCCCCAGTCGAACGTCGTGCGTGAGATCGAGAGATCGCGCAGGCCGCCCTTGACGAAGCTCACGACCTCGTTGCGGCGCGAGTCGGGACCGATGAAGTCGGGATTGTCTCCATAGAGCTTGAGCAGCTTGTCCTGATAGGCCGACAGGCGGAAGAAGTAGCTCTTCTCGTCGACCCAGTTGACCGGCGTGCCCTGCGGCCCGAGCCGCACGCCGTCGTCGTTCAGGCGCGTCTCTTCCTCGGCGTAATAGGCCTCGTCGCGAACCGAGTACCAGCCGGAATAGGTGTCGGCGTAGATGTCGCCGTTCGCCTCCATGCGCCGCCAGATTTCCTGGGTCGAGCGATGGTGCTGCTCCTCGGTGGTGCGGATGAAGCGGTCGAACGAGACGTTCAGGCGCTCGTCCATCTCCCTGAAGCGGCCGGCATTGCGGGTCGCGAGCGCAGCAGGCGTCATGCCTTCGTTCTGCGCGGTCTGGACCATCTTCAAGCCATGCTCGTCGGTGCCGGTCAGGAAGAACACGTCTTTGCCGTCGAGCCGTGCGAAGCGCGCCAGCGCGTCGGTCGCAATCGCCTCATAGGCGTGACCGATATGCGGGACACCGTTGGGATAGGCGATCGCGGTCGTGATGTAGAAGACATTGTCGCGCGCAGCAGCTGAAACGGGCGCTGCGGCCCGCGGAGCAGCGGCGGGCTTCGGCGCAGGAGGCGCTTTCGGCTTGGCAACCTTGGGCTTCACGATGTTCGGCGCCGTGGCAACAGGACCGGGCGCGGCGACAGCAGCAGGTGCGGTCACCTTCGCCTTCTTCGCGGCCGTCTTTGTCGGAGCCTTGGCTTTTGCAAAATCTTTGGCCTTCGCAGGAGCCTTGGCTTTCGCAGGAGCTTTGGCCGGTTTCCTGGTCGCCTTCTTCGCTGACGTCTTGGCGGCGACCCTCTTCTTGCCAGCCCTCTTCGCGGCGCTTGTCTTCACGCCCTTCTTGACGACAGCCTTTTTGGTTTTCTTGCCAGCCTTGCGCGCCGACGCCTTCACAGCCTTTTTCGTGGCTTTCTTTGTGACTTTCTTGGCGGCCCTCTTCGCAGCCTGCTTCTTGCTTTTGGCGGTCTTCTTTGCTCGCGTGGCCACGACGAATTCCTTTTGCCGGCTACTTTAAAATTGGAAACGATCCTGCGTCAGGTCGTTGATTTGCGCATGATCATTTCGGAAAACCGCTCCGCACTCGTTCTGATCATGCTCTAGCGCGTTGCGTCCGCCAGCCAGCCGAACACCGAGAAAACCAAGGGCTTTCGCTCCAGATTGTAGGTTTCGGTGTCACGCGCGGCGCGGACGATCTTTTCCCATACCTCGGCTAGGCGCGCAAGGCGCGGCAGGTTCTGGTTGGCGTTGGCCTCGTCGGAATGCATGCGCTCCGCAATCCAGCGATCGATGCCGTCGATGAAGGCCGCCAGCGCGACGCGGTCGCTGGTGCCGAGGGAATCGCCGAGTGTGTGCAATTCGCGCGGATCCACCTGCGGCAGCCGTGACAACAGCGCCGCCGTGCGCTGCTGGAGCTTGAGCGCGTCGCCGCCGAGCAGCGTCAGCGCCCGTGCGACGCTGCCCTCCGAGGCCTCTGCGGCTTCACGCAATGCCAGGTCGGTCGGAGCGAGGTCGGCTGCCGAGGCCGCCGCCGCGATCACATCATCCGTGCCGAGCGGCCGCAGGCGCAGCTTGCGGCAGCGTGATTGAATTGTGGCAAGCACGCGCGCGGGCGCGTGGCTCACCAGCAGGAACAGCGATCGCTGCGGCGGCTCCTCCAGGATCTTCAAGAGCGCATTGGCGGCATTCGGATTGAGTTCGTCGACGGTGTCAACGATGCAGACGCGCCAGCCTTCCGCCGCGGCCGTCGAGCCGAAGAAGCCGATGGTCTCGCGTGTCTCGTCGACGGTGATCACCGTGCGCATCACGCCACGGTCGTTGGCAGTGCGCTCCAGCGTCAGCAAGCCACCATGCGAGCTGGCCGCAACCTGCCGCGCCACGGGATCGTCAGGATCGACCGTGAGGTCTTCGGCGCCCTGAACGGCGGCGGCCTGCGGCTGGCCGTGCGCAAGCACGAAGCGCGCCATCCGATAGGCCAGCGTCGCCTTACCGATCCCCTGCGGTCCGCCGATCAGCCAGGCATGCGGGATCCGGCCACTGCGGTAAGCCGTCAGCAGCGCGCTTTCGGCTTCGCGATGGCCGAACAGCAGGCTCGTCTCGCGCGGATGCGGAATGGCGCTTTCGCGCTCGACCTGACGCGGGCTCATACCGAGATCACCGAGGCCGGCGTCGGCAGAAGACGCTCGCGCAGGACGGCCCAGACGCGGCCTGCGACCGTTTCAGGGTCGGAGTTGGCGTCGATCAGCACACAGCGGCCGGGATCTTCTTCGGCGATCCTGCGATAGGCCTCGCGCAGGCCCTGGTGGAAGCTGAGCTTCTCGCCTTCGAACCGGTCAGGCGTTTCGTTGCCACGACGCACAGCCGCGCGCTGCAGGCCGATCTCGACCGGCAGGTCGAGAATGATGGTCAGATCCGGCTTGAGATCGCCGATCGTCACGCGCTGCATGGCGTTGATCAGGCCCGCCGGCACGCTGCCGAGGCTGCCCTGATAGGCGCGCGTCGAGTCGGCGAAACGGTCGCACAGCACCCAGGCGCCCTGGTTGAGTGCGGGTTGAATCACGGTGCGGACATGGTCGTCGCGCGCGGCCGCGAACAGCAAGGTCTCGGCGTCGGGCCCGAGCAGCTTGCCCATCCCCGACAGAACCAGATGGCGCATGATCTCGGCGCCCGGTGAGCCGCCGGGCTCGCGCGTGACCAGCGTGCGCATTCGCGCCGCCTTGAGGCGGTCGGCGAGCTTTTTGATCTGGGTCGACTTGCCGGTCCCCTCGCCGCCTTCAAAGGTGACGAAGCGTCCGCGTCCGGACGGTCGCTGTCCTGCGCGCTCACTCATGATCAGAGCTTCTCGGCGCCTGCGCGGAACATTCCGATCACGAGCTCGCTGGCGCCGTCGATCGCACGCCGCACGGTCGAACCGGTGCCGATCGCCTCGGCCGCATAGACCGGCGTCTCAACCGCAATGTTGCCGCTGCGCCAGACCCGGACCACGCCGACCTTCTGGCCGGCTTCGACGGGCGCGCGCACCGGGCCGCTATAGACGACGCGCGCAATCAGCTTGTCGCTGCCGTTCTTGTGCACCATCACCTTCACAGGGTCTTTGGCGACAAGCTTGACCGAACGGCTGTCGCCGCCGAACACCTTGGCATAGCCGACCGGTTGCTCGGCCGCGATCAGCGTCCGGGTCTCGAAATTGCGGAAGCCCCATTCCAGCATCTTCTTCGCTTCCGTGGCGCGATCCTCGGGATCTTCCAGCCCATTGACGACGACGATCAGCCGCGTGCCGTTCTGGACGGCCGAGCCGACCATGCCGTAGCCGCCTTCCTTGGTGTAGCCCGTCTTGAGGCCGTCAGCGCCGTCCATCGAGTTGAGCAGCGGATTGCGGTTGGGCTGGCGGATCTTGTTCCAGGTGTACTCCTTCTCGCCGAACAATTTGTAGAATTCGGGGAAGTCCAGGATGATGTGCCGCGCGAGGATGCCGAGCTCCCGCACCGTCATCTTGTTGCCGGGGTCGGGCAGACCGTTGGAATTGCCGAAAGTCGACTTCGTCATGCCGAGCTCGCGGGCGCGCTTGGTCATGAAATCGGCGGCGAAGATCTTCTCGTTGCCGGCGATGCCTTCGGCCAGCGCGATGCAGGCGTCGTTGCCGCTCTGGATGATGGCGCCGTGCAGGAGGTCGTCGACCGAGACCTTGCTGTTGATCGCCGCGAACATGGTCGAGCCGCCCGAAGGCGCCCCGCCCTTTCGCCAGGCATTTTCGCTGATCCGGTACTCGTCGGTCAGCTTCATGTCGCCCTTCTTGATAGCGTTGAAGACGACCTCGGCCGTCATCAGCTTCATCATACTGGAGGGCGCGCGCAGCTCGTCGGCGTTCTTCTCGAACAGCACACTGCCGCTGGACGCTTCGATCAGGATGGCAGTCGGTGCGTCACCGTCGAAACCGGAATCTTCTGTCTTCTTGGCACCCTGGACGCTCTGATTGGCTGCGTAGATCGCGCCGCTCCAACTGACGCCTGCGACCAGAATTGTCGCAATCAGCACACGCGCCAACACTCCGGCGGAGAACCGGCTGGGACGGAGCGGGAAAAGACGAAATGCCATGGCCAAGCCCTGAGAACGGCGTTCTAACAGCAGGAAACGGCGCGAACAACACGAGGCTGGCGACCGCCCCCCGAGATTGCACGATTCTCGCCGTGCCCCTATCGTGGCACCTCATATTTATCGACCAAACCCCTGAAACAAGGCGGAAAAGCGATGTCGTCCACACGCGTGATCAAGGCCAACGGGATCGACCTGTTCATCGACGAAGCCGGCCAGGGTCCGCTGGTGGTGCTGTGCCACGGTTGGCCGGAACTCTCCTACTCCTGGCGTCACCAGATCACGGCGCTGGCGGATGCGGGCTTCCATGTCGTCGCCCCCGACATGCGCGGCTACGGCGCGAGCGCGGCGCCGACCGATGTGAATGCTTATTCGATCTTCGACACCGTCGGTGACATCGTCGGTCTCGTCCAGGCACTGGGTGAGACCAAGGCGATGGTGGTCGGCCACGACTGGGGCGCGCCGGTGGCCTGGCACGCGGCGCTGTTCCGGCCCGACATCTTCACAGCCGTTGCGGGCCTCAGCGTACCGCCGCCGTTCCGCGGTCGCGGCCGGCCGCTCGACCTGTTGCGCGCCAACGGCGTCACCAATTTCTACTGGCAGTATTTCCAGACGCCCGGAATTGCCGAGGCCGAGTTCGAGCATGACGTCGCTCGCACCATGCGGATCGTGCTCGGCGGGCGCGGCCTGGCCGATCCCAGTGCTGCGATGTTCGTGCAGGAGGGCAAGGGCTTCCTCGGCCATGGCGATCCGGAGGAGCCGCTGCCGGGCTGGCTGAGCGAGGCCGAGCTCGCCATTTTCACCGAAACCTTCCGCAAGTCCGGCTTTTGCGGCGGGCTGAACTGGTATCGCAACCTCGACCGCAATTGGGAGCTGACGGCGCCCTGGCAGGATGCGCAGATCCACCAGCCCTCGCTGTTCATCGCCGGCTCGAAAGACGCCGTCATTACCGGCCTGATCGGGGCCAAGCGGGTCAACGAGCTCGAGCGCGTACTACCCAATCTCAAGCGAAAACTGATTATCGAGGGCGCCGGCCATTGGGTCCAGCAGGAGCGGCCCGACGAGGTCAACGCCGCGCTGCTGCGATTCCTGCGTGAGGCCTCGTCGCGCTAGGCCAGAAACCTCAGTAGAGGCCGCGGCCGCTCAGGATGCTGCGGGCCTCGGCGGCACCATCTCCAGATGAGGGAGTGCTCTCGGCGGCGTAGCGGCCGTCCTCGTCATAGGACACCGCGCGGGCGTTCTGGAGCGCCCGGCCCCGGCTGCGGCTCGAAGCCGACATCTCCGATGTCGCATTGAGTGAGGCCATATCAGCGGACGTGTTGCCGAGATTGTAGGGGCGCCCTTCCGGCACCGGGACCTCGCCACGAATGCTGCCGCGACTCGACGACGACAGCTCCGGCACGAACGGTCGGGCCGAAGCGACCCGCACCATCGAGGGCGACGGCGCCGGAATGCCGGTCCGCAGAGTCGCCATCAACTGGCGATCGTCGGAGCCTTCCAGCGGCGCCCGGCCGACATATTCGACACGGACCTTGGCGACGCCATTGCCTTTGAATTCAAGCAGTTCGGCGGCCTTGTTCGAGACGTCGATGAGGCGGTTGCCATGATACGGCCCGCGGTCATTGACGCGGACGATCAGCGACTTGCCGTTCGACATGTTGGTAACCCGCGCATAGGACGGCATCGGCAGGGTCGGATGCGCCGCCGTCAGCGAGGTCATGTCGAACACCTCACCATTGGCGGTCAGGCGGCCATGAAAGTCGTCGCCGTACCACGACGCCATACCCTCGGCGCGGTAGTTGACGTCCTCCTCCGGCACGTAGGTCTTCCCGCCAACCACATAGGGCTTGCCGACGCGGTAGGTGCCACCGCCCTTCGGGACCGGCTCGCCGAACGCCACCACGCGCGGGCTCGAGGACACGCCGTATTTGGGGTCAACGCGGCTGGAGAGCTTGCTCGAGGAGGCGCAATTGGCAAGCGCCAAGCAGGTTGCGACCGCCGCAACGCCACGCGCGGCCCGCAATACCGAATCTGACCGACGGATCCCCATGCGCCCCAAATACCACTTCGCCGGAGGCGTACCCAACCCGCTTTGGCTACGGGGAAGCGCCGTCCGGTCCTTGATCCAAAGCGGCCCACCACCGCGTTGGAATGAGTAAGGATAACGCAACCCGAACACGGCGGAAATGGGGAGCCCACAGGCTTCACACCGGCATGGTAAACGGGGCGTTCGCGCCCCCCGTTGATCTACGGAGCACTGGCGCCCTGCTCTGTGCCACTCCTGGACATTCTGTTGCGCCAAATCCTCACTCCACCCCCATTGTCTCTACAATCCCAGGAATTCTTTTGACTGTGCAAGGCCGCACGCGTTTTCTCGATGGCAGGGGCGAACTGGAATTTCACGATGATCGAGACGGTTTCGGCACTGATGGGTTTGGTAAGCGCGGGGATCTTCTTGGCCCATGCGTTTGAAGGTTACCGCACGAGGGCCTGAGACCCTCCGCGCGGGCGGCAAGCATCACCTCTTTCAAGACGGTACGTTCGGATAATTTTAATCAATCCGGCGGAGCATCGAAGACAAGAGCGGCAGGTGTCCCATGCACAACCATGACCTCGTATCTGACAGCTTCCTGGCATTGACGGCCGGTGGTTTGGTTCTGCTCTGCTCCAGCCTCGTGGCCCTCGCCTTCGGCTGAGCCCCATCACCACTTTCCTCGTCCTGACCACTACACCGCGATGCAGCATGCGATCCGTTTCGGATTGCCCTGCTCCCGTTTAGTTGATTGAATTTCGGCATTCGAAGCCTCGACTCATTTCAAGAGGCCATCACCAACGAGGGTGACGCAAATGCTTGCTGAGAAATTCTTCCTGGTTCTGGAATCACTGATCCGCGGGGACCGCACCTATCCTGACGGAAGTCCCCGGATCATCAGCACCTCCGCGCACGTACCGGTGAAGCTGCACGGCCAGAAATAACCGGCCGCACTCCAAATCAAACTGCTTAACGCAAGCCCAGGAGCGACCGCCGGTAGGAGCTGCCGCGAAGCTCGCCGAGGCAGACGAAGCTGCCGTCGAAGCCCTGGCGATACCGCCTCTGGCTCCTGGTGTAATAGACGCCCTTCCTGAAATCGAGCCAGACCACCTGGTCATGCGGGCAATGCCGCTGCGCCTGTGCCTCGTAGCGAAACGGCGTCAATGGCGCTGCCGAGACCTTTGCGCCGCCAGCGCCACACAGCATCGCTGCGGCGAGCGCGATCCTGCCGAGCCCTCTCCCGATGCTCCAAGAGATTGAACGAGAGACTGAACAAGACACGCGCTGCCTCCCGCCCCAGGACGTAGTGCACGACGTCGTGCAGGCCGTCTCACCGACAACGGCCGCCGCCAGCGTAACACGAGGTCTCCCGTCTTCCACCGGCCATGTTGCCGGGCTACATGATGGAAATACCTCAGCACGCGAGAAAGCAGCCTGAATGTCGGTTGAGCCTGAGCCCCAGACCGGCGCCCGTTCCGGATCCCGTCCGCCCGCGCCGCGCCTCGGCCTGCTGCCGATGATCATCTTTGGCTCGCGCTGGCTGCAACTGCCGCTTTATCTCGGGCTGATCGTGGCGCAATGCGTCTACATCGCGCTGTTCTTGAAGGAGCTCTGGCATCTCTCCTGGCACGCGCTCGACCTCACCGAACAGCAGATCATGATGAGCGTCCTCGCGCTGATCGACGTCGTGATGATCTCGAATCTGCTCGTGATGGTCATCGTCGGCGGCTACGAGACTTTCGTCTCCCGGCTGGACCTGCAGGGCCACCCGGACGAGCCGGAGTGGCTCGGCCACGTCAATGCGAGCGTGCTGAAGATCAAGCTCGCCATGGCCATCATCGGCATCTCGTCGATCGCACTGCTGCGCACCTTCATCGAGGCCGGCAATCTCGGCTTGAGCCGCGCCAACTTCACCGAAACCGGCGTGATGTGGCAGGTGCTGATCCACATCACCTTCATCGTCTCAGCGCTCGGCATTGCCTATGTCGACAGGCTTAGCGATTCCGCCATGCGGGGGAACGCCGAATAAGGCGCGGCCGTCGGTCGCCCTATTGCTTGTCGGCTTCGAGCTGCGCGAGCGCCTGGTGCAGACTTTGCTGAAGCTTCAGCGCGACCTGCTCGCGAGACACGCCTTTGGCGACGAGATCGCCTGACACCTTGCTCACGACATCGTCCATTGTCCGGCTTTCCAGATGGTCCGTCACCAGCGCGTTTGCGTAGTCCGACGCGGCATCGCCGGTGAGCCCGAGCTCCGCTGCGGCCCAGAACCCAAGCAGCTTGTTGCACCGGGCCATAGCCCTGAACATGAGATCCTCGTCGTGGACGAATTTGGCTTCAAAGCCCTGCTCGCGCTTGTCGAACGTGGTCATGGTCAGCTCCATTGCGCTTTCGCTGATGGACTGGAAATTGCTGGGAGCGAACGTCTCCGCGGCTTGCATGTCAGGATGACTGGAAGCTTTGAGCGGAAGGCGGGCGTCGTCAAGCCCGCGTAGACCATGACGCGCATCGACCCTGCGCTGGCCCATCGGCCAGGCAGGGATGCTTACATTCATTGGTCAAGCTCTCGGCGCAACACAGCTGCCCATGAACTCAGCCGTTGCGAGATCAGTTTATGATTAGCCCTTGGCGGCCGCCGCTTCACGCGCCAGCCGTTCGGCTTTCAGCCGTTCCCGGTTGGCGTAAAATGCCTTCTGCGCCTCTTCGTGATCGCGCATGGCCTTTTCGGCCTCGATCCGGCGTGTGGCATCGCGCGCCTGGCGCTGCTCGGGGGTCAAGGGTTTGCGTCGAAAGGAAAGGTCTTCTGTCATGCCGAGATAACGCGGAACCAAGGAAACGGTTCCACCGGCACCACCACCAACGGCTCAACCGATTGAATCATTGGCGATATTAGCCGGCAATCCGCCCCGCACGCCCCCATAGGGGGCGACTCGACCGGGGAGCCGTGGTCAGCGGGCCACGCGTGGGTTCCGACGGGCCGAAAACCGCGACCATATCTTCCGGTTCGCGTGATCTATTTCATACGCGCGCCGTCCAAGGGCGGGTTCATTTCCGAACGGAACGCAGTCCTACGTGCGAAGACCGAGGTCACGAGATGAAAATGCATGTCATCGCATCCCTGTCGCTCCTGTTCCTTTTCACGCTTCAATCGGACGCACTGCATGCTGCGGCTGATACGGATCAGGCCGCGCTGGAACAGAACATCACCACGTTCGTGGAAGGCGTGCGGACGGCCGACGCCGCGAAAGTGAAATCGACGACGTCGCGCGGCTACCGGCCTGACGATCAGCCCAGATACGCCATCCTGTCGCGGCTCGGACAGGTGACCGACGTCGAGATCGGAGACGAGAAGCGGTTTGCAAAGCAGACCATCGTCGAAGCCATGGTGCGGCACGCTGACGGCGCATCGACCTGGAGCTTCAGCATCCAGGACGGAAGCAAGATACTGGCCGCCGAAATGACGAGTGCCGATGTCTATGGCGTGAGGACCCAGAAGGCACCCGCAAAGACAACGACGAAGCATTCGGCCCGCTATCACCGCCAATATTCCGGCGGCACTCAACGGTCGGTGGTGCAGTCCTGCGAGTCGTCTCCGAGTTCCTGCAATCAGGACGCCAGACTGGTCGAGTTCTTCTTCGCGACGGACCGCAACATCAAGATCACCAACAACGTCTCGACGCTCGACACCGATGCGCCCCGATCTGGCGTTTTGAGCTATGGCGTGGCCGGTGTTCGCATTCCGGAAGATCATCAGCCGGGCCAGATCGAACTTCCGTCCGAATGGCACTTCCTCAGCTTCGACTACAAGTCGACGACGGACGACACCAAGCACTTCTCGATCAAGCGGCTTGCCGCGACCTCGTACGACGACTGGAAGGACCTGATCAAACGGCAGGCCGACCAATCGGACAATCGCGCCCTCATCTTCGTACACGGCTTCAATACGGGATTCGAAGACGCGCTCTATCGCAACGCGCAGATCGTCTGGGACCTGCAGTACCAGGGCGTGTCAGTGCTGTTCTCGTGGAGCTCGAAGGGAAAGGTCCGCGACTATAATTACGATCAGGACAGCGCCGACATCGCCCAAGCCGAGTTTGCCGAGCTGCTGACCAAACTGCGCGACAGCGGGATCGCGCATATCGACGTCATCGTCCACAGCATGGGCAACCGCGTCGTGCTACCGGCGCTGGACCGGCTCGCGGAGCGGTCAAATCCGGTCAGGGTGCGGCAGCTCGTCATGGCCGCGCCCGATGTTGCCCGCGACAAGTTCATGATCCAGTTTCCCCTGGCAAGGAAGATCGTCGACGGCGCGACGCTGTACGCCTCGTCCGCCGACAAGGCGTTGATCGCCTCGGCCGAGCTGAACGACTTCCCGCGCGCCGGGATGGTCTTCGCCAACGGCCCGGTCCTGCTGCCCAATCTGGACACAATCGACGTGACTGCGATCGGCGACGAGATCTTCGGCTTGAACCACACGGTGTTCGCGACCAACCGCGCCGTCATGGACGACCTGAAGCTGCTCCTCATCAACGGCATGAAGCTGCCGCGCCTTGCGCAGGTGCGGAAGTTCCCTGAGCCGCCGCTAGCTGCGACGTACTGGAAGTATCAGTGAGGTAGAGCGCGAGCTCCCCAGTCACACGGGCGGCGTCGGCCGGCGCGCCAGCGTAGATCCGGTCTGCCCGATTGGCGAACGGATCACATACCGCGCCGAACGTTTTTTGAAAACAACCCCATGCACAGTAGCCGACGCGTTGGAAATCAACGGCTTGCGGATCCCGCCGTGCAAATTTGACTCGTCGGGCGAAACAGGGGTATATTGCTATTATTCCGAAGTCGATTTTGGCGTCGTCGCTTGCCTAAAAGCTTCGTCGACCCGATCATCAAGCGTAAAGCTGATGCGTTCAGATTTCTTTGGGAGTGGCGCTTGACTGTGCCTCGCCAAGGCCGGGATTGATGGCCAGAGACGCTCCTGCGGCGCCGCCGGCTTCATAGGCCGTCATCGATACCATTCGGCTGGTGCTGGGCTTGGTCCGGAGCTTGAGGTTGAGCCTGTCCAATTCCGTATCGACCACCGAGGTCTTGAGCACGACCAGCCCGCGGCCGGTGCTTTCGTTGACCCGATCGCGGCTCGCCTTGATCGCCTCCAGCCTTTGCGCGATGGACGCCACCATCCCGAGTGCGAAGGAAGCATTGGCCAGATGCCGCTGCTGGTGCCGGAACCTGCTGTAATCGACCGAGGTCTTGAAGCGGCCGAGTTCGGCGCGCACGGCGCCGTCTATCAATTCGGCCAGATAATGCGCGACCTCGACATCCGCACCGAGACCGAAGAACACATAGCTG
>Ga0065165_1001492_pt1 | contig 24806 bp, 15 predicted proteins | sample AraplaMF_Cvi_mMF_FD_63813 | JGI IMG/M metagenome (GOLD analysis project Ga0065165, IMG submission 63813) | Arabidopsis root microbial communities from the University of North Carolina, USA - plate scrape MF_Cvi_mMF (version 2) (version 3) | ecosystem: Host-associated > Plants > Roots >... | reverse complement strand
CGTAGAAGTTAAACTCGTAGTGAAGTAAAGTCTCTGGCAGAGGTCTTGTCCTAACCGACACCAAAGACCTCTGCCCACCTAACGTCTTCGCTTCTCGCGTTGCACCCGCCATAGCTGCCTCAGCGACGGCGGGCTCGCGCTGACTCCATCTATTCTTCCCTCAACGATTCCCCAGGATTCAACAACGAGGCCCTCACAGACTGTATCGTTACCGCTCCAATCCCCGCAATCAACACCACAATACACCCCTGCACAAGAATCCAGGGCGTTACCTTGATACGATACGCAAAATCGTTAAGCCAGCGATTCATAACATAATAACTTACCGGCACAGCAATAAGACACGACAGAACAATGAGCCGTATAAACTCCCGCGACAACAAAAGTGTGATCTGAATAACCGAAGCGCCAAACACCTTCCGCACCGTCACTTCCTTACTGCGCTGTTGTGCCGTATACACCGCAAGCCCTACCAGCCCAAGGCAGGCAATAAACAAAGCGAACGTCGTAAAGATACCGAGTATAAGACCGAGGCGAACCTCCTCGCGGTACAGGTTGGCATACGTCTGGTCAAGATACGTAATAACGAAGGGCACCTCCGGATACTGCTTCTTCCAAACGGCTTCGATAGCCGCCACACTCTGCTCCGGATCACCCGGCTTCAACCGCACACAGATGTACCGTTGAGTAGGCTCACGGAAAAACGCCACCGGCGATACCGCATTCCGCAACGACAGAAAGTTAAAGTCTTTCACCACACCAATCACCGTATACGTCTGCTCCTGCGCGTTCACCTTCTGCCCTACGGCATTATCGCCCAGCATAGCCGTTGCCGCCGATTCGTTCAATACAATACCGAGAGAATCTTCGGGAGCAGCCGTGAAATTACGGCCTTGAACAAACTCATATTGCAACGTCTTCAGGTAATGCTCATCCACATACGAGTAATTGACCAACAAAAGGCTTTCAGCTTTCTCCGCCTTCATCGGCTGGCCATCGTAGGCCCCAATGGGCTTGAAAGTGCCTGTGCCTGCATCGCTCACCTGTGGCAACGCGCGAAGCGTCTCCAAAAAAGCCGCCGCATTCGTAATCTTATCGCCGTTCTCCACAACAATAACATTGCCCTGGTCAAAGCCAAGCTTCTGCGTGCGCATATAAGCAAGCTGCTTCTCAACAACAAACGTCGCTGTAATCAGAATGATAGCCAGCGCAAACTGCGTAATCACCAATCCGCTCCGAAGCTTGCGACTACGGAACCCAAGTCGCATAGAGCCACGCAGCACCTGCGCGGGGTCATACATCGAAAGAAAGAACGCCGGGTAACTGCCGGCCGCCATCCCCAGGGCCAGCACAAAAAACACCAGCACACTAAGATGCAGGGGGTGCAAAAGCGTAAGCACCGAAATAGGCTTACCCGTAATAACATGAAACGGATACTGAACAATCGCCACAATAAACAAGGCAAATAGCGCTGCCGCTACCACCATCAGTACAGCCTCCAACAAAAACTGGCGTATAAGCTGCCGTACACTCGAACCCACCACCTTGCGCACCCCCACCTCCTTGGCCCGGTTGGCCGAACGTGCAGTAGTAAGATTTATAAAATTTACACAAGCCAGCAGCAACGTAACAAACCCCACCGTACCAAAAATATACAGCGTGCTTACCGTACTGTTCGGCTCTACCTCACCGAGCAAGTCCGAGTACAGGTGAATAGACGTAAGCGTCTGCAGGTAAGGCCGTATCACCACACCGCGCTTGCTCAGCTCCTCATACTCCTTCATGTGGGTCTTTATTAAACCCTGAAACGCATCGTTAACTACGGCAGGCTTTATCCCTTCGCGCAGTCGGATGTAAAGACTCACGTTCATACCGCGCCACCGCTCATCGCGGCTTATCGGCAAAGATGTAAACGACGCGATCGCCGTATAGGGCATGTGCGTATTGGCCGGAGCCGCTTCAACAACCCCCGTAACCGTATAGAGTTCACGGTTTATTTCAATCGTGCGCCCTACCACACTATCCAGCCCCACCAGACCAAAATACCGCTCCACCAGAAAAGGAGTCAGCAAAACCTGGAATGGTTTCGAAAGCATATGCGCGGTATCGCCCGCCAGTATTCTGAAATTGAAAAAATCGAAAAAGCCCGAGTCGGCATACATCACCTTGTCCTCTGGAAAGATCTTGTCGCCGGCGCGGAAAATAATGCCGTCAAACTCGTCCATCCGCACAGCCGCCTCCACCGCATGGGGCAGATCTTTCACCAGCGCACTTCCCATACCCGAGAAAGTAGCGTTGTAATCACCCTGGTTAGGCCCCATCTCGATATAACTCACCACCCGGTACGTACGGTTGGCATACGGGTGGAAGCGGTCATACCCAAGCTCATAAACAATATAGAGACCGATAAGAAAAACAACTGCCAGGCCAAGCGATAGCCCCAGAATATTGAGCAGCGAAAAGAATCGCTCCTTTACAAAATTACGAAACGCCAGTATCAGATAGCTGGTAAACATATAGCAGGTAAAGGTTTAGGGCCTGCCTGGCTTAAAAAACCGGACAAACAGCGTCAAGATACCGCCATTTGACCATTCTCCAAATACCGCTCCTGGGAAAGTACGCGCATAAAAAAGGCTGTCCGGGGGTGAACAGCCTTTCGGTAGAAACGCCCTGAGGGCGCCCAAAATTAGAACTTAATGAATGTGCCGTTGTAGTGTACCTTCACGTCTTTCGCGGTAGATGCGGCAGCACCTTCGGCAGCAGCTTTACCCGTGAAATCGAACGCGTATGAATCACCAGACTTCTTCAGCGTTACAGTACCGCTTATGATATCGTACTCCTTGCCTGAAACCAGTTCACCATCCTCGCTATATTTAGTATCGATCGATACGTCTCCGCTATTTGCTGTGTTAGCCGTAGCCCTTGTTTTAGAATCTATTACAGTATACGTACCGTCAGCTAAATCTTCAGTGGCGGTGTACACAGTCACGTGCACAGCGCTATAAGCTGCTGTTTCGGGGCTATCCATCGAAACATCACCAAAAGACAAATCATGTCCGTAAACTACTTTTCCGTCAGCACCAGTATATTTGCTGCCCGGGAATGCAACCGCAGTCACAATACCTTTGGTAGTACCATCGTACGTAATGTAGTTAGCGGGAGCTTTATCATCATCATCATCACCGCAAGAAGCAAGAGCAATAACCGCAGCAGCGAACATCAAACCTTGTAAAAATTTTCTCTTCATAAAAGTGTTTTATTTTTTGTTCAAAAGTATAGCGACCACCGTTATAAAATTCTGCGAAAGCGGCCCAACATTACATCCGTAAAAATCAACAGCAGAACCCCGCACATATTCCATTCATCGCCATAGATCCACAGCAAAACCGAAATAGACAAACACAGCAAAATGTACCGAGCTTATATGATTAACAGGCATATACATCCGGTAGTGGCGTCACTCCCCCCATAAAGCAGAGCCCGATCACCAAAATAGCCCGTAATCCAAAAGGAGTATAGATAATCCCGTAAGGTCTCCGCGACTATACGTAAAAGACCGTCTGAAAAATAAAAAGCTTCATAAATGACTAGCAATCTCACATAATTTTAGCCAACAGCGGAACCCAAAGCCGACAAGACACGGATACCCTAAGAGTAATAAACAATACAGTTTGGTAGAGCATCCCTTCCATCCTACCTCCGAAGAATCGATGCGGCAGCGAAACCTTTAGCATACAAAAAACGTAGTGAAATGACACTGGCTACGAAGACACTACCCCGACCAACTCAACAGAGCAACCGACCCCTACCACGCGCTATGAACACTCCGCCGGCCATAAATAAACACATCTTCATCTTCGGAAACGGAAACCTGAGCTTTCACGACTTCATCCGCCACTACCAAACACCCATACAGCAACACCTCGATGCCCGCACCGCCTTTTTGTTATGCGACTTCCGCGGCGTCGACACCCTGGCCATGGAACTTCTGAAATGCCTTACACCAAACGTAACCGTATACCACATCGGCGAACGACCACGGTATAAGCCCGATGCCTTTAGAACGGAAGTAAATCATTGGAAATTTATCGGCGGCTTCACGTCAGACAAAGAGCGCGACCTGGCACTCATCGAAGCCTGTACACATTTTATCGGACTCGACTTCAACTCCGACAGCAAACGAAAAAGCGGTACACTAACCAACATCGAACACTGCCGCCTTCGCGGTAAAGTAGACCTGACAGCGCTGTAAAAACTCAGCGGAAGCCATCGTTCACATAAGACGTCTTAACAGATGTCTTGGAAATACTCAACGGATTATCCAGCACCACATCACGGATCCAACCACGCACAGCATCATTTTGCTTGATCGCCTGAATAGATTGATACGTCCCATCCGTCGTCATATCCATCGACGGGCATAGCACCGGCGGATTATAATCATAAAAGCCATTACCCGGCCCCCACTCCCATACATACCAGCCCATATTGTGCTTGCTCGCCTCCACCACCAGCGTCTGGTAGTCAACCGCGCCGCCTGGACCACACGTAGCCGTTGCTTCGTTATTCGCAGGCCAGCCACCAAAGCCACAAAGCTCACCGAGGATCAACGGCACCTTGGCATCCGCAGCAGCCTGAAGCTGGTCGTGAATAAACGACGGCGTGCCATGCGCTGCTATATCGGCCTTAGACCAATACGGATGAACACTAAACAGTACGTTGTGCTGAGGATCGTGCGCAACCAACGCCGCCGCCGAAGCCACTACAACCTCCAGGTTCTTACCACACGCCGGAGCATCGATCACCAACGTAGTACGAACACCTGCCGAACGTAGCCTGGCAATCGCATCCTTATACCCGGCCACAAACATCGTCGGGGTAACATCATCACCGCCCGCCTCATTGGCAATATTCACCAGCATAGCATGCTCATACTTCTTCACCAGCGCCAGCATATCGGCACGCAGCCAGTAGTTCACCACGCCGTTCAGCGCAGCCCAGTTACAGGTAGCATCGTGAACCTCCACCATCGGAATCATGCGGGCAGCAATACAGTTTGCAATAACTGAATCCAGGTGCGTTATCCGCGAGGGCTTACCGTTGCTATAGGTGCTTTGCCATACAATACGAACACTATTGGAACCGGTCTTCGCGATCTCCGGAAAATACGACTTGCCGTACACATCGTGCTCATCGAACACACTCATCTTGTTAACACCCTTCAGCACAACCGTATCGCCGCGCGGATCGGTCAGGTAAGTACCCTGCACCGTAAATACTCCGGCAGACTGGCCGCCACCGTTGTCGTCGCTGCCACAGCCGCTACAGCCAAGAATACCCAGCATCAGCAATCCGCTGAATGAAATACCACTACAGAGTTTAAAGATCCGCATAATCTGAACGTGAAGAGTAAACTAATACGGCGGTACCAACGGCACCGTTGACCTACAAAGCAATGATCCGCTCGCGAATAGCCTTGGCCACCGCTTCCGGACCGCACTGCACGTGCAGCTTCTGGTAAATATTCTTGAGGTGTTTCTTTACAGTCTCCGGAGATATCGAGAACTCAATGGCAATCATCCGGTACGAGAAGCCACGCGACAAAAGCTCTAGCACCTGGCGCTCACGATCGGTAACGTTATACTGTGTTACCTTCGGCTGTCGAAACGTTTGCAACACACGTGCAGCAATACCCGGCGACATCGGCGCACCACCATCCACCACCTCACGTATCGCCGGCAGCAAGTGCGACGACGAGTCCTTCTTCAGAATGTAACCATCCGCGCCGTTACTCAGGCAGGCAAACAACTTGTCGTCGTCGTCAAACACCGTATGCATAATCACTTTCACCGCAATGTTCGATTCCTTCACAAGCCGCACACCATCAATACCGCTGCGGCCCGGCATATCGATATCCATGATCACAACGTCTGGCGCCTCCGCCGTCACCTCCGCCACCACATTGCGGCAGTCCGGATGGGTGCTCGCTACAACAAAGCCATCAGCATTGCTTACCAGTAAATCAATCAGCTCACGCAACTTGGCGTTGTCCTCATAAACCGAAACCCGTATATCCTGCATAATTTTTAAAGATCAATCCTCGTCTCTGTATTGGCCTGAGGCGGGAGGAAACGTGCCGGTTTCCTCCACAACCTGCCAGGCTCTTCAAACCTAACCCTGGCAATGCCCCTGAAGTAGCACTGCCGCTCGTTTAACCTATAGTCAAAATACCTTATTTCAACCGTGCCGCTCAATACCCCTTTTGGGTAAATGCATCGCACTACACCGCAAATGCAAACCGGATCGTCGTGCCCTTTCCAGGCTTTGAGTCGATATTAACCGATCCACCCAGCGTCTTCGCACGACTGCGTAAATTCTCCAGACCATTCCGGTCCGTAGCCTGCTCCGTATCAAATCCCACACCGTTATCCCGGATAATCATAATAAGCGTATGCCGCTCCACCGTAATACTCACAGAAGCATGCGTACACTTCGAATACTTGATCAGATTATTGACCGCCTCCTTAAACGCCAGGTAAAAATTACGGCGTTGCTCCATCGATAGCTTAATCGTCTCATGAGCCTCCGGCATAAACAGATCATAAGCAATCTGCCTTGCCTCGAACAGCTCGGAAGCATAACGCGTCATCCGGGCAATAAGACTCGAAAGCGCGTCGTTCTTCGGGCTGATGTTCCATACAATATCATCCAGCGACCCGCTGATCTGGTGCACCTCCTCCACCATACGGTCCACAAACGGCAACGACGGGTGCTCCGAAGGAAGCCCCTTCCGCGCCAGCGTCCCCATAATCCCGATACCACTAAGCGACGACCCCAGCTCGTCATGCAGGTCAGCCGATATACGGTTGCGCACCTTCTGCAAACGCAACAGTTGGTTGATCCTGTAACGATACAGCCCGTATAGCAGCCCCAGCACAACCGCTACAGCCAGCACCCGGAACCAGATCGTCTCATAAAACGCGGGCAACACCACAAACCGAAGCTTGACCGCTTCCGGATTCCAGTTGCCCAACGCGTCGCCGGCCTTCAGGTGAAGCGTATACTCGCCGGGACTCAGGTTCGTATAATAGGCTACATGTTGTGTACCACTGTAATTCCAGCGCTTATCAAAACCTTCCAGATAATAGGCATATGCGTTATCCTGCTCCTTCCGATAGTTCAACGCGATAAAGTCCACACGAAAAGCATTGTCAGCCGGCGAGAGCCGTATCGGTTGGTCATAAGCCACATAACGCTCTTGCTCGTGCACACGAAAGCTGCTTACCGCCACCGCCGGTGCCTCAAACGGACGCATCACCTGCTCCACCTTCACCACATTGATACCGTTCTTCTGCCCCACAAAAACCTCCTTGCCGTCGCGGCTCATAAACAAACGGCGCAACGTATTATTACTTATCAACCCGTCATTCATCGAAAACCGCGTAACATGACCGGTAGACGGCTTGAAACAATAAAGCCCCTCATAATTACCGATCCAGATACTGCCCAGGTAATCCTCTGCAAGCCCCGCCAGCTCCCGATCATAAAAGCCGTTGTTCATCGTCAGCACAACCGACGTAATCCCCTCCGGTGACCGCTTCGTAACACTTCCCCAGCGTGCAGCCCACAGGTTACCCTGCCTATCCTCCAGCAGCGTATTAACCGCCGGATCATGCAACGTCATCCCCGGCGAGTCCGCCCGCACAAGTATACCGGCCGAATCGCGGTACACACCACTGAACGTTCCCAGCCACAACTGCCCCGAACGATCCAGCACCATATCGTTTATCAGATTGTTATTACGCAGCAGCTTGCGTTGAGAAGCCGTATCCCATGGCGTAATATTTTGCAACGTCGTAAGGTCCGTAATACGAACACCTTCATCCGAGTTGCCCGTAAAGAGTCTGTCCTTATCAAACGCCCCATACATAAAGAATGGCACCGAGAAATGCGTATTCGTAATACGCTCCGCCGGCTGCCGCACAAAACGTTCCTGCTTCAGATCATATACAAAAATGCCGGGCTGCTTATAATCCCACCGGTTAACCCCGATCCATACCGTACCATCGTTGCGCGGCGCCATCCATCGTGTCTCAGCACGGACATCACCCGGATACTTTATCAACGTAAACGCATTCGTCGTGCGATCCCAGCGAAGCATTCCCGTATGCGAGAGCCCCAGAAAAACAATCTCCTTCTTCAACGGATGCGGCAATACCACATTAACCGTTACCGGAAAAGACACCATGCCCTCCGGAATTGGTAACGACTGGATCATATTGCTTTTAGGATGATACTTGATAATACCGTCCGACGTACACACCCATACAATCTCATCCGCATCGCGGTAGATATAATTCACCTCGTACGGTCGTGACAAAATAGGAGCAAAAAAGTAAAACTGTTGTTGATCGGGCCGGTAAACGCCAAGCCCCTGGTCGTCGCCCACCCAAAGCATTGCCCGCCCATTCTCATCCGTCCCCTCGGCCAGCGCCGTCACCGAATTACTACGACGCCCCGTTGGAAGCTCGGCAAACGTATTCAGCATCGGGTCATAGCGTATAAGCCCATGGTTGTACGTACCGATCCACACAATCCCAAAGGCGTCCACAATAGCACGCGACAGAAGCATACCACTGCCACGCTTCTCCGGGCAGTCTGTACCGAACACACACTCCAGCGAATCTTGCTCGCGGTTGTAACGAAACAAACCGTTGTCACGCCCCACAATCCATAACGTACCGTCGCCCCCCTCGGCAAACGACGCCTTCATCCACACAAACGTACTTGGTTTAAACTTATAATGCTTCCGCTGGCGGGTATCCAGGTTCACCCGCACCACACCATCACGCGTACTATACCAGCCATAGCCGAGCCGGTCTATAAAAAAGTCTCCCGTAGTCTCAACATCACCGGAGCCCGTCTCCGGCAAACACTCCATCGCCATCGTATTCGGATCTATCCGGCAGATCCCGTTCCGGTCAGACGACACCCAAAGTGCATTAGACGAGTCCGCCGCCAACCCCGTAATCAGGTAAGTCTCTGGCTTGACGAAGGGCTGAAAAGACGCCCCCGTATACCGCACCGGGCACTGCCGCGTACCGAACCACATAAAGCCGGCACGGTCACGCGTAGCCGAAAGCACCGTGTTTACGGGCAGTCCCTCACGGGTAGTAATCACTTCGAAGGTCACTCCCGGAAGCTGCGCGTGGGCCGTTTCCATAGCCAGCACGCCCAGCACCAGCACGAGTTTTTGCAATGTGCGGAAAGGCATGCCCCAATATATACAAGTATGGTGTAACTCCGGCGGTAGGCCGGCCCAAATGCTCTACAATACCGCCCAGCCTGCAGGAACAAATAAACCTTTTAACCGCCAACGGTGTTTACCTGCTATGAAGAAGCTAGTCCTCGCCACCGCCGCCTGTATACTCACGCTCTCCGCCTTCGCGCAGAACCCCAAAACCGACCGTGGCCACGAAAAGAATCCGTACTACTCCACCACCGATACCACACGTCTGAAGGTGACCAACGCGGAGTGGAAAAAGATCCTTCCCCCGGCCCTCTACGGCGTAGCCCGCCAGGCCAACACGGAGCGCGCCTTCACCGGCGCCTACTGGAACACGTCCACCAAAGGCACCTACTACTGCGCCGTCTGCGGCAACGTACTGTTCAAGTCCGACGCCAAATTCGCCAGCGAATGCGGCTGGCCCAGCTTCTACGAACCCATCCGCAAAAACAGCGTCATCTACAAACACGACAGCACCTACGGCATGGACCGTACCGAAGTCCTCTGCGGCCGCTGCTCCTCCCACCTTGGCCACATCTTCGACGACGGCCCCGCCCCCACCTACAAACGCTTCTGCATGAATTCTATCTCGCTGGATTTCGAGCCGACTGGATTGAAATAACGCCTAAACCCCATACGTCTCCTCACTGATGTGCCACGATGAAAAAAATATCTTTTCCAGTCGCGGCACCCTGGCATCGCCTTCATAATACATCTGACGATACTCAACCAGCAAATGTTTCTCATCAAAACTTTGCTCCTTATTTACGCGCCATATCTCATCGTATTGCGTTATCGCGTACCCCGTCACCTTCCTGTCACACACCATTGAAGTCCTGAACACAGAAGCCGAAAGCTCCTCCTCAACATAATACAGAACCGAATCGCCATAAACGCGACTATGGCAATGAATCAAGTCAGGATTATTCCACGCAACGTCAACATACACAACCATAATTACTTCATTATTAACAACACCTTCATATATCGCCGTCGTCACGGACAACTCATGCGACACCTTCCTGAAATACAACTTCTTCGAATCCTCAGGTATCTCTTTGATCAGACTGTACTCATTAAATGGCATGCCGATATAATACATACTAGATAGTTTTAACCAAATTTAGCCATTTCCAATGGCTCATAAATAGCTACTTTTGGAATGATTCTCTTTACCCGATCCCATAATCAAATGAGCCACGCAACACAAGAGCAACAAAAAAACAATACCATTAACCAATTACACACAACCCACTCGGTAAGCTACCATCAATTAACAGACATTGCCAATGCCTTTCAAATCAGCTCCGGACAAAGCTTTGCTATTGGAAGTATCCAGGGCATCCTGGAATACTTACGCACCGGAAAAACAATTGCAATAACCAACAACCACAGCGCCACTAGAAGAATTACATCGGCAAAAGATCTTGACAACATTCTAAATACAATCGCCCCAAACATAACACTATTCAGCGATCCGGACTTTAAAGCTTACTTTTAACCACTCACCTCCGATTACGATCTTCGCCTCACCACCCTGGCTTTAACAAGCCCAACTATATCCAACAGCAAAAACAACGCAAACAAAACAACAACCAGAACACCGGCTGCTCTTAAATTTGGGACAAGACAAACCATACCTTCACCCTCACAGTATGGCGGTACGCGCACAACAAAAAAGATAACAACGAAAAGCAAAACAACAGAAGAATGAAGTCCTAAAATAGCGCCTTTATGATTCAAACGTCCCAATAACCACAAAGCACCCCAGTACAATAGAAGCACAGCCATCACGCCATAGTTTTTCACAAAAGCCCCGACAACATCATAACCGTTTGATGACAAATGATAAACCGCGATCTGCTCCGAAAGCACAAATGCCATTAACAGAGCTATCATAAATACAACAAACGCCACTCCAATGCTCTTCAGATAATTCATACCGACTAACGGCCTCTCCCTACGACCAGAAGACACAAACACGTATAAAATCCCGACAACACATAAAATCGTCAAAATAAAATCCAGCATAATCAGGTATTTTAATAACCGCCGCTCCGACCACCATCCTCATCGGTCCCATCCAGGCATTAAGCCAGGTGCTCTATCACACAAGAATCTTATCACACTACGCGCGGGGAGCATCCCCCAAACCTCGCCGTCAATCCATAAGCTCGCCGGTAGTCTTTTCCTTGATTATCTCAAAAAAGCCATCCTTATTCAAAACGTAGATTCTTTCCCTGATACGATTGGGGTAGTTCTCCCACCAGTGTATTCTACCATCACGAGCTATAAGGCTCTTAATATGAAGACTCACCATACTCTCCGGCTTACCGCCTCTGTGTTCAAAATAATACAAAGGCAAAATAGACATTAACCGTCCATCCTTGTCAAAATTATGAACATCATAATAGGTCGACACTAATGCAGACACCTTAACGATCAGGCTGTAATAGCCACCTTGTAAATGGATTCGCCCAATGGGGTACGCCTTACTTCTAAACAATAGATCACCGGTCCGTTTACCATCCGTTCCATACTGCGCAATAGACGATGTAACGACGGGAATCAACCCATAGTAATCTCTGTCCTGCTCCTTCTTGCCGTTCTGCACGTAGATCGGTCCCTTCTCAACTTTATTCTTCAAATATTTATTATAGACCCTTTTGTCAATAGTATCGTTTAGCGCCATACGATGAACCGAATCCATCGCTTCCAGATTTAACAATGGAAAAAGCGCAACAACCTCCCTCTCAAACCCCGTCTGCCCGACCGAAACAGTTGCCTTATTACACAAAACAAGACATAGAACAGTTACAATAATTCTCATATGCTTATTTCACGATTCGATTATTCATGTCTCAACCAATTTGCCGTCATCGCATTAACCAATTATTGTATCCAAAATTCATATGAAGACTTCGGAATTACCCCAACCTCAAAAACTATACGCATAAGCCACCGTAGCCGTAATCGACTTCGTCGTAGCACTATTCACCCGCTCCCTCCGCTGCCAGATAGCATTCGCCGTAAGATTATGCCGCTTCAACAAAATATACCCCACATTACCCCGCAGGTTTAACACTTTAGCTTGCGTTTCTCCAGCCGTAATACTCACATTGTACGATGACGTAAGCCCCGTAGTAAGTTTCTTCTTGAACACCTTTGCCTTTACTCCAGCCGTTGGACCGAACGTCACAAAATCGTCAAAGCCCACATGGTTATAGGTAGCGTTAAATGCTCCCGTAATACCGACACCTTCCGGCACCAGCAACAAATTGTACGCCGTACTGAAGTTATAGAACTGCGACAACGCCCCCGGCCGAATAATATCACCCTGCTTATCGGCGGCCTCCTGGAAACTCAGGTTCGTATTCAGGCTATGGCGGCGTTTATCATTCTTACCAAAGTTGTAGTTAATATTCGCACCGAGATTCTTGGAAAGCTGCGTATAATTCAGCGTATCCAGGTTGTCATACGGCGTCTGACCATTGATATAATCAAACTGCGATCGCATATTCATATACGTCTGAAACGACGAATACGACAATCCGATAGCCAGCTTATCGCTAGGCGTATAATCAAGGTTAGCCGAGCTTACAAAACGTTTAGACGACTGCTCGTTGTTGTTCTTCAAATCGTCGCGTTGCACACCCCAGCTTGCCGCCAGCGTGAGTTTATCGTGAAAGAACGGCCGCGCATACCGCAGCGAGATATTCTCATAGTCATTATTGAAATAATACGCTCCTAACGTGCGGTACTCCGGATCGATCCGCTCATAAGCAATACCGATGGTATTGCGAAGAAACAGATAACTCAAATCCGCCTTAAACGCCTGGTACGCCTGCGTAGACGATCGGTTAGCCAACGTCTTGTTTACGATAGACGAGCCCTCACGCGGAGCACGCACATCGCGTGTCATCAGACTCAAACCATACTCACCGGAGAGATTAAGATTCTCCAAAAGCTTAATCCCGGCTTCCCAGCTGAATGCGTTATTGCCCTGCGGCAGAATATTCAGACTATCCGGTTTCCAGCGCAACGAACCGACATCGTCCTTGGCAGAAAACATCGTCATGCCCAGGTAATGATCGGCCTTATCATAACGCACCTTCACACCGTACCCCATACGTTGATACGCCGCCGGCACCAAACGGTTTGCCGTGTCATATTCCACCGACCGCTGTAGTCGGCCATACATCGCACTTACCTTGAACGCACCGGGAGGAGTAAGATCCACACCGGCCCCGGTAAACATGTGACCGTTCAACGTATACGGAGAGAAACTCATCGCCACATCACCGATATGCCCCTTCACCCACTTATACATCGGATGCACGCTCAATCGGTTCGGCAGCGTAGGATAGCCGTAGCTAGACCCAAGATTTGTGAAGTTAAACGAAAACGGCAGATTGATCTGATTGAAGAGATTGATGTTTACATTCCCATTCAGGAAATACGTAAACGGCTGCCGTCCCTGGCCATCGTTGCCGTCGTAAAACACCGTGCTGGCCGAAACGCCACCACCGACTTTTACAGGCTTCTCCTTAAAAGTCTTACCCAGATTACCAAGGTCCACCTGCTGCGCCTCTGCCGTATACGATACAAAACCGATACAGACCACAGCAACTCCCCTCCCCTGCCTTCTCAAAAAACGGTAAACGTTCCCCATTATGACTTCAGCTTTTGAACCTTAATATCCACCAGCACATACGACTGTGCCCCATTACTCACAAACTCCCGCACGTGCACCGCTCCGATCCGTCCATCGGCCGTACGGAACAACACAATGCGGGGAGCAGGCGTATCTATAAAATAGTTGGTCTTCGTATCATTAGCAGCAACATCCAGGCCTGCCAGCAAACTATCATCCGTCATCGCCTCAAACTGCTCAGCCGAAAGCCTCACCGGCCCGGTCTCCTGTGTATTGATAATACTCGTATGTGTCCTTCCTGGAATATGACGGAACGTATACCACCCCGCCGAATCCGGCGATAAAAACCGGCAATACCCGAAGCTCGAATTCACCGCATAAAACACCAGGTCAACAGACTTCCCGTTCTCCTCCGTAACATCATCCCGCTTCAACACCCGCCGCAACGTGGTGGAATAAAAGCATCCAATAGTAGCATGCGCTGCACTGACACCAAGCTTAATGTCAGTCATCGTATAAAGGTTGGTATTGGGCTTAACGTGGATAGTTCGCTGAACAGTTTTCGCTTCCTTATCATTCTCCACGCTAAGCGTAACCGTATAATCCCCCGGATTAGCAAAGAAAATATCAGTAGTCTCCGCACGGCCATCGGCGATAGCTCCGCCAGGGGCAGTCCAGGAATAGCGCAAGCCGCTAACCGTTCTATTAAGCAATGTTGCTTTAAGAGGCGCCTCGTAATCCTCATCTTCAAAAGAGGGGACGATATCGAAATCCGGCAGCAAAGCCTCCTTAACAATGATAGTCTGAGTTGAAGTAAAGTACTCACGACCGTTAAATACAGTTAGCGTAATGAGGTGCTCACCGGGCGCGTTAAACAAAACCGGTCCGGGATGAGCTTCTTCAGACGTTTCAGGTATTCCCCCCTCGAACTTCCAGGCATAGCTCGTAGCACCGGTTGTATGGTTCGTCAACGCCGCGGTTACCGGAGCAAAATCATTCACCAGAACATCCGCCCGAAAGCCTACCGACACCGCGGAGTCGAGACGGATAGTAATTTCTTTCCGTTCTCTTTGCGTATCATTCCAGGCTTCCAGTGCTATCGTATACGTTCCCGCCTTATCATACCGAATCACCCCAGGCTGCTTATCACTACCCGATGCAGGACTCGCTCCCTCAAACGACCACAGATAGAAATCAGCACCCGTAGTACGATTGGTAATAGACAGCTCAACAGGAACCGTATAACTCCCACTTGCTATCGAATACTCGAAATCAATGAGAACTGGAATTTCTTGCTCTTCGTAGCAAGATCCGGCTGTTATCACCAAAACAATAAAAAGACAGCAACGTATAGTCCTAATCATAATAATAGAAATTCATTCCCAAGACACGAAACATCTTTGATTTCAAACAGGAAATTCACTAATTCCGCTATCGGTTACAAAAGGTATATACGGCTCCCAAATTAAATCATCCTCTACGACAACCTTCCCACCAAGATCTTTAACGGTTAAAAAAATACCAGCTAAAAAAGAATTAAGTCGTAACGTATTGTGCTTATACAATATTTTATTGGACAATAATTTATCCTTAGAATTATCCGATGACTTATCAATTTTTTCTCGCTCAATTCTTCTAAAATTAAAAACATGCGGCATCCATATATCAGTGGGTATACGCAAGATAACTGACGTTTCACCATCAAACGACATCGGAGGTCTAATCCTCAATGCCTTGTTCGTGTATGAATACTCGCGATCAATCCGCTCTTCACTATTTAGCCTTTTTAAAAGATCACCAACATCATCAACATATTCCACACGCAAATCCCCTTCACTTGAAAAGAAACTAAGCTTTGTATAATATTCATACCTCTCCTGCTCCAGGAAACAACTAAAGACATCGATTTCCGGATTATCAATTATAAGATTTATAGCGTCAGCACCAATAAATTCACCTTCGTTATCCTTAAATACCAATACATCGTGCTTCAATCCGGACAGTAAGATTTCACGAAATAGCTTCGTAAGCAAAACCTTCCCTTCAGCCTCAGGAAATGAAATTAACCATGCCGCAGCATCATAATTCTTAAAAGACGACCAGTAATTTAAATTCCCCATTATCGTATTATTAACTTAAAATTAGGACCAAATATATACTCCTTATCGGCTATATAAATCCTAAACTCATCTACTCCTCGAAGTAGATTATCAGTCCCTTTATTACCATTATTAGTTTTAATCAATATCTCAGACAACTCGTCCGCACTTTTCTTAAATATAGGACTATCAGGATTGACCACGGTTAAATCAGCAATTTTTGTAAACCCAGAGGGAACAATTTCACCGCCTTCACCTCTGAGTTGAGCCGAAGCACCACGCAGACGTTCAAAAAAAGTTGAGGCAGATTTCCCCACTAATACTTTCTTCTGAATAGCCTCCATAGTCGTATAATCGGCAATATCAGCAATCTCATTATCAAGAGCAACATCATGTCCTTGCCTTAACCTCGACAAGGTCTCATCAAAATTCGCTTTCAATCCAATTTCATTTTTCAAAAGCTCTTCGCTTAGTGACTTTATGCGCGATGGTAAGTCCTTTGGATTACGGAATTTTGAAGACCCCAGCATTTCACCCAGTCCTTGTAATATCCCGGTTTTATCCGCTGCTTCAATTGCCTCCAATGCCTCTCGGGATTTAATACCATGCTTCGAAAAATCCCTTACACATCTAATTGCTATAACATTTTTCCTAAGAGCCTCAACCGCACTTAAATCGCGTAGAGTACACCACGCCTTCAGTAAATCTGGCTCTTCCAAAAACATTTTTACTATCTTTTCAGAGTCATCTGGAAAATCACTTAAAAATAATCCCTTAGTACCTGGAGCAATTAATTCTAGTTCATCCAAAACAGAGATCAACCTATCAAATCCTGATGCATCTCCCAAGACGACTTTGGTCTCCGTTACAACCGCACCTATTTTCCCTTTAGGAACATCCGCAGCAGTAACCACAGTGCGATTAAATCCAGCGTTTGTAGCCTTCCCATAACTATAACAAACTCCCTCCCCTTTAATCAACCCGGATGAATAAACCTCCGTAATCCCTTCCCATGCGATAACCTTATTTTTTCCAACGATTTTATTAGCCAAATCCTGCGCTGCTCGTCCATCTGCACAGGTTAGAAGTACAATATCGCTACCCTTAACCACATCTGGATTAACCTCCAACCATCTGGCTAATGAACGATGATCAAGCATAGACTCAACACCGTTATATATAACTTTGAAAATACCTTGATTACCATGTACAGCAATGTACACTCTACCATCGTTAACCTTCCCAATCCATTCTGCCGCTTGCCTAAGATCGTTTGCCTGGCCGAAGGCTCTGACATACTTTCCTGCATCCTCAACAATATCCTCTGCCTTCATGAACGTCTTTTCGAGTGAAACGGCTGTCTCTTCTATAGCCTTACGCTCCGACTCCACAGCAGTCCGCCCCTTGGTTACACGTAAATCATGAACAGTCTCCTTCCCTATGTTACGAACAGCGACTGCCGCTTCAGGGATATTTGCCAATGCCGATAAAACACGAACACATGTCCGCATATCTTCGCTGATAACGCTGGAAGGTAAGCTTTCACCAATCATTCCAACAGCTGAACCAACGATAGCGCTACCAACAGACAATTTACGTAGCCAGGATCCGGTAGAATATACAAGCTTCGCCTCTCCAACGCCCGCCAGTAACATTATACCGTCTACAATGACCAATGCTCTATTAGTGAATACTTCTCTCGCATTCTTATTTAGCATCAAAGCGACGAAAATAGCAGGTAATTCGATGGACACCGACTTACCCGGATAAACCTTATCGCCGATAAGATTATAGTCGCTAGCGAAATAAACGGGAATTCTGTGATCGTATGGAACGGTAAGAAACACCTCGGGGTATGCAATATCTTCGTTCTCATTTTCGTAATATTTGGTATTAATGAAGGAAATGGAATTATCGTCATTAACCCTATAATACTCAGTCCTTTCGTTATAAAGCATATCCGTATCCAGGGTGACAACAGATTCAGCTACCGCCTTTTCACAACTTTGCTCAGCCAGCGGCGGATTCTCTATTAAATCACTAACAATAGTAATTACGCGAGCAAAATCGCCCCATGTTAACGGATTATTAAAGGCAGTAAATAATGTCTTGATACTAATCTCACTACTTTCAAGAAACGTCAACATTTTACTACGTTCACTTTGTTTAACGAATCCTATTAACAATGACAATGGCCTCCCCTTAGTCAGAGCATCGCTATGAATCAGCATTGAGATAGCTATCTTTCGTTTCTCAAAATCGAGAGATTCAAGTTCAGGCTGAGACAACGAATCTGTTTCCGCAATGAGATCTTCTAAAGGTGTTTCCTTCGTTAGGTTCTTCCAGAAATCAGTACTGCGCGAAGTGCGTTTCTCCAGGAATAAGAAGAGTTGCTCATACATCTCCTTAAAGAAAGATTCCCTTGTCGTCTCATCATAAAACTTAGCTTTTAGTGCACTATGCGCATTCAAATACGTTGGCCAAAACGTTAACACGAATTCCCCCGGCAAGGTGGTTTTCGTTGTCTCAAAATTCTCTGACTCCGCTAATGACGGATTTGCCCACCCTTTACCTGTATACGTAAAATCCCTAAAATCCTGCGGATAAGCGGCCTGAAACTGAGCCATTTTTGTAACGTAAAGAATTTCCGGCCGGTGACAATACTTTGACGTCATTTCGGCAGAAAAATCATTAATACAATAATAGCAGTCTCCAACATTCGTCATCACCTGTGTAATGAATTCACCATCGTCGGTCTTTAAACCTGCGTGTGTTGAGAACGGGCGTAACGGAAAATCGATAACATCTTTAATAGGATTAGCTTGGGGTGATCCTGTATAACGCTTTAAACCGATCTTATCAAATTTATAAAGCACAAAGAAGGCTTCGCACGGTAATCCGAGAATAACACCATCAATATCGTCATCGTTAACGGCTGGCTCAGCATATTCCTTTTTTGAAGTAGAATGGTATACACCGGTACCAACATCAATCTGATAGATGATATTTTCACCGTTCTCTTGTAGTGTAAATTTCTGAAGCACACCAGGAACTTGTCTTGCAGTAGCATTGAAATCCATTGTGCCATAGTTCAACGTTACGTTTACGAGTAGGGACCTTTTAATTGTTATTATGCTTCCGTCATAAGTCGCAAATGAAACCGTGTTCTTATCCTTATTAAGAAATTTATCTTCTATTACTAGGCGATAGCTTCCACTCCTCTCATCCCCCTCAAACACACTCACCACCATCGCCGGATCACCAATAATATCCCACTGCCACTTCGCCAGTGTATTCCCTCCCTTCCCATACGACATCACATTACTCGTATTCGTAGCAGCCGCTACACCACCATAATGCGAATCAAACGGGTGATACAACTTCCACCGGCCGTGTCCCAACTCGTGCGCCACCACCTGCGGAATATCCGCACGCCTGATCTCACTGGTAAAGATGTAACCGAACTGCGCCCCTCGGGGCATAAACCCCGTATAGTCACGCTCATTAGTAGAAGCGGCACCAGTAGCCTTCAAAAAGAACAGATAGTTAGCCGATTTATCGAACGTACGACCAGACGCCGCAACCTCAGCTTTATACGCATCGTTCAATTCGCGCATTGCCTCGTTATAGGTACTGAGACCGGTGCTATTAGCCATCAGCTTATCATTTTCAGCGTAGGCCAGGCTTGGCGCAAGTTCCACCTGCCAGGTCACCCCGATCGAATCATAAACCGTTTTCAGCATGTTGCGGATCTCCGCTTCATCCACCGGCGCATTGTTTACCGGAACCAGAACGACTTTATGCGTTTGTGCCGCATACGTAACGATTCCCAGCTTACCCAGGGTCCAGTATTTGCCAGCCTTAGTAGGATCAGGATACAACGCATACAGCTCCTGCGCATCACCGGCAGGACCTGACGCTACTTGAAGCGTATAGATACCGTTGGCATACGTTGCCTCATACTCTGTACCCGTTGGCGTTATAAAGATCACGCCTTCGGGCTTAACCTTGGCATCTTTAATAGTAATCTTCGCCTGTACCACATCGCTCTTATCAACGGGCAAAAACTTCCAGGGAGCATAGTAATCGGTATAGAGCTTCTGATACTTGTTCTTGATGAGCGAGATACCGGCATAATACTTCTGCCAGGTATCAAAAGCATAAACACCCGCGCCTTTGGTAAACGTTACAATCGCCTTATCGGCATTAAGCTGTGTACGATCGAAGCTATCGGCTGCCAGTGCGGTACATTGTTTACCGATGCGAGTAGCCTTGACAGCGGTAGGTTTACCGTCTGCATCGGTTTCGGAGGCCACCACTTCGTACACCACGCCGTCTTTATCCTTAACGGTCATGGGGAACACCACCACCTTGTTGCCTTCGTTACCGGAGCCGTCTTTGCTATCTGGAACGATCGTGTGGGGAGTACCATCACCGTCTCGAACGATCAGCTCACCATCGTCGCTAAGGTCGAATGCGTCTACACCGGGGATCGAAAAATCCACCGCATAGTCCACACGCATAAGGCCGGTCTTCGCGTAACCAACATCCCGACCACCTTCAAACACATCGTCGAGGTCGGCAATCTGGCCTTCCTTCGCATCATACTTGGCGTCGATATAACCGTCGATCAATTGCTTATCCGTATTTACCTTGATCGTCGTAAATTGAACAGCAACCTTGGCATCGTTCAGCCACGGTACCTCCGTCCATCCTTCTCCGGTAAACACACCACCGCCGCCCGATATCCGGGTAATCGTAACGGGGTAATCGTTCGCCATAATCACATCGCCGGTACTCAGCGTCTTGATCGGCTCCTGGTTGGCCAGGTTAATATCAGGCATAAAGCCGCATTGCGCCAGACGGGCGCTATCCGTTTTCGGCAGCGTAATGACAAATATGGGGCTATACACGGGCTCGCCTGCCACGCAATAACTACCTACACGATACTCGTAAGTACCGTTATCTTTCAGCCCGGAAAGCGACGCTTGTGGTTCAAGCAGTTGTTGCTCCTTCCATTCACCAACCGTTTCTCCCTGACGCAAGCGATAGCTTACCGTAAAGCCGATGTGTTGCGGCAGCGGGTCCCACGAAACATTAAGACGCTTGCGCTCCGCCGTGGCTTTAACCAACTCAGGCGAGGCGCAATCGCTTTGCAGTGTAAACGTTCGGACCTCACTGTAACCGTCGTTCTGAAAAACGTTCACGGCATCCACGCCTTCACGGGCCTGGGCGCGCACGCACCAGGCGTACCGTTTACCGGGCAACAACGGAGGCTGTAGAGCACCGTATAGCATAGACGTACTACGGGTAGTCTCACGATAGATTTCCGGCGAATACGGAAATGCCGCTTGTGGTACCATACCGTTATCCCACAGTTCCTTAATAATCACCTCATACTCGACCATCGCGAGTCCCTGATGGCGCGGAGTCCACTGGAATAGAAGATTTAACGGATCACGGAACGGAACACTTTCGTTGTTCTGCGGCAGACTGAGCAGCGGAGGCTTCTGACTCGTAATAAACGCCCGCGTACACGTAGAGGCCGACAGCACCTGTCCTGTAAACGCCTCGATAGCCTGAAAACAAAACTCCACCATTCCTTCTGGCAGGCGTCCCTCGGTAAGGTACCCAGACGTAATTAACGCATTGGACTGAAAATAAGGCGCAAGATCTTCACGCGTAAGACGAAGCGGTATGCCGTTCTCTACCTGGATCGGCGCGACATATACATTATCATTCGTTTGGATGCGTATACCACCGGGAGCGGTAATAATCATACGCAGCCGCACATTCAAGGTAGGCTTTAACTGATCGCGGTTCACCAGCGTAATCGCCAGCCTCTCGCGGGTACCACTGTAGTAGTCGCTCAGGTAGAGGCTGTACGGCGGCAATATATTGGCATTGACCTGTACCGGATAGGTAGTGGTCTGGCCAAATGCCCGCCCCAAAAGCGCGAGCAAACCGAATAGAAAAAACAGTACGCGTATCCTCATCTTACAATCGACACCTTAAACGTTGCATATCCCTCACGCGTCTGCAACTGCAGCACGTATAACCCTGTTCCCACCTGCGCGGATTCATCAAAATCAATATCGGCTACCGCCAGTTGCTTCACATCCTTGCGTTGCACCACAGTACCCTGACCGGTAAACAGCACCAGCGAGAAATCGCCGACCTCCCGCAATTCCACCGAAGCAGTAAACCGACCGTTATTAGGATTAGGCGTTACCGAAAACTGCTTGATATAGGGTTCATCAGGCGCCAGATAATCCACCAATTCGTCGCTACCTACTACGTGCACCACAGTATGCGTGGTCGTCTCGCAGGCATTCTTATACCCGGTAAGCCCTACGTTATACTCGCCCTTAGCGGCAAACGACACATCCAGGTAACCAGGAGTTTCCTCCAATACAGTAGCCGCCGAAGGTATAATCCAGGCCACGCGGTCCGATGACGGATAGCTGATATTGGCAATGCGCACTCGTCCACCCGCAGGCACACGGCTGGCCACAACAATACTGGCGTTAATCACCGTTTCATCACGGCCTACAGCAACCTCGTCACTATTAAAACATCCTTTCGTATCCGTAACCTCAACGCGATAAGTCCCCGTTTCCGAAAGCACCGCCGCCGACGTATTGCCAAACGCCGCACCGTCCTTCAACCATGCATACCGGGCATTCGTATCGTCCGGAAGCGCCACGTCAAGCGAAAGCACTTGATCCTTACACAACACACGATCAGGCCCCAAATCCACAGCAAACAAAGCCGGATCAGCCAGCGTATACGACCGCTCAATAAAGCAACCATTAGCATCTGCAATACGAACAGCATAGCTACCCGCTGGCAGATGACCGATATCCCGTACCGTAGCGCCGTTGGTCCAGGCATACGCATAAGGCAGTACGCCGCCGGTCGTAGTCAATGTAAGCGAACCATCAGCATAACCATTGCACAACGGGGCAACTATAGTGGCCACGGCATCTATGCTGTTCGGCACTTTCACCTCCGTCTGCCCAAATGTGGTACAACCGCGCACATCCTTTACAATAACGGAGTAAAACCCTTCGGTCAGATTCTCAACAGCAGACGTCGATTCATCCGTACTCCAGGCATACCGGTAATCAGGCGTACCACCACGAACAATGGCTTGCGAAGTCCCGTTAGCATCGCCATTACAACGGAGCACAGGGGTATTAAAATTGATTGTCAACACATCTGGCTGCACAAGGTTGAAATCTTCAGACCATGCCAGAATGCCGTTCCGATCCGTTATACGAACGCGATAAACACCCGAAGGACGATTGATCGCAATACTATCCGGATCACCACCAATAGCCACCAGGTTCTCCTCTATTACGCGGAACCAGTCATACCGGTAAGGCTCATAAGCCTCACCCGATCGGAAAGGACGCCCACCGGTAGCGTGCGCCACAATCTCACCATCGGTATAACCATTGCACGATACAAAGTGATGTTCTCGCGTATAAACCTCAAGCAACGGAGGCTCCGTCACAAAAAGCGTCAAAGTATCATAACAACCTCTACGGTTCGTTTCCGTAGCAGGAGAAGCCAACGCATAGTTCGCATCTTGAACACGAACACGATAGGTTCCCTTACCAATCCCTTCAAGCGTACCGGTCATACTGGAACCCTCCGCTACCGGGGCGTTCCCGATAAGGGGTGTCCCCGCTGCGTCGGTCCATATAAATTGATAAGGAGAAGTTCCAAATTCAGATCGAACAGTAACGTATCCGTTCTTAAGTCCGAAACCAAGCGGCTCAACATTGTTTACGATACTCAGCGCGATTGTATCGATCGGTTCCGGTATCGTAGGATAGCGGTCTATCACAGTCCCGTTTTCTTTTGGCTCGCAGCCTTTATCATCACGGAGTTGTACAGTATAAGAACCCTGCTTCAGATCAGTAAAAGAGTTAGGTGCATTCTTCCCAAGACTTATCGTCTGGAGAAGATTGGTTCCCTGATATAACCAGGCTGTATAAACATCCGTTCCTCCTATCGCAGAGACAGTGATTCGCCCATCCTGACCACCGATACAATGTACAGCGACGGGCTCTGCCGAAAAGTTGGTAATAGCAGACCGTGTCTCAATAAATGTATCCTTTTGATGATTCTCACCTCCAGCATATCCCGGCCCCAGCGCAGTAAATGTGGATTGTATTTTAATATTGTAAGCACCCGGACGAATCCCCGTAACCGTAAATATATTACCGGCCTCCAGCTTGGGAGGCAAATCAGGATATACATTATAGGTGAATCCATTCACAAAAACATATACATTTTCATTACTATACAAACTACGATTAAATTGAATTGCTAATGCAGCATCAGCAAACCCATGACAACTTTCCATTTGTGGATAAACATTTTCAATCTCAGGAGCCGATGGAACCATTGTTAACGGGAATTTCATCGTTATATTTTCAGGGGAGCAGTTATAGATAGCCTGAAATTGAATATTTTTAAAAAGATACGTTTGCCAATTAGAACCAAACAAATCTTTACCCGACATCGTAATTCTATTACCATTACCGAAACCAGCAGGCACATTCGTAAATGACGTTCCGTTATCAGTACTATATTGCCATTGAAAGGCAGTATTCTCAGGAATGCTAAGGGATATTTTATTATCAGACGGAAGAACTTGGCTTGTCGGACTACCACTATATAAAATAGGCGTTTGAGGTTTACCATAACGTACAACGACGTAGCTGTTCAGAGACAACACAGGCAGAAAGCTTAA
>Ga0065165_1001488_pt1 | contig 24882 bp, 25 predicted proteins | sample AraplaMF_Cvi_mMF_FD_63813 | JGI IMG/M metagenome (GOLD analysis project Ga0065165, IMG submission 63813) | Arabidopsis root microbial communities from the University of North Carolina, USA - plate scrape MF_Cvi_mMF (version 2) (version 3) | ecosystem: Host-associated > Plants > Roots >... | reverse complement strand
GCCATCTTCAGGCCGAAGCCGATATTGCCGCGCACGCTCATATGCGGATAGAGCGCGTAGGACTGGAACACCATCGACAGCCCGCGCTTGGCCGGCGGCGTGTCGACGACGTTCTTGCCGTCGATCAGGATGGCGCCGCCCGAGACGTCCTCGAGCCCCGCGATCAGCCGCAGCAGCGTGGTCTTGCCGCAGCCGGAGGGACCGACGAAGACGACGAAGGAGCCGTCGGCGATGTCGAGGTCAGCGCCCTTGATGATGTGCACGGGACCGAAGGATTTTTGCACGCCCTGAAGTGTAATCTGACCCATGGGCTACCCCTTTACTTCACCGCGCCGAAGGTGAGCCCGCGCACGAGCTGCTTCTGGCTGAACCAACCGAGGACGAGAATGGGCGCGATCGCCAGCGTCGAGGCAGCCGACAGCTTGGCCCAGAACAGCCCTTCCGGGCTCGAATAGGACGCGATGAACGTGGTGAGCGGCGCAGCGTTCGAGGTCGACAGGTTGAGCGTCCAGAACGCCTCGTTCCAGGCGAGGATGAGATTGAGCAGCATGGTCGATGCGAGGCCCGGGATCGCCATCGGCGTCAGCACGTAGACCAGCTCGCGGCCGATGGTGGCGCCGTCCATGCGCGCGGCCTCCAGGATGTCGCGCGGGATCTCCTTGAAATAGGTGAACAGCATCCAGATCACGATCGGCAAGTTCCCGAGACACAGGATGAAGACGAGGCCGATGCGGGAATCGAGCAGGCCGAAGCTCTTGTAGATCAGGTAGATCGGCACCAGCACGCCGACCGGCGGCATCATCTTGGTCGAGAGCATCCAGAGCAGGATGTCCTTGGTGCGCTTGGTCGGCGAGAACGCCATCGACCACGCCGCGGGAATGGCTATCAAGAGCGCAATGAGCGTCGAGCCGCCGGCGATGATGACCGAGTTCATGGCGTGGAGGAAATAGTCGCTGCGCTCCTGCACGGTTGCGTAATTCTCCGTCGTCCAGTGGAAGAACAGGAAGGACGGCGGGATGGCGAAGGCTTCGAGCTCGGTCTTGAAGCTCGCCAGCACCATCCACAGGATCGGGAAGAAGATCAGGAAGCCGAAGAACCATGCCCCGATCGTCGAGACCACCACCCGCTGCGTCGTTGATTTGCGCGCCATGATGTCAGGCTTCCAGGTTGCGGCCGACGATGCGGACGAGGAAGAAGGCGACGACGTTGGCAATCACCACCGCGACGAGGCCGCCTGCGGAGGCGCTGCCGACGTCGAACTGGATCAGCGCCTGCGAATAGATCAGGAAGGCGATGTTGGTGGTCTGCAAGCCAGGCCCGCCGCCGGTGGTGACGAAGATCTCGGCGAACACGGTCAGCAGGAAGATGGTCTCGATCAGGATCACCACGGTGATGGGTCGCGCGAGGTGCGGCAGCGTGATGTAGATGAAGGTCGACACCGCGCTGGCGCCGTCCATTTCGGCCGCCTCCTTCTGTTCCTCGTCGAGCGATTGCAGCGCCGTGAGCAGGATCAGCGTCGCGAACGGAAGCCATTGCCACGCCACGATCAGGATCACCGAGAACAGCGGCACGTCGTTGAACCAGTCGACCGGCGTCAGCCCGACCAGTTTTGCAAGCCAGGCGAACAGGCCGGAGACCGGGTGCATCAAGAGGTTCTTCCAGACCAGCGCGCTCACCGTCGGCATCACGAAGAACGGCGCGATCACCATCAGCCGGACGAAATTGCGTCCGATCACGGGCTGGTCCATCAGCAGCGCCAGCGGAATGCCGAGCAGGATCGTCAGCGCCAGCACCGAGCCGACCAGCACCAGCGTGTTCTGGAGCGAGGCGAGGAAGGCGGGATCGGTGAGGAAGTAGCGGAAGTTTTCGAGCCCGACGAACTCTTCCGAGCCGGGGTCGAGCAGGCTGTAATGCAGCGTCGAGAAATAGAGCGTCAGCGCGAGCGGGACGATCATCCAGATGAACAGGAGCCCGACGGCCGGGGTCAGGAGCGACCGCGCAAGGAACTGCGTCTGCCGGGTTGCCATCCACTCGTCTCCTCGGGCGGGGAAAGGGCGGCCATCCATCACCAGAATGGATGGCCGCGAGTTTGAGCTCAGGGAGAGCCCGGGTTTACTTGATGTAGCCGGCGCGCTTCATCTCGCGTTCGGTCACCGATTGCGCGGCGGTGAGCGCCGCATCGACCGTCATCGATCCCGCAAGCGCTGCGGAGAATTGCTGCCCCACTTGCGTGCCGATGCCCTGGAATTCGGGGATCGCGGCATATTGCACGCCGACGTAAGGCACGGGCTTCACGGTCGGCTTGTTCGGATCGGCCGCGTCGATCGAGGCCAGCGTCATCTTGGCGAACGGCGCGGCCTTGAGGTAGTCGGGATTCGTGTACAGCGAGGTGCGCGTGCCCGGCGGCACGTTGGCCCAGCCCTCCTTCGCTGCGACGAGCTTGGTGTAGTCCTTGCTCGTCGCCCAGGCGATGAACTTCTCGGCCGCCTCGGCCTTCTTCGAGCCGGCGGGAATCGCGAGATTCCAGGCCCACAGCCAGTTGGCGTTCTTGCCCAGACCCGTGTTGGGCGCGAGCGCAAAGCCGACCTTGTCGGCGACCTTGGAATCCTTCGGATTGGTGACGAAGGACGCCGCGACCGTCGCATCGATCCACATCGCGCACTTGCCCGCGTTGAACAGCGCGAGGTTCTCGTTGAAGCCGTTGGAGCTCGCGCCGGGAGGGCCGGCGTCCTTCATCAGGTTGACGTAGGTCGTGAGCGTGGTCTTCCATTCCGGCGTGTTGAACTGGGGCTGCCACTTCTCGTCGAACCAGCGCGCGCCGTAGGAATTGGCCATCGCGGAGAGGAAGGCCATGTTCTCGCCCCAGCCGGCCTTGCCGCGGAGGCAGATGCCGTAGGTGCCGGCGTTCTTGTCGGTCAGCTTCTTGGCGGCGTCGACGACGAAATCCCAGCTCGGCTTTTCCGGCATCTTCAGGCCGGCTTTCTCGAACAGATCGGTCCGGTACATCACCATCGAGCTCTCGCCATAGAACGGCGCGGCGTAGAGCTTGCCGTCGACGGAGACTGCATCCCTGATCTTGGGCAGGAGGTCGGCGACGTCGTAATCGGCGCCGAGATTGGCGAGCGGCACCAGCCAGCCCTTCTTGGCCCAGATCGGAACCTCGTAGGTACCGATGGTGAGCACGTCGAACTGGCCACCCTTGGTGGCGATGTCGGTGGTGACGCGCTGGCGCAGCACGTTCTCCTCCAGCGTCACCCATTTGACTGAAACATCCGGGTTCGCCTTGGTGAATTCGGCGGTCAGCCCCTGCATGCGGATCATGTCGCCATTGTTGACGGTGGCGATCGTCAGGGTGGTTTCGGCCATCGCGGGGACGGCCAGCAGCAGGACGGACGCGCCGCAGACGGCGCCGAGGACGTGTTTCACGGTGACCTCCCTCAACTCGCGTTTTTGAGCATATGCCCACGCGTTGGGCGTATGTTCAATCGAGAGACGACGCTTGTCAAGCAGGCCCGCGGGTGTTTGCGCAACTTATGAGTGCTGCGGTGCGGCAACCTCCACCGTCATGCCCCGCGAAGGCGGGGCATCCAGTACTCCGTGCAGTGTGTTGTTTGCCTTAAGTTGGGCCGCGGCGTACTGGATCGTCCGCCTTCGCGGACGATGACAGCGGTGCAAGTGGCGAGACTGCCCACTTACCGCTCCAGAATCGCCCGCGCCGTCGTCTCGTCGGTGATCAGGCCGTTGATCAGGCCGCCATTCAGCGCAGCCGTAATCGCCGGCACCTTGGCTGCGCCGATTGCGGCGCCGATGGTCGTCGTCCTGGCCGGCACTTCGGGCGGGATGCTGGTGAGGCGCTTGTTGGTGCCGGCCTTGAGCAGGCGGCCCTTGGAGTCGTAGGCCCAGCCGGTGATCTCGCCGATGGCCCCCTGCCGCATCATCTCGAACAATTCGTCGCGGGTGACGAAGCCATCGACATGGACCTGCGCCTTCTGGTCCATCTGGCCGATGCCGACGAGGCGCAGATCGGCCTTGGCCGCGACCGCCTTCACCTTCGCGATCGGCTCGATCCGCACCATCTTGTTGCGCTCGTCTTCCGACGACATCAGGAACGGCAGCGGCATCGGATAATGCCGCGCGCCGGTGCGGTCGGCGAGCCGGCCGACGGTGTCGTAGAAGCTCGCAGAACCGTCGGCGGAGATGTTGCCGACCAGCGAGACGATCTGGTGGTTGGGCCGGTCGATCGGCGTGACGCGCTCGACCGCGGCGCGCACCGCCCGTCCCGTGCCAAGCGCGACGATCACGGGCGTCTCCGAGCGCAGCGTCGCGTCGAGCAGGTTGGCGCAGCGCTCCGCAATGCCTGCGGTGGCCTGCGGCGCCGCCGGATCGGCCGGCACCACCTCGCAATGGCTGAGGTCGAAACGCTCCTTCAGGCGCGCGGCCAATTCCATGCAGGCGGCGATCGGATGTTCGAGCCGGAAGGTGATGAGACGCTCGGCCAGGCACAGCGACACCAGCCGCTGCGCCGAGGCGCGCGAGACCTGGAGCATCTTTGCGATCTCGTCCTGGGTGTGGCCGGCAATGAAATAGAGCCAGCCGGCGCGCGCGGCATCGTCGAGCCTGGATTTGTCGTTCTCTCCGGCCATGGCTGGCGTTACGCGTCCTTCCCGAAATCGCTCATGCGCGCGAAGACCCGATCGGCTCCCGCGGCCGACAATATAGCGCGACCGTCGCGGTCCCGATAATGGCTGCCGCCGACAAATCCCCAGACCGTCATGCCGGCGGCCTTGCCGGCCTGCACGCCGCTGACGCTGTCTTCGATCACCAGCGTGCGCGCAGGTTGCGCGCCCATCCGGTCGGCAGCGTAAAGGAAGAGATCCGGGGCGGGCTTGCCATGTGCAACCATTTGCGCGGTGTAGATCCGGCCGCCGAAGGACGCCGCGAGGCCGGCCACCTTCAGCGACAGCGCGACACGGTCGAGATCACTCGAAGATGCCACGCAATACGGCACACGCAGGTCGGACAAGACAGTCTCGACATCAGGAATCGGATGGAGCGCCTCCCTGAAGGTGGCAAGCACACGCGATTTCAAGCGGACCGGAAAATCGACCGGCACCACCTGGCCGAGTTCGCGATAATGCTGCATGACCGCGCTCGTGCTTCGCCCGAGAAACAGCTCGAGCGCCTGCGCAAGCGTCAGCGATATCCCGAATTCGGACAGCTCATCGGACAGGCACTGGCAGCTCAGCAGCTCGCTGTCGACCAGCACGCCGTCGCAATCGAAGATGATCAGATCGGGCTTCGGCCGGATTTGGACCATCCCGGCATTCGATCATATACCCAACTAATGAGCAATAGCTCACCCTGAAACAGCCCGCCGCAGGTTTTGACCGACTGGTTCAATGGGCCACCTGCCGGTAGATCGCCGGCAACGCCGCTGGCAGCCGGCGGATATTGCCGACGATGGCGGAGCCGCCGCGGCCGAACAGCGTCGGGAAATAGGACTGCGCCGCCGCGTCGACCGTCACGCCGAACACGGCGATGCCGAGCCGCCGCGCCTCCTGCACGGATTTCCTGGTGTCCTCGACCGCAAAGCGGCCCTCGTAATGGTCGACGTCGTTCGGCTTGCCGTCGGTGACGACGAGCAGCAGCTTCTTGCGCTGCGGCTGGCCCACCAGCCCGGCCGCGGCGTGACGCACCGCCGCGCCGATGCGGGTGTAATAGCCCGGCCTCAGCGCACCGATGCGGCGCTCCACCGCCTCGCCCATCGGCTCGCCGAACGCCTTGACGGTTTCGAGCCGCACCCAGGAACGCCGGCGCGAGGTGAAGGTCAAGATGCTGTGGTGGTCGCCGCAGGCCGACAGCCCGTGCGCGAGCACGAGCAGCGCCTCCTTCTCGACATCGAGCACCCGGTAGCCGTCGACCCAGGCGTCGGTCGAGAGCGAGACATCGACCAGCAGCGTGACGGCGAGATCGTGCCCTTGCGGGCGCATCGCCATGTGGACGCGATCGAGACCGGCGCCATTGCCGCCGGCGCGGAGGTCGCAGCGTGCGCGCACTAGCGCGTCGAGATCGAGGTCGTGACCGTCGGCCTGCGCGCGCATCAACTCGTGGCGCGGACGCAGAGCCTCGAAGCGGCGGCGGACCTGGCGGATGTGCCGCCGCACGGTCTCGTCGGGCGTCCAGCTCTCGCCTCGTTCGGAGGCGGCAGCGGCGAGCACGCGGCAATGATCGGGCAGATAGGCTTGGCTGCGGTAATCCCATTCGGGATAGGTCAGCTCCGCGTTCAGCCGGGAGGCATCGAGCGCTTCCGGCGGCAGGTCGAGATCGAATTTGAGCCGGCTCGCCGGCCTGCCGCTGCGGCGGCTGAGCGTGATCTCCTCGAGATCGTTGGCCGCCTTCTGTGCATCCTCGTCCTCGCTGTCGTCGGCGGGCCGGTCGACATTGACCATTTCGGCCATGGCGAGGATCTTTTCGAAGCGGTTCAGCACGAAGGGATCACGGCGGTTGGCGCCGTCTTCGCGCTCGCGCACGGCAAAACGCTTGCGATTATCCTGAGCCGCTGCTTCGGAGTCCGTTGCGCATTCGTCGTCGCCGGCATGCGCGGGCGAGAGCTCGCGCGTCCAGCAATCGCCCCAGAGCGGACACGGCAGGACCGAATGATAGCCCGGCGGCGCCTGGTCCGGCAGCGGCCCTGTTCCCATCATCGCCAGCCACAAATTGCCTGCGGGCGGCGTGTTGGCGCCGAGCAGGGCGAGCACGATCTGCTCCATGTCCTGCTCGATCCGCGGCAAAGGCCGGTGAGGACGCGCCATCGCCGTGGCCGTCGCGAGCCGCGCGTAATCCTCCGTCAGGCCGGGACATTCGGTCAGCACGAGCACCGCGATCTCGCTGGCCCGCCGCAGCATCAAGAGATCGCGCCGCAGCGGATCTGCCTCCACGATCGCCGCGACGGGCGCAAATGCGAACCATGCCGCCAGCCACCGGTACAGCGCGGCGTTCAGCTCGCGGTCGGGAAAGATCGCGATGCTGTCCGGCAGGAAGATGGTCGCGGCATCGCGCCCCGGCTGCTCCAGGCGCTCGTCGCCGAGGCCGATGCGCTGCCGCCATCCGAGCCGGTGCCCGGCCCGGCGCGCGCCGGCGCTCGCGATCTGCACGCCTGCCTCGCCGCCGAGCGCGCGGAACATGATCGCGATCCGGTTGCGCGCCTCGGCAAGTAATACGGCGTGATCGGGGTACACCGGATAGCTCGCGGTGCCGCCGACCAGGCGATGCCAGGCACGGCCAACGGTCTCTTCAAGCTCGAGGAAATCGAGCATGGCATCGTCCTCAGGAGATCACGGCGCGCGCGACGTCGAGCAGCGCAGCCTTGACGTCCGCGTCGTCGGTCAGCGGCTCGATCATGCCGGCGAGCACGGCATCGGCGATCGACACGCCGGCGGCTATCAGGGTGGCGCAATAGACCACGAGGCGGGTCGAGACGCCCTCCTCCAGATCGTGGCCCTTCAGTGCGCGCAACCGGCCGGCCAGCAGGACCAGCGGACGCACATAGTCGGACGCGAGCCCGCTCTCGGCCGCGACCACCGCGATCTCCTGCTCCGGGGCCAGGAAGCCGAACTCGATGGCGACGAAGCGCTGCCGCGTCGAGGGCTTCAGCGCCTTCAGCAGCGTCTGGTAGCCGGGATTGTAGGAGACCACGAGCATGAATCTCTCCGGCGCGACGAGTTCCTCGCCGGTGCGCTCCAGCGGCAGGATGCGGCGGTCGTCGGTGAGCGGATGCAGCACCACCGTGACGTCCTTGCGCGCCTCGACCACCTCGTCGAGATAGCAGATGCCGCCCTCGCGCACCGCCCGCGTCAGCGGGCCGTCGGTCCACACGGTATCGCCGCCCTTCAACAGATAGCGGCCGGTGAGATCGGCGGCGGTGAGATCGTCGTGGCAGGCGACGGTGTGCAGCGGCAGGCCCAGCCGCGCGGCCATATGCGCGACGAAGCGGGTCTTGCCGCAGCCGGTCGGCCCCTTCAGCAGAACCGGCAACTGATGCCGCCAGGCATGCTCGAACAGCACGCATTCGTTGCCGCTCGGAACGTAGGCCGGGAGTGCGGGCGCCGAGGTCACGGTGTGAAGAGCGGGTTTCATGATGTCTCTCCGGAATTCCAGGAAGCAGGCGGCCGCGGTCAACCGCGACCGCCGTTTGGGTTTATTCAGCCGGTTGCAGCGCGCCCGGAATGGTGGCCTGCTTCTCGCGACCCGGCACCAGCACGGCCCAGACGAACATCAGCGCGGAGATCGCCACGAACACACCGGAGCCGAGCCGGACCCAGTAGAATATCGCGAGCTGGTCCTGCACGTCCATGTAGCCCTGGCCGAGCACGCGCTGGAGATGGACCTGGACCACGCCGGCAAAGGTCAGCGCGAAGGTCATCACCATCATGGCCGTGCACATGATCCAGAAGCTCGTCATGGAGAGCCACTGGTTGTAGGGCGCACGTCCCTTCAGCTGCGGGATCGCATAGGCCATCACCGACAGATTCAGCATCACATAGGCGCCGAAGAAGGCGAGATGGCCGTGCGCGGCGGTGACCTGGGTGCCGTGGGTGTAGTAGTTCACCGAGGACAGCGTGTGCAGGAAGCCCCAGACGCCGGCACCGAGGAACGCCATCACCGAGCAGCCGACCGACCACAGCAGCGCGGCGCGGTTCGGATGCTTGCGGCCGGCCTTCCAGGTCATCTGCACCGTGAAGATCACCATGGTGAAGAACGGCGCGACCTCGAGCGTCGAGAACAGCGAGCCGATCCACTGCCAGTAGCCGGGCGCGCCGATCCAGTAGAAATGATGGCCGGTGCCGAGGATGCCGGAGAACAGCGCAAGGCCGATGATGACATAGAGCCACTTCTCGACGACCTCACGGTCGATGCCGTTGAGCTTGATCATGAGATAGGCGAGCACGGAGGCCATGATCAGCTCCCAGACGCCCTCGACCCAGAGATGGACGACGTACCACCAGTACATCTTGTCGACCGCGAGATTGGCCGGGTTGTAGAAGGCGAACAGGAAGAAGATCGCAACGCCCCACAGGCCGAACAACAGGATGTTCGTGACCGTGGTCTTGCGGCCCTTGAGCGCCGTCATCGTGACGTTGAACAGGAACATCAGGCAGACCACGACGATGCCGACCTTGATGACGAAGGGCTGCTCGAGGAATTCGCGGCCCTCGTGGTAGTGGAAGAGATAGCCGACCACGGCCACGCCGGCCGCGCCGAAGAACATCCAGAACTGGATCTTGGCCAGCAGCGGACTGTACAGCTCGGTCTCGGTCTCCTCGGGCAGCAGGAAGTAGGTCGCGCCCATGAAACCGATCAGCGACCACACGATCAGCGCATTGGTGTGGATCATGCGGACGATATTAAACGGCAGGATGGTGGAGAGGGTGTTGGGCAGCACGTAGATGGTTCCGGCAAGCAGGCCGAACAGGACCTGGGCCAGGAACAGGGTCAGCGCGCCGTAGAAATACAGCATCGCGACTTTCTGGGTTTGGTATTTCATCTCGGGTTCTCTCTGTCTTGAAGCGGATGCAGCTTGCTCAACCGGCCTTGTTCGGCGGCCAGTCCTGGCGCTTGATCGTGCTCACCCATTGCAGGAAGTCGGCGAGATCGTTCAGCTCCTGGTCGGTGAGGTTGAACTGCGGCATCTGCCGCCGCCCTTCCGCGCCCGAGGGCTGCGACTGCATCCAGGCCTTCAGCGTCTCGCGCGCTGCGGCCGGATCCTCCTTGCCGCCCCAGCGGTCCCAGACGTTGCCGACTTCAGGGGCGAAATAGGCGCCCTCGCCCAGCAGCGTGTGGCAGTTGATGCAGGAGTTCTTCTCCCAGACATGCTTGCCGCGCGCGACCGAGGAGGTCAGCGTCGCGGCGTCGGTCGAGGTCGTGGCCATGTAGTAATGGCTGTGCGCCGTCAGCCCGATGAAGATGGCGAAGAAAAAGGCCGAGCCGCCGTAGAAAACGTTTCGGGCAGCCGACTTGGTCAGGCGTTCAGCCATTGCCAATCCTTTCCGTTTGATTTCTGCGAGAGATGCGATGCGGTGATTTATTGCCGATCGGCGCGGATCGCTCTTTGTCAGGGCGCAATGAACGCGTCAGATCAGGGCGACGATCGCGGATGCGAGCCAGGCGAGCAGCACCACGATGACGACCCAGGCGCCGACGAGGCCGCGCCAGAGCGCCGGCGCAGCGCGAAGATCGAGGAAATCAAGCACGATACGGCGGCCCTTGAGGGTGGCGAAGCACAGCAGCAGGGCGTTGCCGAGCAGCGGCCGCGCGACAAGGGATGGAACCAGGATGGTCGCAAGCGCGAGACCGATCAGCACGATCCAGGTGAGGTCGAGACGATCCGGAATCACGGGTGCACCAGATAGATGATGGGGAACATGACGATCCAGAGCAGATCGACCATGTGCCAGAAGGCGGCTCCGGTCTCGACGCCCGCCACGTTCGCACCCCGCGAAACCACGGCCAGAATCACGATGCCGAGGCCGACATGCAGGAGATGGAAGCCGGTGAGGAGGAAGTACAGGGTGAAGAACGGGCTGGTCTCCAGGCCGTTGCCCAGCGCGATCTCGCCGGCATATTCGGACAGCTTGATCGCGATGAAGACAGCTCCGAGCGCCATGGCTCCGAACAGCCAGCCGCGCGCGGTCCGCTTGTCCCGCGCTCTTGCCGCAGCCGTGCCGCGCGCCGCGGCCCAGCCGCTGGTCACCAGGACGACGGTGTTGATCCCGGCCAGATGCGTATCGAGCGTGGCCTGGCCGGCCGCGAAGATCGCGGGATGGATCGCGCGGGCGATGACGAAGGCACCGAGGAAGAGGCCGAAGGCGACGAGCTCGCTGAAGATCAGCACCCAGATCATGGGGTCGCCGGGAAGATCTTCCAGGATGCCCCAGCCGGTCTCTCGTTGTTCGCACTCGGTCGCCGACATCTGCTCTTCCGGATCAGGGACACCGGAGAGCCTTAGCTCACGCCTGCTGGTTCGCGTTTGTCGGAGGACAAATTGACGAACGCCGGAGCGCGGTAGGAACGGCTTCGGGGTTCCACGGAGTGGTTGATAACGATGAGCGAAGCACAACTCGGGCTGATGACCGCGACACCCATCATCATCGCCTTCGCCATTGCGCTACGGCGAATGGGTGTGCTCTCGACCGTGGCGACGGTCTCGGCGGTGAGCCTCTCCGTCGCGATCGCGGCGGTGCTGTTCACGACGCAGTAGGGACAACGATTTGGCGTCATCTCCGCTGATTATACACGTCGATGCACACCGCTCCCAGCAGCACCAGCCCCTTGATGACCTGCTGGTAGTCGATGCCGATGCCGAGGATGGACATGCCGTTGTTCATCACGCCCATGATCATGGCGCCGACCACCGCGCCGCCGACGCGCCCGACACCGCCATAGGCCGAGGCGCCGCCGATGAAGCACGCCGCAATGACGTCGAGCTCGAAGCCGAGGCCGGCCTTTGGCGTCGCGGTGTTGAGCCGCGCGGCGAAGACGAGGCCGGCGAGCGCGGCCAGCACGCCCATGTTGACGAAGGTGAGGAAGGTCAGCCGCTCGGTCTTGATGCCCGACAGGCTTGCCGCCTTGGCATTGCCGCCGACGGCATAGATCTGCCGGCCGATCACGGTGCGGCGGGTGACGAAGCCATAGAGCGCGATCAGCGCGGCCATGATCACCAGCACGTTGGGCAGGCCGCGATAGGTCGCGATCAGATAGGTGAAGTAGAGCACCGCGCAGGCGAGCACGACGCTCTTGCCGAGGAAGAACGCGTAGGGCTCGACCTCGATGCCGTGCAGCTGCTCGCGCGACCGTCCCTTGGCGCTGGCATAGACGAGACCGAGCGCGAGGGCGGCGCCGATCAGCATGGAGGTCGGATGCAGCGTGCCGGCTTCGGGCAATAGCTCGGGAATGAAGCCCGAGGACAGTTTCTGGAAGGTCGCCGGGAACGGCCCGAGCGACTGTCCCTGCAGCACCGCGAGCGCAAGGCCCTTGAACACCAGCATGCCCGCCAAGGTCACGATGAAGGACGGGATCTTGAAATAGGCCACCCAATAGCCCTGCGCCGCGCCAATGGCCGCGCCGACGGCGAGACAGACGATGAAGGCGAGCGTGTAGTCGACCTTGTAGGTCACCATGAGCAGAGCGGCGACCGCACCGACGAAGCCGGCGACGGAGCCGACCGAGAGGTCGATATGCCCGGTCACGATCACCAGCAGCATGCCCAGCGCCATGATGACGATGTAGCTGTTCTGAAGCACCAAATTGGTGAGGTTGAGCGGCTGCAGCAGCGTGCCGCCGGTCATGACCTGGAAGAACAGCATGATCGCGATCAGCGACATCAGCATGCCGTAATTGCGCAGATTGTTCTTGATGAAGCTGCCGTGCCGGCGCTCCTCGGGCAGCGAAACCGTCTTGTCGGTCATGGCTGCGATCCTCCCATCTCGGCGGCCTCAGGCGCGCTGTTTTCGTTGCTTCGTTCGTTGCGCATGATGGCGCGCATGATCTTTTCCTGTGTCGCTTCCGTGCCCTTGAATTCGCCGACGAAGGCGCCGTCGTTCATGACACAGATGCGGTCGCAGATGCCGAGCAGCTCGGGCATCTCCGAGGAAATGACCACGACGCCGCGGCCGGCTTCCGCCAGCTCGTTGATGATACAATAAATCTCGTATTTGGCACCGACGTCGATGCCCCTTGTCGGCTCGTCCAGGATCAAGACCTTGGGATCGGTCATCAGCCATTTCGACAGCACGACCTTCTGCTGGTTGCCGCCGGAGAGCTGGCCGGTCTCCTGGTAGACGTCGGAGCAGCGGATGCGCATGCGGTTGCGGTAGTCGCTGGCCACCTTCAGCTCGGCGATGTCGTCGATCACCCTCCCGGGTGCGACCTGGTCGAGGCTCGCCAGCGTGATGTTCTTGCGGACGTCGTCGGCGAGGATCAGCCCGAGCTGCTTGCGGTCCTCGGTGACATAGGCAAGGCCGGCATCGATCGCGGCCGCGACGCTCGGCAACGCGATCTCGTGGCCTTCGAGCTTGAGGCGGCCGCTGATATTGGCGCCCCAGGAACGGCCGAACAGGCTCATGGCGAATTCGGTGCGGCCGGCGCCCATCAGGCCTGCGATGCCGACGACCTCGCCGCGCCTGACGTTGAAATCGACATTCTTGATCACCTGCCGTTCGACATGAATGGGGTGATAGACCGACCAGTTCCGGACGGTCAGGACCGGCTCGCCGATCTCGGCCTTGCGCTCCGGAAAGCGATGGGCGAGATCGCGGTTGACCATGCTGCGGATGATGCGGTCTTCCTGGATCGGCTCGGCGCGGCAGTCGATGCTGTCGACGGTGCGGCCGTCGCGCAGCACGGTGATGTGATCGGCGACCCTGGCGACCTCGTTGAGCTTGTGCGAGATCAGGATCGAGCCGATGCCCTGCTCGCGGAACGCCATCAGGCGTTCCAGCAGCGCGGCGCTGTCGGCTTCGTTCAGGCTGGCGGTCGGCTCGTCGAGGATCAGCATCCGCACCCGCTTGGACAACGCCTTGGCGATCTCGACCAGCTGCTGCTTGCCGACGCCGAGGTCGGTGATCAGCGTATCCGGCGATTCCTTCAGGCCGACCTGCGCCAGCAGCTCGCGCGTGCGCCGGTAGACCTCGTCGCGATCGATGACACCGAATTTCGACGGCGGATGCGAGAGGAAGATGTTCTCGGCGATCGACATCAGCGGGATCAGCGCCAGCTCCTGATGGATGATGATGATGCCGAGCGCCTCGGAATCGTTGATGTCGCGAAACCGTCGCTCCTCGCCGTCGAAGACGATGGTGCCCTCGTAGCTGCCGGCCGGATAGACCCCGCTCAGGACTTTCATCAGCGTTGATTTTCCGGCGCCGTTCTCGCCGACGAGGGCGTGGATCTGCCCGGCCTGAACCGAGAAGTTGACGTCGCGCAGCGCCTGCACACCGGCAAAGCTCTTGCTGACGTTGCGCATTTCCAGCATGGCGGTCATTGGCATTGTCCCTTGCTTCGCCTCCCCCCGCCTGCGGGGAGAGGTTAATGTTATCGCCGCATCCACGCCGTCATTGCGAGCGCAGCGAAGCAATCCAGACTCTCACCACGGCGGCAGACTGGATTGCTTCGCTGCGCTCGCAATGACGGAGAACATAGCAACCACTGCCGTGCGGTGAGAGCCCCTCACCCGGACCCTCTCCCCGCACGCGGGGAGAGGGGAAGAAAGAGTCCTACTGGAACTGCGACTTCTTATAATAGCCGCTGTCGACCAGCACCTTCTCCCAATTGTCCTTGTAGACCACGACCGGCTTCAGCAAATAGGACGGCACGGTCTTGGCGCCGTTCTCGTAGGTCTTGGTGTCGTTGACCGTGACCTGCTTGCCGGCGAGCGCGGCGTCGACCATGTCGGCGGTCACCTTGGCGAGATCGCGGGTGTCCTTGAAGATGGTCGAGTATTGGTCGCCGCGCAGCATCGCCTTGATCGAGGGCACTTCGGCATCCTGACCCGAAATGATCGGCATCGGCTGGTCGGCGCTGCCGTAGCCGACGCCCTTCAGCGAGGAGATGATGCCGATGGACAGGCCGTCATAGGGCGACAGCACGGCATTGACCTTCTTGTTGCCGTAGTAGGCGCTGAGCAGATTGTCCATGCGCGCCTGGGCGGTGGCGCCGTCCCAGCGCAGGGTCGCGACCTTGTCCATGCCCATCTGGCCGGACACGACGACGAGCTTGCCGCTGTCGATATACGGCTTCAGCACGCTCATGGCGCCGTTGTAGAAGAAGTAGGCGTTGTTGTCGTCGGGCGAGCCGCCGAACAGCTCGATGTTGAACGGACCCTTGCCGTCCTTGAGGCCGAGGCCCTGCACGATCGATTCCGCCTGAAGCACGCCGACCTGGAAGTTGTCGAAGGTCGCGTAATAGTCGACATTCGGCGTGCCGCGGATCAGGCGGTCATAGGCGATCACGGTGATGCCTTTTGCCTTCGCCTGCTTGAGCACGTCCGACAGCGTGGTGCCGTCGATCGCGGCGATCACCAGCGCCTTGGCGCCCTTGGTGACCATGTTCTCGACCTGCGAGAGCTGGTTCGGGATGTCGTCCTCGGCATATTGCAGATCGGTGTTGTAGCCGCGCTCCTTCAGCACCTTCACCATGTTGTTGCCGTCGTCGATCCAGCGCGCCGACGACTTCGTCGGCATGGCAATGCCGACGGTTGCCTTCTCCTGCGCGGACGCAGTCAGGCCCGTGGCCATCGTCGCGGCGCCGGCCAGTGCCATCGCGAGAAATGTCGTCTTCAGTTTCAACATGCTTCACTCCCTTTGGGTGTCAGACTGTTTCTTCGTTTCGTCGAGAACAGAGGTAGAGGTCGGCTTCGGGTCTCCTATGCGAGCTTGACGTCAGGCTCCGCGCGGCCGCGCGCGGATGCCTCGAGCAGAAAGGTGCAGCCGGCCTGTGGATCGGCGGCGCGGGCTGCCGCATCCATATCCTGCCAGGCCGAGGTGACGAGCAGGCGCGACAGATCAGGACCGACGAAAGCGGGGCAGCTCGACTGCGTGGCCGGCACGCTGAGCGAGCGCAGCCGCTCGCCTTGCGGCGAATAGACGTCGACACGGCCCGCGCCCCAGCACGCGTTCCAGATCTGCCCGTCGGCGTCGCACACCGAGCCGTCGAGCCCGCCGATGCCGGTGTGGCGCAGCAGCACCTCCGGCTCGCCGCGCGGCAATCCGGTCGCGGCATTGAGCGGCACGGCATAGAGCACCGCGCGCGCGGTGTCGGTGAAATAGCCGATGGCGCCATCAGGCGAGAAGCAGATCGAGTTGGGAATGCTGATGCCGGGAAACAGCGTCGAGATCCTGCCGCGATGAAGCGCGTAGATCGCGCCGGCAGCCCGCTCGGCCTGGCGGCCCATGGTGCCGATCCAGAACGTGCCGGACTGGTGCACGCGGCAATCATTGGAGCGGGTGGCGGGATTGTCGGCTTCGAGCGGACAGAACAGCGTCATCGCGCCGTCGGCCACGTTGCGGATGTAAAGGCCATCCTCCGCCACGATCAATTGCCGCCCGGCATCGATGCGTCCGAGCGCGCTCGCCATCCGGCCGAGCGCGTGGACGCGAATACTGCCGCTGCCGAGATGCGCCTCAAACAGCTTTCCCTCGCGGATGTCGAACCACCAGGCCGTGTCGGTGGTCACATCATAAGTCGGCCCTTCACCGAGATGACATTGTTCAGCCGACAGAACGGTGGTCGGCACCTGCTCGATCATGGCGCCCTCACTGCAAAGCGATAGACGGTGTGATGTCGATAGACTTGGCCGGGATCGAGGCGCGGGCTCGGGAAATCCGGCCGGTTCGGCGCGTCGGGCCAGATGTGCGGCTCGAGGCACATGGCGTCCGACTGCCGGATCAGCTTGCCGCCCTTGCCCGAGATCGTGCCATCGAGATAGTTGCCGGAATAGACCTGAAGGCCTGGCTGATCGGTGAACAGCTCCATGATCCGCCCCGAGCGCGGCGCCTCCAGCCGCGCCGCGAAGGCAAGCTTGCCGTCGCGGCCGAGACAATAAGTGTGGTCGTAGCCCCTGCCGTTGCGCAATTGCTCGTGGCTCTCGCGGATGCGCGCGCCCACGGTCTGGCTGTCGCGGAAATCGAACGGCGTGCCGGCCACTGCGCGCGGCGGCCCCGGCAGCGGGATCGAAGTCTGATCAATCGCGAGGAAATGGTCCGCGGCGACCGTGAGCTTGTGGTCGAGAATGGGCGTGCCCGAGGTCGCGCCTTCCAGATTGAAAAAACTGTGGTTGGTGAGGTTGACGATGGTCGCACGGTCCGTCCGCGCTTCTATCTGAAGCGACAGCTCGGCCGGGCCGGTGACGCGATAGGTCAGGCGGACGTCCAGCTTGCCGGGGTAATTTTCCTCGCCGTGCGGGCTCGTGTAGGTCAGCGTCACCGCGGGCTCGGCGCCGTCCTCGATCGCGTCAATCTCCCAGAGCTTGCGGTCAAAGCCGTCGAGGCCGCCATGCAGCGCGTTCGGGCCGTTGTTGACGGGAAGCTGCACGGTCTCGCCGTCGAGCGAGAACTGTCCCCTGGCGATGCGGTTGGCGTAGCGGCCGACGGTGGCGCCGAAGAATTTTCGCTCGGCGAGATAGCCGGCGAAGGCATCATGGCCGAGCACGACATCGTCGGTGCCGCCCTTGGCATCCGGCGCGATCAGCGCCTGGATCACCGCGCCATGGGTGATGATGCGGGCCTCGAAGCCGCCCTCCCCGCGTAGCACGATGCGTTCGACCTTGCGGCCATCGGGCAGCGTTCCGAAGACGTCTTTTTCTGTTTTCTTTGAACCGGTCATGTTCAGTCCACAAAGGGTTCGACGGTGTTGCGCCTGCCGAGCAGGAAGGCGTCGGCGACGAGACGAAGTGGCGCCAGGTCGACGTCGCTCTCGCCCGTCGCTGCGAGCTTGACAAAGCGCCGGTACAGCTCGCGATATTCTTCATCGGGGGCGTCGGCAACAACCTTGCCGTCGACCGCCATGATCCGGCCGCCACGGGACAATTTCATCTGCCCCTGATCGGTTTCCGCGACGATATCCCAGCTCTGCGGTCCGGTCTGGCGAAAATCGAACTCGGCGGTAACAGGCAGGCCGCCAATGTCGGTCAACGTCAGGTTGGCGGCGATCGGCGCCTGGCGATTGGCGGGAAAGGCGAGTTCGGCCGCGGTGACGAACACGGGCCTCGGCAGGATGCGGGTCAGGATCGACAGGGCATTGATGCCGGGATCGAATACACCGAGCCCGCCCGGCTCCCAGATCCAGGCCTGTCCGGGATGCCAGACGCGGACGTCCTCTTTCCAGTTGATGTGCACGGATTTGATCCGGCGGCTCGCCAGCCATGCGCGGGCCGGCTCGACCGCCGGTGCGTAGCGCGAATGCCAGGTCGCAAACAGCGTGCGCTTGCGATCCGTCGCCATGGCAATCAGCGGATCCAGCTCGGCAACGCCGGTGCCGGGCGGCTTCTCCAGCATGACATGCTTGCCGGCGGCTAGCGCCGCGGCGGCCTGGGCGCGCCGCACCTGCGGCGGCGTGCAGAGCGAGACCGCATCGATCGGCGGTCCTTTCGCCAGCAGCTCCTCGATGGTGGCAAAATGCGGCAGCTCCGGCAGCGAAGCGTTGCGGCTGGCGACGGCCGCGAGCCTCGCGCCCGGCACGGTGGCAATCGCTCCAACATGCTGGTCCCGCGCGATCTTGCCGAATCCGACGATGGCGATGCGAAGGTCGGTCACGCTTATTCTCCGGTATTTGCAGATGGCAGCGGATCCGCGGGCGCGGTTACGATCACCGTACCCTCGTGGCGGCGCATGCCGTTGTGAATGACATGGACCATCGCCTCGGATGCCGTCCCGGCATCTCCGTCGGCAATGGCATCGACGATCTTCTGATGCCAGAGCAGCACGGTGTCGCGGTCTTCCGGTTCCACCGGGGCGCTGAGCAGGAACGAGGCGCGCAGCGCGGCCTCGATGACGTGGCCGATCGAGCGCATGAACAGATTGCCGGAAGCGCGTGCCACCGCAACGTGAAGCGCGAGATCGGCGTCGGCAAAGCCCACCGAGTCCGAGGCCTCACGCCGCATGTGGTCCATACAGCGGCGGAGCTCGACGAGATCCTCCTCGGAGCGCTGCGCCGCCGCCAGCATCGCCGCGCGCGGCTCGACCGCGAGCCGGATCTCGGCGAGGTCGTTGAGGAAACGCTTGTCGATCCCGGCATCCAGATGCCAGGCCAGCACGTCGGCGTCGAACATGTTCCAGGCGGCGCGCTCACGCACGACGGTGCCGACCCGCGCCTTGGTGGTGAGGAGGCCCTTTGCGACCAGCGTCTTCACGCTCTCGCGCAACACCGGCCGCGACACGCCGAACATCGCGATCATCTCGGCATCGCCAGGCAGCCGCGTTCCCTCCGCATAGCGGCCGGCAATGATGTCGACGCCGATCGATCGGGCGACTTCCGCGTGGTTGGAATGGGCCCGCCGTGTCGGGATGACGACGATGCGCGAAGTCATGAGACGGCTCCCGCGCGCTTCGTCACCGGCCGGCGCGCCAGCGCGACCAACCCCTGCTGAAGGGCGATGAAGGCGAACAGCAGCACGCCGGTCGCGATCTTGGCCCACCAGCTCGACAACGTGCCGTCGAAATTGATGTAGGTCTGGATCATGCCCTGGATGATCGCGCGAGTACCGACGCGGGCAAGCTCGCTCGCCCGCGCATTGCCGCCGCCATCGCGCTGGCCGCAAACAGGGCTTTAGGGGTCATCAGGCGTGTCTCCCAAGAATGATCTTGTGTTATCTCGGGCGCCGGCTGGTAGCATGGCACCCACAGGCCTGCCTTTTGGGCGGCGGAAGAGACTATTTCATGGAAGATCGGTTCCGACTAGTCATATTATCTGACTATTTGGAAGAAAGCGCGGGCCACTGCCCCGGGGCGCTCGTAAGACACGCCAAGCGCGACTTTGTTCCAGAAATGCAACGCGGAGATGAAGGAAATTTGGGGGATTGGGGCCGACCAAACGGGCGCCGCAGCACCGGTGCGGGCACGGTGATCGTTCAGAGCTTGCGGCCCCTCGTCATTGCGAGCGCAGCGAAGCAATCCAGAATCTTTCCGCGGAGGGACTCTGGATTGCTTCGCTGCGCTCGCAGTGACGTTGATGGAGTTCGGCCTTCATCGACCCGAACGACTCGTGGAGAGTCCCCCTCACCCGGATCGCATCTACGATGCGATCCGGCCTCTCCCCGCAGGCGGGGAGAGGCAAAGACGCTAAATCAGCTTCCGCTGCGCCAGATTCTTCATCAGCGCGCCGATGCCGAAGGTCCAGGGCTCGCACTCGTCGCTGGTGCGCATGCGGTTGACGAGCTTGCCGAGCTGGGGCGCTGAGATCGTGACGATGTCGTCGCGCTTGTGGGTGAACCCCTGCCCCGGTGCGTCGCGATCCTTGACCGGCGCGAACATCGTGCCGAGGAACAGCACGAAGCCGTCAGGATATTGATGCACCTTGCCGATGGTCTGCGCGACGAGGTCGGTCGGATCGCGGCTGATCTTGCTGATCGAGGAATGGCCGTCGAGAACGAAGCCGTCCGTGCCGGTGACGTTCAGGCCGATGTCGAGCTTGCGCGCATCGTCGAGCGTGAAGCTGTCGTCGAACAGGCGCAGCAGCGGGCCGATCGAACAGGACGCGTTGTTGTCCTTGGCCTTCGACAGCAGCAGCGCCGAGCGGCCCTCGAAGTCGCGCAAATTCACGTCGTTGCCGAGCGCGCCGCCGACGATCTTGCCGCGGCTGGAGACGAACAGCACCAGCTCCGGCTCCGGATTGTTCCAGGTCGATTTCGGATGCAGGCCGGCATCCATGCCGGTGCCGACCGAGGACATGGTCGGCGCCTTGGTAAAGACCTCGGCATCGGGACCGATGCCGACTTCGAGATATTGGCTCCAGGCGTTCTGGTCGATCAGCACCTGCTTCAAATGCATCGCCTGGTCCGAGCCGGGCTTCAGCTTGGACAGATCGTCGCCGATCAGCCGCGTGACCTCCTTGCGGATCGCTTCGGCCGAGGCCGGGTTGCCCTTGGCCCGCTCCTCGATCACGCGTTCCAGCATCGAGATGGCGAAGGTGACGCCGGCAGCCTTCAAGGTCTGGAGATCGACCGGCGCCAGCAGCCAGGGTTTGTTCTGATCGCGTCCGTCGGGCGCGGTGTTGGCCACGATCGCGTCGAGATCGCCGATGCGTTCGCCCTTGACCGCGGCCAGCGCCTTGGCGGGATTGTCCTCTTCGCAGAGCGCACTGACGGTCGGGAATTTGGCGGTGACGTCGAACACGCCGTCGGCGCGCACGGCGACCACGGCCGGACCGTTCGCCTGCGGCAGCCAGACGCGGCCGACCAGCGTTCCCTTCGTGCCGTCCTCGGGGAGAAGGTCTTTTGTTGTCAGTGTCGTCATGGCCGCGTCCTCGCTGTTTCTTGGCGAAGACCAATAAACGTCTGGTTCCGGAAGTCCAGAGCGGCAGGATGCCCTCGGCTATGCGCCCGCGCGCGCCTTGCGGGCCGCGATCTGCTGGAGCGCCCAGCGCGCGTTCTTGCGGACGTCGGGATCGGCATCGTCGGCGATGACGGCCAGGAACGCCTCACCATCCGGATGAGCGATCTCACCGAGCGCGGCGGCAGCTTCCTTCCGCAAATTGGCCTGGTCATGGCTGATGCAATTGCCGATCGGGCGCACGGCACGCTCGATCTTCATCCTGCCGAGGCTGCGGATCGCCTTCAGCCGCACCTGCCAGAATTCGTCGGCGAGTGCGCCGACGAGCTGGTCGGCTGCAAGCGAACCGTTGACGTTGAGGCCCAGCGTATCCGCGGCCATTTCGCGGACCATCCAGTCGGAATCCTTCAATGCGCGTGTGATCGTCTCGGCCGCCGGCTTCAGGTGCGAGAAGGCCAGCGCGCTCACGGCAGCGCGGCGCACATGCGCATCGGGATCGTTGATCAGCGCAGTCAGTGCGGGAATGGATTCCTCGAGCTTGAGGAAGCCGATCACGCCGATTGCCTGCACGCGCACAGCAGCGTCGGAATCCTGGAGCGCTTCCAGCGCCGGCTTCAGCGTGTCCTTGCTCCGCAATTCCTTCAGCGCACGCAGCGCGCCCATGCGGACGAAGGCGTGGGCATGCTTGACCAGCGGCAGGATGATGTCGGCGCAGGCGGGATCCTTGAACTCGGCCATGCTGTCGGCCGCAGCCGACGCGACGATCCTTTCGGGATCGACCAGCAGCTTGACCAGCGCACTCGCCGCGTCCGGCCCGTCGAATTCGCCGAGCGCCATCGCGACCTGCTGGCGCACGCCGGCATCGGGATCGGCGACCATGTTGGCGAGATGCGCAACGGCTGCGGGATCGCCGGAATGGCCGAGCGCGATGATGGCGACGCGGCGCTCGGCGGGATCGGCGGCCTGAAGCCGCTCGTCGGCGTCTTCGAGATCGTCGTAGGATTCGAACGGGCTCGACATGATCACCTCAGGAGATAGGGAATGTTGACGGTGACGGCGCCGGTCGGGCAATCGGCCTCGCAGGGCATGCAGTACCAGCACTCGTCATAGGCCATGTAGGCCTTGTTGGTCATGTCGCTGATGCGCAGGACGTCGAGCGGGCAGACGTCGACGCAGACGGTGCAGCCCTTGTCGGCGATGCATTTGGCGTCGTCGACGACCACCGGAACCGACGTCTGATAGGACGCGAGAGGCATGTGATGTCTCCTGTTGCTTGCTGTTGGCGGTGGATCAGGCGGAGGCGCGGATGCGCTGCTTGTCGTAGAGGTCCTTCTCGTCGTCGCCGATCGGCACGACGTAGGGTTCGACTGCCCGCTTCTCGCTGGTCATCTTGCCGTTCTGCTTGGACAGCAGCGTGTGGCAGAACCAGTTCTCGTTGTCCTTCTCCGGGAAATCCGTGCGCCAGTGATAGAGGCCCCAGCGGCTCTCCTCCCGGTAGAGCGAGGCATGCACGGCCATGTCGGCGCAGTCCATGATCGACTGCACTTCGAGCGCGCGGAGCAGCTCGTGCGCATTGCGCGCGATCATGTGCTCCTGCATGTCCTGCCGCGTCTCGGCGAGGCGGCGCATGCCGAGCTCGTATTTGCGCGTGACCTTCGGCGGCTGAAGATAGTCGTTGACGAGGCGGCGGGTCTTGTACTCGACCTGGTTCGGCGGAATGCCGTCCTCGCGCCTGGTCGGCGCCATCACGCGGTCGCGTTCTCTCGCGACATCGGCGGCGTCGAACTCCGCAAAATCGTGGCTGTCGGCGAACTCCATCGCGTCGATGCCGGCGACCGCGCCGTTGGTGAAGGCGCCGAGCATGTAGTTATGCGGCACGCTTGCCATGTCGCCGGCGGCGTAGAGGCCGGGCACGGTGGTGCGCGCATTGTCGTCGACGAACACGCCGGAGGCGCTGTGGCCGGAGCAGAAGCCGATCTCTGAGATGTGCATCTCGATCGACTCGTTGCGGTAATCGACGCCGCGGCCCTGCTGGAACAGGCCGCGCGTGGGACGCTCCACCTTGTGCAGCGTGGATTCGATCTCTGAGATGGTGTCGGGATGAAGATGCTTGAGCTGGAGGAACACCGGACCCTTGCCCGACAGCAGCTCGTTGTAGAATTCGAGCATCATCTGACCGGACCAGTAGTCGCATTCGATGAAGCGCGATCCCTCGTTGTTCGCGGTGAAGGCGCCGAAGGGGCCGGCGACATAGGCGCAGGCCGGGCCATTGTAATCCTTGATCAGCGGATTGATCTGGTAGCATTCGAGGTTCGCGAGCGCGGCACCGGCGTGATAGGCCATCGCATAGCCGTCGCCGGAATTTGCGGCGTTCTCGTAGGTGCCGAACATGTAGCCGGAGGTCGGCAGGCCCAGGCGACCGGCCGCGCCCATGCAGAGGATCACGGCCTTGGCCTTGATCACCAGCATCTCGGCGGTGCGGGTGTTGACGCTGACGGCGCCGGCGATACGGCCGTCGGCGGATTTCAAGAGCCGCGTCGCCATGTAGCGGTTCGAGATCAGGATGCGGGCGCGGCGGAGCTGACGATAGAGCGCCTTCTTCACGGTCTCGCCGTTCGGCATCGGCAGAACATAGGTGCCGATGTGGTGCACCTTCTTGACGGCGTAGTCGCCGTTCTCGTTCTTCAGGAAGCGGATGCCGAAACTGTCGAGCTCCTCGATGATCGAGTAGCAGTTCTGCGCGTATTTGTAGACCGCCTTCTGGTCGACGATGCCGTCATTGGCGATGGTGATTTCCTTGGTGTACTGCTCCGGCGTCGCATAGCCGGGGATGACGGCGTTGTTCAGTCCGTCCATGCCCATCGAGATCGCGCCGGAACGCTTGACGTTGGCCTTTTCGAGCAGGACGACGTTGGCCTTCGGGTTCTTCAGCTTTGCCTTCAGCGCCGCCATCGGGCCGGCCGTGCCGCCGCCGATGACGAGCACGTCGCAGGAAACCTCCGAAAGTCCGTCGACGATCTGATCTAGTGCCATCGCTTGCTCCTGGTTCGCCGGCAGGTCCGGCGCCTTTGCATCAGATTTGTTCAGGTGGCTTCCCGGCGATAGCAATTAGTTGTCGCCGGGGCCCGATTTGCCTCAGCGCTCGACGAAGGCCTTTTCGATGACGAAATGACCGGGCTGGCTGTGATTGCCCTCGACAAAGCCGCGCGCGGAGAACATCGCGGGAAGTTCCTCCAGCATCGCCGGGCTGCCGCACAACATGATGCGGTCGGTCTCGATATCGAGGCCGCCCTGCCCGATGTCATCGAACATCTGGTTGGAGGCGATCAAATCGGTGATGCGGCCGCGGTTGCGGAACGGCTCGCGGGTCACGGTCGGGTAGTAGACGAGCTTGTCGCGGATCAAGGGTCCGAAGAATTCATGCTCGCGCAGGCCGTCGACGAGGTGCTCGCCATAGGCAAGCTCCGAGACCTGGCGACAGCCATGGGCGAGCACGATGCTCTCGTAATTCTCGTAGACATCGGGGTCCTTGATCAGGCTGGCGAAGGGCGCGAGGCCCGTCCCGGTCGAGAGCAGCAGCAGGCGCTTGCCCGGAATGAGGTTGCCGGTGATCAGCGTGCCCGTCGCCTTGCGGCCGACCAGGATGATGTCGCCCTCCCTGATCTTCTGGAGGCGGGAGGTCAGCGGGCCGTCCTGCACCTTGATCGAGAAGAACTCGAGCGCCTCCTCGTGATTGGCGCTCGCCATGCTGTAGGCCCGCATCAACGGCTTGCCCTCGACCTCGAGGCCGATCATCGCGAACTGGCCGTTCTGGAAACGGAAGCCGGGATCGCGCGTCGCGGTG
>Ga0065165_1001487_pt1 | contig 24902 bp, 20 predicted proteins | sample AraplaMF_Cvi_mMF_FD_63813 | JGI IMG/M metagenome (GOLD analysis project Ga0065165, IMG submission 63813) | Arabidopsis root microbial communities from the University of North Carolina, USA - plate scrape MF_Cvi_mMF (version 2) (version 3) | ecosystem: Host-associated > Plants > Roots >... | reverse complement strand
GGGTGAAGGGCGGAAAAGGCCCGCGCGCCCCGGCCTTGCGGATAACGGTCGCGCGGAGCGTTCGGGCTTCGTCGAAACGGTTACTACTCAAACACTCCGGACGGCGTCCGGCGCTCCGCGTCCCTTTCCATACGCTCAGCGGGTTTCCGCGTGAGGACGAGAAGCCGTGCCACGAAGCCCCCTCAGTCGCTTCGCGACAGCTCCCCCAGAGGGGGAGCAGCTATTCGGTGCGGCGGCCGATCAGATCCTCCCCCTCTGGGGGAGGTGGCCCGGAGGGCCGGAGGGGGCCAGGGTCCGAGGGAAACAACTCCTCGCCACGCGCCTTTCCCTGCTGCACCATCCCGCCCGGAGGAGACGCCCATGAGCCCGCCCGCCGCCCCGCCGCCGGTCCCCCAGGACGTTCCCGAGGACGTCCCCAACGACGTCCAGGAGGCCGTCCGCACCCTGCTCCGCTGGACCGGCGAGGACCCGTCGCGCGAGGGGCTGGTCGACACCCCGTCGCGAGTGGCCCGGGCCTGGAAGGAATATTGCGTGGGCTATGGCGAGGACCCCAGCCAGCACCTGTCGCGCATGTTCCAGGAGGTGGGCGGCTATGACGACATCGTGCTGCTGAAGGACGTGCCGTTCCAGTCGCACTGCGAGCACCACATGGCCCCGATCATCGGCAAGGCGCACATCGCCTACCTGCCGCGCGACCGGGTGGTGGGCATCTCCAAGCTGGCGCGGGTGCTGCACGGCTTCGCCCGGCGGCTGCAGGTGCAGGAGCGCCTGACCGCCCAGATCGCCGACTGCCTGTGGGACAACCTCCAGCCCCTGGGCGTGGCCGTGGTCATCGAGGCCAGCCACGCCTGCATGAGCGGCCGCGGCGTGCGCACCCCGGGGGTGACGATGAAGACCAGCCGGATGATGGGGGTGTTCCGCGACGACCAGCGCTCGCGGCGCGAGGTGCTGTCGCTGATGGGCTTCTGAGGGGGCGGTCCGCTGTCGGCCGAAACTGCGCCGGACCCCGCCACGTTGATCCCGGAACCTCGTTCTTCCGGAGCCTCGAGCCATGCAACTCCACCGCGGCCGCCTGATCGACCACGTCCACCTGCGCACCCGGGACCTGCCGGCCATGAAACGGTTCTACAAGGCCGTGCTCGAGGCGGTGGGCGTGCCCCTGGTCGAGGGCGAGATCCCCGGGGCCGGGGAGCACGTCTACGCCGACGAGCTGTGGATCGACGTCGGCGAGCCGGCCAGCCACGTGCACCTGGCCTTCCAGGCCCCCGACCAGGAGGCGGTCAAGCGCTTCCACGCCGCCGCCCTGGCCAACGGCGGGCGCGACAACGGCGGTCCGGGCGAGCGGCCCTACCACCCCGGCTACTACGCCGCCTTCGCCTACGACCCGGACGGCAACAACATCGAGGCGGTCTATCACGGCCCCGCCGACCGCTCGGCCGACAGCGTGGTGATCACCTTCGAGGCGCCGAAGGGGTAGGCGTTCTTTAAATATCCGCTCATCCCGGCATTCGCCGGGATGAGCGGACTATTGGGAGGCCTCGAACGCCTCGAACGCGCGCTCCAGCCGCCACTGGGCCGCGGCCTTGCGGCTGCCGGCCAGGAAGGCGTCGCAGGCCGGGCCGGCCTTGGCGCAGGCGGCGACCGGCGTGCGCGGCGCGGCCCACAGGCTGGGGCCGGGCAGGAAGGCGTATTCCAGGCTGGCGCGAGCGGCGGCCTTCAGGTCGGCATAGCCCAGGCCCTGCTCGGTGACGGCGCGCAGATACTCGTTCGTCAGGTCGATGCGCGAGACGCCCTCGTCGTCGGTGGACAGCACGAACGGCACGCCGGCCTTGCGGTAGAGGGCCAGGGGGTGGTCGGCCCCCTTGACGCCCAGGATGACGTCGTTGCTGGTCAGGTTGATCTCGACGGCGATGCGGTCGCGGGCCATGCGGGCCAGCAGGTCCTGGGCGTCGGCCTCGTAGGCGATGTCGACGCCGTGGCCGATGCGGCGGGCCCCGGCGACCTCGACCGCCTGGCGGATGTGGAAGCGCAGGTCGCGCGGGGTGACCAGGCCCTGGGTCAGCTCGCCGGCGTGCAGCGACAGCTTCACGTCCGGATAGCGGGCGTGCAGGAATTGCAGCATGCGCATGTGCAGGGCGTAGTCGGCCAGGGCGGTCGGGTCGTCCTCGGGCGCGACGATGTTGACGCCGACGAAGCGCGGGTCGGCCTGGGCCAGGGCGAAGGCCGCCGTCAGCTGGGCGAACACCACCGACGGCGACAGGATGCGCACGGCGAACGCCTGGTAGCCCAGCTCGACGGCGCAGGGACCGGTGCGCGGCTTCTGCGCCAGGCAGCCCTGGCGGCGGTCGGCCTCGGCTTCGGCCGCGTCGAACTCCTGGCGGGCCTTGGCGGTCATGGCCGGGATGCCCGGCTCCAGCGCGGCCAGGGCCTTGACCATGTCGCCGTCCCAGGGCGTGTCGCGCGCCAGCCTGACCAGGTCGTACATCGCCGACGGGTTCACCGAGGTCTCGACATAGCCCACGTGGTCGCCGGCCGCGTAGTCGCGCGCCACCGCCAGCAGGTTGGGCAGGTTGCCGTCGGTCGCCGTCCCGAACCGGCCGAAGGTCGAGAAGAACTGGTCGTGGCCGGACGGCAGGGCCCCGTCGGCGCCGGGATTATAGTTGCGCATCGACAGCGAATTGATCGCCCGGCCGTAGAGGGCCGGATTGGTCTGGCCCAGGCCCCGGGCCGGAACCTTGCCCGGCGCGTCGCACGGCGCGGGGACGATGGCCGGCAGGGGGCCGGTGGTCACGCACAGGCCGTCGGCGTCGGCCCAGGCCAGGAAGTCCTCGGCATAGGCCGCGCCCGACAGGTGGTTGTGCAGGTCGCCGCCCTTGGGCATGGCCCGCAGGAACAGCCGCAGCTGGGCGCGGTCCTTGGCGGCGGCGGCGAAGCGCGCGGCGGTTCGGGCCTCCGGCGTCTGGGCGGGGTGAGCGGACTGGGCCTGCGCCGCGCCGGCCAGCAGCAGGGCGGCCAAGGCCGCGCCCGCCAATCGTTTCATGCCGTTCATCGTCTCGCCCCGCCCCTGCCGCCAACTGGCCCAAGGTGCGTTGCGTCGCCCGGCAAATCCAGGGCTTTGCGGCTCGGGATCGTGGAATGGGGCCGATCAGGCCACGGACGAGACCGGTCCGGCCTCGGGCGCCACCGACCAGTCGTGCAGCGGCAGGTTCAGCCACGGCAGCTGGGACGCGCCGACCGGCTGCTCCAGCAGGTCGGTCACCGCCTCGCCGGTCATGAACGGCACGCCCAGCTCGATGCAATGGTTCAGCTCGCGGCGGGTGCGGATGTCGGCCACGCCTTGCCAGACCTGCTTGCGACGATAGGCCGGCGCCTCGCGCACGAAGCGGCTGATCGTCGCCAGCCGGATCGGCTCGTCGCCGGGGGGCAGGACCAGGGTGACGCTGCCCGCCAGGTCGGCCGGCAGTTCGTCGATCTGGAAGGCCGGATCGGTGACCCGCAGGTCCAGCCGGCCGAAGAACGGGTCCAGGAACCGCTTGATCTGCGACAGGGCCGAGAACGAGGGGGCGCGGGGCGTGTCATAGACCCCGACCGCCAGCCGCAGCCGCGACGCGCGCGGCAGCGCTTCCAGGTGCGGCAGCAGGTCCGCCCGCGCCCGGGGCTTGACCAGGGTCGAGAAGCTGATCGGGAAGAACATCACGCCGACCGAGACGGCGGCCAGGGCCTCGGCCGCGCCGCCCAGGGTGGCGACGTCGTCCTCGGGGCGGTTGACCTCGACCTGCGGCGGGGTCAGGCCGAAGGCGGACGCCACCTGGGCCTGGCGCCAGACCGCAACGCTGCCGATGAAGGTCTGGCGGGGGCCGTGATAGACGCCGCGATAGCCGACCCGGGCCGGGGGCCCGGCCGGCGCGGCGTCGTCCAGGGCCGCCAGCTCCTCCATGGTCGGCGCGCCGCAAACCGGCCCGCCCTTCGGCACGACCGAACTGACCTCGGTCGGGGTGATCCGGCAGACTCGTCCAGCGAACGGGCTCTCGCCCTCGCCTTCCAGCAGGGCCATCAGCTGGGCGCCGTTGATGCCTGCGAAGCGCATCACGTCGGTCTGGTCGCCCTCGAACATCAGAAGGGCGATGTCGCCGGCGCCCTTGTCGCCGAACAGCTTGAACTGCAGGTCGCGGGCCAGGGCCTGGAGTTCGCGGGCGTCCAGCGCGGTGGCGCGCGGGTCGGCCAGCACGAACGAGAACGGCGCGACCAGGCCGTAGCGGCGCGGCCACAACCAGGTGGTCTCCAGATAGGCGCCCGCCACCTTGCCGACCAGTCCGGCCATGGTGTCGTTGTCGGCGAACCGCAGTTCGTCGCCCACGAAGACCTTCAAGCACGCGATCGCTGTCATGCCGCCACCCTACGCGTGGAAGGTTAGCGAAATCGACTCAAACGCGAGAAATTCGTCCGCGACCCACTGTCGCGGCGCCGCCAAGGTTGAGCTTCAGGCGACCTTCAGCGGCAGGCCCTGGGCCGGAGCGGCGCCGATCGGGCTGGCCATCAGGTCGCTGATCGCCGGGCCGGAGACGAACCGCAGGCCGGCTGCGCGGCAGGCCTCCAGTTCCCTGGGGTCGCGCAGGCCGGTCACGCCCTGCCGAACCCCCTTGGCGCGATAGGCGCCCTGGGCCGAGGCGAACTGGCCGATCGCCTCGACGCGGGCCCGCAGGTCGTCCTCGGGCAGCGACAGGGTGATGCTGGTGGCCAGCTCGCCCGGCAGGGTGGCGACCGGGAAGTTCGGCTCGGTGATGTTCAGGTCGATGAAGGCGAAGTGCGGCTGCAGGAACGTGCGGATCTGGCCCAGCAGGCCCAGCGAGGGCTCGCGCGGGGTGTCGTAGATCGTCGCGCCCAGCCGGGCCTGCAGGGCCAGCGGATAGCGGGACAGCCGGCGCTTGTAAGCCTCCTGCGAGGCCGGGTTGGTCAGGTTCCAGAAGCTGAACGGCGCGAACAGCATGCCCGCGTCGCCGCCCTTCTGGAAGGCCGGATGGGCGAACGCGGCCTGGGCGTCGTTCAGGCAGGTCAGGTCGCGGGTCAGCAGGGCGGCGTCCTCGGTGGGACGCGGGGCCAGCAGGTCGGCCCGCAGGCCGATCACCGCGCCGACGAACGACTCCGACGGTGGATGGTACAGGCCCCACCAGCCGGTGGCGGGCGGGGGCGGCGGCTTGGGCTTCTCGGCGATCGGCGCGGGCTTGGCGGCCGCGGCCGAGGGGGCCGGACGAGCGGCCGGCGTGGCCTCTACGGCGACAGCGGCGGTCGGCTCCGCGGCGCGGGCGACGGGGATGCCCTGGGCCGGCGCCGTCTGGCTCAGCGCGGCCTGCAGCGTTTCATCGATCACGGCCTCGCTGGGCGCGCTGGGCACGGCGCGAATTTCCTCGGCGGTGATCACCTGGACGTGGCCGGGCGGCCCGGCATAGCCGCGGCCGGCGATCAGGCTGGCCAGGGACGCCTGGGACAGGCTGGCGAACTGCAGGACGGCGGTCTCGTCGCCCTCGAAGGTCAGCAGGCAGACCTGGCCCGCCCCCTTTTCAGACTCGGGGCGGCCGGGGAACAGGCCGGCCTCCAGCTCGATCGCCAGGGTCTGCATCTCGACCGGATCCAGGCGCTCGGCCTTGGTGTCGGCCAGCACGAAGGCCAGGGGCGCGACGGCGCCGTAGCGGCGCGGGGCCTTCCAGCGATGCTTGAGATACAGGTCCGCAGCGGCTTCCACCTGGGAGACCGGGATGCTCCGACCCGCCTCGGCGGTCCCGGCGACCAGAATTCTCAAGCACGCAATAGCCGTCATGAGGCAGTAAACTACCTGCGAAAGCTTGGCGAAATCTTTACATGGACATGGGTAACGCCATCTTTACCTCGAAGATCGGCGTTATTCGCGGAACGGCGACAATTGGCGAGGTTCAGCGGCGGTCTAGGGCGTAGTTTTCTTGTGATTCGGCGGCTTTCACCGCAACGGGGCGGTTGTCATCCCGGAAGCCTCGCAGAGGCTGTCCGGGATCCAGGGGACTGGGTGAAGGCGGCGCGGCGGCCTGGATCCCGGACAAGCGCTACGCGCTTTCCGGGATGACAACGGAAGGCGACGCGGCCAATTCACAGTCACCCTAGGCGAACGTCTCCTGCAGCCGGAAATCCAGGCGCTGCCTGACGCCCGGCCAGTCGGCGTCGGTGATCGAGAACACGGCGGTGTCGCGCACGTGGCCGGTCCAGGTGATCTTGTGGTTGCGCAGCACGCCGTCCTTGTCGGCGCCCAGCTTCTCGACGGCCGCCTGGCTGCGGGCGTTGCGCACGTCGACCATGAACTCCACCCGGATCGCCCCGGAGTCGAAGGCGTGCTTGAGCAGCAGCAGCTTGGACTCCGGATTGACCGGGCCCGAACGGGCGTCGGGGTGCAGGAAGGTCGAGCCGACCTCCAGGCCCCGGTGCAGCTTGCGGATGTTCAGGTAGCTGGAGGTGCCGACCACCTTGTTGTCCTTCAGCCGGCGGATGGCGAAGCCGATCCGCTCGCCGCGCTCGGTCTCGCCCTTCAGCGCGCCCCACCAGTCGGCGAAGCCCTCGCCGCAGCCGTTGGTCGACATGATCTCCCAGCTCTCGGGGTCGCAGTCGATCGCCCCCTTCAGCTCGGCGCGCAGCTCTGGAGTGATCGGTTCCAGCCGCACATAGCGGCCTTCGAGGGGGCGAATCTGGATGTTCATGGGCGGCAGAATGCCTCCGCCCGGCGGCACCGCGCAAGCTCGGGCGCGACAGGTCCGGCGCATCAGGAAAGGCGGCCAGGAGCGTGAAGGCCGGCCCACACTGCTGACATGTCCTGACACCTCGCCGTCGCAAGTTCCGGGCGGCGGTCGCGCGCACGACCGTCTAACGACGATCGTCGGCCGCCCAAGGCCGCGACGCTGACGGGGAGCAGATCGATGGTTTCGTACGCGCCACGGGCCCGCCAGGGCCTGACCTCGCTATGGGCCGGACTGGGCCTGGCCGCCCTCGCCTTCGCCCCGGCCTTCGCCAACGACGCCGTCCCGACGCGCCAGGCCCTGGACGACGCCTGGTGGACCGGACCGATCCTGGCCTCCGGCGCCTCGACCCTGCCCAAGGGCCGGGCCCTGATCGAGCCCTACCTCTACGACGCCAAGCCCTATGGCGTGATCGACGGCGAGGGCAAGCGCCACGCCGCGCCGGCCGCCGACAGCTTCGGCTCCCAGACCTACCTGCTGTACGGCGTCACCGACACCTTCACCGCCGGCCTGATCCCCCGCTTCGGCCACGCCCGGTCCGGCGGCCGGTCCAGCAACGGGGTCCAACTGGGCGACCTGACCGTGCAGGGCCAGTACCGCCTGGCCAAGTGGAAGGAAGGCGGCCGCATGCCGACCGTCTCGCTGATGCTGCAGGAGACCCTGCCCACCGGCCGCCACGACCGGCTGGACGCCCGCCCCAGGGACGGCTTCGGCAGCGGGGCCTACGCCACCACGGTCGGCCTCAATTCCCAGACCTATTTCTGGACGCCGAACGGCCGCATCCTGCGCACCCGCCTGAACCTGGCCTACACACGCTCGGGTCACGCCGACGTGGAGGGCGTGAGCGTCTACGGCACGCCCGCCGGCTTTACGGGCCGCGCCAGGCCGGGCGACTCGTTCAATGTCGACCTGGCCTTCGAGTACAGCCTCACCCGCCGCTGGGTGGCGGCCATCGACCTGGCCTACCAGCGCGACGCCGCGACCACGGTGTCCGGCCGCGACGGGGCCGGCGGGGCCTACGAACGCCGCTCGCCGGTCAGCCAGGCCCTGATCCTGGCTCCAGCGGTCGAGTACAATTTCAGCCCGGTCCTGGGCGTGATCGCCGGCGCCCGCATCGTCCCGGCCGGCCGCAACACCACCGCCTCGGTGACGCCGGTGATCGCGGTGAACTACGTGCTGTAGGGAAACTCCCCCACTCCCCTTCAACCGTCATCCCGGGCCTTGTGCCCGGGATGACGGACCGGAGGAGGAACCCCCGCTTGCCGTCGGCCTCCGTTCGGTGCTAGAACGGTTTCAAACAAGCGTTTGACATCACAGGACGGGACCGGGAACGCCATGGATTTCGAAATCTCCGCCACCCAGCGCAGCTTCCTCGACCGGGTCACCGCGTTCATGGAAGAGCACGTCGTTCCCGCCGTCCCGATCTACGAGGCCGAGATGAACGTGCTCGGGGCCGAACGCTGGAAGGTCGTGCAGGTCGTCGAAGAGCTGAAGGCCAAGGCCAAGGCCGCCGGGCTGTGGAACTTCTTCATGCCGCCGCACAGCGGCCAGACCCATGTCGACGACAGCTTCCAGTTCGAGGGCGTCCAGCTGACCAACCTCGAATACAGCCTGATCGCCGAGCAGCTGGGCAAGATCGGCTTTGCGTCCGAGGTCTTCAACTGCTCGGCGCCCGACACCGGCAACATGGAAGTGCTGATGCGCTACGGCACGCTGGCGCAGAAGGAGCGCTGGCTGCGCCCGCTGATGAACGGCGAGATCCGCAGCGCCTTCCTGATGACCGAGCCGGCGGTGGCCAGCTCGGACGCCACCAATATCGAGACCCGCATCGAGCGCGACGGCGACCACTATGTGATCAACGGCCGCAAGTGGTGGAGCTCGGGCGTGGGCGACCCGCGCTGCAAGGTCGCCATCGTCATGGGCAAGACCGATCCCGACAACGCCAGCCGCCACCAGCAACAGAGCCAGGTGCTGGTGCCGATGGACAGCCCCGGCATCGAGATCGTCCGCATGCTGCCGGTGTTCGGCTATGACGACGCCCCGCACGGCCACGCCGAGGTGATCCTCAAGGACGTGCGCGTGCCCGTCGAGGACGCCCTCCTGCTCGGCGAGGGCCGCGGCTTCGAGATCGCCCAGGGGCGCCTGGGCCCCGGCCGCATCCACCACTGCATGCGCACCATCGGCACGGCCGAGGTGGCGCTGGAGAAGATGGTCAAGCGGCTGATGAGCCGGAAGGCGTTCGGCAAGTACATCTCCGACCACTCGGTCTGGGAGGAGCGCGTCGCCGAGGCCCGCATCAACATCGAGATGTGCCGCCTGCTGTGCCTGAAGGCCGCCGACATGATGGACAAGGCCGGCAACAAGTCGGCGCGGCTGGAGATCGCCATGATCAAGGTGGCGGCCCCGCGCCTGGCCCTGAAAATCATCGACGACGCCATCCAGGCCCATGGCGGCGGCGGCGTCACCACCGACTTCGGCCTGGCCAAGGCCTATGCCGGCATCCGCACCCTGCGCCTGGCCGACGGCCCGGACGAGGTGCACGAGCGCACCATCGCCCGGATGGAGTATGGCAAGTACGGCGACCTGGCCTACCAGCAGAAGGCCGAGCGCGAGCGGGCGCGGGAAGTGGCGGGGATCCGGTAGGGTCTTCGCCCCCGGTGACGACGAAGGCCTCCCGGTGCGAACCGGGAGGCCTTTTCTCTTGCTCCTTCCGTCCGTCATCCTCGGACTTGTTCCGAGCCCCCTGCCTCAGCCGAACTGATGGGTAATCTGCGGAGCGGTGAGATCGCGGACGATTCCCCATCGACAAGCGGGCGGATAGAGAGGTCCTCGGAACAAGTCCGAGGATGACGGCCGTGGTTGGGCGGATCAGCCCGCCGTCCTACCCCGCCGGCGACCTCACGCTGGGCCGTTCGGCCACCTTCGCCCGCCACGCCGCCAGCGCCGCGCACTCTTCCGGGATCGCGATCCGGGCGAAATCGGCGAAGGCCAGGCCGCCCCACACGGTGATGTCGGCCATCGAGAAGGTCTCGCCGGCCACGTAGGGCTGGTCGCGCAGCACCTTGTCGAAATAGCGCATGCCGGCCACGGCCTTGTCGCGCGAGCGCTCGCCCCAGGCCTGGCGGCCGTCCCAGTCGGGGCTTTTGTGAGGCAGCATCTTCGGACCCAGCCCCGGGGTGGCGTGGTGGAAATAGATCCCCACCGCGTCGATCAGCTCGGACTCGGCCCGCTTCTGCATCATGTGGATCACCGCCTTCTCGCGCGGCGTCCGGCCGGTCAGCACCGGGTTTCCGTCGAGGTTGTCCAGGTATTCGGTGATCGCCGTGCATTCGGAGATGAACAGACCGTCGTCCAACTCCAGCACCGGCACGGTGCCGGTCGGGTTCTTCTCCAGGAAGGCCGGCTGCTTGTGCTCCGCCCCCGGCAGGTCGACCGGCACGAAGGTGACGTCGGATCCCAGGCCCTTCTCGGCCAGGGCGATGCGGACGCGGGCCGGATTGGGCCCGATGGCGAAGTCGTGGATTTTCATGGCGGCTGCCTTTTCGATGATTCTACCTATCAGTAGATAGGCAAATCGGTAAAGGCCTTTCGCGGCGCGTCGTCAACAATTATCTATCGGTAGGTAGGCGAGGAATCAGCAGTGCCCCCCGAGACGAAGCCGGATACGAGACAGGCGATCCTGGACGCCGGCCAGGCCGTGGTGCAGGCCCGCGGCTACAACGCCCTGAGCTTCCGCGACCTGGCCAAGACGGTCGGGATCAAGAGCGCCAGCATCCACTACCACTTCCCGACCAAGGGCGACCTGGGCGCGGCCCTGGCCAAGCGCTACACCGAGACCGCCGCCAAGGCCTTCGAGCATATCCTGGCCGTCGCGCCCGACGCCGCCGGGCGCATGCGGCTCTACACCGACGTCTTCCGCGGCGCCCTGATCAACGACAACCGCATGTGCCTGGTCGGGATCATGGCCGCTGAAAAGGCCGACATGCCGGCCGAGGTGATGGCCGAGGTCGAAAGGTTCATCGCCCTGAACGTCGCCTGGCTGACCCAGGTTCTGGGCCTGACCGGCCCCGAGGCCGACCCGAAGGCCCTGGCGGTGCTGTCGGCCATCAACGGCGCCCAGTTGCTGGCGCGGGGCGGCGGCGACGTGGCGATCTACGACCGCACGATCGCCGCCTATCGAACGGCGGGGCTGTTTCCGTGAGCCCCACCCCTGGCCTCACCCTCGACCGCAGAGCACCTCGGCGATCTGCACCGCGTTGAGCGCCGCGCCCTTGCGCAGGTTGTCGCCGGTCACGAACAGCGCCAGGCCGTGCGCGACGGTCGGGTCCGCCCGCACCCGGCCGACGAACACCGGATCCTGGCCCGTGGCCGCCAGCGGATTGGGCGCCTCGGCCAGCACCACGCCCGGCGCCCGGCCCAGCAGGTCCAGCGCCTGGGCCACGCTCAGCGGCCGCTCGAACTCGGCGTTGATCGACAGCGAGTGGCCCGTGAACACCGGCACCCGCACGCAGGTGCCCGACACCGGCAGGCCGGGGATCTCCAGGATCTTGCGGCTCTCGTCGCGTAGCTTGGCCTCCTCCTCGGTATAGCCGTCCTCGCCGAGCTTGTAGTTCAGCGGCACGACGTTGAAGGCGATGGGCGCGACCCACTTCTTCGGCGCGGGGAAGGCGACCGCCCCGCCGTCGCGGGCCAGGGCGGCGGCGCCGTCCGCTGCCGCCAGCACCTGCTCGCGCAATTCCTCGATCCCGGCCACGCCGCCGCCCGACACCGCCTGGTAGGTGCTGACCGTCAGCCGCTTCAGGCCGGCCGCCGCGTGCAGCGGCTTCAGGACCGGCATGGCCGCCATGGTCGTGCAGTTGGGGTTGGCGACGATCCCCTTGGGGATCGCGGCCAGGGCGTGGGGGTTCACCTCGGCCACCACCAGCGGCACGTCCGGATCGTCGCGCCAGGCCGAGGAGTTGTCGATGACGATCGCCCCGGCCGCCGCCACCTTCGGCGCCAGGGCGCGCGAGGTGTCGCCGCCAGCCGAGAAGAACACGATGTCCAGGCCGGCGTAGTCGGCGGTCGCGGCGTCCTCGACCACGATCTCCCGTTCGCCCCAGGCCAGGGTCGTTCCGGCCGACCGGGCCGAGGCGAACAGGCGCAGCGACTTCAGCGGGAAGTTCCGCTCGGCCAGCAGGGTCCGCATCATCTCGCCGACCAGGCCGGTGGCGCCGACGATGCCGACATGGGGAGGATTGGAACGGGAAAAGGCCGGGGTCATGTCATGCGTCTCCTAAGGATGCGGAGGCGCGGGGAGTCTTGCCGGTCTGGACAGGACGGCCCCGCGCGTCGGCGGGGCTTCTGTCCGGATGGTCGCGCTCTAGACCTCGCGCACACCCGCAGACGCCCCGCCGAAGCGGGTCGTTTTGCGAATAATGGCTTTGGTCATCACGACGGACATGGCCCAGCTCTCTAGGGACGAACGCGGCGGATGTAAACCATCCGCCGCCGAACGCCGATCAGTTGCCCTCCGGAACCGGCGACATCGCCGCCACCGCCTGGCCGGCCACCGGGATCATGAACCCGGGGACCGCACGCGGGGCCGGGGCCGGCGCCGCCGTCGGGACCGTCGCCCCGCCGGCCGCGTCGTTGACGCACTGGGCGGTGTCGATCAGGGCGTGCTGGCCCAGGCAGAAGACGTCCTCGTAGTGCGGACCGGCCACCGCCAGGCACTGGTAGAGGTTCAATTTGGCCATCTTCATGCAGAAGCCGCTCTTCGGTTCGCGCATGACGACGTCCAGCCTGGCGACGTCCTCGTCGCCGGCCGCGCCCAGCACCGCCAGGGCGGCCAGGGCGGCGGCGCGCACGGTCACCGGGGTGAAGGCCGCCCCGCCCTCGCCGCCTGAACCCGCGCCGTCGCGCGGCGCGGTCGCCGCCTGGATCAGCCGGCCGGCGTCCGCGTCGCCGGGCTGGAAGAAGGCGGCCGACATCGCCTTGACCCTGGCCAGGCGGCCGGCGTTGTCGGCGACTGGCCCTTTGGACCAGTCCTGGTGCTGGATGTCGTAGGCCGCCTGCTTGACCGCCTTGCCGGTGGCGCCCAGCGGCGCGCCGCGCCGGAGCAGGGCGGCCTGGGCCCGGCTGGCGGCGGCGGCGACGCCGTCGATCTCGACGACGCTTTCGGGGTTGGCTTCCAGCCGCTGGATCAGCGCCTCGGGCGGCGTTTCGCGCGCCGCCTGGCGGACGCCGTCGATGAAGGCCTCCTCCTGCAAGGCCGCGATGGCGCCGTAGGCGATCATGCCGGCGTCCAGCTGCTCGGGCTGGTAGGCCGCGCCCTTGGCCAGGGCCTCGGCGACGCCGCCGCCGCTGTCGAACGCCGCCGAGATGGTCCCGGCGCCGCGGGTGTAGGTTTCGAAGGCGCTGGCCGCGGCGACTAGGTCGCGGGCCAGGCTGACGCCGGGCGCGCCGCGCTCCTGGCGGGCGACGGCGAAACCGGAGATGGCGACGGCGGCGATCAGCGCGCTCGTCGCCCAAAGGACAGGTTGCTTCATGGTGATGGCCCCAGACCGAACATGGGACCTATTGGGCGACCGCCTCGGTTGACCACCCTCTAATGTTCATGCCGAATAGGACGTTAACACCTATGTATTGGACCGTTTTCGCCGGGCCTTTTGTCGCACCACAGCTTTGCCACGACCGGCATGTTCAGATTGGTGTCTTTCTATCCGAAAAGTACGAACAATGGACATTCACACATCGATGAATATTATTCACCCGAAGATTGCAAACCTCTGCAACCCCACACCACGACCACCACGGATGACGAGGTCCGAAAACCGCGAGACGGCGCTTCGTCCGGGGCTATGATCGGGCGCATGGACCTTGATCCCGACGCCTGTTACCGCGCCATCCAGACCCGCGACGCCCGCTTCGACGGCCGGCTGTTCGTGGCCGTGAAGACGACGGGCATCTACTGCCGGCCGGTGTGTCCGGCCCGCACGCCCAAGCGCGAGAACGTCACCTTCCACGCCACCGCCGCCTCGGCCCAGGAGGCCGGCTATCGCGCCTGCCTGCGCTGCAGGCCCGAGACTTCGCCGCAGTTGGGGGCGTGGAACGGGGCGTCCAACACCGTCAGCCGCGCCCTGGCCCTGATCGAGGCCGGCGCGCTCGATGAAGGAGACGTGGAAACTCTGGCCGAGCGGGTCGGGGTCGGCGGGCGTCAGCTGCGGCGGCTGTTCCTGCAGCACCTGGGCGCGACGCCGGTGGGCGTGGCCCAGACCCGGCGGGTGCTGCTGGCCAAGCAGCTGATCCACGAGACCGACCTGCCGATGGGCGAGGTGGCCCTGGCCGCCGGCTTCGGCAGCGTGCGGCGCTTCAACGAGACCTTCCAGCAACTCTACGACCGGCCGCCCGCCGCCCTGCGCCGCAGGAAAGCCCTCCCCGCTCCCGCCGGAGAAGCCATTTCCCTGACCCTGCGCTATCGCCCGCCCTACGACTGGGACGGCATGCTGGCCTTCCTGGCCATGCGGGCGATCCCCGGCGTCGAGGTCGTCGAGAACGATGTCTACCGTCGGGTCATCGCCCTGGACGGCGCGGCTGGGACCCTGGCCGTGGCGCCGATCGGCGGCGACCGGCTGAGCGTGGCGGTGCGGTTCCCCAAGCCCTCGGCCCTGCCCCGCATCCTGGCCCGGGTACGCGGGGTGTTCGACCTGTCGGCCGACCCGGTCGGCATCGGCGAGGTGCTGTCGCGCGATCCGGACCTGGCGCGCCGGGTGGCCCTGCGGCCCGGCCTGCGGGTGCCCGGGGCCTGGGATGGGTTCGAGCTGGCGGTGCGGGCGATCCTGGGCCAGCAGATCACCGTGGTCCAGGCCCGCAAGCTGGCCGGCGACCTGACCGCCGCATACGGCGAGCCGCTGTCGCAGACGTCTCCCGGTTTGGGGGCCGAACCGGGCCTGACCCACGCCTTCCCGTCGGCCCGGCGCCTGGCCGACGCCGACCTGTCCGGCCTGAAGATGCCCGGCGCCCGCATCCGCTGCCTGTCGGCCATGGCCGAGGCGGTCGCCGCCGACCCGAACCTGCTGTCGCCGACCGCCAGCCTGACGCAGATGGTCGCCCGCCTGCGCGCCTTGCCCGGCATCGGCGAATGGACGGCCCAGTACATCGCCATGCGCCAGCTGCGCGAGCCCGACGCCTTCCCGGCCGCCGACGTCGCCCTGATGCGCGCCCTGGCCGACGCCGACGGCGTCCGCCCGACGGCGGATCAGCTGCTGGCGCGGGCCGAGGCCTGGCGGCCCTGGCGGGCCTACGCCGCCCTGCACCTGTGGGCCTCGCTGGCCGATGAGGGCGCCCCGCCGGTCCGGAAGGTGAAGCGTGCGGCCTGAGATCCTGACGCTGGACGTGCTGGCCACCCCGATCGGCGAGGTCGACGTGGTCGCCGACGCCGAGGGCCGGCTGCGGGTGCTGGAGTTCCACGACCGGCCCCAACGCCTGGCCGGCGCCCTGCGCCTGCACCACCGCGGCCAGACGGTGGCGGCCGGCGCGGCGCCGGCGGCGGTGCGCGACGGGCTTGAGGCCTATTTCGCCGGCGAGCTTGCGGCGCTGAAGACCATCCCCTGGACGATCGGCGGCACGGCCTTCCAGCAGCAGGTCTGGAACGCCCTGGTCGAGATCCCGCTGGGTGAAACGACCAGCTACGCCCGCCTGGCCGAGCGGATCGGACGCCCCGCCGCCGTGCGCGCGGTCGGCGCGGCCAACGGCGCCAACCCGATCGCGGTCGTCGTGCCCTGCCACCGGGTGATCGGGACCGGCGGCGCCCTGACCGGCTATGGCGGCGGCGTCGAGCGCAAGCGCTGGCTGCTGGCGTACGAGCGCGGCGACCAGTCCTGAAGGCGCGCGCCCTCGCCCTTCGTCGACGCTCAGGCGCCGTTCGTCGATTTCCCCGCGGCTCGCTGTCGCATTCCCGGTCAAAGCCGCGTCCTTGGGCAAGAGCCTTCTGGAGCGCCCCATGACCGTCCCTGTCCTCGAAGCCCCCGTCCTCCTCGAAACCAAGACCCTGCTGGACGGCTTGGTGATGGGCGAGTCGCCGCGCTGGTGGAACGACCGGCTGTGGGTCTGCGACTGGGGCGCGCGCGAGCTGATCACGGTCGACATGGCCGGACGGCGCGAGACGATCGTTCCGGTCGACGCCCTGCCGTTCTGCATCGACCCCCTGCCCGACGGCCGGCTGCTGGTCAGCGCGGCCGGCCAGGTGTCGTACATGGCGCCGCACCGCCAGCTGAAGCCCTATGCCGACCTGTCGGCGCTGTCGGCCAAGCCCTGGAACGAGATCGTCGTTGTCGCCGAGGGGGATGGCCGGGGCAACGCCTATGTCAACAACATCGGCTTCGACTTCCCGCACGGCGAGCCGACGACCGGGATCATCGCTTTGGTCACGCCGGATGGCGCGGCGCGCCAGGTCGCCGACGGCGTGGCCTTTCCGAACGGCATGGCGGTCACCCCCGACGGCGCGACCCTGATCGTCGCGGAGTCCTACGGCCAACGCCTGACCGCCTTCGACATCGCCCCCGACGGCGGCCTTGCGAACCGGCGAATCTGGGCCGAGGTCGACGGCCATCCCGACGGGATCTGCCTCGATGCCGACGGAGCGCTCTGGTACGCCGACGTGCCGGGCCGCTGCTGCGTGCGGGTGGCCGAGGGCGGGCGGGTCCTGGCCCGAGTCGAGGCTGACCGCGGCTGCTTCTCCTGCGCCCTGGGCGGTCCGGACGGAACCACCCTGTTCATCGTCGCCGCCGACTGGCGCGGGCCGGAGGGCATGGCCCGGCCGGCGCGAACCGGCGTGGTGCTGACGGCCCAGGCGCCGGCGCCCGCCGCCACGCGGACCTAAGCCCGCACGCCACGCGTTGCCTCGCCCCGCTCAGCCCGTAAGATGGCGCGGTCCCGCGAAACCGTCAGGCCTCATGCAGCTGTCCCTCCCGACCTCCACCTCCGTGCGCTGGCTCAGCTGGCTGCGGCGGCGGATCCGGTCCAGCGAGCTGTGGCTAATCGCCGTGGCCACCCTGATCGGGGCCGGGGCCGGGGCGCTGGCCGTGCTGCAGGCCAAGCTGGCCCACGGCCTGCAGGTGCTGCTGTTCGCCATCAATATCGACGAGCGGCTCAGCGCCCAGAGCGTGATCGCCCCCTGGCGGACCCTGGCCATCCCCCTGGGCGGGCTGGTGCTGGGCGTCGCCACCTGGGCCTGGCTGAAATACCGCCCCAAGCCGGCCGTCGACCCGGTGGAGGCCAACGCCCTGCACGGCGGCCATCTGTCGGTCCGCGACAGCGCCTTCATCTGCGGCCAGACCCTGCTGTCGAACGGAGTCGGGGCCTCGGTCGGGCTGGAGGCCGCCTACGCCCAGGCCGGGGCGGCCATCGCCTCGTTCGTCGGCCAGCGGCTGAACCTGCGGCGGGCCGACATGCGCACCCTGGTCGGGGCGGGGGCCGGGGCGGCCATCGCCGCCGCCTTCGGCGCGCCCCTGACCGGCGCCTTCTACGCGTTCGAGATCGTGATCGGGGCCTACACCGTCGCCAACCTGGCCCCGGTGGCCGCCGCCGCCCTGGCCGCGGTGCTGGTGGCCGGGCGGATGGGCGGCCTGCCCTATCTGCTGAAGACCTCGACCCCGGCCGTGCAGTCGTGGTTCGACTACGGCCTCTACGCCCTGCTGGGCGTGGTCTGCGCGTTCGCGGGCGTGGCCCTGATGCGGCTGGTGGCCTCGGCCGAGGGGCTGGTCGGCAAGTCGAAGCTGCCCAAGACCTTCAGGCCGATGGTCGGCGGCCTGGCCCTGGCGGCCATGGCGATGATCACTCCCCAGACCCTGTCGGCGGGCCACGGCGCGGTGCACGTCAACCTGACGGCCGACCTGGGCCTGAGGATGCTGCTGATCCTGCTGGCCATGAAGGCCCTGGCCAGCGTGGTGTCGCTGAGCTTCGGCTTCCGGGGCGGCCTGTTCTTCGCCTCGCTGTTCCTGGGCGTGCTGGTGGGCCAGATCTTCGCGGCCCTGACCGTGTTCGTGCCCTGGCTGCCGTCGCTGGACCCGACGGTGGCGGCCCTGGTCGGACTGGGCGCGTTTGGGGTGGCGGTGGTCGGCGGGCCCTTCACCATGTCGTTCCTGGTGTTGGAGGCGACCGGCGACTTCACCGTGGCGGCCGCCGCCCTGGTGGCCTCGCTGATCGCCAGCGCCCTGGTGCGAGAGACCTTCGGCTACTCGTTCTCGACCTGGCGGCTGCACCTGCGCGGCGAGACCATCCGCAGCGCCCACGACGTCAGCTGGATGCGGCCCCTGACCGCCGGGCGGATGATGCGCAAGGACGCCAAGACCATCCCCGCCGAGGCCACCCTGGCGGAGTTTCGCCGCCGCTATCCGCTGGGCTCTACCAAGCGGGTGGTGATCCTGGACGCCGCCGGCCGCTACGCCGGCATCGTCCGCACCGCCCTGGCCTACGCCCATCCCGACGACAGCGAGGCGGCCGTCGCCTCCCTGGCCCTCTACGCCGACACCGCCCTGATGGCCGACCAGTCGATCAAGGAGGTCATGCGCGCCTTCGACCACACCCAGGCCGACGAACTGGCGGTGATCGACGCCAACCGCGAGGTGATCGGGATCCTGTCGGAAGCCTATGCGACGCGGCGCTATGCGGAGGAGCTGGACAAGGCGCGCAGGGAGCTGACGGGGGAAGCGGGGTAGGTTTCGAACCGCGGAGCTTCCCAACGGTTGTCATCCCGGAAGCCTCGCAGAGGCTGTCCGGGATCCAGGGGACTGGGCTGATGCGGTGCAGCGGCCCTCGATCCCGGACAAGCGCTACGCGCTTTCCGGGAAGACAACGAGAAAGAGGGCTAGCGCCCTACGCGCAGGTAAATCGGATTCCCGATCAACAGCAGACGGCCACCAGCGTCGCGCAGATTCAGCCGCACCCAGCTCGCCTTGTCGCCCATCTTCACCGTGAAGGCTCCGGACGGCCCCACGGCCACGGGCAGTCTCGTCCCATCACGGATCACCTCCAGCCCCGCCCTCTCGCCGCCGGTCAGCGACGCCGTGAACGCCACCGTCTCGTCCGGCTTCGCGATCAGGACGCCGCCCATCATCGCCTGGCCGGATTTCGAGCGAGCGCTCAGGTCCAGCATCCGGTCCCTGGTCCCGTCCAGGTCGATGAACACCCGGCCCGCGCGGATCCCCGCCAGGATGCCCGCCGTCGACAGCTCGGCGGCATGGACCACGGTGGTCGGGCGGCCGACGGCGCCGGGGGTGTCGGGGGCCAGGCCGGCGTCGTGGTTATCGCTGCCGCCGACGGCGGTGATCCGATGGCCGGCTTTCAGCCGGGCCTCCCAGAACGGAACGCCGAACAGCGGCCCTTCGACGCCGCCCTGCGCCCGCTGCGAGCCGCCGTTGGCGACCTCGATGGACTGCACCTGGTCATAGTCCGTGCCCGGAACGGTCCAGCCGCAGCCCATGCACTGCTCGCCCGACGGCGAGCTGGGGTGGTTGATCGAGAACAGCCCGCCGGCCGCCGCCACCGCGCCCTGCAGGGCCCGGATGTCCGGCACGCTGGGGTCGCCCAGCCGGAAGTCGATGAAAGCCGTGGGGCCGAAGACGTTGGCGTGGCCCTGGAAGGTGGTGATCTCGCGGCCGGGGATCAGCAGCAGTTGGTCGAAAGCCGGCTGCAGCTCGGCCATGGCCTCGTAGTGGCTGGTGGTGTTGTGGTCGGTGATGGCGATGAAATCCAGGCCCCGGGCCTTGGCCGCCTCGACCGTGCGATAGACCGGGCACGGGGCGCGGACGCCGGACTGGGCCAGGCAGGAACCGTCGCTGTGGGCGGTGTGCATGTGCAGGTCGCCGCGATACCAGCCCGGCGCCGCCTTCAGCGGTCCGGGCGCGAAGCCGACAGCGCCAGGCCGACGCTCGAAGGTGATCTTGGCCTCATAGGCCGCCGCCGAGCCCGGCCGGGCGTTGGGCACGCCCAGCAGCAGGGTCCAGCGGCCGGCCGGCAGCGGGCCGGGCAGATAGCTGGGCGTGGCGTCCTCGGCCGAGACGGTGAAGCGCTTCTTGTTGCCGCCGCTCCAGCCGCGGAACCGCACCGGATCCAGCAGGCCCAGGTCGACGACGGTCTTCTGGTCGCGGGCGTAGTCGACCTCGACGGTCAGGCGGATGACCCCGTCGGGCACGTCGAAGGTCACCGGCTTGTAGGTCTGATGGTCGGCGCCCCGCACTTGGCCGGTCAGGACCAGGTCGGGCTTGGCTTCAGCCCAGGCCGGAGCCGCCATGAGGAGGAAGAGAAGCGCCAGCCAACGGACCATGTTCGGCTCCTGAAAAAACGGGCGACCGGTGGAAACCGGCCGCCCAGTGGGGGGGATTCAGGGGAGGAAGACTAGAACCGGTACATCAGCGCCGCGCGGAACGAGCGACTGAACTCTGGACGGCCGACGCCGTACAGGGCCCCGGCCTCGCTGCTGATGATCTGGCCGGCGCGGGGGTTGCCCTCGGTCAGGCCCAGTTCGTTGGTCAGGTTGTTTCCGTAGGCGTAGACCGTCAGGGCGTCGGTGATGTCGTAGCGGACCGTGGCGCCCACCAGGGTGTAGGCCGGCAGCCTGGAGGTGTTGGCCGCGTCCGAATAGCGGTCGCCGTAGCGCTCGACGGTGGCCTCCAGCCGCAGCTTGCTGTCCAGCAGGTTCAGGCCGGGCGTCAGGCGGAACGAGGTCTTGGGCACGCGCACCAGGCGGTTGCCGGTGAAGTCGCGGGTGCGGCTGGCCGTGGCGGCCGGCGGCTTGACCTGGCAAGTTGGGTCGGCGGCCGAGACCGTGCAGGCCTCCTCGAACTTGTAGTCGCCGAACTCGGGGTTCTGGAGCGTGGCGTTGAAGCGCAGGTCGAACCACGCGGCCGGGCGCACCACGCCTTCCAGCTCCAGGCCCAGGGTCTTGGTGTCGGTGATGCTGGTCTGGTTGACGTAGGCCCCGGTGGTCGGGTTGAACACCAGGCTGCCGAAGCCGAGATTGTCATAGGTGGTCTGGAAGGCCGTGGCGTAGAGCTCGATCCTCGGGGTCACCCATTTGAAGCCCAGCTCGCTGAGGTCCATGGTCTGGACCGCGCCCGAGGCGTTGGTGGCGTTGGTGATGTAGTCGCCCAGCGACGGCAGGCGGAAGGCCGCCGTGTAGCGGCCGAACATGCCCATCTGGCCGGTGAACTTGTAGTCGACGCCCAGCGTCCAGCCGGCATGGTCGAACCTGCGGTCCAGGCGGTCGTAGACGCCCGTGCCGGACAGCACCGTGTCGTCGGCCGGGGTCGGCGACTGGCCGAGGTTCCGGGTCGCCGAGCGCTCGCTGCGGCCCTCGAACGCGATCTTCTCCCAGCGCACGCCGGCGTCGACGCGCAGCTTGGGGGTGAGGCTCCACTCGTCGGTCAGGTAGAGGGCGACGGTGTTGGACTTGCCGTCGCCGTTGGCGAACTCGGCGCCGTAGCGGCTGATGCCGTTCTCGGTCAGGCTGGACAGCACCTTGCCGGCGGCGTCGACGGCGACCAGGTCCAGGCGCCGGGCGTTGCTGCGCACGTCCAGCAGGGCGTTGGCCGAATAGCGGTTGAAGGCCTCTTCCACGTGGGCGGTGTAGACGCCGAACGCCACGTCGTGGGTCTGGTCGCCGAACTGGAACTTGTGCAGGACGCGGGCGTCGTTGATCAGCTCGTCCAGCGGCACGGAAACGTAGCGCAGCGAACCGTCGAGCACGAGGCCGTTGCCGTTCTGGCCGGCCCCGGCGATGTTGAAGACCTCGCCGCTCGTCGTGTAGCGCAGCTGCACGTCGGCGGCGCCCGGCGTGGCGGCCAGCAGGGCGGCGCGGTACTGCTTGATCCGATCGGAGCCCAGCACCGGGGTGTTGGGGAACAGACCGATGCGCTTGGACTCCGAGGTCCGGTAGCGCAGCGTGTCCTGGAAACGCCAGCCGTCGAACGGTTCGTACTTGAACACCGCCGTGGCCTGGGTCAGCTCGACCTCGGTGCCGCGCGTCAGGTCCCAGTTGAACGGACCCGTCGGGCCGCGCAGGGTCAGGTGAGCGGTTTCCGGCCCGGCCAGCGTGCCGGTCAGCGGGTCGAAGCCGGGGGCGGCGCTGGGTTCGCCGGCGGCGTTGAACTTCAGCGGCACCCCGGCGAACAGGATGATGTTGTCGTCCAGGTGTTTCAGGTTGAACTCGAAGCTGCCGCGCTCGAAGTCGCGGCCGGCCTCGATCCGCCACTGATAGCCCTTGTTGGCCGTGTAGCCCGGGTCGCGGACGCCGTCTTCCTCGCGCCAGAAGCCGCCGACCGAGGCGTGCCAGCCGGCCGCCAGCGGGCCGCCGTAGAACAGGTCGACGCGCTTGGTCCCGTAGTCGCTGACCTGGACCTTGGCCAGGCCCTCGGGCGTGTCGCCGCCCTTTCGGGTGATGAAGTTGACCGTGCCGCCGGGCGCGTAGGAAGCGAAGATCGACGAGGGGCCGCCGCGCACCACCTCGATGCGGTCGATGGTCTCGTCCAGGCGGAACGACTGGTCGGCGTTCAGGTAGCCCAGGCCGCCGTCGTGCTGGATCGGCGCGCCGTCCTCCTGCAGGGCGATGGCCGAGAAGCCCTCCTGCGGGATGCCGCGGGCCCGGATGTTGGCGCTGGCCTCGCCGCCCGAGGCCTCGACCCAGAAGCCGGGCACGGCCTTCAGCGCGTCGGCCACGCCCATCGGCGCGCGCAGGCGCAGCGACTCCGCGCTCATGGTGGTGACGGCGTAGCTGGTCTCCAGCCGGGTGCGGACGTCCGAGCCGGCCCGCGAGGTGACGATGATCTCGCCGACCACGTCAGCCGGCGCGTCGGCCAAAGGGGCCGGGGCCTTCTGGCGCAGGGTGATGACCTGGGCGTTGGCCGAGGCGATCTCCAGCTCGCCGCCGTCGATCAGCCGGCGCAGGGCCTCCTCGCGGCCGTAGGCGCCCTTCAGCCCGGCGGTGCGGTGACGGGCGGCCACGTCGTAGGGGAACATCAGCTGCACGCCGGCCTGGCGCGAGAAGGCGTTCAGGGCGGCGGCGGTGTCGCCGGCCGGGATGTCGAAGGTCACGCGCGCGGCGGCCTGGGCCTGGGCCGCGGCCGGGACGATGGACGCCAGGGCCGTGGCGGCCAGCAAGGCGCAGGCGCCGATGCGCAGGCCCAAGGTCTTGATCATGGAAACACCCCCTTGTCGTTGGTCGCCGCGATCGGCGTCTCGAACGGCAAGACGGGGGAGCGGGGCGAAACCCCTATCGAGATTTAAGAAGAATTCGCGACGGTCCGTCCTCGACGATCCGTACACCGAAGGTCGTGCGCAGAGCGTCCAGGAAGCTGTCGGGGTCGCCGGTCAGGAAACGGCCGCCCAGGCGCAGGGCCCCTGCCCGCTCGTCGCCGATCACCAGCTTGCGGGTCAGGTAGCGGTTGTATTCCTCGACGGCGGCCGACAGGGCCTGGCCCTCGAAGACGATCTCGCCGCGCCGCCAGGCCTGGACGCTCTGGGCCTGGTCTTCCGGCGTGGCCACCACCGCCACGCCGCGGGCGCTGACCTCCAGCGCCTGGCGGGCGTCGGCGGGTCCGACCACCTGGGCCTGGGCCGCGCCCGAGGCGGTCTCGACCGCCGCCCGGCCGGCCAGCACGATCAGGTCCAGCCCCGCCGGCCGCAGGCGGGCGTTGAACTGGCCAGCGGCCAGGCGGGCCAGCCCTTGAGACGTGAACAGCTCGAACGGCCGCAGGCGGTCGTGGGCGACCATCAGGGCCGCCTCGCCGCGCGACAGCCACAGCCGTCGGCGCTTGCGGTCGAACCGCCAGAAGACCTCGGTGTCGGTGTTCAGCTCGACCGAGCTGCCGTCGGGCAGGGCCAGGGTCCGGCGCTCGCCCACCCCGGTGATCGCGCGGTCGCGCAGCAGGAGGTCGCGGCCCAGCCAGGCCCCGCCCACGAGACTGGCCGCCAGGGCCGCGCCGCCGCCGGCCAGCCAAGCCCGACGGCTGGGCCCGGGAACGGCCTGGCCGTCGGCGCCGCGCAGGGCGTCGAGCCGGGTCCAGGCGCCGGCCACCTCGGCGAAGGCGGCGGCGCGGCGCGGGTCGGCCTCGCGCCAGGCGTCCAGGTCCTGTTGGCAAGCCCGGCCGGTGTCGAGGCGCGCCAGCCACAGCGAAGCCTCGGCGATCAGCGCGTCTCTGTCTTGATCGCCCGGTTGCGCCATGAACTCGACCGTTTCCCGATACTGCGGCCATCGCCCGTGGCCAGGGCCTTGGTCAAGAGCTTGAGGCCCTTGGCCAGGTGCTTCTCGACTGTAGAGACGGACAGGTTCAACCTAACCGCTATCTGTCCGGGCGACAGGCCGTGCATTTTTCGCAGGGTCAGCACTTTTCGGCACTTGGCGGGCAGGCGATCCAGGGCCGCCAGCACCAGGTCCAGCTCCTGGCGAGCGCTGGTCACCGCATAGGCGTCCGGCGCCGGGTCGGGCAGAGCGTCCATCTCCAGCACCCCGATCTGACGGATGCCCACCACCTTGGCGCGGCGGAAACGTTCGAAGGCCAGGTTGCGGATGATGGTCAGCACGAACCGCTCTGGCGCCTCCAGCCGCCGCCACTCGGCCACGCCCAGCACCTTGGCGTAGGCCTCCTGCACCAGGTCCTCGGCGTCGCCCTCGTCGCCGACCAGCTTGCGGGCATAGGCTCGGTAGTTTCCCGCATAGGGCAGGACGCGGGCGGCGAACCAGCGGTCGATGTCGCGAAGCCAGGCCATGGAAGACGTCCCGCCCCCTCATCGCTGCGCCAGGATCCCGGACGCCGAACTAGCCGCATCGTGTGTCGGTTTGCTGACAGGCGCTGGGAGTTCGGCGCGCCGTGGAGCGCTTGAAGACCGAGGATTGTATAATCTCATAAAATGGATTGACGTTACAAAATATGGAATTAGCGTCCGAGGCGAGGCTGGCGGAGACCGCCCAGAGGACGCGCGCCCATGACGACGCCCACCCGACGTGATGTGATGGTGCAGGCGGCCCTGGCCGGCGCCCTGGCGGGACCGGCCGCGTCGCTGGCCGGCGCTCCGGTCCAGGCCGCGACGGGCAAGCCCTTGCCGCAAACGCTGGCGACGTGGATCGACGGCCGACCGCCGGCCCTGAACGCCGGCCAGACCTGGGGCGTC
>Ga0065165_1001485_pt1 | contig 24928 bp, 21 predicted proteins | sample AraplaMF_Cvi_mMF_FD_63813 | JGI IMG/M metagenome (GOLD analysis project Ga0065165, IMG submission 63813) | Arabidopsis root microbial communities from the University of North Carolina, USA - plate scrape MF_Cvi_mMF (version 2) (version 3) | ecosystem: Host-associated > Plants > Roots >... | reverse complement strand
CCGCCTCGTACTCTGGAATCAGAAAGCGCCACTTTTGCAAATAGTTGCGCTCAATCGTTCGATCATAGCTGTTGTCGCGCATCGGATTGTCCTCCGCTGGAGCGATCCAATCAGCGAATTCTTGCGACGAAGCAATCCAGAGTCGTTCCGCGGAGGCAGTCTGGATTGCTTCGCTACGCTCGCAATGACGAGAAGGAAAGAGGGGCGTCCCACACTCGGTGTCATCGCCCGGCTTGACCGGGCGATCCAGTATTCCAGAGACCGCAGTGCTTGGGCCGAGAAGCCGCGGCGTCCTGGATGCCCCGGTCAAGCCGGGGCATGACAGTGTGCCTTAAGGTAGAGCGACCTTTACTCCGCGCTGCTCACCAGCTTGATCCGCGGGGTCTGCGCCTCGATCAGGCTGCGGTAGGCGGCGAGATAGTCCAGCGCCATCCGCCGTGCGGTGAAACGCTTCTCGAACTGCTTGCGGATGGCAGCGCGGTCGAGCTGTGCCAGACGGTTCACCACGCCGGCGGCGCTGAGGATGTCCTCGACTACGAAGCCGGTGAGGCCCTCCTCGATGATCTCCGGCACCGAGCCGCGGTTGAAGGCGACCACCGGCGTGCCGCAGGCCATGGCTTCGATCATGACGAGGCCGAACGGTTCGGGCCAGTCGATCGGCAGCAGCAGCCCGAGCGCGCCGCTGAGGAAGTCCGACTTCTCGTGATCGCCGATCTCGCCGATGAAATCCACCAGCGGGTTGTTCACGATCATCGGCTTGATCAGCTCGTCGTAATAGTCCTGGTCGGCGCGATCGACCTTGGCGGCGATCTTCAGCGGAATGCCGCAATGGGTCGCGATCTTGATGGCGCGGTCGACGCCCTTCTCCGGCGCGATGCGGCCGAGCACGGCGAGATATTCCTGCTTCGCCGGCTTCGGGGTCAGCAGATTCTCCGGCAGGCCGTGATGGATCGTCGTGACCCAGTTCGCCTGCGGCACCGGACGCCGCTGGGCGTTCGAGATCGAGATGACGGGCATTTTCGAGAACGTGTTGAACACCGGCTGATGCTCCGGCAGATCGAGCCGGCCGTGCAGCGTGGTCAGGAACGGTGTCGGCTGCCGGTAGAACAGCGACCACGGATAATAGTCGAGATGAAAGTGGAGGAAGTCGAACTCCTCGTCGTCACATTTCTGCCGCACGCGCTCCAGCAGCACCATGTGCAGCGCGTTGGGATCGCGCACGGAACCGTCGAGGCGCAGAGCCCGCGGCCACAAGGCGTCCAGCTTCGCCGACGTCTGCGAGTCGCCGCTGGCGAACAGCGTGACGTCGTGTCCAAGGGCAACCAGCTCTTCCGTCAACCAGTGCACCACCCGCTCGGTGCCGCCATACAGCTTGGGTGGAACAGCCTCCGTCAACGGAGCTACCTGCGCGATGCGCATCTCACCTTCTCCTCTGTGCGATCATGGAAGTTAAAGCCCCCGCCGAGTGTCGGCACCGGCATGCCAGTCGAGGGAACGTTCTCGCATTTGCGAAGTTCCTTCAACGAACGTTACTTCTTCGACACACTTCGGCGCGGTCGCGATGATGCCATCTCCTCTTCTCACATCGTCCGCATCCGCATGTCGTGATGGCCTTGCCCGGGAACCGAGGCGGAGCGGTCGATGTTCAGTCGGCAGTCAAGAACAATTGGAATCATCACGACGGGGTCGCAGTCACATGGATCATCTTTCTGGATACGCGCGCAGGCCATTTGCCTTTGTCTTGCGCTATCTTAAGCGGCGGCTCGCGTCGCATCTGGTGATCCTGACCGCGGTCGTTGCAGCGGTTGCCTGCTCCGTGGGCACGCAATACGGCGTCAAATCCCTGGTCGACAGCCTGTCCGCGGGAGCATCGCATGGTGGCAGCGTATGGCTGGCATTCATTCTGCTCATGTCGCTGATCGCCGCCGACAACTTCCTGTGGCGGATCGCGAGCTGGACGGCGAGCTTCACCTTCGTTCGGGTCACGGGCGATTTACGCCGTGACATATTTCGTCATCTCACGGGCCACGCGCCGAGCTACTTCTCCGACCGCATGCCGGGCATGCTGACGAGCCGCATCACCGCGACGTCCAACGCGGTGTTCACGGTCGAGAACATGTTCGTCTGGAACGTGTTGCCGCCGTGCATCGCCACAGTTGCGGCCATCGCGCTGATTGGAACCGTCAGTCCCTATATGGCACTCGGCCTGAGCGTGATCGCGGGCGGCATGGTGTTTGCGATGTTCCGTCTGGCCGCGGCCGGCAAGCCGCTGCATGACGATTTTGCCGACAAGGCGGCCGTCGTCGACGGCGAGATGATCGACGTCATCAGCAACATGCCGCTGGTCCGCGCCTTCTGCGGCATCGGCCACGAGCACGAGCGGTTCGACGCGACCGTGAACCGGGAACTTACCGCGCGCAGCCGCAGTCTGCGCTATCTGGAGAAGCTGCGGCTGATGCATGCGGCCGTGACCGTGATCCTGACCGTCGCGCTGATGGCCTGGGCGGTCACGCTCTGGCAGCAGGGCGAGGCGACCACCGGCGATGTCGTGCTGGTCTGCACACTCGGCATCTCGATTCTGAGCGCGACGCGCGACCTCGCGGTGGCGCTGGTCGACGTCACCCAGCACGTGGCGCGCCTGACCGAGGCGATTGCGACGCTTCTGGTGCCGCATGAGCTGCGCGATCACCCCGAGGCCGAGCCGCTGGTCAAGAGCGGCGCCGCGATCGCCTTCAACAACGTCACCTTCGGTTATCCCGGCGGCGACAAGATCTTCGAGCGGTTCAGCCTGCGCCTTCAGCCCGGCCAGCGTGTCGGCTTGGTCGGCCAGTCCGGCGGCGGCAAGTCCACGCTGTTCACCCTGCTCCAGCGCTTCTACGATGTCGACGAGGGCAGCGTGACCATCGACGGCCAGGATATCTCGCGGGTGACGCAACTCAGCCTGCGCGAGGCGATCTCGGTCGTGCCGCAGGACATTTCCCTGTTCCATCGCTCCATCCGCGAGAACATCCGCTACGGCCGGCCGAACGCCACCGACGACGAGGTGCTGCGCGCGGCCATCGCCGCGCGCTGCGACTTCATCGACAACCTGCCGGAGGGTCTCGACACCATGGTCGGCGACCGCGGCGTCAAGATGTCCGGCGGCCAGCGCCAGCGCATCGCGATCGCGCGCGCCTTCCTCAAGGACGCTCCGATCCTGCTGCTGGACGAGGCCACAGCCGCGCTCGACAGCGAATCCGAGGAGGCGATCCGCGAGGCGCTGTCCCGCCTGATGCGCGGCCGGACCGTGATCGCGATTGCGCACCGGCTTGCGACGCTGCGAAATTTTGATCGGGTGATCGTGTTGAGGGGTGGTAAGATCATCGAGGACGGCTCGCCCGAGCGCCTGATGCAAGGCCACGGGCCTTACCGTGAGCTGGTGACGCAGGAAATGAGCCGGCTCGCGCAAGCCGCCGCGTAAATCCATGGCCGCGTAAATCCATGTGTGGTGTTGGCGTTGGTTGCGTTTCGAACAAAGACGCAAGGGGAGCAGCCTATGGCTGAGGTCGTAACCAAATTCGCAGCCGTCGGGCGGACGGTCGAGCAAGTCGCGGAGCAGCCGTTCTATATCCCGATGACGGGGCCGTCGGCACGGCCGCGGCGCTCGCTCAAGCACGACGACACCTTCATCGTGCTCGACAGCCACGGCGACATCGGCGCCTCCGCCGGCGGGCCGGACGGCCTGTTTCACCACGACACGCGCTACCTCGCGCGGCTGGAGCTGGTGCTCGACGATCTCCAGCCGCTGTTGCTCGGCTCGAACCTGCGCGACGACAATTCGGCGCTGACCGTCGATCTCACCAACCCCGACATCTACCGTCAGGGCAGTCTGGTGCTGCAAAAGGACCTGCTGCACATCGTGCGCACCATCTTCCTGTGGCGCGGCACGGCCTATCAGCGTATCGGCGTGCAGAATCACGGCGACCGGCCGGCCACCTTCGAGCTGACACTGTTGTTCGACAACGATTTCGCCGACCTGTTCGAGGTCCGGGGCGAGCGGCGTCCGCGCCGCGGCACCGGTACCAGCAAGCTGCTCGGTCCGACCGACGTGCTGTTCGAATATCGCGGCCTCGACGATACTGAGCGCACCACGGGGCTGCATTTCGATCCGCGGCCGACGCGGATTTCCGTCAACGCCGCGACCTGGCAGCTCACGCTGGACCCGCATCAGTCGAAATCGCTGTTCGTGGCGGCTTCCTGCAACCGGCCGGTCGCGGAGAAGCCGGCACGGTTTTTCAGGGGCTTGCTTGCCCATCGCCGCGAGATGCGGCAGTCGACCATGGGCGCGGCCAGCATCGAGACCTCCAACAACATCTTCAACGAGGTGCTGTGCCAGGCGATGGCCGACCTCAACATGCTGATGACGGAGACGCCGCAGGGTCGCTATCCCTATGCCGGCATTCCCTGGTACTCGACGACGTTCGGCCGCGACGGCCTGATCACCGCGCTCCAGATGCTCTGGGTCGATCCGCGCGTCGCCAAGGGCGTGCTGCGGCGGCTGGCGCATTTCCAGGCCAAAGCCGTCGATCCGATGGCCGATGCCGCACCTGGAAAAATCCTGCACGAGATGCGCGGCGGCGAGATGGCGGCGCTGCGTGAGGTGCCGTTCTCGCAATATTACGGCAGCGTGGATTCCACCGCGTTGTTCGTCCTGCTCGCCGGGCGCTATTTCGAGCGCACCGGCGACGAAAAGACGCTGATCGAGCTGTGGCCCGCCATCGAGGCGGGACTGGCCTGGATCGACGGTCCCGGCGATCCCGACAATGACGGGTTCGTCGAATACCAGCGCGCCACCGAGAAGGGGCTCGCCAACCAGGGCTGGAAGGATTCCTACGACGCGATCTTCCACGCCGACGGCCGGCTCGCGGAGGGCAATATCGCGCTCGCCGAGGTCCAGGGCTACGTCTACGCCGCCAAGCTGCTCGCCGCACGCTGCGCGCTGCGGCTCGGCAAGCCCGACCGCATGCGCAAGCTCGAGGCCGAAGCCAAGGCGCTGGCCGAGCGCTTCGAGCAGGCATTCTGGTGCGAGGAGCTCGGCACCTACGCGCTCGCCCTCGACGGCAAGAAGCGGCCCTGCAAGGTGCGAACCTCGAATGCCGGGCAGGTGCTGTTCAGCGGCATGGTCCGCGAGGACCGTGCACGTCGCGTCGCCGCTGATCTGATGCAGCCGCATTTCTTCTCGGGCTGGGGCATCCGCACCGTCGCCGTCGGCGAGGTGCGCTACAACCCGATGTCCTATCACGACGGCTCGATCTGGCCGCACGACAACGCGCTGATCGCGCTCGGGCTTGCGCATTACGGGCTCAAGCATTCGGTCGCGCATGTCTTCAAAGGACTGTTCGACGCGGCCACCTACATGGATCTGCGCCGGCTGCCCGAATTGTTCTGCGGTTTCCGGCGCGAGAAACGGCGCGGTCCGACGCTCTATCCGGTTGCCTGCGCGCCGCAGGCCTGGGCCAGCGCGACGCCGTTCACGCTGCTGGAAGCGGCGCTCGGCATCGAGTTCGACGTGGCGCGCGGCGAGATCCGCTTGCGCAATCCGCATCTGCCGGCCTTCCTGAACGAGATCATCTTGCGCGATCTGCGGCTCGGCGAGTCCGCCGTGGATCTGCGCGTCAGCCGCCATGGCGACGACGTGGCGCTGGAGGTGTTGCGCACGCGCGGCCAGATTCAGGTGTCGATCGTGCTGGCGCGCTAGCGGCGCGCAAGGAGGGACCATGCGTGCGATCGGAGCTTTGATCCTGAGCGTGGCGGTCGCCGCCAGCCTGACGGTCGCCGTATCGCGTGCCGCGGAGGAAACGCCTGCGGCGGCCCCGACCACGCCGCCGAGCGAGGCGAACGCGCCGGCGACGGTGCAGCCGCCGGCCTCGACCGTGCCCGTCACGCCGAAGGACGCCGCGCCGCCGCCCTCGGTGACCATCATCGGCGCGAGCGACGCCCACGGCGTGCTGGGCCGCGATGTGCGCAGTGCCGCGGACGAGGACATGGGCCGCGTCGTCGACGTCGTCGTCGACCGCACCGGGCATGTGCGCGCCGCCGTGATCGATTTCGGCGGATTCCTCGGCGTCGGCAGCCGCAAGATCGTGGTCGATTGGAACGCGATGCGATTCGGCAAGATCGCCAACAAGAAGGACAGCATCACGCTGGAATTGACCAAGGCGCAGGTCGCGGCCGCGCCGGAGTACAAGGAAGACACGCCGATGGTCGTGTTGGGTGCGTCCGGCAGCCTGCAACCGCTGCAAGCCATACAGTGAGGCGCGGGGAGGGATGGCCGCCGGTGCTGCTGTCGAGGAAGCCGAATCATCGAGATCGTGAGGGGCGCGTCGAGCAGGACAACGTCGCGCTGCCGCCGCCTGCGGGCATGCCGGCGCCGTCGCGCCAGAGCCTGCGCGGGCTCGACTGGTTCATCTTCTTCCTTGCCGACGTGCAGACCGGGTTTGGTCCCTTCATCGCGGTCTATCTGACGACGCAGAAATGGACCCAGGTCGAGATCGGCCTGGTGCTGTCGATCGGCGGCATCGTCGCGCTGATCGGGCAGATGCCGGGCGGCGCCATCATCGACGCCGCCAAATCCGAGCGGCTGGTGGCAGCGCTTGCGATTGCGACCATCGGCTGCTGCGCGCTGGCCTATGCGGCGATGCCGATCTTCCCGGTGGTGATCACCGCGGCGGCGCTGCACGCGGCGGCAAGCTGCGTGCTGGGTCCGGCGATCGCCGCGATCAGCCTCGGCCTCGTCGGTCCGCTCGCGATCGGGGAGCGGCTCGGGCGCAATGCGCGCTTTGCCTCGCTCGGCAATGGCGTGGCCGCCGCAGTGATGGGCACGGCCGGCTATCTCTTGTCGAGCCGTTCGGTGTTCCTGGTCACCTTCCTGCTGGCGATCCCGACCCTGATCGCACTGTCGCGTATCCGCGAGGAGGAGGTCGACATCGCACGCTGCCACGGCGAGATGCCGCGCGAAGCGGAGGCCGCGGGCGACACCAATATCTGGCATCTGATCAAGCAGCGGCCGCTCATCGTCTTTGCGCTGAGCGTGCTGCTGTTGCAGCTGGCGAACGCTGCGATGATGCCGCTGATGGCGAGCGCGGTGACGGCGCGGTCGAGCCAGTGGGCAACCGTGCTCGTTGCCTTCTGCATCGTCGTGCCACAAGCGATCGTGGCGCTGCTGTCGCCGTCGGTCGGACGCAAGGCGCAAGCGTGGGGGCGGCGTCCATTGCTGCTGATCGGGTTCGGCGCGCTGACGATTCGCGGCCTGCTGTTCGCGACCGTGCGGGACCCGTATCTGCTGGTCGCGGTGCAGGTGTTCGACGGCATCACCGCGGCGGTATTTGCAGTGATGATCCCGCTGATCGTGGCCGACGTCGCCTTCGGCAGCGGCCATTTCAACCTGGCGCAAGGCATCGTCGGCACCGCGACCGGCATCGGCGCGTCATTGAGCACGGCACTCGGCGGCTATGTCAGCGACAAGTTCGGCAATGCGACCGCCTTCATCGGGCTGTCGGGCGTTGCCGCGACGGGGCTTTTGCTGATCCTGTTCGTGATGCCGGAGACGCGGCGCACGGGCATGGTCTCGGCAAAAGAAATGGCCGGCTGAACGAATTCAGCCGGCCATAAGTTTGGGGAGAACGAAAAATCAGGCGTCGAGATTGTGCAGGCGCGCCCGGTTGCGCAGCACGATCTGGCGGGCGCCGGAGAAGCCGAGAATGCCCTGGGCGTGGAGCTGCGACAGCGCGCGCGACACGGTTTCGAGCGTGAGGCCGAGATAGTCGCCGATGTCGCGGCGGCACATCGGCAGCGCCATCATGCCTGCCACGGCGAGGCGGCGATCCATTTCGAGCAGGAAGGTGGCGACGCGCTCCATCGCGGTCTTGCGGCCCAGCAGCAGCATGTGGTCTTCGGCGTGACGAAGCTCGCCGGCGGTCATCGCCCAGAGCTTGCGGGCGACCTGCACGTCGGTGCCGGCGGCCTTCTCGAGGCTGGAGCGCTTCACGAGGCGCACATTGGTATCGATGATGGCTTCAGCGGCGAGGCGGTGGGTCGGGCCCGATTCGAGGCCGAACACGTCGCCGGGAAGATGGAAGGAGCCGATCTGGCGGCGACCGTCGGACAGAAGCTTGTAGCTGCGCACCGCGCCTGTAACGACCTGATAGACATATTCGGCCGGCTCGTCCTCGCCGTAGATTTCCTCTTCCTTGCGGTAGGAGAACTCGGTGGCGACGAGGCCGACATGGCCGGCGATTGCGCCGAACTGGTCGGATACGGGATGGGCGGGGGCAATCTTGCCGCGAACTTGCGTGTTGATCGCCTGGGTGTTGAGCGTCTGGGTCAGCATCTGCGCCATCTCCGTTGTGATGACGCGTTGGTACGCGGTATCGGGGGCCTCGAAAATTTCGCGAGATATCTTAAGGGGGGTTACCTACGTAGAACCCCGTAGGCCGTGGAGCGCGTAGCCGGATGGAGGGAAGCGAATCCCGGGGTCTTCGATGCGGCGCGCACCGTTCCGGATTGCGCTGCGCTCCATCCGGGCCACGGGAGCCTACGTAGAATCCCTTAGGTAGGTCAGGTCCCGCGCCGATCCTGGATGGCGTGGCGGATGCGCTTGAGCAGGTTTTCGTCGAGCAGCGGCTTCAGGATCACGTCCTTGACGCCCGCGGCGGCCGCCCGGGCCGAGATATTGCCGTCGGGATAGCCGGTGATCAGGATCACGGGCGTGCCCTCGTCGGACTGGCGCAGCCGGCCGGCGAGCTCGATGCCATTGATGTCGGGCATCTTGTAGTCGATCAGGTAGCAGTCCGGGCCGGACGCGCCGGGTGCGTTGAGCAGCGCCGTGGCATTCCGGAAGGTCCGTACGGCAAAACCATCGGTCTCCAGCAGGAAACGCAGCGATCCCAGCACGGCAGCATCGTCATCGACCACGTAAACCGTGGGCTGTGCCGATGGCGCCTTTGCGAGCCTCTGATGGTGCGAGCCGATCTCGATCATGCTGACTGACTAGCACAGGCGGGAGCAACGGCCTTGACTTGTCTCAATCCTTGAGCATGCCGGCGCGCATGGCGAGCCGCACCAGCTCCGAGAGGCTGTTGGCCTGCATCTTGGTCATGACGTTGGCCCGGTAAACCTCAATGGTGCGCGGGCTGATGTCGTACTCCCGGGCGATCAGCTTGTTGGAGAGGCCGGCGATCAATCCCTCCATCACCTGCCGCTCGCGGGGGCTCAAGGAGGCGACGCGGGCGGCGATGTCCTGCGAAATCGAATCACTCTTGGCCGCCGGCTCGGCCTGGCGGATCGCGGTCTCGATCATGGTGACGAGACGATCGTCCTCGAACGGCTTCTCGAGGAAATCGACGGCGCCGAGCTTCATGGCCTCGACCGCGAGCGGCACGTCGCCATGGCCGGTCATGATCAGGATCGGGAACGAGCTCTGCTGCGCCTTCATGCGTTTCAGGAGCTCGATCCCGTCGAGGCCTGGCATGCGCACGTCCGAGAGGACGCAGCCGAAGGGAAGACCGGGCAGGGCATCGAGGAAGGCCTGCGCATCGTCGAACAGCGTGACGCCGAAGCCGGAGGAATCCAGCAGGAAGTTCAGCGAGTCCCGCATCGCGTCGTCGTCATCGATGACGTAGATATGTCCCTTGGTGGTCATGCATCAATTCTCGTCGGCTGCCGGCAGGGTGAAGCGGAAGGTCGCGCCGCCCGATGGGTTGCTCTCGGCCCACAGGCGTCCGCCGTGAGCCTCGATGATCGAGCGGCTGATGGACAGTCCCACGCCCATGCCGGTGTCCTTGGTGGTAAAGAAAGTCTGAAACAGGTTCGGAATGACGTCGTCCTGGAAGCCCGAGCCGGTGTCGGTGACTTCCACCTCGATCATGTCGTCGGCGGCGCGGGTGTTGGCGACGACGAGCTCGCGCCGCGGCGACTGCGCCATCGCTTCGAGCGCGTTGCGAAACAGGTTGACCAGCACCTGCTGGATCTGCACGCGGTCGGCGAGCACGAGATCGGCGTCCGGATCGAGGCCGAAGCGCAGCTGCACGTTCTGCTCGCGCGCACCCGCAAGCCCGAGTGCGCCGGCCTCCTCGATCAGCTTGGACAGGCTCTCGACCCGCTTCTCCGACTCGCCGCGGGAGACGAAGTCGCGCAGGCGCCGGATGATCTGGCCGGCGCGCAAGGCCTGCTCGGATGCGCGGTCCAGTGCGCTCTCGATCTTCGGCGTGTTCGGATCGGTACTCCCGGCCAGCAGCCGCCGCGAGCCCTTCATGTAGTTGCTGATGGCCGCCAGCGGCTGGTTGAGCTCGTGGGCGAGCGCGGAGGCCATCTCGCCCATCGCGGTCAGGCGCGACACGTGCACGAGCTCGGATTGCAGTTCCTGGAGCCGCGCCTGGGTTTGCTGATGCTCGGTGAGGTCGCGGACGAAGCCGGTGAAATAGGGCTCGCCGCCTGACTGCATCTCGCCGATCGACAAATGCATCGGGAAGGTGGTGCCGTCGCGGCGCTTGCCGGTCACGATGCGGCCGATTCCGATGATGTGGGGATCGTTCGTGCTGCGATAACGCGCGATGTAGCCGTCGTGGCGGGTCCGGTCGGGCTCCGGCATCAGGATGTTGACGTTCTTGCCGATGGCTTCGTGCTCGGACCAGCCGAACAGGCGCTCGGCGGCCGTGCTGAACAGCTGGATGATGCCGTGGCCGTCGATGACGATCATGGCATCGGGAATGGTGTGGAGGATCGAGCGGAGGTGGGTCTCGCGCGTGCGCAGCGCTTCCTCGACCTGCTTTTCCTCGTCGATGTCGAGAAAGATGCCGCTGAGATGACGGGCGACGCCGGCGGCGTCGCGGATGACGCCCGCCCGGGCGCGGATCCACTGCCCACTGCCCGATTCGTTCGAGACCCTGAAGGAGACGTCGAAGCCGCCGCCGCGTCCGGAGACGCGCTTGATGGCGCTCTCGACCCGTTCGCGGTCCTCGGGCTCGAGACGCGACAAGAAGAGGTCGTAACTCGCGGGTTGGCCCGGATCGATGCCAAGCAGGCTCCTGGCCGTGTCCGACCACTCCAATTCCCGCGTCGCGAGGTCGAGATCCCAGGTGCCGACGCCGAATCCTTCGATTCGAACCCGGAAAGGCTCACCCCGACCGTCGTCTTGTGGATGCGTTACGCGGGTCGGCGACAAGCAGCGCTCCTATCTCGGCGTGGTGGCTCCGGATGCCGATACCGCCGACTGCAATGTCGCGCAAGGCAGGGTCGGAAGCAAGCTCGGCCGCCTTCGCCAATAGGCGAAAGGCACCGGCCGTAGCCGGCATGACGGTTTGATCTATCTCATCCTGCTGCGCAGAAGGGAGCCTAGTGTTTCAGGATGGCTCGTACTGGAGACTTCCAATGACTTACGCGACCGTGATGGTCAGCCTGGCGCTCGATCAGTCCAACGAGGCGCGACTTCAGGTCGCCGGCGAACTCGCCGAACGATTCGAGGCCGATATCGTCGGCGTTGCCGCCGCGCAGTTTGCCCCGCCGCTCTATTTCACCGACGGCGCCGAGGCCCAGGCGCTGATCGACGAGGGCGAAGCCTCCGTCAAGCGGCGGCTGGCCGGTCTGGAGGCGCAATTCCGCGCCGCCACGAAGACGCGCGGCGGGCGCGCGGAGTGGCGCTGCGCCATGGATTTTCCCGCGCGATTCGTGTCGGCGCAGGCGCGCTGCGCCGACATCGTGGTCAGCGGCGGGCATAGCCCGGCCTTCTCCGACGCGTTCGCGCTGGCGAGCCCGAAGGATATGGTGATGCAGGCCGGCCGGCCGCTTCTCGTCGTCCCCGACCAGGCGAAGTGGCTGGATCTGCGGAGCGTGATGGTGGCCTGGAAGGACACGGCCGAGGCGCGGCGGGCGGTGGCGGATGCCCTGCCGATGCTGCGCAAGGCGAGCGAGGTCGTCATCGTCGAAATTCCTGAGCAGGGCGACGACCGTTCGGCCGCAATGGCCGGCGTCACGGACGTGGCGGCCTGGCTCGCCCGCCACGGTGTCACCGCGACCGCACGCGTTTCGGAAAGAACGCGGAACGAGACCGCCGCCGCGCAATTGGCGAAGGCGGCCGACGACGTCGGCGCCGGCCTGATCGTGGCAGGCGCCTATGGCCATTCGAGGTTCCGTGAACTGATCCTCGGCGGGGTCACCCAATATCTGCTCACGCAGTCCGTCCGCAGCGTGCTGCTGTCGCACTGACGGCCGGCCAACAGCGATCCGAGGAGAATGCGCCGTGTACGAATTTCTCGAAGAGACCGCCGGTGGCTACATGACGCGCAATGTCAGGACGGTGCAGCGCGACCAGGACCTGCTCGCGCTCAGCGAGATGTTCGAGCGCGACGATTTCAACTCCTATCCGGTCGAGGACGACGGTCAGGTGGTCGGCATCGTCACCAAGTTCGACATCCTCAAGTGCTTCGCCTTCACGCCGAGCCAGATGCTGCCGCGCTATCAGGACCTGATGAGCCGCAAAATCGGCGACGTCATGACGCCGGAGTTCATCTATGTCAGTCCCGACACGCGGCTGACGCGCGTGCTCCAGATCATGGTCGAGCACCGCATCAGGAGCATCATCGTGCTCGACGGCGCGCAGAAGCTGGTCGGAATCATCGCCCGCGAGGACGTCATCAAGGCGCTCAAGGCGACGGCGCGGGATTGATCAGTCGCTGCGCGAGGCGGTGCCGTAAGGGTGGGCAAAGCCAAGCGTGCCCATGCGCCTCTTGCCTTATTGCAAAGATCGCGGGCACGGCGCAACTGCGCCTTTAACCACCCTGCGATTCTGCCCTCTCCCGCAAGAGGAGAGGTCACTTCAACCGGCGGCGCCGCAGAAATACGGGGAAGCCCAAGAAATCCCCGCCGGATTTTAAGACTCAAACGCATCTCTTGATTTCAATCAATTCCCCGCGAGGGTGAATGTGGTTTCTGGCAGCGTGTTCTTTCGGGAGAGAATCCGCGATGCCCCAGCCCTCCATCTCTAAAACCATGACGACAGGCGAAAGCGGCCTGGCTGTCGTGTTCGCGGTCACCGCCTTCCTTTGCGTGATCGCCGCCGCCAAGGCGGTCGATGCGCCTTTCGCCTTCCATGCCGCGCTGTTCGCGGCGGGCAGCCTTGCTGCGGTGTTCTGCATCGTCAACCGCTACTTCGAGCGCCCCGCGGAGCTGCCGCCGGCGGAGATCAACGGCCGTCCCAATTACAACATGGGGCCGATCAAGTTCTCCTCCTTCATGGCGATGTTCTGGGGCATTGCCGGCTTCCTCGTCGGCCTCATCATCGCCTCGCAGCTGGCCTGGCCCGCGCTGAACTTCGATCTGCCCTGGACCAGCTTCGGCCGGCTGCGGCCGCTGCACACCTCCGCGGTGATCTTCGCCTTCGGCGGCAACGTGCTGATCGCAACGTCCTTCTACGTGGTGCAGAAATCCTGCCGCGTGCGCCTCGCCGGCGACCTCGCGCCCTGGTTCGTCGTGATCGGCTACAATTTCTTCATCCTGATCGCGGGCACCGGCTATCTGCTCGGCGTCACCCAGTCGAAGGAATATGCCGAGCCGGAATGGTATGCCGACCTCTGGCTGACCATCGTCTGGGTCACCTATCTGCTCGTCTTCCTTGTCACCATCATCAAGCGCAAGGAGCCGCACATCTTCGTCGCGAACTGGTTCTATCTCGCCTTCATCGTGACGATCGCGGTGCTGCACCTCGGCAACAACCCGGCGCTCCCCGTCTCGGTGTTCGGCTCGAAGTCCTACATCGCGTGGGGCGGTATCCAGGATGCGATGTTCCAGTGGTGGTACGGCCATAACGCGGTCGGCTTCTTCCTGACCGCCGGCTTCCTCGCTATCATGTACTACTTCATTCCGAAGCGCGCCGAGCGGCCGATCTATTCCTACCGGCTCTCGATCATCCACTTCTGGGCGCTGATATTCCTCTACATCTGGGCGGGTCCCCACCACCTGCACTACACGGCGCTGCCCGACTGGACCCAGACGCTCGGCATGACCTTCTCGATCATGCTGTGGATGCCCTCCTGGGGCGGCATGATCAACGGCCTGATGACGCTGTCGGGCGCCTGGGACAAGCTGCGCACCGATCCCGTGCTGCGCATGCTGGTGGTCTCGGTCGCCTTCTACGGCATGTCGACCTTCGAAGGCCCGATGATGTCGATCAAGGTGGTGAACTCGCTCAGCCACTACACCGACTGGACCATCGGCCACGTGCATTCGGGCGCGCTCGGCTGGGTCGGCTTCGTCTCCTTCGGCGCGCTCTACTGCCTGGTGCCGTGGGCCTGGAATCGCAAGGGCCTCTACAGCCTGAAGCTCGTCAACTGGCACTTCTGGATCGCCACCCTCGGCATCGTTCTCTACATCTCCGCGATGTGGGTGTCCGGCATCCTCCAGGGCCTGATGTGGCGCGCCTACACTTCGCTCGGCTTCCTCGAATATTCCTTCATCGAGACCGTCGAGGCGATGCATCCCTTCTACATCATCCGCGCCGCCGGCGGCGGGCTGTTCCTGATCGGCGCGCTGATCATGGCCTATAATCTCTGGATGACCGTTCGCGTCGGCGAACAGGAAGTCCAGATGCCCGTCGCGCTTCAGCCGGCGGAATGAGGAGTCTTCCATGTCGTTCTGGACACGCCACCAAGTCTTCGAAAAGAACTCGATCATCCTGGTCGCCGGCATTCTGCTGGTGATCGCGATCGGTGGTCTCGTCGAGATCACCCCGCTGTTCTACCTCAAGAGCACGATCGAGAAGGTCGACGGCGTCAGGCCGTACACGCCGCTGGAGCTCGCGGGCCGCAACGTCTACGTCCGCGAGGGCTGCTATCTCTGCCATTCGCAGATGATCCGGCCCCTGCGCGACGAGGTCGAGCGCTACGGTCACTTCTCGCTGGCCGCCGAGAGCATGTTCGACCATCCGTTCCAGTGGGGCTCGAAGCGCACCGGTCCCGATCTTGCCCGCGTCGGCGCGAAATATTCCGACGACTGGCACGTCACCCATCTGACCAACCCGCGCGCGATCGTGCCGCAGTCGGTGATGCCGGGCTATCCGTTCCTGAGCCGGACCGAGGTCGATCCCGATACGATCGCCGATCACATGCGCACGCTCCGCACCGTCGGCGTTCCCTACAGCGACGACCAGATCGCCAACGCCGGTGCCGACCTGAAGGCCCAGGCCGATCCCGACAATGCCGGCAGCGATGCCTTCAGCAAGCGCTACGCCAAGGCTGTCGTGCGCAATTTCGACGGCAAGGCCGGCACGCCGACCGAGATGGACGCGCTGATCGCGTATCTGCAGATGCTCGGCACGCTGGTCGACTTCAAGATCTACAACGAGAAAGCCAATCTTCGCTGAGAAGGCATCAACGATGAAAGCCATCCTGACACTCGACAATATCGCGTCCGGTCTCGTCACCACGATCTGGACGCCGGTCTTCATCGCGATCTTTCTCGCGATCATCGCCTACGCATTCTGGCCCCGCAACAAGGCTGCGTTCGACGAAGCGGCACAGCTGCCGCTGCGGGAGGAGTAAGACATCATGACCGATCATCACGGCGAATTAGACACCGTCACCGGCAAGACGACGACCGGACATGAGTGGGACGGCATCAAGGAGCTCAACACGCCGTTGCCGCGCTGGTGGGTTATCACCTTCTACCTCACCATCGTCTGGGCGATCGCCTACTGGATCGTGTATCCGGCCTGGCCGCTGATCTCGAGCAATACGACCGGCCTGTTCGGCTATTCCTCGCGCGCCGACGTCGCGGTGGAGCTTTCGAACCTCGAGAAGATCAGGGGCGACAAGATGGCGGCGCTGGGCGTGGCCTCGCTCGCCGACATCGAGAAGGACCCGGCCTTGCTGGCGCTCGCGCGTGCCAAGGGCAAGACCGTGTTCGGCGACAATTGTGCGCCGTGCCACGGCTCCGGCGGCGCCGGCGCCAAGGGCTTTCCGAACCTGAACGACGACGACTGGCTGTGGGGCGGCACGCTCGACCAGATCATGCAGACCATCCAGTTCGGCGCGCGCTCGGGACACGCCAAGACGCACGAAGGCCAGATGCTCGCCTTCGGCAAGGACGGCGTGCTGAAGCCGGAGGAAATCGTGACGGTCGCCAACTACGTGCGGTCGCTGTCGGGCCTTCCGACCCGGAACGGCTTTGACGCGGCCAAGGGCGAGAAGATCTTTGCGGAGAATTGCGTCGCCTGCCATGGCGACGGCGGCAAGGGCAACCAGGAGATGGGCGCCCCGAACCTGACCGACAAGATCTGGCTCTACGGCTCGGACGAGGCGACTCTGATCGAGACCATCAGCCAGGGCCGCGCCGGCGTCATGCCGGCCTGGGAAGGCCGGCTCGATCCCGCCACCATCAAGGCGATGGCGGTCTATGTCCACTCGCTGGGCGGCGGAAAATAGCCGGTGAACAGCAAACGGGGGCGAACAAAAATGCCCCCGTTTGAGCTGGATCAATCGGCGCGGCGGCGTCGGGTCTAGGTTTAATCGCACCTCTCGAAAGCGTTTGGCGATGAACAAGACCGTGAACCCCAAAGACCTCGCAACGGACGCAGGCGACGGGCCACTCTACGTAGCCCAGAAGAAGGTCTATCCGCAGAGCATCTCCGGCACCTTCCGCCGGATCAAATGGGGCCTGATGGCGTTCTGCCTCGGCGTCTATTATTTCCTGCCCTTCGTGCGCTGGAATCGCGGCCTTGGCGCGCCGAGCCAGGCGGTGCTGATCGACCTGCCCAACAGCCGCTTCTATTTCTTCTTCATCGAGCTGTGGCCGCAGGAGGTCTACTACTTCACGGGTCTGTTGATCGTGGCCGCAGTGGCGCTGTTCCTGATGAACTCCATCGGCGGCCGTATCTGGTGCGGCTACCTCTGTCCGCAGACGGTCTGGACCGATTTGTTCTATGCCGTCGAACGCCTGATCGAGGGCGACCGGCGCGAGCGGATGAAGAAGGACGCCTCGTCCGACCCGATGAAGCTCGAGCGCATCTCCGAGATCGTGCTCAAGCATTCGATCTGGCTGCTGATCGCCTGGTGGACCGGCGGCGCCTGGGTGCTCTATTTCAACGACGCGCCGACCCTGGTGAAGGAACTCGTCACGTTCCAGGGACCGATGATCGCCTATGTCTGGATCGGCATCCTCACCGCAACGACCTATCTGCTCGCCGGCTACATGCGCGAGCAGGTCTGCACCTACATGTGTCCGTGGCCGCGCATCCAGGCCGCGCTCACCGACGAATGGGCGCTCAACGTCACCTACCGCTACGACCGCGGCGAGAAGCGCACCTCGGTCAAGAAGGCCGCCGAGCTGCGCGCGCTCGGCCAGCAGGTCGGCGATTGCGTCGATTGCTACCAGTGCGTGGCGGTCTGCCCGACCGGCATCGACATCCGCAACGGACCGCAGATGGAATGCATCCAGTGCGGCCTCTGCATCGACGCCTGCGACAACGTGATGGCCAAGATCGGCCGGCCGAAGCGGCTGATCGGCTACGACAACGACATCAACATCCATCGCCGCCAGGAAGGCAAGGCGCCGGTCTACCGCGTCGTCCGGCCCCGCACCATCGCCTACAGCGCGATCATCGCGGCGGTCGGCGGCTTCATGATCTATACGCTCGCGACCCGCAGCCTGCTCGACGTCAACGTGCTGCATGACCGCAACCCGGTCGCGGTGAAGCTCAGCGACGGCTCGATCCGCAACGCCTATACCGTGCGCCTGCTCAACAAGAGCGGCTATGACCGCGTCATCGCGATCGACGCGAACGGTCCGGCAAATCTCGCCATCCATGTGGTCGGCGCCGATTCGGTGACGCCGGACAGGCCGATGATCGTGATCCCGCGCGACTCCACCAGCGAGCTGCGGCTGCTGGTCACCGCGCCGGCGGACAACAATCCCGAGAAGTCGGTTCCCGTCCGCTTCCACGTCACCGATATCGGCCTTGGCGAAGTCGCCACCGCCACCGACAATTTCGTCGCGCCGTAACTTCAGGAGAGTGCCATGGCCGCCAAGCCGCTGACCGGAACAAAAGTGTTCCTGATGCTGGTCGCCTTCTTCGGAATCGTGATCGGCGTCAACGTGACCATGATGAAGCTCGCGATCGCGACGCTGCCCGGCACCGACGTCGACAGTCCCTATTCCGCAGGGCTCACCTATGACCGCGAGATCTCCGCGGCGCAGGACCAGGCCGCGCGCAAATGGCAGGTCAACGCGCATATCGAGCGCCGCGCCGATGGCGCCGCCACGCTTCAGGTCGATGCACGTGATGCCAAGGGCCAGCCCATGAGCGGACTGAATTTCGGCGGACGCCTGGAGCGGCCGACCGACAAGCGCGCCGATCTCGCTGTGGAGCTGTCGGAGGTCGGCATCGGCATCTATCGCGGCAATGCCGCTGCCGTCGCGCCCGGCCAGTGGGATCTCGTGATCGAAGGCGAGGCGCGGGGCAAGCGCGTATTCATGTCGCGCAACCGCGTGATCCTGAACTGAGGGAATTCGTCATGCAGGTCACGCGGGATTTTTCGCACTATGTCCGTGCCGCGGGCGAGGGCCTCCAGCATATCGATCTCGCGGTCGAGGGCGTTCACTGCGCCGGCTGCATGGCCAAGATCGAGCGCGGCCTGTCCGCCATTCCCGACGTCACGCTGGCGCGCGTGAACCTCACCGACCGCCGCGTCGCGCTGGAATGGAAGCAGGGCACGCTCGACCCGGCGCGCTTCATCGACCGGCTCGCGGAGCTCGGCTACAAGGCCTATCCCTTCGAGACCGAGAGTGCGGAAGCGGCCGAGGTCGCCGAATCCCGCTTCCTGCTGCGCTGCCTCGGCGTCGCCGCGTTCGCCACCATGAACGTGATGATGCTCTCGATCCCGGTGTGGTCGGGCAACGTCTCGGACATGCTGCCGGAGCAGCGCGATTTCTTCCACTGGCTGTCGGCGCTGATCGCGCTGCCGGCCGCAAGCTATGCCGGCCAGCCGTTCTTCCGCTCCGCCTGGCGCGCGCTGTCGAACAAGACCACCAACATGGACGTGCCGATCTCGATCGGCGTGTGCCTCGCGCTCGGCATGTCCGTGGTCGAGACCATCCACCACGCCGAGCACGCCTATTTCGATGCGGCGATCATGCTGCTGACCTTCCTCCTGGTCGGCCGCTTCCTCGACCAGAACATGCGGCGGCGGACCCGCGCTGTGGCCGGCAATCTCGCCGCGCTCAAGGCGGAGACGGCGGCCAAGTTCGTCGGGCCTGATGAGATATCTCAAGTGCCGGTCGCGGCGATCCACCCTGGCGACATCGTGCTGCTGCGGCCCGGCGAGCGCTGTGCGGTCGACGGCACCGTGATCGAGGGTCGGTCCGAGATCGACCAGAGCCTGATCACCGGCGAGACGCTCTATGTCACGGCCGACCATGGCACGCCGGTCTATGCCGGCTCGATGAACATCTCCGGCACGCTGCGGGTGCGGGTCTCGGCGGCGTCGGAAGCGACGCTGCTCGCCGAGATCACGCGGCTGCTCGACAACGCGCTCCAGGCGCGCTCGCGCTACATGCGGCTCGCCGACCGCGCCTCGCGGCTCTATGCGCCGGTGGTGCATGCGACCGCGCTCATCACCATTCTGGGCTGGGTCGCGCTTGGTGCGAGCTGGCATGATGCGATCGTGACCGGCGTTGCCGTGCTGATCATCACCTGTCCCTGCGCGCTGGGTCTTGCGATCCCGACCGTGCAGACGGTGACCTCGGGCGCGATGTTCAAGGCCGGCGTGCTGCTCAATTCCGGCGATGCGATCGAGCGGTTGGCCGAGGCTGACCACGTCATCTTCGACAAGACCGGCACGCTGACGCTGCCGGATCTGGAAGTAATGAACGCGGCCGATATTCCCGCCGACATGTTTGAGCTCGCCGGCCGCCTTGCGCTGTCGAGCCATCATCCGGTCGCAGCCGCCGTCGCGCAGGCGGCGGGCGCGAGATCGCCCATCGTCGGTGCGGTCGAGGAAGCCGGGCAGGGCGTGCGTGCGACGGTGGACGGGGTCGAGATTCGCCTTGGCCGCCCGTCCTACTGCGGCGCCGAGGGCCTGGTCGGGCTGACCGACGATCTCGACCCCGAGGCCTCGATCGTGGCGTTCTGCAAGGGCAGCGCAAAAGTCATCCTCTCGGTGCGTCAGGGCCTGCGCCCGGACGCGCATGCGGTGATCGTGGCGCTGAAGGCGCGCAACATCGGCATCGAGATTCTCTCCGGCGACCGCGAGGCGGCGGTGAAGGCGGCCGCGCAAGCGCTGGCCATCCCCGAATGGCGCGCCGGCGTCACGCCCGCCGACAAGATCGCGCGGATCGAGGAATTGAAGCAGCGCGGCGCAAAGGTGCTGATGGTCGGCGACGGCATGAACGATGCGCCTTCGCTGGCGGCAGCCCATGTCTCGATGTCGCCGATCTCGGCCGCGCATCTCAGCCAGGCGACCGCCGATCTCGTCTTCCTCGGCCGGCCGCTGGCTCCGGTGGTGGCGGCAATCGATTCCGCGCGCAAGGCGCTGCATCTGATGCGGCAAAATCTCTGGCTCGCGATCCTCTATAATGTGCTCGCCGTGCCGGTCGCGATCAGCGGCGTCGTGACGCCCCTGATCGCTGCCGCCGCCATGAGCGGATCCTCGATCCTGGTCATGCTGAATTCGCTGCGGGCCCGCAGCGCCTCGCGGGAGAGCCGGTGATGGAAATCCTGGTCATCCTGGTCCCGTTGGCGCTGATGCTCGGCGGTGCCGGCCTCGCCGGCTTCCTCTGGTCGCTGCGCAGCGGCCAGTATGACGACCTCGACGGCGCCGCCTGGCGGGCGATTGCCGACGACGAGCCGCCGCAGGAAGCACCAGCCAAGCGTTAACGCTCCGCCGGTTCCGCAGTTTTCTGCCTCCCTCCCGAACGCTGGTTGCTGGACGGCCGATGGTCGTCGGGCGTAACAATGCCGCAGGATCTTGCGTAAGCTCTCTGGAGCAGGAGCGTGATGAGCATGCAGGGGAGTGCCGAGGTGAGCAGGCCTAACGACATGCCGGGACAGATCGTGCTGGTGCTGCAAGGCGGCGGCGCGCTCGGCGCCTATCAGGCCGGTGTCTACCAGGCCATGCACGAAGCCGGTATCGAGCCGGACTGGGTCATCGGCACCTCGATCGGCGCCATCAATGCGAGCCTGATCGCCGGCAATGCGCCGGAGAACCGGCTGGCGCGTCTGAAGCAATTCTGGAAGCGCATGGAGCAGAATCCGGCCTGGCCTCTGCCAATCGGCATTCCCGGCTTTGACGACAAGCTTGCTTATTGGTCGACCGTCACCCACGGCATTGCCGGTTTCTTCCAGCCCAATGCGCTGGCACATGCCGGCGAGTCCTTTCCGCTCGGTGCCGATCGCGCCGGCTATTATTCGACGGCGCCGCTGGAGAGCACGCTGCGCGAGCTCGTTGATTTCGGCCTTGCCAATCGCGGCGCGCCGCGTCTCACGGTTGGTGCGGCGCATATCGGCTCCAGCCAGATGCGCTATTTCGACAGCCGCGACTGCGAACTGACGGTGAAGCATGTGATGGCCTCGGGCGCGTTGCCGCCGGCCTTTCCGGCGGTGCGCATCGAGGGCGAGCTCTATTGGGACGGCGGCATTCTCTCGAACTCGCCGACGGAAGCGGTGTTCGACGACAATCCGCGCCGGAACTCGCTGATCTTCTCCGTGCATCTCTGGAATCCGGTCGGAGCCGAGCCGACGACGATGGGCGAGGTGCTGACCCGGCACAAGGACGTGCAATATTCCAGCCGGATCGCGAGCCAGATCGAGCGTCAGCAGCAGGCCCATCGGCTGCGTCACGTCATCAACCAGCTTGCGGCACGGTTGCCCGAGAGCGAGCGCGATGATCCCGCGGTGAGGGAGTTGATCGGCTATGGCTGCTCGACGCGGATGCATGTGGTGCGCTTGCTGGCGCCGCAGCTTGATCACGAGACCCATACCAAGGACATCGACTTCAGCCCGTCCGGCATCAGTCAACGCTGGGAGGCGGGCTACGCGCATACGAGCTCGGTGCTGGCGCGCGCGCCGTGGGTCGGCGAATTCGATCCGTTGTCGGGCGTCGTCCTGCACGAGCATATCGGGGAGATGCCGCTGGCCGCGGAATAGCGCCGCCGTTCGCTTCATCGAATTGCCACAGGCCTTGCGGATCGTAGGTGGTCCACGGTCGAAAGGCTCAGCAGGTGGTGTCCGGAAACGATCTGGAATTGGCTCTCGATCAGGTCCGCGCTGGCGCGGCCGGGCCGATCCCCGGCGTATTCGGCCCTGACACGGTGACCTGGCGGATCGATCGCGAAGCCGTCATCTTCCTCGGCGCCGGACGCGCGTTGCTGCTCCAATTGGCGCATCCCTGGGTCGCGGCCGCCGTCGCCGAGCATTCCAAAACCTTTGCCGATCCGATCGGTCGCTTCCATCGCACCTTCGACATCGTCTTTGCCATGGTGTTCGGCTCGCTCGACCGTGCCTTGCTGTCGTCCCGGCAGCTGCACCGGCGTCACGCCATGATCGTCGGCGAGATGCCCGAGACGATCGGCCCGTTCGCGGCGGGCTCACCCTATTGCGCCAACGACATCCCGTCGCTGCGCTGGGTTCATGCCACGCTGGTCGAGACCGCGCTGATGGCGCACGATCTGGTGCTGCCGCCGCTCTCGGCGGAGGAGCGCGAGCGGTACTGGACGGAAAGCCGCGCGTTCGGTGCTCTGTTCGGCTTGACGGCGGATGATTTGCCGGCGGACTGGGCCGGCTTTGCGGCCTACACTGCGGCGATGGCGCGATCGGAGACGCTGACCGTCAGCCCGGCGGCGCGCGAGATCGCCGCGCAGATTTTTGGCGGTGCGCGTCCATGGCTGCGGCCGCCGCGATGGTATCGCGCACTCACGGCGAGGATGTTGCCGGACCCGCTGCGGGTCGGCTTTGGATTTGAGCTCGGCGAGCGGGATGTCAAATCGGCCGACAATGCGCTGACATGGATCAGGCGCGTCTATCCGAAATTGCCGGACAGGCTGCGCTATGTCGGTCCCTACCAGGAAGCGCAGGCGCGGCTGCGCGGCAGGACAGAGCCGGATTGGATGACGCGCTGCCTCAACAGGATGTGGATCGGGCGGCCGCAGATGGATGTGCGCGGGAAGGGGTGAAGGCCAGGCTCGCGTCCCGGACAAGCCGGAACGCGTCGGCGTTGCGGCGCAGAGCCGGGATCCAGAGGCCACGAACTCCGTCGAGATATGGGCCCAGCTCGACATGGGCCCCGGCTCAGCAGCGCACCGTCAAGAGACGCTGCGCTGCGTCCGGGGCACGAGAGGAGGCGGCTACTCTCTCCAGATGGTCATTGCCAGGGCAGCAAAGCTCTTTTTATCTCCGTCATCCTGAGGTGCGAGTGGCGCGATGCAAGAGCATCGCGCCGGGAGCCTCGAAGGATGCACGGCCCCGCTGCTGAAGCCGGGCCGTCGCCCTTCGAGGCTCGCCGAAGAGGCGAGCACTCAGGGTGACGGTGATAGATTGGGCGCTCGCTGCTTCCACATCGTCATTGCGAGCGAAGCGAAGCAATCCAGAATCCCATCGCGGAAAGATTCTGGATTGCTTCGTCGCTTCGCTTCTCGCAATGTCGGTGGAGAGAGAGGGGCGCTCGCAATGACTGAGAATGAGGAAGCGCCTCGGGCGCTCGCTCACACCGCCGCCAGCTTCCGATACAGCGCGCTGTAACTTCCCGCCGAGATGCTCCACGAGAACGACCGGCCCATGGCGCTGCGGCGCATGGTGTCGAGCTGGTCTTGCGCCATGAAGGCCTCGAAAGCGCGGCGGACGCCGCCGAGGAAGGATTCGTGCGACGGCTTCGAGAACAGGAAGCCGGTCTCGCCGTCGGTGATGGTCTCGGCAAGGCCGCCGGTCTGATGGCCGATCGGCAGCGAGCCGAAGCGCTGGGCGTACATCTGGCTGAGCCCGCACGGCTCGAAGCGCGACGGCATCAACGTGAAATCGCTGCCGGCGAAGATGCGCCGCGCCTGGGCGTCATTGAAGCCGATGGTGACGCCGATCGCATCGGGGCGGCGACGGTGCGCGTCGATCAGCGCCTGCTCGAGCGCCGGCTCGCCGGAGCCGGTGACCACGATCTGGCCGCCGGCGTCGACGATCTCGTCGGCGGCTGCCAGCACGAGGTCGATGCCCTTCTGGTGGACGAGGCGCGCGACGATGCCGAACATCGGGCCGCGCGACACCGCGAGGCCGAATTGCTTGCGCACGTAATCCGCATTGGCCTTCTTGCCGACCCAGTCGCCGGCGCCGAACTGCTGGGCGAGCTGGGCGCAGGAGCGCGGGTCCCAGCTCTCGTCGATGCCGTTGAGGATGCCGGTCAGCTCGGATGCGTCGGAGCGCAGGCGCAGCAGGCCTTCCAGGCCGCAGCCGAATTCCTCCGTCGTGATCTCGCGCGCGTAAGTGCCGCTGACGGTGGTGAGGTGCGAGGCGTAGACCAGGCCGGCCTTGAGGAAGGAGAGCTGGTCGTAGAACTCGACGCCGTCGATGTGGAAGGAGCTCTCGGGTACGCCAATTCGTCGCAGCGAGTCCTTCGGGAAGAGGCCCTGATAGGCGAGATTGTGAATGGTCAGGATCGACGGCAGCTTGGCGCCGCGCCAGGCGAGATAGGCCGGCACCAGCGAAGCCTGCCAGTCATTGGCATGGATCAGGTCTGCTGCCCAATTCTTGTCCAGCTTGCCCATGGCAAGCTCAGCAGCTGCCGAGGCAAAGCGCGCGAAGCGGATGTCGTTGTCGGGCCAGTCGCGTCCGGATTCGTCGCCATAGGGATTGCCGGGCCGGTCGTAGAGTTGTGAGCACAACAGCACATAGACCGGCAGGCCGTCCTTCGTTGCAGCCCTGCCA
>Ga0065165_1001479_pt1 | contig 25047 bp, 25 predicted proteins | sample AraplaMF_Cvi_mMF_FD_63813 | JGI IMG/M metagenome (GOLD analysis project Ga0065165, IMG submission 63813) | Arabidopsis root microbial communities from the University of North Carolina, USA - plate scrape MF_Cvi_mMF (version 2) (version 3) | ecosystem: Host-associated > Plants > Roots >... | reverse complement strand
TGTTCGACCAGCTCGACGATGTGGTCGATCATGCCGTCGTTCGACTGCTTGTGGTCGGGCTTGCCGGCCATGTAGATCATGCCCGACCCCGCCCCGCCGCCGGTGAAGCCCAGGTCGGTCATCAGCGCCTCGCCGGGCCCGTTGACCACGCAGCCGATGATCGACAGCGACATCGGCTGGCTGATGTGGGCCAGCCGCTGCTCCAGCGTCTCCACCGTCTTGATGACGTTGAAGCCCTGGCGGGCGCAGGACGGGCAGGCGATAATGTTGACGCCGCGGTGGCGCAGGCCCAGCGACTTCAAGATGTCGAAGCCGACCTTGATCTCCTCGACCGGGTCGGCGGCCAGGCTGACCCGGATGGTGTCGCCGATGCCGGCCCACAGCATCGAGCCGATGCCGATCGACGACTTGACCGTGCCGGTGCGCAGGGCCCCGGCCTCGGTGACGCCCAGGTGCAGCGGGCAGTCGATGCGCTCGGCCAGCTGGTAATAGGCCGCCACCGTCATGAACGGGTCCGACGCCTTCACGCTGATCTTGAACTCGTGGAAGTCGTGGTCCTGCAGGATGCGGGCGTGGTTCAGCGCGCTCTCGACCATGGCGTCGGGGCACGGCTCGCCGTACTTCTCCAGCAGTTCGCGCTCCAGCGAGCCGGCGTTGACGCCGATCCGCATCGAGCAGCCGTGGTCTCGGGCCGCCTGGATCACGTCGCGCACCCGGTCGGGCGAACCGATATTGCCCGGATTGATCCGCAGGCAGGCCGCCCCGGCTTGGGCCGCCTCGATGCCGCGCTTGTAGTGGAAATGGATGTCGGCCACGAGCGGCACCTTGGCCTCGCGGGCGATGGTCTTGAAGGCCGCCGTGGAGTCGGTGTCGGGGCACGAGACACGGACGATGTCGGCGCCGGCCTCCTCCAGTTGACGGATCTGCTCCAGCGTCGCCGCCGCGTCGCTGGTCAGGGTGTTGGTCATCGACTGGACCGAGATCGGCGCGTCGCCGCCCACCTCGACATTGCCGACGCGGATCTTGCGCGACGGGCGGCGCGCGATCTGGCGCCAGGGACGGATGTGGGTGTGGTCTGCGGCCATGCCGTCAATCTAAGGGGTTTGGCGGCGGAACCCAAGTCCGTCACGTAAATGTCGCGGGCGCCACGATCCTGACGCGGGCGGATGGTCTCTAGGTCGTTCCCACAGGCGGCCCTGGAGTTTCGATGAGCGGGCGACCGCAGCCGTACGACCCCTTGGTTCCGACGCCGGTCCATCGCCGGCGGGCGAGGGCGGACGGCCTGGTCGCCGGCCTGTTCAGCCTCGCGGCCCACGGCGCCCTGCTGCTGGCGATCATGGCCGTGCGGATCCAGCCGCCGATGATGGCCGAGCCCGATCCGATCGCCGTGGCGCTTTATGAACCGCCCCCTCCCCCGCCCGAACCGCCGAAACTGGCGCCCGAGCCGGCCGGCGATCCGGCCCCGGTCAAGGTCTCACCGCCCAAGCTGCCCGTCCGCCCGCCGCGCCTGGTCCCGCCGCCCCGGGTCGAGCCCCTGCCCGCCAAGCCCGCCCCGGCGCCCCAGGTGACGGCCGAGCTGGGCGAGGCCGACCTGATCGGCGCGGCCACGGCCGGCAGCGGATCAGGCACCGGGGGGATCGGGAACGGCGCGGGCGGCGGCGGCTGCGACATGGTCCGGCTGCTGCAGGACGCCCTGCGCCGGAACCCGCGGGTGCGCGCCGCCCTGGCCCAGGTCCATCCCGAGGCCGCGGCCCGGGGCAAGGCGGTGCTGGTCTGGAACGGCGACTGGGTGCAGAGCCCCGGCCAGGAGGGCAAGGGCCTGGCCGGCGTGCGCGAGCTGATCATGCTGGAGGTGGCCTTCGCCCCCAAGGCCTGCCGCGACGACCCGATGCGAGGCCTGGTCCTGATCTCGCTCAGCGACGGCCCGGGCGCGCCGCGCCTGGCCCTGGGGTCCAGCCGGTGGAACTGGTCGGACCTGCTGTTCGCGAAGTCGGGCGGGCGGCGGGGGTAAGGCGATCTTGCCCCCGGATTCGATCTCTCCACACGCCCCAACAGTTGCCTGTGTTTAACCCTGTGGTTTGGGCGCGGGGACCGCTTGCGGCGCGGCCGGCTTGGGCTGCGCGGTCGCCGCGACCGGCGCGGCCGGGGCCGTCGTCAGCTTGCCCAGCGCCGCCGTCGGGCCGGGCATGCGGCTGGTCAGGGCGCCGGCGTTGTAGACCTCGAAGGCGGCCGGATCGGAGACCTCGGCGACCAGGCCGCCGTTGCGCGGGGCCCGGAACGCCTCGCCGGCCGCCATCCAGCGGGTGAAGTAGATCGCGCCGGACGCGTCGTGCACGGTCAGGGCGCCGGGCTTGCGGGCCTGCAGAATCAGGCCCGAGGCCTCGGCCGGGGCCGCGCCGTAGACCGCGCCCTTGGCCCGGAACGGCGCGCCGACATTGAGCACCTGGTTGGGATCGACGCCGCTCTTGGCCGCCTCGGCCGCGCGGGCCTTGGAGGCGGCGCTGACCGCGTCGGCCGAACCGCCGTTGGCGGCGGCGTCGTCGAGGCCGGGAGTCTTGTAGGGCTCGGGCGTGGTCGACTCGACCGGAGCCGGCAGGGGCGCGCCCAGCGACACCGAGCCGGGCGCGGCGTTGGGATCGACCGGAACCGCGGCCGGGGCGCTGACGGCGGCGGTCGCCTGGGCCTGGGCCACCTGGGCCGGCGGGGCGCCCTTTGAGATGGCGCGCTGGGCGACGTTCCACAGCACGATGGCGGCCACCACCAGCACGCCCAGCGCCAGGATCAGGCCCAGGCGCGGGTCGCGCTCGTGACGCACGCCGACCGGGGCGCGCAGCGGCTCGCTGTCGTCGGGCGCGTCCAGCTTGAAGCGGGCCACGGCGGCGTCGCCATCCAGGCCCAGCACCTTGGCGTAGGATTTCACATAGCCGATGGTGAACGGGCGCGAGGGCAGCTCGTCCAGCCGCAGATCCTCCAGCGCCTCGATATAGCCCTGGCGGATGCGGGTGGCGTCGGCGACGTCCCGCAGGGTCAGGCCGCGGAACTCGCGCGCGGCGCGGAGGGCCGAACCGATGTCGGCGCCATAATCGACCGAAGGCTGGTGCGCGGCCATCGGCGCGTCCTCAGGCTCGCCGTCGGCGACCAGATGCAAGTGCGAAACCCTGCCCGTATCCAGTGGCATGGCTGCCATGATACCTCAAATTCGCGTCGCTGGAGAATCCTTCCCTACCGAAGAGAAGCACCCGACGACTAGCCCCACCCGTCCTAGCCGGGATTTGTTAATACTTTATGGTCGATATCAAAGTAAGTCGCGGGATTCAATAAACTATAAGGCGGCGCTTGGTTAACCGGAGCCGTGTCTAGATGGCCACGTAAAGCTTGCGCGCCAGGGTTTCGATCTCGCCACGGAGCGATCCGGCCGAGGTCTTCAGCAGGGCCTCGACATTGCGCCGAGCGGCCTCGCGATCGCACGACAGCACCATCTGCTTGACCGGCCCGATGCCGGCCGGCGGCATGGACAGGCGGTCGAAACCCAAGGCCAGCAAGGCGAAAGCCTCCAGGGGACGCCCGGCCATCTCGCCACAGACCGAGACCGGCGTGCCGGTGTCGAAGCACGCCTGCTGGATGGTCTTCAGGGCGCGCAGCGCCGCCGGAGACAGAGGATCGTAGCGGTCCGAAACCCTTGGATTGCCGCGATCGGCCGCGAACAAATACTGCATCAGGTCGTTGGTGCCGACCGAAACGAAGTCGGTCATCGGCAACAGCGCGTCGAGATGCCACAGCAACGACGGCGCCTCGATCATGGCCCCAACGTCCAGTCGGGCCGGCTCGGGCCGGCCGCGCTTCAGGGCCCAGGCGACCTCCTGGTCGACGAAGGCGCGGGCGGCGCGGAACTCGTCCACATTGGCCACCAGCGGGAACATGATCCGCAGCTCGCGGCCCCGCGCGGCCTTGATCAGAGCGCGAATCTGCATGCGCAGCAGGGCCGGACGGTCCAGGCCCATGCGCACGGCGCGCCAGCCCAGGGCCGGATTGTCCTCGCGCTCCAGCTCCATGTACGGCAGCAGCTTGTCGCCGCCGAGGTCCAGGGTGCGGAAGGTCACAGGCATGCCGGCGGCGGCCTCCAGCACCTTCTCGTAGAGGCTGGTCTGAGCCTCGAGGCGCGGCATCTCCTCGGCGACCATGAACTGGAACTCGGTGCGGAACAGGCCGATGCCCTCGGCCCCGGTCTCGCCCAGGATGTCCAGGTCGACGGCCAGGCCGGCGTTCATCAGCAGGGTGACCTTGTCGCCGTCCTTGGTGACGGCCGGCGTGTCGCGGATGCGGGCGAACTCGGCCTTGCGCTGGGCGCGGACCTCCATCCGGGCCTGCAGCGACTTGACCACGTCGGCGCGCGGCCGCAGCCAGGCCTCGGCGGTCTCGGCGTCGACCACGACGGGATCGCCCTCGCTCACCCGGTCGCGCAGGCCGGCCAGGCGGCCGACGCACGGGATGTCCAGCGCCCGGGCGACGATGCCGGCGTGGCTGGCGGCCGAGCCTTCCTCCAGCAGGATGCCCTTGAGCTTGGTGCGGTCGTATTCCAGCAGGTCGGCCGGCCCCAGGTTCCGGGCGATCAGGATCGCGTCCTCGGGCAGCACCCGCACGGCGTGGACGTCGCCCGACAGGTGGCGCAGCAGCCGGTCGTTCAGGTCCTCCAGGTCGTGCAGCCGCTCGCGCAGATAGGGGTCGCGGGCCTGGCCCAGGCGGGCGCGATGCTCGGAGCGCACGCGCTCGACCGCGGCCTCAGCGGTCAGGCCCGAGCGCACGGCCTCCTGCAGCGACCGGTTCCAGCCCCGGTCGTGGGCGAACATCCGGTAGGTCTCGAGCACCTCGTAGGAGGCGCCGACCAGGCCGTGCTGGCCTTCCAGCATCTCGTCGATCTGGGTCTGCAGCGCCTCAACGGCCCATTTCAGCCGGGCCTCCTCGGCCAGGGCGTCGTCGGACAGCAGTTGCTCGGGAGCCACCGGCTGCTCGTGCAGCACGGCCACGCCGTAGGCCAGGCCCTCGGCGAAGCGCGCGCCCTTCAGCCGCTCGGGCTTGTGCGGCGCGATCTCGACGTCCTTGAGCTCGCCCTGGCCCAGCAGCTCGCTGGAGCTGACCATCTCGGCCAGCACCATGGCGATGATCTGCAGGTCCTCGACCTCTTCCTCGTCATAGACCCGCTCGGTGCGGTTCTGCACGACCAGCACGCCGATCGTGCGGCCGCCGCGCAGCAGCGGCACCGCCAGGAAGGCGTGATACGGGTCTTCGCCGGTTTCCGGACGGTACGAGAAGGCCGGGTGACTGGCGGCGTCCGACAGGTTCAGGGGCCGCCCCAGGCGCATGGTCTCGCCGACCAGACCTTCGCCCGGCTTCATGCGGGTGACGTGGACGGCGTCGCGCGACAGACCCTCGGTGGCGAACAGCTCCAGGTCGCCCGAGGCGCGGCGCAGATAGATCGAGCAAACCTCGGCGACCATCGAGATGGCGATGGTGCGCACCACCATGTCGAGCTTGGCCTGGGCGGGCCCTCCTCCGGCCATGGCCTCGCGAATCTGCCGAAGCAGGCTGCGTGGTCCCCGAACAGCGATCCCGGACGCCGCCATGTCTGCGCGCGCACTCCCCTGGCTCGATGCGGCTGGTCCCGACAGAACGCGTCGAAGGTTAAGAAGCCGCATCGCCCTCAGCCGGGCTATAGCAGATTTCGCGCGCCGCACAGCGTTCGCTCGCGGTCAAATCGTGGTTCGCGCACGAAAAAGGCGCCGCCCCGAAGGGACGGCGCCACATCGTTCGACCGGGAAAGCCGTTAGCGGCGCTGGCCGTAGTAGCCGTCGTAGCGCCCGCCGCCGTCTCGACCGTCATAGCGGTAGCCAGTATCGTAACGGTTGTAGCGGTCGCCGCGATAGTCGCGACTTTCGTAGCCGGAACGGCCGTAGCCATTGTCATAGCCCGACCGGCCGTAGCCGCTGCCGTAGCTCGAGCTGTAGCCGGACCGGTAGCGGCTATCACGATAGCCGCTGGAATAGCGGTGGTCGCGGTCGTAGCGGTCGCTATGGCCCGTCGAGGCGCCCAGGGCGGCGCCGGCGACGGCGCCGATGGCGATGCCGCCCCTGTCGCCGTCCGACAGCGCCGCGCCGGCGATGCCGCCGATCACGGCGCCGAGGATGGCGCGCTCGGTCTTGTTGCTGCGGTCGCCGGCGAAGGCGGCCGAGGCGGGCAGGACGAGGGCGCCGGTCACGGCCGCGGCGACGGCGATCCGGGTGAACTGACCAAAGGTCTTCATGGCGTTGCTCCTTGAGAGCGTCAGGCCGGAAGAAGTCCGGTGCGGCGCTGTTGGAGCCTGTGTCGCATTCTCGCCTTGAACCCGATCTGAACGGCGATGTTCAGCTGACAGTCATGTTTGGGAGCGGCCTGCCAGCCCTACTCCGCCGGATGCCCTTCCGCCTCCGGCCGATGTAGGTGCACCGACCACAGCACGCCGGCCAGCATCAGGACGATGGCGGCCGCCTCCAGCGGCAGCGGCCAGCGGGCGTCGTGCAGGAAGCCGTACAGCAGGGCGAACAGGGTCTCGAAGACGATCAGCTGGCCCGACAGGCTGAGCGGCAGCAGACGGCTGGCGGCGTTCCACAGGCCGTTGCCGATCACCGAGGCGCCCAGCGCCACGGCCAGGCTGACGCCCCAGAACAGCATCCAGCCGCTTGGCAGATGCGGCGCGCCGCCCCCGAAGGCCGGGATCACTAGCAGCAGCGACAGCAGGCCGGTGACCAGGCCGGTCAGCAGCGACCATTCGTGGCTGTTGAAGCGCGGGGTGGCGGCCAGGCGGCGGGCGTTCCAGACGGCGTAGACGGTCCAGACCACCAGCGCCCCGACCGCCGCCAGCAGGCCCAGGACCAGCCGCCCGACGCCGACGTCGCGGGCGGTCTGGAAGGCGGCGACATTGATGCAGGCGACGCCGGCGGCGACCAGCAGCAGCGGCGCGGCCAGCCGGCGCAGGGCCACGCCCTCCCCCGGTTTCGCGCCCACCAGGGTGATGGTCACGGGCAGGAGGCCGATGATCAGCGAGGCCGGGGCGACGCCGGCGATCTGCACCGACACCGCCAGGCACACGTAATAGACGATATTGCCCAGCAGGCTCAGGCCGGCCAGGTCGCGCCAGTCCGCCAGGGTCAGGCGCGCCGCCACCCCGCGGAGGCTGGGCGCCAGCAGGACCGCCGAAGCCAGGCCGTAGCAGAGATAGCGCCCGGCGGTCATCTGCAGCGGCGTGAAGGCGTGGAGCAGCTTGGGCGCCAGGAACACCCCGCCCCAGAACGCCCCCGCCACGAGGCCGCAGAGAAGTCCGATCAGGAGTCGCTGACGTTGGTCCATGCCGGGGCATTAGCAGAGCCCTGCGCGAGATGCTCGGCGAAAGCGTCGGTGGACCTGGTGGAAGATCTCGGACGACGCCGAGGGGAACACCCCAGTCGTCGACTCGACAAAAACAGTGTCATCCCGGACAAGCGCGAAGCGCGCCGATCCGGGACCAACGCCTGGGCGTCGCGCTTCCGGCGATCCCGGATCTTCGCTTCGCTACGTCCGGGATGACACCTTCAAGGGCTAACCGAAACTCAGGCCACTGCCTGCGCTTCCTGGTAGGACGCCATCTGCGCCTCCAGCGCCCGCTGGAACGCCGGCCGCGCCTCGCAGCGGCGGACATAGGCGTCCAGCACCGGGTTTGAGGTCACCAGATCGGTCTGGCGCGGGAAGCGCAGCACGGTGGTCATCATCAGGTCGGCGGCGGTGAACCGCTCGTCCGACAGGTACTCGCGGCCTTTCAACCAGGCGGCCAGGCTGTCCAGCCTGGCGATCGTCAAGGCCTCTGCGGCGGGTCGGCGGGCCTTGGCCCAGGCCTCGTCGGCATGGAACAGGTCGATGGTGGTCAGGTTCTGGATGGCCGGCTCGACCGAGTTGAGCGCCGCGATCAGCCAGGTGTGCATCCGCAGCCGCGCCTGCGGGTCGGACGGCGACAGGGCGGGCGAACGGTCGGCGATGTGCAGCACGATCGCCCCGGTCTCGAACATCACGAAATCACCGTCCTGGAGGTAGGGCACCTGGCCGAACGGCTGCATCGCGCGATAGCCGGCGCTGCCCTGCTCGCCCTGTTCCAGCAGGTGAGTCCGGTACGGAATGCCGGCCTCCTCCAGGGCCCAGCGCACCCGCAGGTCGCGCACGATGCCTTGGGCGAAGGGGGGCACCCAGCGGAAAGCACTGATCGTGATCATCATCCAGCTCCTCGTTGCGGGCCCCGCACGGGGCCGTCGAGGAGAAGTCGCGCCAGGGGGCGCGATATCGACATCGGATGTGAAATTATCTCCGACGCCCGCCCGTCCCCGTGTTCGCCGGGATGAGCGGGGGTCGGCCAGTTGGCGCTTGTCTAGGCCGCTTTCGGCGCCAGCCGCAGTTCGATGACGGTGACGGCGGATCCGCGCGACGACGGGGGCACGGATAGGGTGTGACCCTTGGCGTCGGCGGTCCATTTGACGACGTCGCCCGAGAGGTTCCTGGCGCTCACGACCTTCCTGGGCAGGGGCGGCAGCGACAGCTCGTCCGCGGGCCAGCCGACGATGTGGATGAAAACGCTGTCGCCGGCGGTCGTCGCGCCATAGACGCCGTCGACCGGCTGGAGCGGCCCCGAGCGCGTGCCGTAGACGGCCCGGCCGTGGCGTTTCAGCCAGAGCCCGACGCCTTTCAGCGTTTCGGTCTGCTTCGGCGGAATGATCCCGTCCCGGTCGGGACCGACATTGGCGAGGACGTTGCCGTTGCGCACGATGGCGTCGGCCAGGTGGCGCACGACCTGGTCGGTGCTCATGACCTGGTCTTCAGGCGTGTAGCCCCAGGCGCCGTTGAGGCTGAACGTCTTTTCCCAGGGGCGGGCGCGGATCGGACCCTTGATCGGCGCGCCGCCTTCCTCCTCCTCGTAGTCGCCCTGCCATCCCGAGCGCGGGTTGATGAGGATCTTCGGCTGATACCTGCGAACCATGCGGTTCAGCTTGTCCGGCTCCCAGAACCAGGCGGCGTCGGCGTCCGTGCCCTTGTGCGCCAGCCAGCCGCCGTCCCACCACAGGATGTCGATGTGGCCGTAGCGGCGCATCAGCTCCTCGACCTGGCCATAGGTCTGACGCTTCAGCAGGGCGGCGTTCTCGGGCAGCTCCTTGGGGTGGAAATAGCCCGGGAAGCGCCAGTCCAGCGGCGAATAGTAGAGCCCGACGCGAAGCCCCTGGCCGCGGACGGCGGTCACGAAAGGGGCGAGCAGGTCGCGATGCGCCGCCGAATGCATCGCGTCGAAATGGCCATGGCTGGCCGGGCTGTCCCATAAGGCGAAGCCGTCGTGGTGACGCGCCGTCATCACCATGTAGCGGGCGCCGGCGGTCTTGGCCAACTTGGCCCAGCTGACCGGATCATAGTGACGGGGATTGAATTCCGCGGCGAGCTTGGCGTAGGCCTCCGGCGAGACCTTCTCGTTGTTCATGTACCACTCGCCCCGGGCCGGAATGGCGTAGAGGCCCCAGTGGACGAAGACGCCGAACTTGGCGTCGCGCCACCAGACCATGTCTTTTTCGGGCAGCAGCAGGTCCGGCGCCAGGGTCGGATCGGAACGCGAGGTCTTCAGCGCTGACCGCTGCTCATCGGTCAGGACCTGGGCGTTCAGCGCGGACGGCGCGAAGGCGGCGGCCGCGACGGCCCCGAGCAAGAGATGACGACGACCCAGCATGAAGTTCCCTCCGATTTTTCGGGCACGCTAGGCGATGCGGGGGAATTTTCAATGGCGAATAGTATTTCAAATATGAATTCGAGCTGCTTCGGACAGCGCAGGGCGTCCGACCGGGCCGCGGACCCCGTCGGGGCGCTCCGATCGAAAACCCTAACCGTGTCCCGGCCGGGCCAACGGTTCGCTGATCGCTTCCACCAATTGCTTGGCCTGTTCGACGGCGCCCTCGATGTCGCGCTCGATGAACGCGACCTCGGCGTCCGTCAGGGGGTGGGGGGCGGCGATGACCTCGCGCAGATAGGCGCGCTTCTCGGGTTCGGTCATGGTCCACCAGCCGACGGTGTGGCCTTCCTCGATCACCGCGTCGCCCATGGCCAGGAGATCGTCCTCGTCGAAGATCGGCCGGCCGGGTTGCTCGGGGAACCACTGGCCGTCGTCGGGCAGGGCCTTGTCCAGCTTGCGCAGCAGCGAGGCCAGCCAGGGGCTGACCAGCAGGGGCTTTTCATAACCGTCGCCGAACTTGGCGCGCAGAAGCAGGTCGTACAGCAACTCCAGCCCGGCCTCGCCCTCGAAGGTGACGGACTTCTTCTCGGGATCGAAATGGAAGACCGACATGGAGGCTCCTGGAGGCTGACGTTTCGACGTCATAACGTCAGAAGGCGACGTTTTGCTAACGGCGGGACGCCCCCCTCCGTCACGATGCGTATCCGCATCGCGCCGCCTCCCCCGCTGCGCGGGTGAGGAGGATTCGCGCCCAGACTTCTCCTCACCCGTGAAACGGGGGAGGTGGCGGGCGAAGCCCGACGGAGGGGGCGTCCCTCCGGCGCTCGATCCTACAGCTGATCCAGCCCGTACGCCGCGTGCAGGGCCCGCACGGCCAGTTCGGTGTAGGCCGCGTCGATCAGGACCGAGATCTTGATCTCCGAGGTCGAGATGACCTGGATGTTGATGTTCTTCTCGGCCAGGGCCTGGAACATCGACTGGGCGACGCCGGCGTGGCTGCGCATGCCCACCCCGATCACCGAGACCTTGGCCACGTCCTCGTTGACGGCCACGTCCTCGAAGCCGATCTCCTTCTGGGCCTTGCGGACGATCTCGACGGCGCGGGCGGCGTCGCGCTTGCCGACCGTGAACTCCATGTTGGCGGTGTCGGCGCTGCGGGCGCGCGACTGCACGATCATGTCGACATTGACGTTGGCGTCGGCCAGCCGGCCGAAGATCTGCGACGACACGCCCGGATGGTCGGGCAGGCCCAGCAGGGTGATCTTGGCCTCGTCGCGGCTATAGGCGACGCCCGAGACGATGCGCTTTTCCATGATTTCTTCCTCGTCGCAGACGATCGTACCTTGGCCGGGAGCTTCCCCGGGTTCGACGAAACTCGACAGCACCCGCACCGGGACGCGATGGGCCATGGCCATCTCGACCGAGCGGGTCTGCAGCACCTTGGCCCCCAGCGAGGCCATTTCCAGCATTTCCTCGTAGGAGATCTTGGCCAGGCGCTTGGCCTTGCTCTCGATCCGAGGGTCGGTCGTATAGACGCCGTCGACGTCGGTATAGATGTCGCAGTCGCCCTTCAGGGCCGCGGCGATGGCCACGGCGCTGGTGTCCGAGCCGCCCCGGCCCAGGGTGGTGATGCGCTGGTCGGTCGTCACGCCCTGGAAGCCGGCGATCACGGCGATCTGGCCGGCCGCGAAACAGGCCTCCAGATTAGCTGGCGGGATGTCCTCGATGCGGGCCCGGCCGTGGGCGTCGTCGGTCAGGATCGGCACCTGCCAGCCCAGGAACGAGCGGGCGTTCAGGCCCATGTTGCGCAGGGTCATGGCCAGCAGGCCGGCGGTGACCTGCTCGCCGGACGCGACGACGGCGTCGTACTCATCGTCCGACTCCGGCAGGCCCTGAGCGGCGCGGCCCGAGCCGTCGGTCCAGGCCACCAGCTCGTTGGTCTTGCCCGACATGGCCGAGACCACCACCGCCACCTGCTTGCCCGTGGCCACTTCGGCCGCGACCAGGCGCGCCACCCGGCGGATGCGCTCCAGGTCGGCCACCGAGGTGCCGCCGAACTTCATCACCAGACGTGACACGCCCTACCCCTGAAAAACCTAAGGTCAATTCTTGCGCCGAGGACGGACGAACCGTCGCCGTCGCGCAAGCCGCGGTCTTCTAGCGGCGCGACGGCGCAACGGCAATGTCGCGGAGGTGTCTTTTTCGTCGAGTGTGGCGCCGCGCCCTGTGCCGCTGGCGATGTCGTTGCTACATCAAGGTCATGAGTCCGCCCGCCGATCCGCCTCCCTCCGCTGGAAACGCCCCGTCCTGGAGCATCGACCCCGCCGACGTGGCGCGGTTCTCGGCCATCGCGGCGGAGTGGTGGGACCCGCGCGGCAAGTTCGCGCCGCTGCACGTGTTCAACCCCTGCCGGCTGGGCTTCATTCGCGAGCAGGCCCTGGCGCGGTTCGAACGCGACGGTAATGCGCGCGCGCCGTTCGAGGGCCTCAGCCTACTGGATGTCGGCTGCGGCGGCGGCCTGCTGAGCGAGCCGATGGCGCGGCTGGGCTTCACCGTCACCGCGATCGACGCTTCGGAGAACAACATCAAGACCGCCGCCGCCCACGCCGCTGGGCAGGGGCTGGAGATCGGCTACCGCCCGGCCACCGCCGAACAGCTGCTGGCCGAGGGCGCGGGGCCGTTCGACGTGGTGCTGACCATGGAGGTCATCGAGCACGTCGCCGATCCCGGCGAGTTCCTGCGCACCTGCTCGCGGCTGCTGGCGCCCGGCGGCCTGATGATCGTCGCCACCCTGAACCGCACGCTGAAGGCCCTGGCCCTGGCCAAGATCGGCGCCGAATACGTGCTGCGCTGGGTGCCGCCCGGCACCCACGATTGGAAGCAGTTCCTCAAGCCCGACGAACTGCGCGCCTTCCTGGCCGGCGAGCCGGTGACGATGCACGGCCCGTTCGGCGTGGCCTACAATCCCCTGACCGGCCGCTGGGGCCGTTCGGCCGATGTCGACATCAACTACATGATGACGGTGACCAAGGCCTGACGCGCCCAGGGTGACGGCGCTCCTGCCCGCCTGCCCGCCGCCTGACGGAACCTGTACCGCCGCCGCGCTTTCTATTGGCAAGGGACATCCTGCCAGGATTGGCGGCTCGCTTCGGGGGCCGAACGTCGATCCGTTCGTTGGAACGGAGAGAACATCATGATTTTGAGACCCCCCATGTGGCTGATGGCTTCGGCCGTCGCCCTGAGCACGGCCGCGCCTGTCTTCGCCCAGTCGCCCGACGCGGCCTACCAGCAGCGCCTGGATGCCTATGGCGACCAGCGCGCGGTCTATGACGCCCAGAGCGCCGATTATCAGCAGCAGCAGCGCGACTACGACCGCGACCGCGCCCGATACCTGAGCGACAAGGCCGACTACGACCGCCGCTACGGGGCCGGCGCCTATGATCGTCGCTATCCGGAATACGCCACGCGCTTCGATCGCTCGCGTTATTCCGACAGCTCGGACTATTATCGCGAGCAGGCCGCGTTCGACCACGACCGCCAGATCTACGAGGACGCCCGCCGCGACTACGATCGTCGCAACGGCTATGGCGCCTATGACCGCCGCTATCCCGACCAGGCGCGGCGCTTCAGCGCCAGCGGCCGGGTCTACAGCTCCGACAGCAGCGACTATCTGAGCCAGCGGGCCCAGTACGACCGCGACCGGGCCGAGTACGAACGCGCGCGGGACGACTACGACCGGCGCTACGGCTCCGGCGCCTATGACCGTCGCTATCCGGACTACGCCACGCGCTACGGCGCGCCCTACGCCGGCCGCTACGGCGACGACGTCTCGTACAACGCGCCATGCCGGATCGACGCCCGCAAGAACGCCACGGCCGGCGGCGTGATCGGGGCCCTGGTCGGCGCCGTGGCCGGCTCGAACCTGGCCGCCCGCAACGCCAAGCCGGAAGGCACGGTGCTGGGCGCCCTGGTCGGGGCGGGGATCGGCGCCAGCATCGGCAACGCCTCGGCCAAGAGCCGCTGCGACGCCAACGGCCAATACTGGACCTACGACGAGACCGTCGCCTATCGCGAAAGCCGCCGCTATCGCGCCAGCTCCAACGCGGACTACAGCAACTATTCCAGACGCTGCCGCCTGGCCCCGGCCGACACCGACTACAACGGCCGCGTCGAGACCCGCTATGTCCGCGTCTGCCCCGACAGCCAGGGCCGCTATCGCGTCCAGGGCTAGCGGCTGAACGGGGATGAACGGCGTGGTCGGCGCCGCTTCATCCCCCGTTCAGGTCGCAATCCCGACAATCATCGAACTCATTTGAAGCTTGAGCGTTATCTAGCGTTCAAGGATCGCCAACAAACCAGGGAGGTCGCCATGCGCGCCCATCTGAAAACTCTCGCCGTCGTCGTCGCCCTCGGCTTCACGGCGTCCACGGTGGCCGTCACCGCCGCCGAAGCGCAGACGCGCACCCACAAGGTCTGGGTGTGCAAGAGCACCAAGAGCGCCCGCAACAAGGGCACGGTGATCGGCGCCGTCGGCGGCGGCACGCTGGGCGCCGTCGTCGCGGGTCACGGCAACAAGACCGAAGGCGCCCTGCTCGGCGGCGCGCTGGGCGCGGTCGCCGGCAACCAGATCGCCAAGAAGAACTCCAAGAAGAAGAACTGCCACTACGAGTACCGTCGCTACTAGACGGGGCTCCGGTCTCCACGTCACGGGAAGCGAAGGGGGCGTCGACAGCGGTCGGCGCCTTCTTTTTTGCCTGATCGCGCCGGTCCGCCGTCTTGGAAACGGCGCCGAAGGAGATGGCGGCGGCTTAGGGGAACGCTCCGTTCCCGAAGCTTTTATCGTTGTGAGACGATCCTCTCAGTTCACCTCGGTCTTCTTCGGCGGCGCCGGCGGCAGGGGCGCGATCTTGATGCCGTCCTCGACCAGGGCCTTGACCTCTTTCGGCGAGGCCTCGCCGTAGATGCCGCGCTCCTCGGACTTGCCGTCGTGGATGTCACGCGCCTCCTTGGCGAAGCGGTCGCCGACATAGTCGAAGTTCTCCTCGACCTGGCGGCGGACCTCGCCCATGGCGTTCATCATCATCTCGCGCATGGCGGCGCTGGGCTCGGGCGCGGCCTTCTGGGCCTTGGTCCCGGCCACGGCCGGGGCCATGATCTGCTTGCGCACCGCCTTGGAGGCGCACAGCGGGCATTCCAGCAGCCCGCGCGCGGCCTGGTCGTCATAGTCGGACGACGAGCCGAACCAGCCTTCGAAGGCGTGGTCGTGATCGCAGCTGAGCGCGTACTTGATCATGAAGCTTATATGGGGTCAGGGACCCGTGAATTCACGGGCGTTCTTGAGGGCCGGGATCGCCGCTCGAGCCTTGTCGACGGCCGCGAGGTCGAGGTCGGCGATCAACACGCCCGGCTCGTCGTGGTCAAGCTTTCCGAGCACCTCGCCCCACGGGCCGATGGCGATCGAACGCCCCCACGTGCCGCGGCCGTCCTCGTGGAAGCCGCCCTGGGCCGCGGCGATCACGAACGAGCCGGTCTCGATGGCGCGGGCCCGCAGCAGGATGTCCCAGTGGGCCTCGCCCGTCGGCCGGGTGAAGGCGGCCGGCACGGTCAGGATCTGGGCCCCGCCCAGCGCCAGGGCCCGGTGCAGGGCCGGAAAGCGCATGTCGTAGCAGATGGTCAGGCCGAAGGTCCCCAGCGGAGTCTCGACCACGGTCGCCCGGTCGCCCGGCTCATAGGTCGCCGATTCCCGCGCGGTCTCACCCTTCTTGCCGTCTCTTGGGGGAAGGTCGACGTCGAACATGTGCAGCTTGTCGTAGGTCGCCACGATCGCCCCGGTCGGGTCGATCACCGCCTGGCGATTGGCGGCCTTGCCGTCTTCCCGCTTCACCAGGGCCGAGCCGACGTCGATCCAGACGGAAAGCTCGCGGGCCAGGTCGCGCAGGCCGCGCACCACCAGGTCGTCCTCCAGCGAGACCAGGGTCGGCAGCAGCCGCTCGCGGTCCTTCTGCAGCACGTTGACGCCCTCGGGCGTCAGGATGAACCGGGCGCCCTGCGCCGCCGCCTCGCGGACCAGGGGGGCGACGTGCTCCAGCGCCGCGGCGTGGGTGGCGGGCGTGCGGGTCTGGACCAGGCCGACGCGCAGGGGCGCTTGGGGCGTCGTCATGCGGCCAGCAGCGGGTCCAGCTTGCCCTCGCGCTCCAGGGCCATCATGTCGTCGCAGCCGCCGATGTGCTGGTCGCCGACGAAGATCTGCGGGAAGGTGGCGCGGCCCGAACGGTCCATCATCTCCTTGCGCAGCGCCGGGTCCATGCCCGCCTCGATTTCCGTGAAGTCGGCGCCCTTGTCGTTGAGCAGCTTCAGGGCGCGGGCGCAGTAGCCGCAGAACGGGCGGGTGTAAATGGTGACCTTGGCCATGGGGAATCCGTAACAGAAGTCGTTTCCGTCCTCATATAGGACGCGCCTGCATTTCTGTAACGCGCGCGACAACGGCGAGCGACACTTGCGTGGCGCCGGCCGCCAGGAGCGCCCGGGCGCAGCCCTCGGCCGTCGCCCCCGTGGTCAGGACGTCATCGACCAGCAGCAGCTTGCGGCCGATCACCCGATGGCGACGCGCCTCGGGCACGGCGAAGGCGGCGGCGACGTTGCGGCGGCGGCCCGTGGCCGACTTGCCGCCCTGGCTGTCGGTGTCGCGCTTCCGCACCAGGGCGTCGGCCAGATAGGTCCGCCCCGCCATGGCGCACAGCGGCCGGGCGATCTCGGCGGCCTGGTTGTAGCGGCGCTTCAGCAGGCGCGAGCGGTGCATCGGCACGGGGACCACCGCCTGCGCCTCGTCCAGCAGGTCGGCGGCGCAGCGCGACAGCCAGCGGGCGAACAGGCCCGACAGGTCTGTGCGGTCGGCGTGCTTGAGCTTGAGGATCAGGTCGCGCGAGTGCTCGTCATAGAGGCAGGCGGCCCGCGCCCGCGCGAAGGCGCGGGGCCGGGCCTGGCACAGGGCGCAGCGGAGCTCGCCGGCGTCGTAGGCGAACGGCGCGCCGCAGCCGTCGCAGACCGGACCGTCCAGGAAGGTGATGCGGCTCCAGGCCGCCGCCGACAGGCCCGAGGTCAAGGCCGCCCCGCCGTCGAAGGCGCGCGGCGGCAGGATCAGGTCCAGCATCCCCTGGGCGAACGCCGTGACGCGAGCCGGCGGCTTCGCAAAAGGTTTCCATGGCGCGCGGGAAGGCCCATCTTGCACGGACATGACCGCCGCTCCCCAGCTCTTCGACCGCGCCCTGCTGCGCGCCCGTCTCGACCGCGCCGCCCCGGGCTTCGACGCCGCCGGCTTCCTAAAGGCCCGCGCCGCCGAGGACGCCGTGCTGCGCCTGGAGGCGATCCTGCGGGAGTTTCCGGTGGCCGTCGACCTGGGAAGCCGAAACGGCGCTTTCTCGCGAGCGCTGGAGGGCAGCGACGCCCGCGCCAAGGTCGGGCTGCTGATCGAGACCGACCTGTCGGCGCGGATGCTGGCCCAAGACTCTTCGGAAGGGCGCCGCGGCGCACGGATCGTGGCCGACGAGGAGCGCCTGCCGTTCGGCGATGCGACGATCGACCTCCTGGTCTCGACCCTGGCCCTGCACTGGACCAACGACCTGGTCGGGGCCCTGATCCAAGTCCGCCGCGCCCTCAAGCCCGACGGCCTGTTCGTCGGCGCCCTGTTCGGCGGAGCCACCCTGACCGAGCTGCGCCAGGCCCTGCTGGCCGCCGAGGACGAGATCACCGGCGGGGCCTTCCCGCGCGTCTCGCCGTTCGCCGACACGGTCGACGCCGCCGGCCTGCTGCAACGCGCCGGCTTCGCCCTGCCGGTCGCCGATAAGGACCGGGTCAAGGTGCGCTACGCCCACCCGATCGCCCTGCTCAAGGACCTGCGGGCCATGGGCGAGACCAGCGTGCTGATCGACCGTTCGCGCAAGCCGCTGGGCCGCAAAGTGCTGCTGCGGGCGATGGAGATCTACCAGGACCGCTTCGCCGAGCCCGACGGCCGCGTGCCGGCCACGTTCGAGATCATCACCGTCACCGGCTGGGCCCCGCACGAACGCCAGCAGAAACCCCTGCGCCCGGGCTCGGCCAAGATGCGGCTGGCGGACGCGTTGGGGACGGTGGAGCAGCCGGCGGGGGACAAGGCGGGGGGGTAGGGTTCTGGCCAAATCACCGTTGTCATCCCGGCCGCAGCGAAGCGGAGAGCCGGGATCCAGGAGACTGCGCCAACGCGGCGCGGTTCACCGAGGTCCCAAACAAGCGCTGCGCGCTTTCCGGGATGACAGCCGAGTGAGGTTCCGAACCCGCCCTACCCTCAGTTCGCGGCGTTGGCCGTGTCCAGCGTGGTTTCGACCTTGCCGAACGAGATCTTCAGGTTGCCCTGCAGCGCCGTGAGGATTCCGATCAGAGCCACGCTGATCAAGGCGACCAGGACGCCGACCTCGATGGCCGTGGCGCCGCGTTCGTCGCGCCAGAAACGCCTCAGAGCAGATCGCGCAGCCAGGCGATCAGCGGCAGGTCGGCCGGCGGCATCGGATAGTCCGCCAACTGGTCCGGCTTCACCCATTTCAGCGCCTCGTGCTCCTTGGCGGTCACCAGTCCTTCCCAGCGCCGCAGCAGGTAGAGTGGCATGAGGAGGTGAAAGGACTCGTAACCGTGGGATGCAAAAACGAACGGAGCGAGGCACGCCTGGGCGACCTTGATGTCCAGCTCCTCGTGGAGTTCGCGGATCAGGCACTGCTCCGGGGTCTCGCCGGGCTCGACCTTGCCGCCGGGAAACTCCCACAAGCCGGCCAGTTGCTTGCCTTTCGGGCGCTGGCAGATCAGCACGCGGCCGTCGACATCGATCAGGGCGGCGGCGGCGACGAGGACGGTGGGCTTGGTCATGGGGCGTTAGTCCAACGCGTCGCGCGGCTTGGCAACACCTGTCTGCGCCGCGCCCCCTCGGTGATAGCGCCGCCTCACCCCACCTCCGCCTGATACTCCCGCTCCACATAGCCGAACCCATCGAAGTCGGCCGGACAGGCCGCGCCCGACAGGTCCTGGCAGGCCATGCCGACGAAGGCGCCGGTGAAGTTGGGGGCGCCGGGGGCGGTGGCCTCGTCCGACAGGATCGAGGCGTCGAACACCTGCGGCAGCCAGGTCCAGGCCTGGCCGTCCAGGCTGAAGGCGAAGCGCAGGCGCTCGAAATCGACCTCGACCCGCAGGTGGATCAGGCCCTGGTCCGGCAGCGGGATCGGCGCGGTGAAGGCGTCGGCCTGGGGGCTGTCGGGCAGGGCCGACATCACCTGCAGGCAGCGGCCGTGTTCCTCGTCGCGCGACACGAACAGATAGTGGAACTTGCTGGCCCCGTAGTAGCAGACGAGCCCGGCCGCCTGCTGGAAGTGCTGCGGCGCGAAGTCCAGCACCGTGCGGGCGCCGTAGCAAATCGCCTGCTGGCGGCGGGCGACCAGGGCCTGGCGATGCTGGCTGCCGATCGTCTCGCGCCCATGCAGGCGCAACCAGCCGGGACGGGCCGTCAGGCTGAACAGCTCGTCCGGGAACGGCGAACGCAGCCACTGGAAGTCGAGGGGCAGGCCGGGGCCGTCGAAGTCCTCCCAGGCCGGCGGGGCGGGCCAGGGCGCGGGCGGCAGGCCGGGCGACGGCGGGGCCAGCTCCGGGTCGCCCGAGCCGTCGCGGGTGCGCAGCCAGCCGTCGTCGCCCCAGGCCATCGGCTGGATCGCCGTCTCGCGGCCCAGCACGCAGCGGCCGCGATTGGGCAGGGGCCGGCCACACAGATAGGCCATCCAGGTCGTGCCGTCGGGGGTCTCGACCAGATCGGCATGGCCGGCCCGCTGCAGCGCCACGTGCGGCCGGTCGCGGGCGGTCAGCGCCGGGCCGTCGGGATGCAGTTCGTAGGGCCCCTCCAGCGTCCGCGAGCGGGCCATGGTCACCGCGTGACCGAAACCAGTGCCGCCCTCGGCGGTGATCAGGTGATACCAGCCGCCCCGCTTGTAGAGATGCGGCGCCTCGGTCAGGCCCAGGGCGGTGCCGGGGAAGATCAGCTTGCGCTCGCCGACCAGCCGGGCGGCGAAGGCGTCGTATTCCTGAGCCACGACGCCGGCGAAGCGATTGCGGCCCGGCCGGTGGTCCCACAGCTGGTTCAGCAGCCACTTGCGGCCGTCGTCATCGTGGAACAACGACGGGTCGAAGCCGCTGCTGTTGAGGAACACCGGGTCCGACCACGGCCCCTCGATGTCGTCGGCGGTGACCAGGTAGTTGTGGAAGTCGCGCAGGGAGGCGCCTGAGGCTCCACCCACGGTGGTGCGGCCATAGCGCTTGACGTCGGTGTAGATCAGCCAGAACCGGCCGTCGGCGTGGGTCAGGCAGGGGGCCCAGAGCCCGCAGCCGTCGGGCGCACCCAGCATGTTCAGCTGGCTGGGTCGGGTCAGGGGCCGGGTCAGCAGCCGCCAGTTCACCAGATCCCGCGAGTGATGGATCTGAACGCCAGGAAACCACTCGAAGGTCGAGGTGGCGATGTAATAGTCGTCGCCGACGCGGACGATCGACGGGTCGGGGTTGAAGCCCCTAAGGATGGGATTGTGGATCGTGTCTTGCGGCATGACTCTACAGGGCGGGAACGGTGACGGGCTTGGCGGTCGGGGTGTTGGCCGGATCGCGGACCAGGGTCCACAGCAAGGCGGCGCCGGCAAGGTCCAGCACGCCCAGGGCGACGAAGAACGGATCGTAGCCGACCGTGGCCACGAGGCCTCCGATCAGCAACGAGAAGACCAGCACGCCCAGATTGGCGAAGAACCCGGCCATGCCGGCCACCGTCGCCACCTCGTTGCGACGGAACAGGTCCGACGACATGGTGATCACCGTCACCGACAGGGTCTGGTGGGCGAAGCCGCCCAGGCACAGCAGGGCGATGGCGACATAGGGGCTCTCGACCCGGCCGACGAACATCATGCCGGTCATCAGCACCGCCCCCAGGGTGAAGGCCCCGCGCCGGGCGTTGATCAGGCCGACTCCGCGCCTCTGCAGGAACATCACCACCGCCGGCCCGAACAGGCAGCCGAGGTCGGCCGCCACGAACGGCAGCCAGGCGAACAGCGCGATCTGCTTCAGCTCGAAATGCCGGACCGTGGTCAGGTACAGCGGGATCCAGAACGACAGCGTGCCCCAGGTCGGGTCGGCCAGGAACCTGGGCAGGGCGATGCCCCAGAAGTTGCGACGGGCCAGCAGGCTCAGCATCGAGGGCCGCGCCCCGGCGGCCTCCAGATGGGCCTCCTGGCCGGCGGCGATCAGCTCGCGCTCGGCGTCGGACAGGGCCTTGTGCTTGTCGGGCGACTGGTAGGCGAAGAGCCACAGCGCCACCCAGGCCAGGCCCAGGACCCCAGCCACCACGAAGGCGGCCCGCCAGTTCCAGACCAGGATCGACCAGGCCACTAGCGGCGGCGCCAGCACCGAACCCATCGAGGCGCCGATATTGTAGACCCCGCCGGCCAGGCCGCGCTCGCGGGCCGGAAACCAGGTCGACACCGCCTTCATCCCGGCCGGATGGGCGCAGCCCTCGGCCACGCCCAGCGCCCCGCGCAGGCCGAGCAGCGCTTGCCAGTTTCCCGCCAGGCCGTGGGCCATGGTGATCAGCGACCAGGCGGTGGCGAACAGGGCGAAGCCCAGCTTCAGTCCGATGGAGTCCAGCACGTAGCCGCACAACGGCTGCAGCATGACCCCCAGCTGAAAGGCGCCGGTGATCCAGGAATATTCCTTGGGGCCGATATGCAGGTCGGCCAGCACGGTTGGAGCGGCGACGCCCAGAGTGCTGCGGGTCAGGTAGTTGAGCACCGCGCCCAACATCACCAGGCCGATCATCCACCAGCGCAGCGCCCGGATTTTGCCGATCATACGTCTCTCCCGGTCCCGCCCTGTGTCCCGGTCGCGCCGATGACGGTAACGCTAACATGCATAGCCCGCTCCGGGGCGGCCGCAAACCCCGCCAGAGGTCGTAGTCCGTCGTGGATCGATCCGCGCCGCGGCCGCGTTTGTTTGCGGACAACCCAAGGGAGCCCCCGATGAGCCTCGACGATCGCCTGGTGAAGAGCGCCGCCCTGATCGGGGTGAAGGTCAAGGACGCCGGCGGCCACAGGCTGGGCGTGATCCGCGAACTGTTCATCGATCGCGACGCCGGCATCGTCCGCTACGTCGCCGTCGAGCCCGCGGGCCTGTTCGCGGCCGGCGGCAAGTTCCGCCCCCTGCCCTGGCGCCTGTTGACCTGGGACGACAAGGACGAGGCCTATGTCGCCGACCTGACCAAGGACCGCTTCAAGGAGGTCCCGGCCTACGACCGCGACCAGCTCAATAGCGCCACCTATGGCTGGGGCGCGCAGGTGGAGCGCTTTTTCGAGGCGCCTTGAACGTTTGCAACTTCCGCGCGAAACGAACACCGGTCTCATCACCAACCTCGGGTCGGACCGGCCATCGACGCGACTTTCAATCTCTCGCTCGGCAATGACGTGGGAGGCGTGATCTCGTCCGGAGGCCCGATCGCCATCCAGATGGCGAACTCGCAAACGATCTGGAACCGCGGGACCATCGTCGGCGACGCGCTGCTCGGCTCCATGGACGACACGCTGATCGCCTCGTGAACTTCGAGAGCTTCGAACAGATCGGCGGCGGCAGCCTCAACTATGTCGGCGTCTTCGGGGCTGGTCCGATCGTCCTGAAAGACAGCTCGGCGGTCGTCCTGGCCGGCGACGGCGTGGTCACCACCGGCGCCGTCGCCTTCGCCGGCGGCGCGGGTGACCGGGGGCGGGGAACCTGACCCTGGCGCTCGACCAGAGCTGGAACTCCATCAGCCTGGCCGGCGCGAACGCCTGCCTAACCGCCGGATCCTAAACCGTGGGCCGCCTCTCGGGCGGCGACCAGGACGAAGCCGTCCGCATCACGGCGACCACGCCCGTGACCCTCGCGGTTCGCTGAGCGGCTTCGAGACCATCGCCCTGAACGGCGGCCAGATGGCCGTGTCCGGCGTGCTCGGCGCGGCCGGCGAGACCACGACGTTCGAAGGCCAGGCCGGCCAGACGCTGTCGATCCTGCCGGGCGGCGCGCTGGCGGGCACGGCCGACCTGGGGGCCGGCGACGACGTGTTCCAGCTGGCGGCCGGCGGCCAATTGCTCGGCACGGTCCTGAGCGGGACGGGCAGCGACAGGGTCGACATCGACCTGATCGCCGACCTGTCGCTGCGCGGCGACCAGCTTCAGCAGTTCGAGACCCTGCAGGTCACCGGCGCGCCAGCTCCGCCCTTGACTTCGCACCTGCAATAAACGACATAGGCCTCACGCCATCTGGCGTTATTGGCGCTCCAGCCGCGTGAGGGACCTTTCCGGTCCAGCCTGTCGAGCGCCCTGAAAGCTTCTCATCAGACCGCCCGTGTCACGCGGGGCGCTCCCCACCGACCCGCCGCCAGGCGAGCCGTGCGAGGACCGCATGCGCCGTCTCGTGCGGCTGCACGAAAGACACTGAGTGACTCAATTCTCCGATCTCGGCCTCGCCAAGCCCCTGCTGAAGGCTCTGGCCGACAAGGGCTACACCCAGCCCACCCCGATCCAGGCGCAAGCCATCCCGACCGTGCTGTCGGGTCGCGACCTGCTGGGCATCGCCCAGACCGGCACCGGCAAGACCGCCGCCTTCGCCCTGCCGATCCTGCATCGCCTGGCCGAAGACCGCCGGCCGGCCCCGCGCCGCGGCTTCCGCTGCCTGGTGCTGTCGCCGACCCGCGAGCTGGCCACCCAGATCGCCGACAACTTCAAGGCCTATGGCGCGCACCTGGGTTTGACCGTCGCCACCATCTTCGGCGGCGTGAAGTACGGTCCGCAGATGAAGGCCCTGGCGGCCGGCGTCGACGTGGTCGTGGCCACCCCGGGCCGCCTGATGGACCACCTGGGCGAAAAGTCCGCCCACCTGAACGGCGTCGAGATCTTCGTGCTGGACGAGGCCGACCAGATGCTGGACCTGGGCTTCGTGGTGCCGATCCGCAAGATCGCCAGCCAGCTGCCCAAAGAGCGCCAGAACCTGTTCTTCTCGGCCACCATGCCGTCGGAAATCGGCAAGCTGGCCGGTGAGCTGCTGAAGAACCCGGCCCAGGTGTCGATCACCCCGCAGGCCACCACGGTCGAGCGCATCGACCAGTCGCTGATCTTCATCGAGGCCCAGCGCAAGCGTCCGCTGCTTGCCGAGCTGCTGGCAGACCGCGCCGTCGAGCGCGCCATCGTCTTCACCCGCACCAAGCGCGGCGCCGACCGCGTGGCCAAGTACCTGGTCGCCAGCGGCATCGAGAGCGCCTCGATTCACGGCGACAAGACCCAGGGCCAGCGAGAGCGCGCCCTGGCGGCGTTCAAAGCCGGCCAGGTCAAGGCGCTGATCGCCACCGACATCGCCGCGCGCGGCATCGACGTCAACGACATCAGCCACGTGTTCAACTACGAGCTGCCCAACGTGCCGGAGGCCTATGTCCACCGGATCGGCCGCACCGCCCGCAAGGGCAAGGACGGCATCGCCATCAGCTTCTGCGCCGATGACGAGCGTCCGCTGCTGAAGGACATCCAGAAGGCCACCCGCCAGACCATCCCGACCTTCGACCGGCGCAACGACAAGGGCCTGGCGGCCGCCGCGGCCGTGGCCGACAAGCTGGCCCCGCCGGAGAAATACGTCGATCCGCGCCGCGCCGACCCGCGCAACAACGTGCCGTCGGAACTGCGCCGCCAGCGCAACCGTCCGAACAAGGGCGGCGGCCAGGGCCAAGGCCACGGCAAGCCCGGCGGCCAGCAGAACCGCGGCCGCAACGGCGGCGGCGGTCAGGGTAACGGCCAGGCCCAGGCGCAAGGCCAGGCCCGCTCGGGCGGCGGCGACTTCCGCGGCCCCAAGCGCGCAGCGGCCCCGTCGGAACGCTGGAACCCGATCGACTAAAGAGCCCCGCCTGACCTCTTCCTTCTCCCCTTGCGGGAGAAGGTGTCAGCCGAAGGCTGACGGATGAGGGGTCTCCCAAAAGCAAAAGCCGCGTCCGGTCTTTCGACTGGGCGCGGCTATTTCGGTCTTCAACCCCTCACCCGACCCCGGCTTTCGCCGGGACCACCCTCTCCCGCAAGGGGAAAGGGAAGGGCTCAGGCGCTTACGCGTCCTGGCGGCTCGCGACGGTCGCGGCCTGCAGCTGGGCCTTGGCCGAGCGGACGGCGTAGCCGACGCAGGCGCGGTAGTCGGCCATGCTGCTGACGCCGTTGGTGGCCTTGCAGACCGTC
>Ga0065165_1001477_pt1 | contig 25096 bp, 23 predicted proteins | sample AraplaMF_Cvi_mMF_FD_63813 | JGI IMG/M metagenome (GOLD analysis project Ga0065165, IMG submission 63813) | Arabidopsis root microbial communities from the University of North Carolina, USA - plate scrape MF_Cvi_mMF (version 2) (version 3) | ecosystem: Host-associated > Plants > Roots >... | reverse complement strand
GATCCGCGAGGACACCAAGACCGTGACCAGCGAGATCGACACGCTCCAGCACGACGTCGCCGAAGTCGACGATCGCCTCAACCAGCTCCGCGCCGCGGCCGAGACTTTCTCGACGTCGGTTGCTGCCTAGTTCCCCTCCCGCTTGCGGGAGGGGTTAGGGGGAGGGCCTGACGTGCGTGAGTCGCGCGAACCTCCCCGTCAGCCCCTCCCCCGACCCCTCCCGCAAGCGGGAGGGGAGCAACTACGGCAGATGACGACGCGCGTTGCACTCGCTAGTGCCTCGCCATGACCAACATTCTCCTCACCGGCGCGAGCCGCGGGATCGGTGCCGCGATCGCCGAGTCGCTTGCAGGCGAAGGCGTGCGCGTCGTCGGCCAGGGCACGCGCAGCGGCATCCCCGCCGACTTCACCGATCCCGCCGCGCCGCAGGCACTCTGGGCGAAGGCGCTCGACGCGCTCGACGGCCGGATCGACATCCTCATCAACAACGCCGGCATCTTCGAAGCCACCCCACTCGATCTCGAGCACGATGACTGGGTCGCGGGCTGGGAAAAGACGATGCGCGTCAACCTGACGGCGTCGGCCGAGCTGTGCCGGCTCGCGGTGCGCCACTGGCAGGCCGAGGGGCGGCCGGGGCGGATCGTCAACGTGGCCAGTCGCGCCGCCTATCGCGGCGATTCACCGGCGCACTGGCACTATGCCGCGTCGAAGGCCGGAATGGTAGGCATGACCAAGTCGATCGCGCGCGGCTATGCCAGCCAGGGCATCCTCGCCTTCGCGATCTGCCCGGGCTTCACGATGACCGGGATGGCCGAGGATTATCTGGCAAGCCGCGGCGGCGACAAACTGCTCGCCGACATCCCGCTGGGCCGCGTCGCCGCGCCTGAGGAAGTCGCGACGCTCGCGCGCTTCTGCGCGCTGGAGGCGCCGCCGTCGATGACCGGCGCAGTTCTCGATATCAATGGGGCAAGCTATGTTCGCTAGCTGAGAGAAGGAGGGGGCATGGCAGAGGAAGTCAGGACCGCACGCGGCGCACGCTGGCTGATATGGCTGTTCGCGGCCTTGGGTGTCTGCGCGGCGGTCGCAGTGATCTTCATCGCCGTCGTGGTGTTCGAGTTCAAGAATCATCGCGATGCCGAACCGGCGCCGATCGAGGCGAAAGGCGCCAAGGAGCGCTTCGCGGTCGCCGGGGTGGAAGACGTTTCGGGAACCGGGCTGGCGCAGATCGTCATTGCCGCCGAAGGTTCGGTCGGAGGCGGCGGCTCCTATTCGGGCCGCGGACCGACCGACGAGCGCAATCTGCTGCTACTCGACAAGGCGACGGGCACCAGTCGCAAGCTGCTGGCGGACAACAGCCGCGGAATCGTGGCGCGATACCGGCTTTCGGCCGTCGCGGGCGCGACGCCGAACGACGACGACGTATATGAAATCGCAGCGGACGGGAAAAAGCAGCTTGCGCCGGTCGCTTACTATCTGCTGCGCGTTCGCGCGCCCGAGGGCGGGCTGGAGGATGTCTTGCTGGGCGACCTGAAAACTGGTCGACAGGACTATGTGCTCAAAGGGATCGACGGTATCGACCGAATCTGGATGCTCACTCCGACGCGCCTCGCGATGCTGATGCGGCAGGGGCGCAAACTTCACTACCGCGCGTTCGAAGTGCCCGAACTCAAATTGGTCGCGGCGCGCGCAATCGAGATCGACTGAGAAAACATGGCTGCCGACATCGATAGCTGGAAGACCAGCTTCCCGTGCACGCGTGCGGAAGCCGAGGCGATAGACGCGGGGGAATTCGCACTCGACGCGGTGCTGATGACCACCGAAGAAGTCGAGGACGATGTCGAGCGGTGGCGGCTCGATGCCTATACCGAGATCGAGCCGGATGCCGCGATGCTGGCAGCGCTGCGCGCGCTGGTGCCGAGTGCGGCGGGCCTAGATCCGGTGATCGAGGCCCTGACGGCGGAGGACTGGGTCAAGATGAGCCAGGAGGGGCTCGAGCCGATCCGCGAGGGGCGCTTCGTGGTGCATACCAGCGCCCACCCGGTCGAGGCGCCCGCGGGCGGCCGCGCCTTCCTGATCGACGCCGGGCGTGCCTTCGGCACCGGGCATCACGCGACTACCTCGGGATGCCTGCGGATGCTCGACGCGATGGCGGACCGGCGCTTCGCCAGCGTGATCGACGTCGGGACGGGGACCGGGTTGCTCGCTTTCGCGGCCGCGCACCTCTGGCCGGATGCCAGGATCGTCGCGACCGATATCGATCCGCAGGCGATCGAGGTCACGCGCATCAACGCCGCGGACAATGCTATTGCCGGGCTGGAGCTGGTCGTCGCCGACGGCGCGCTGAGCGACGCGATCACGGCGCGGGCGCCCTACGACCTGGTCATCGCCAACATCCTTGCGGGACCTCTGGTATCGATGGCCCCCGAGCTGGCGGCGATCGCCGATGCGGATGCGACGATCGTCCTTGCCGGGCTGCTCGAGACGCAGCGGGTGCAGGTGGTGGCGGCATTCGAGGCGTGCGGCTGCGCGCTCGAGGAAATCGACCGGCGCGGCGACTGGACGGTGCTGCGCCTACGCGCCGGCGCGGTCCGCTACGTGCCGAGCAGCCCGCCCGATCCCAAGGGCCGCGACGGCTGGGCGCTGGATATCTAGGCCATTGTGCTCCTGCGAAAGCAGGAGCCTAGACCCGCTAGCGACGTCATTTGTAACCCTGGGCTCCTGCTTTCGCAGGAGCACGGCAGGCGTCAGCCCTTGGCGCGCGCGTAACCCTGCGTGCCGCGAGTGATCACGTCGTCGCCCGGCAGGATCTCGGCGATCGGGATGTCGGGCTGGGGCAGGATTTCTTCGTAGAGCGGCGCGAAGTCGGTCTCGACGGTCACCCGCAGCAACTCGTCGAAGCTCGGGATGACGAAATAGTTCTGCTGGAAATCGTCGATCCGGTATTCGGTGCGCATCACCCGCTTCAAGTCGAAGCCGATCCGGTTGGGGCTCGGATCGTCGAGCGCGAAGTGGCTCTCGGCCGAGCTCGACACGATCCCCGCGCCGTAGATGCGCAGTCCCTCGGCCTCCTGCACCAGCCCGAACTCGACCGTGTACCAATAGAGCCGGCCGAGCTGCTTGAGCGCGCCCAGCTCCATCGCGCGGACGCCGCCGCGGCCATAGGCCTCGAGATAATCGGCGAACACCGGGTCGGCGAGCAGGGGGACATGGCCGAACACGTCGTGGAAGACGTCGGGTTCCTGCAGGTAATCGAGCTGGTCGGGCCGGCGGATGAAATTGCCCGCGACGAAGCGGCGATTGGCCATGTGATCGAAGAACACGTCGTCAGGCACCAGCCCCGGCACCGCGACGACTTGCCAGCCGGTGAGCTGCATCAGCCGCTCGGACAGCTCCTCGAAATTGGGGATGCCCGATTCGGACAGGCGCAGCGCGTCGAGCCCCTTGAGGAACGCACCCGAGGCGCGGCCGGGCAACAGCTTCGCCTGGCGCTCGAACAGAATGTCCCAGGTGGCGTGTTCCTCGGCGGTGTACGCCTGCCAATTCTGCGGTATCGTCCAGTCGGCCGACGCCCCTTCGGGCGGACGATCGAGGACGTGGCTGTCATTTGTCATCGGGACCGGCATAGCATTGTTGCAAATGATACGAAATGGCCTCGTACGAAGCGCGCGCTGGGCATTGCGGATCCTGCTCGGCCTCGGCGCGATGTTGCTGCTCTACTATCTCGCGGCACTGGCGGGAAGCGCGCTGCCGACCCATCGCGAGTGGAAGCCGACGGCGCAGGGCGTGACGGTCTATGTGATCGACAACGGCATCCACACCGATCTGGTGCTGCCCGCATCGGCGGAAGGGGTGGCGTGGGACGACCTGCTCAAGCCCGAGCATCTCGCCGACCCGCAGCGCGCCGCGGCGAGCCATCTCGCTTTTGGCTGGGGCGACCGCGATTTCTATCTGAATACCCCGACCTGGTGGGACGTGAACCCGATCCGGGTGGGCCGGGCATTCGTCGGTGCCGGCGCGACGGTGGTGCACGTGTCGCACATCGCCGAACCGAAGGTCGGCAAGGATGCCAAAAAGATCGTGCTGCGACCCGAGGAATATCGGCGGCTGGCGACGTTCATCCGGGAGACCTTCGGCGAAGGGCTGCCGGCACGGGGCTATGGCGCCGCTGATGCGTTCTATGTCGCGCGGGGCGGGTACAGCCTGTTTCGTACCTGCAATGCGTGGACCGGTGACGGATTGCGCGCGGCAGGGGTACGCGTCGGCGCGTGGACGCCGCTGCCCTCGGGAGTGATGCAATGGTTCTGAAGCTCGCGGTTCCTGCCTCGGCCGATGTGCCGCCGCCGCCGCTGGCATTTCTCTCCGAATGGCCGCGCGCGGCCTGGGGGTTGGGACGACTGATCCGCGAGCGCAAGACGCTCGACGACGTGCCACAAGGCGATGGGCGGCCGGTGATCCTGCTGCCCGGGCTGGTCAATTCGGATCGCTCGAACTTCGTGATGCGGCGCTATCTCCAACGGCTCGGCTATCGCGCCGAGGGCTGGCAGCTCGGCCGCAACCTGGGCGTGCGGGCGATCGGGCAGGATGGCGAGCGGCTGATGGAGCGTGTCGCCGCGCTCCATGCCGAGACCGACGACAAGGTCACCCTGGTCGGCATCTCGCTCGGCGGGATCATGGCACGGATCGCGGCGCACCGGCATCCCGAGCATGTCCGCGAAGTGATCACGATCAGCGCGCCCTTCGCCGGGCCGCCGACCTGCACCAACGTCTGGCGCCCGTTCGAGCTGCTGACCGGCGAGAAGATCGGCGACCCGGCGGTGCATGCACGGCTGGAGGAAGCCGCGAGGCCGCTACCGGTACCCGCGACGGCGATCTGGAGCCGCAGCGACGGGCTGGTCAACGGGCTGATCTGCCGCGAGCCCGAAGGTGCGGCGGCGCGGGCAATCGAAGTCAGCAGCAGCCATTTATGGGTGCAGATGCGCCCCGAAGTGCTGCGCGCGGTGGCGGAGGTGCTGGGTCAGTCCGGGTCGGAGGCGCGGTAACCGTCATAGGGCTGGCAATTGTCCGGATTCTTCCGGCATTCCTTCTCGCGCTTGCGGCGCTCCTTGCCCTCGCGCGCTTCCTTCTCGCGCATCTTCTTGCCGTAATTGCGGTCGGCCTCTTCCTGGCTGGTCGTCGACCAGTCGACGACCTGGCTGCCCGCCTTGACGGGCAAGGTGGCGACGTCCCACGCGGTCTTGGCGATGCAGCCGCCCGCGAGCAGCGGCAGCGTGGCGACGATCGGGATCAGCAGCTTGCGCATCACATTACCTTGGCTTGGCGGGCGTCGACGCGGACGCACGCGCGGATACAGCTATATATGGGTAATCGCTGAACATTCCGTCCACGCCAAGTCCGATGAAATACGCGATTTCCTCGGCGAGCCGACCGTGATCGCCAGGTGCGCCCCCCGAACGATAGGCAGGCAGCAGGAAGAAATTCTCGGCGCGGAAGGTCCAGGGATGGACCTTGAGGCCCGCGGCATGTGCATCGGTGACGAGGAGGGTCGCCGGGCCCGAGGCGGGCAGGATCATCGTCCGCTCGGGGCCGATGCCCGTCGCATATTCGGCGACGCGCGCGAGCCCGGCGGGCGTCGCCATCGCGGCGTAGCTGGGTTCCGCGCCGTCGGCGGGACCGCCGCTCGCGGCCATCAGCTGGATCAGCGGCACGTGCGTCATGCCCTTGAGCTTGCGCAGATTGGCGACTTCGAACGACTGGATGAACACCGGCGCATCGGCGCGGTCCCAGCCGGCCTGCTTCAGCGCATCGACCAGCCGCTGCTCGAGCGGCAGCCCGATCGATGCGAAATAGCTGGGATGCTTGGTCTCGGGATAGATGCCGATCGTGCGGCCGGTGTCGCGGCTGGCCTGCTTGGCGAGCGCGATGATCTCCTCGAGCGTCGGGATCTCGGCCTGGCCGTCATATCGGGTGTTGGCCGGGCGAAGCTGCGGCAGGCGCTCCTTCGCGCGGAGCGTCTTCAGTTCGGCGAGGGTGAAGTCCTCGGTGAACCAGCCGGTGACCGGCGCGCCGTCGATCGTCCTGGTCGCCTTGCGCGCCGCGAATTCGGGATGGTCGGCGACATCGGTGGTCCCCGAAATCTCGTTTTCGTGACGGGCGACCAGCGCGCCGTCCTTGGTCGGGACGAGGTCGGGCTCGATGAAATCGGCGCCCTGCTCGATCGCGAGGCCGTAGGAAAGCAGCGTGTGCTCGGGGCGCTCGCCGCTGGCGCCGCGATGGGCGATGACGATCGGTCGGGTGGCCATACCCTTCTCCTGCACGCCGATACAGCCTTGCGCCAGCAGCAATGCTGCGATCGCCAACGATCTCGTCACGGAACCTTGCACGCGATAGGCGTTATCCGTTGGTTGTGACGGTAGCGAGGCGAAGCGTGGCGGAAAATGACAGCGTCCTGAAAGCCGCGCGGGCCTGGGCCGGCGCGCCGATGGCGCTGGCGACGGTGGTGTCGACCTGGGGCTCGGCGCCGCGGCCGCGGGGCAGCCATATGCTGGTCCATGCTGACGGCCGGTTCGAAGGATCGGTGTCGGGCGGATGCGTCGAGACCGATATCCTCACCACGGCGGCGGAAGTGCTCGCCGGCGCCCCGGCGGTGGTGAAACACTATGGCGTCGAAGATCCGGCGGCGTGGGAAGTCGGGCTGCCGTGCGGCGGCGAGATCGCGGTGCTGGTCCAGCCGGTCTCGGCCGAGGGTTTTCCGCCCGAACTGTTCGACGCGATCGGCGCGGCGCGGGTGGAAGGGCGGCCATTCGACGTGGCGACCGATTTGGCGACCGGGCGCAGCGTGGCCGGCACCGCGGGCGAGTTCGTCAACCGCTACGATCCGCCGCGGCGGCTGCTGATCGTCGGCGCGGTGCAGATCGGGCAGCGGCTTGCCGGGCTGGCGCGCGAATTGGGGATCGTCACCCATGTGATCGATCCGCGCGGCCGTTTCCTCACCGATGCGCGTTTTCCGGGCGTCGCGCTCGACGATCGCTGGCCCGACGAGGCGATAACGGCGCTGCGGCCCGATCCCGCCACCGCCGTGGTGACGCTCAGCCACGATCCGAAGATCGACGATGCGGCACTGCTCGCCGCGCTCGCGCATCCGACGGGCTATGTCGCGGCGCTGGGTTCGCGCAAGAGCCATGCGGCGCGGTTGGAGCGACTTGGCGCGGCGGGCGTTTCGGCGGAAACGCTGGCGCGGATCGAAGGGCCGGCGGGACTGGATATTGGGGCGATCGGCCCCTCCGAGATCGCGCTGTCGATCGCGGCTTCGATGGTGAGGAACTTGCATGCTGACGCCTGAACGGACTGCACTCGTGCTCCTCGCCGCAGGGCATTCGCACCGGTTCGAGGGCGACAAGCTGAGCGAGCCGTTCCTCGACAAGCCACTGGCCTATCATGTCGTGACCGCGCTCGAAGACGTGCCCTTCCTGACGCGGATCGCCGTCGTCTCGGATACCCGGCTCGATTTCGGTGCGCTCGGCTACCGCGTCGAGGAAAATCCCGATCCGTCGCTGGGACAGGCGCGCTCGCTGTGCCACGGGGTGTCGGTCGCCAGAGCGGCGGGCGCCGATGCGGTGCTGGTCGCATTGGCCGACATGCCGCGGGTGACCGCGGCGCACGTCTACCGGATGTTCGATGCCGCTGACGGCGTGGGGACGATCGTCGCGTCAAGCGACGGAGTGCAGCCGCGGCCGCCGGCGCTGTTCGGCAAGGGCATGTTCGACGACCTGCTCGACCTGGACGGCGACGACGGCGCGCGCCAGCTGGTCAAGCGCGGGCACCATGTCGTGACCAATCCGGCCGAACTGGTCGATGTCGACACGCGCGACGACCTCGACAAATTGCGCCACCTCTACGGCCTGCCGACCGACGGGAAGTAGCCGCCTATTCGTGCCGGAGCGCGTCGATCGGGTTGAGGCTCGCCGCGCGGCGAGCCGGGAAATAGCCGAACACCACGCCGATCAGCGCCGAGACCAGGAACGCGATCATGTTGATCCGCGGCTCGAACAGGAACTCGACCTGCATCAGTGGCGCCAGCCCGATCACCACCAATTGGGCGACAAGCAGCCCGACCAGCCCGCCCAGGCACGACAGCACCACTGCTTCCATCAGGAACTGCATCAGCACTTCGCTGGCGACCGCGCCGATCGCGAGGCGGATGCCGATCTCGCGCGTGCGCTCGGTCACCGAGACGAGCATGATGTTCATGATCCCGATCCCGCCGACGACGAGGCTGATCGCCGCGACGGCCGTGACGATCTGGGTGAGCAAAGTGGTGATCCCGGTCAGCGTCGCGCTGATCTGGGCGGTGTCGAAGATGTTGAAATCGTCTTCTTTGCCGCCGGTGATCTGGCGGCGCTCGCGCAGCACCTGCTGGATCGACGCCTGGACCTGCGCGCCGTCATAGACCGGGTCGACGCCGACCAGCATCAGCCGGATGTCGCGATTGCCGGTGAAGCGCCGCTGGACCTGCTTGATCGGCATGATGATCACGTCGTCCTGGTCGCCGAACCCGCCCTGGCCGCGCGTCGAGAGGATGCCGATCACGTCGCACGACACGCCGTTGACCCGCAGCCGCTCGCCGACCGCCTCGCCGCCGCGGAACAGGTTGGTGCGGATCGTGTTGCCGATGATGCAGACGGCCTTGCCCGCCTGCTCCTCGGCGCGGTTGAAGGTGCGTCCCGACACGAGCGGCCATGGCTGGACCTGGAAGAAGGCGTTGGTGGTGCCGTTGATCGTCGTCGACCAGTTCGCGCCCTGATAGATCACCGTCGCGGTCGACTGGGCCTGCGGGGCGACGGCGTTGACGCCCGCGACCTGGCGGCCGATCGCCTCGACATCGGCTTCCTTGAAGTCGGGCGGGCGCGGGCCGCCGCCGCCGCGGCCGAAACCCTGGCCCGGGCGGATCTGGAGGACGTTGGTGCCGAGGCTCGCGACCTGCTGCTGCGCCGCCTTGGTCGTTGCCTTGCCGAGCGTGACCATCGCGACCACCGCGGCGACGCCGATGATGATGCCGAGCGTGGTGAGGAACGACCGCAGCTTGTGCCGGAAGATCGAGCGGATCGCGAGGATGAAGGTGGTGCCGAACATCAGCGTGCCCGCCCGAAAATGGGGACAGTCCCCATTTTTCCCATTTGAAAAATGGGGACTGTCCCTGATTTCGGCGCCATCACGCCACCGCCTCTGCGGCATGGTTGTCGATGCGCTCGACCAGCCCGTCCTTGAAATGGATGATCGTCCGCGCGAACGCCGCCATGTCGGGCTCGTGGGTGACCATCAGCACGGTGATGTTGCTGGTCGCATTGAGGTCGGTGAGCAGCTTCATGATCTCGACCGAGCGTTCGGAATCGAGGTTGCCGGTGGGCTCGTCGGCGAGCAGCACGTCGGGGTTGGTGACGATCGCGCGGGCGATCGCGACACGCTGCTGCTGGCCGCCCGAAAGCTCGGCCGGCGTATGGTCCCACCACTCCTTCAACCCGACCTTGTCGAGCGCCGCCATCGCCGCCTCGCGCCGCGCCTTCTTCGGATCGCCGCGATAGAGCAAGGGCAGCTCGACATTCTCGAGCGCCGAGGTGCGCGCGAGCAGGTTGAAGCCCTGGAAGACGAAGCCGAGATACTTGCGCCGGAGCAGCGCGCGCTCGTCGCGCCCGAGCCGCTCGACATGGACGCCCTTGAAGCGAAACTCGCCGCCCGAGGGTACGTCGAGGCAGCCGAGGATGTTCATCGTCGTCGACTTGCCTGACCCCGACGGCCCCATCACCGCGACGAAGTCGCCGGCCTGGATGTCGAGGTCGACGCCCTTCAGCGCCTGGAACGCCGTCGGGCCCTCGCCATAGACCTTGGTGACGCCGCGCAGCTGGATGATCGGCGAATCACTGGCCGCCACGCTGGCCTCCCGAACCGCCCTGCGCGCCGCTCTGGCCGCCACCCTGGCGCCGGCCCGAGCCCTGGCGGCGCTGGCCGGAGCCGCCGCTTTCCGAGGCGAGCTGGCCGGTGATCACCTTCATGCCGGGCTTGAGATCGCCGCCGGTCACTTCGGTATCGGTGCCGTTGGTGTCGCCGGTGGTGACCTGGACCGGCTGGGGCTGTCCGTCCTGGCCGAGGACGTAGACGGTCTGCTGCGCACCGCGACTCATCGTCGCGGACTTCGGCGCGGCCCCGCCGCCGCCGCGGCGGCCGCGCGGCACCAGCGCGCCGGCTATGCCGCCCTGGCCGCCGCTCGCGCCCGACCCGCCCGCACTCGGACGGAAGCGCAGCGCCGCATTGGGCACCAGCAGCACGCCGGGCTTGGCCTTGGTGATGATCTCGGCGGTCGCAGTCATGCCGGGGCGAAGCTGCTGGTCGGCATTGGCGACGCTCAGGGTCGCGGCATAGGATACGACCTGGGACTGAGTGGTGGTCGTACTCGTCGTCGTGGTCGACTGGGCCGACAGGTTCGAGCCGAGGTCGACGCGGGTGATCGTCGCCGGGAAGGTCTTGCCCGGGAAAGCATCGACAGTGAAGCTGGCGAGCTGGCCCTGCTTGACCGAGCCGACATCGGCCTCGTCGATCGCGACCTGCAGCTCCATCGCCGACAAATCCTCGGCAATCACGAAGAGGGTCGGCGTGTTGAACGAGGCGGCGACGGTCTGGCCGGCATCGATCTGGCGGGCGAGCACCACGCCGTTCACCGGCGAGCGGATCACGGCCTTGTAGCGACGCGTCTCGTTCGACGACAGCGCGGCGCGCGCGGCGACGACATTGGCGTTGGCGGCGGCGAGCGCGGCATTGGCGCGCTGCACGGCGGCGCGCGCCTGCTCCATCTCGACCTTGGCCGGAACGCGCCCGCCCGACAGCCGGCTGACCTCCTCGAGCCGCGACAATTGCGCGCGCGATTCGGCGACGGTCGCCTGTGCCTGCGCAACCTGCGCCTGCTGGGCGTTGAGCTGCGCCTTGCCCTGGGTGATGTCGTCGTCGAGCTGCGAGGTGTCGAGCACCGCGAGCGGCTGGCCCTTCACGACGCGGTCGTTGACGTCGACGGTGACGGTCTCGACCAGTCCCGAAAGCTCCGAGCCGACCTGAACCTGGTTGGTCGGGGCAAGCTTGCCGGTCGCCGAGACGGTGACGGTCAGGTTGCCGCGCTGCGCCTCCTCGGTCGAATATTGCGTGGCGGTCGCGCCGCCGAAGAAAAACTTGGTGAGGAACAGGACGGCGAGCAGCACGACCGCGCCGATCAGGATCCATTTGAGCCAGCGCCGCCACCACGGACGCGCGGGCGTGCCGAGGAAGTCGCTCAAGTTCGCATTGGGATCAGTTGCCATCCGCGGTGCCGCCTGTGGTCGAGGCCCGCGCCGGGGCCGTAGGAGTAATGCTGCTGTCCCAGCCGCCGCCGAGCGCCAGATAGAGTTGGATCAGCGCCGTCGATTGATCGGACTGCGCGCTCACTAGTCCGTTGCGCGCGGAGAGCAGGGCGCTTTCGGCCTGGTTGAGCGTGGTGAAGTCGGTGAGGCCCGAGCGATACTGCATCCGCGCGAGGATCGCCTGGTTGTCCGATGCCTCGAGCGCGATGCGGAACTCGGCTTCGCGGCGCTGCGCCGCCTGCAGCGCGACCACGGCATTCTCGATATCCTCGAGCCCGGTCAGCACGGTCTGCTTGTAGGAGAGGAACGCGCCGTCGGCCGCCGCCTGGGCCGAACGCACCTGGCTGCGGGTACGGCCGGCGTCGAAGATCGTCTGGGCGATGTTGCCGAACAGCCGGCCGGTGATCACGTCGAAGATCGAGCTCAGCGCACTGCTGCCCGCATCGATGCTGCCGCCGATCGACAGCGACGGGTAGAGCCGCGCCTCGGCGACGCCGATCTGCGCAGTGGCGGAGGCGAGGTTGCGCTCCGCGGCGCGGATGTCGGGGCGCTGGCGCAGCGCCTCGGCCGGGATGCCGGCGGCGACTTGCGCGGGGCCACGCGGGATCGGCTTGACGGTTTCCAGCTCTGCCTTGAGCGCGCCGGGCGCCTGGCCGGTGAGCACGCCGAGCCGAGAGACGAAGCCGTTATAGTTCGCCTCGAGGGTGGGGATCGACGCTGCGGTCTGGGCACGCTGGGCGCGGGCCTGTTCCTGGTCGATCGTCGAGACCAGCCCGGCCTGGACGCGCCACTGGGCGATCTGGAGATTGTCGTCCTGCAGCGCGAGCGAACTGCGCGCATTGGCGAGCTGGGCTTGCGCGGCGCGGGCGAGGACATAGTTGTGCGCGGTCTCCGCCTCGACCGAGATCAGCACGGCGGCATAGTCGAACCCCGAGGCCTCATAGCCTGCGCGCGCCGATTCGACGCCGCGGCGCACTCCGCCGAACAGGTCGACCTGATAGCTTGCGTCGCCGCCGATCGAGAAGCTGTTGCGCCCGCCGGTCGAGAAGGACGTGACGCTGCCGTCGGGGAGCGTGGTCGTGGTGGTGCCGCCGCGCAGCGATTCGCTGCGCGATGCACCCGCCGACGCGCTGACGCTCGGCAACAGCGAAGCCCGCTGCTGAACCAGCGATTCGCGGGCCTGGTGCAGCCGGGTGACCGCCTGCGCGACATCGAGGTTGGCGGATTGCGCGCGCTGGACCAGCGACGCGAGCTGGGGATCGTCGAATTTCTCCCACCAGCGCGTCATGTCCTCGCGCGCGCGCTGGTCGGCCGGAACCGAATAGGCGTCGGGCACGCCGAGCTCTGGCGCAGTGCGCGGGCGATAGTCCGGTCCTGTCGCGCACGCGGCGAGCGGCAATGCGAGGACGAGCGTCAAGGCGATCGGGCGTCTGGCCATGGCTCGCTAGATGGTCGGTACGCGCAATCGGTTCCACCGAAATTATGTCGCAGATTGTCGCAGGCCTAGAAAATCTACCGCTTGGAGCGGGTTCGTAACGGATTCTGCGGCTTGCGCGTGCCCTGCGGATCGGGACAAGGGAGCACGACAAAATGCCGGGAGCGGATCGAAGATGAGCGACAGCCTGTACCCCGTATCCCCGGATTGGGCGCGGGGCGCCCGCGTCGATGCGACCGGATATGAGAAGCTGTACGGGCGCAGCATCGCCGATCCCGGCAGCTTCTGGCTGGAGCAGGCGCGGCGGCTCGACTGGATCAAGCGCCCCGAGATGGCGGGCGACTGGTCGTTCGACGAAGACGATTTCCACATCCGCTGGTTCGCCGACGGCAAGTTGAACGTCGCGGCAAACTGCGTCGACCGGCACCTCGCCAGCCGGGGCAACGATGTCGCGATCCTGTGGGAGCCCGACGAGCCTGGCGAAGCGCCGCGCCGCTACACCTATCTCCAGCTCTACGAGGAGGTCGGTCGCTTCGCCAATGTGCTGAAGGCCGAGGGCGTCCGGAAGGGCGACCGCGTCACCATCTACATGCCGATGATCCCCGAAGCGGCCTTCGCGCTGCTCGCCTGCGCGCGGATCGGCGCGATCCATTCGGTGGTGTTCGGCGGCTTCTCGCCCGAGGCATTGGCCGGCCGCATCACCGATTGCGACAGCGCCTATTGCATCACCGCCGACGAGGGCCGGCGCGGCGGCAAGCGCGTGCCCCTCAAGGCCAATGTCGATGCCGCGGCGAAGCATGCACCGGTGCTCCAAAAGGTCATCGTCGTGCGCGCGACCGCGGGCGAGGTGGCGATGCAGCCGGGCCGTGACGTCTGGTATCACGAGGCGGCGGCGCGCGTGTCGAGCGACTGCCCGGCCGAGCCGATGGGCGCCGAGGATCCGCTGTTCATTCTCTACACCTCGGGATCGACCGGCAAGCCCAAGGGCGTGCTCCACACGAGCGCGGGCTATCTGCTCTGGGCGAGCCTGACGCACGAGCTGGTGTTCGATTACCGGCCGGGGCAGGTTTATTGGTGCGCGGCCGATATCGGCTGGGTCACCGGGCATAGCTATATCGTCTACGGTCCGCTGGCGAACGGCGCGACGACGCTGATGTTCGAGGGCGTGCCCAATTGGCCCGATGCGTCGCGTATCTGGCAGGTGGTCGATCGGCACCAGGTCGAGACGCTCTACACCGCGCCTACCGCGCTGCGCGCACTGATGCGCGAGGGCGACGAGTATGTGACTCGTACGTCGCGCAAGTCGCTCAAGCTGCTCGGTACGGTGGGCGAGCCGATCAATCCCGAGGCATGGCGCTGGTATCACGAAGTCGTCGGCGAGGGTCGCTGCCCGATCGTCGACACCTGGTGGCAGACCGAGACCGGCGGACAGATGATCTCGCCGCTGCCGGGCGCGACCGCGCTCAAGCCGGGATCGGCGACCCTGCCGCTGCCGGGCGTCGACCCCCAGATCGTCGACGCCGAGGGCAATGTCCTGCACGGGGCTACCGAGGGGAATCTGGTGATCGCCAAGAGCTGGCCGGGGCAGATGCGCACCGTCTGGGGGGATCACGCGCGCTTCTTCCAGACCTATTTCACCACCTACAAGAGCAAGTATTTCACCGGCGACGGTTGCCGCCGCGACGAGGACGGCTATTACTGGATTACCGGCCGGGTCGACGACGTGATCAATGTCTCGGGGCACCGGATGGGCACCGCCGAGGTCGAGAGCGCGCTGGTGCTGCACGCCAAGGTGGCCGAGGCCGCGGTGGTCGGCATGCCGCACGACATCAAGGGGCAGGGCATCTACGCCTATGTCACCCTCAACGCGGGCGAGACAGCGTCCGAGGCGCTTCGCAAGGAACTGCGCGACTGGGTGCGGACCGAGATCGGCCCGATCGCCACCCCGGATGCCCTTCAGTTCGCGCCGGGGCTGCCCAAGACGCGCTCGGGCAAGATCATGCGGCGGATCCTGCGGAAGATCGCAGAGGGAGATGTGTCGTCCCTAGGGGATACGAGCACGCTCGCCGACCCCTCGGTGGTCGACGATCTGGTGGCGAACCGGGTCGCGTGATCCACTCCCCTCCCTTGCAGGGAAGGGGAACATGGATGATTTGTTCGTTGCACCTGATACAACCCGGCGATACAGTCCGATAATACACCTTTACGGGGGATTATTTCGGATGAAGATCAAGGCTTTGGCGCGTCTGGCAGCGGGCGTGGCGCTGGTGGTGGTGACCGCGCCGGCGTTCACCCAGTCGACGACTGGCGGTGCGAAGTACGGCGCATTCGGCGTCGACCTGACCGCGCAGAAGACCGGCGTGAAGCCCGGCGACGATTTCTGGACCTTCGCCAATGGCGGCTGGAACGAGCGCACCGAGATCGCCGCCGACCGCGCCTCGGCTGGTTACGGCACGATGCTGACGATCGAGGCCGAGGCCAATGTCCGCGCCATTCTCGACGACATGGCGAAGAACCCCGCCGCCTATGGCGCCACCGGCAAGCAGGTCGGCGACTTCTACGCGAGCTGGATGGACCAGGCCGCGATCGAGGCGCGCGGCACCGCGCCGCTCAAGCCCTATCTCGGCCGCATCGCCGCAGTGAAGGATCTCAGCGACCTGCAGGTGCTGTTCGCCAGCACCGGCTATGCCTCGCCGGTCGAGCTCGGCGTGATCCCCGATCTCGCCAATCCGACCCGCTACACCGCGGTGACCGGCCAGGGCGGGCTCGGCATGCCGCGCGATTATTATCTGCTCGAAGGCGAGAAGTACGATGCCTTCCGCACCGCCTATCGCGCCTATGTCCAGAAGATCCAGGAGCTGGCCGGCATCCCCGATGCGAGCGCCAAGGCCGATGCGATCGTCGCGCTCGAAACCGTGATGGCCAAGCAGCAATGGTCGCCCGAGCAGAGCCGCGACATCAAGGCGTTGAACGACCCGCAGACGCTTGCCGGGCTCGAGGCCAAGGCGCCGGAATTCGACTGGGCGCTGATGCTCAAGACCGCCGGGCTCGATTCGTCGCCGACCGTGCTGATGACCCAGAACACCGCGGTCTCCGCACTGGGCAAGACGTTGGTCGCGACGCCGCTGCAGACCTGGAAGGATTATCTGGCCTACCGCTTCGTCAGCGATCACGCCCAGTTCCTGCCCAAGGCGTTCGACGACACCCGCTTCGGCTTCTACTCGACCACGCTGAGCGGCGTGAAGGTCCAGCGCGATCGCTGGAAGCGCGGCGTCCAGCTCACCAACGGCGCGCTCGGCGAGGCGGTCGGCGCGATCTACGTCTCCAAATATTATCCGCCGGCCTCGGCCAAGCAGATGGGCGAGCTGATCGAGAATCTCCGCGCCGCCTATCAGGAGCGGATCACCGGCTCGACTTGGATGGACGACGCCACCCGCAAGGCTGCGCTCGCCAAGCTCGCGGCGTTCGAGCCGCGCATCGGCCATCCCGACAAGTATATCGACTATGCCGCCTTCAAGGTCGAGCGCGGCGACCCGCTCGGCAATGCGATCCGTTCGGGCGAGTTCCAGCACCAGCTCGAGCTCCAGCGCTTCCCCAAGCCGGTCGATCGCACCTTGTGGAACATGACGCCGCAGACGGTGAACGCCTATTACAATCCACTGGCCAACCAGATCACCTTCCCCGCCGCGATCCTCCAGCCGCCTTATTTCGATCCGAACGCCGACGCGGCGGTGAACTATGGCGCGATCGGCGCGATCATCGGCCACGAAATGGGGCATGGCTTCGACGATCAGGGCAGCATGTTCGGCCCGACCGGCAAGTTCGAGAATTGGTGGACCGATGGCGCCAAGAAGGGCTTCAAGGAGCGGACCGCCGCGCTTGCCGCGCAGTATAATGCGTTCGAGCCGATCCCGGGCACCAAGATCAACGGCTCGCTGACCCTCGGCGAGAATATCGGCGATCTCGGCGGGGTCGAGGCGGCCTATGCGGCGTACCAGAAGTATCAGGCCAAGCACGGCAAGGCGAAGGTGATCGGCGGGCTGACCGGCGACCAGCGCTTCTTCCTGTCCTATGCCCAGGCATGGCAGGCCAAGGTGCGCGAGGATGCCCAGCGCCAGCAGCTGCTCACCGATCCGCACTCGCCGGCGATGTTCCGGGTCAACGGCATCGTCCGCAACGTCGATGCCTGGTACAAGGCATTCGACGTCAAGCCGGGCGACGCGCTGTACCTCGCACCCGAGCAGCGGGTGCACATCTGGTAAGCCAATCCGCAATCGGAGAACGGTCGCCCCGGCAGCAATGTCGGGGCGATTTGTTTGTGCGATTGCAATTCGTGCAACCGGCCTTTGGAAACATTGCATTTGCGGGAAATGCGCGCGCGACCCAGATGCGTCCTATGCTGCAATGCAGCACTATCTTTCCAAGGATTTTCCGATGTTCTCTCTGATCGCGCTCTTCATCGCGCGGCGCCGCAACGCCGCCTGAAGCAATTCGCAGCCTAGCGAAGCAAACGGGGGAGCGGCGACGCTCCCCTTTTTCGTATCTAGCCCGAGCCGGTGCGCGGAAAGTGCGGGACGTCGGGATTCGAGCGGATCCACGACAGCCTCTCGCCGGTCCAGATTTCCTTCTGCGGCGGAAAACGCTCGGGATCGTCGAGCGTCGCGGTGGTGACGTCGAACAGCCCGGGCCGGGTGGCGCGGCGATAGGTGAGGGTGCTGCCGCATTTCGCGCAGAAGCCCCATTCGACGCCGGGCGACGTCTCGTGGACCGCCAGCGCGCCCGTGACGATCTCCACTTTGTCCTCCGGGAATATCGCCCAGGCGAGCGTCGGCGCGCCGGTCATCCGGCGGCAGTCGCTGCAATGGCAATGCGAAGTGGCGGCGGGCGGCCCGGCGACGCGATAGCGTATCGCGCCGCACCGGCAGCCGCCCTCGGCGAGGGCGCTATTTGACGCCATGCATCCACTTTTTGAGCGGCCAGCTGAGCAGCAACAGGAGGACGCCCAGCCCGATCGCCCATTCCGAGATCAGCGTGAATACGTCGACATACGCGTCGAGGCTGACCTTGAAGTTGGTCACCTGTCCGCCGACGGTGTCGACGCTGGCGATCTGCGCGATCATCCCAGCGAAATACTGCGCCACCGAGATCGACAGGAACCATACGCCCATCATCAGCCCGACCACCCGCGCGATCGACAATTTGGTGATCATCGACAGCCCGACCGGCGAGATGCAGAGCTCGGCGAAGCTGTGGATGAAATAAAGGCCCGCCAGCCACCAGATCGACACGCGGAACCCGGAATCGACGAAGTTCGAGCCCCAGACGAGCAGCAGGAATCCCGCCGCGACGCCGATCAGCGCGATGCCGAACTTGACCGGGATCGACGGCTCGAGACCGCGCCGGGCGAGGCTGGTCCACAATACGCTCATGAACGGCGCGAGCAGCACGATGAAGGCGGCGTTGAAGAACTGGGTCTGGCCCGCGGTGATGCTGAACAGGCCGAATACCGACAGGTTGGTATTGCGGTCGGCGAACAGGGTGAGCGACGAGCCGGCCTGCTCGAACAGCGTCCAGAACACCACGTTGAACACGATGAGGATCATCGCGGCGAGCATCATCTGGAATTCCTGCCGGCTGCCCGCGACGAACGACCAGATCAGGATGCCCGGGACCGAGAGCAGGAAGGTGCCGAACAGGAACTTGCCCATCAGCGGCAGCGAGGCGATGTAACCGATGATCCCCGATCCCGGCGCCGGCTCGGCCGAGTTCATCAGGTTGACATAGAGGAAATAGAAGACCGGGACGATCAGCAGCGCGCCGGCATAGATGAACCATTGCTGCCGCTCGACACCGGGCCGCGCCGGCGGCTCGCCATAGCCGGCGAGCGTGTTGCCGTTGAACTGGATCAGCGCCCAGGAGATCATCATCCCGATCGCGGCGAGCCCGAACCCCGCCCACCAGTCGAACGCCACTGCCAGCCACGGGCAGAGCAATTGCGAGAAGAGCGATCCGATGTTGATCCCCATGTAGAAGATCGTGAAGCCGGCGTCGCGACGGCGGTCGCCGGGTTCGTAGAGTTCGCCGACCATCGTCGAGATGTTGGGCTTGAAGAAGCCGTTGCCGGTCGAGACCATCGACAGGCCGATCAGCATCACCATCACGTAGAACGGGCTGCGATCGGCGTCGGAGTCGAAGCCGCCCTTGGCGACCTTGCGCACCGAAGCGCCGTTCTCGAGCAGGTCGACCGAACCGTCGTCATTGCCCTTGATCTCGAGCTTCCGGGTGCCATCGACGACGTAGCGGACCTCGCGATCGCCCGATTTCTCGATCGACACTTCATAGCGCTGGCCGTCGACCGTGGCGTGCGGCTGCGCGGTCGGACCGCCGAAGCACAGGATCAGATAGCCGAGCGACATCACGATCGCACCGAACTTCACCGCGCGCTTCGAGCCGAGGAACTGATCGGCGAGATAGCCGCCGACCAGCGGGGTCAGATAGACCAACGCCGTGAAGCCGCCATAGATGCCGGTCGCCTGGCGATCGCCGAACATGAAATGCTGGGTGAGGTAGAGCGTCAGCAGCGCCCGCATGCCGTAGAAGCCGAAGCGCTCCCACATCTCGGTGCTGAACATCCGCGCGAGCTGGCGCGGGTGGCCGAACCAGGTCTTCTCCGCAGCGGGATTGACGTGGCTGATATCGGGTTCGGCCGGGCTATCGGCGGTGGGGGTCTCGACCATGCGGGATTTTTGCCTTCGAATATCGGGTTCCGGGCGCTGGCCCGGTGCATGGGCGGGCAAACTAGACGGAATGAAGCTGCTGTAAAGCGGCTGGTTTTTGCTGCGGCGCACACTGCAAGGCCGTCATGCCGGCTAAGGCCGGGATCTCGGGCAGCGTGGCGCTACGGCCCGGCTTTCGCCGGTATGACGTCGATTGGGTTGGCGCGACGCGCAAGGGTGCCTAGATCGCGGCCATGACGTTCAACGATCTTTCAACGCCGCTCAGCCTCCTCCGTACCCGCCGCTCGGGCAAGCCGCGCGACATGATCGCGCCCGGACCGAGCCTCGCGCAGTTGCACGAGATGGTGGCGGTCGCGGCGCGGACTCCCGATCACGGCAAGCTCGCGCCATGGCGCTTCGCGATCGTGCCCGACGCAGCCCGGCAGGCGCTGGCAGATCGGCTGGTCGCGATCCAGCGTGCCGAAAAGCCCGATTGTACGGCGCGCGACGAAGAGGCGACTGTGCAATTCGTGATGCAGGCGCCGGCATTGGTGGTGGTGCTCTCCGCGCCGGTGATCCCGCACAAGATCCCGCTATGGGAGCAGGAACTCTCCGCCGGTGCCGCGTGCATGAACCTGCTCCATGCCGCGCACGCGATGGGGTTCGTAGGCAGCTGGCTGACCGGCTGGGCGGCATATTCGGACGCCGTGCGCGACCTGTTCGGCACGGCGCCGCAACGTATCGCGGGGTTCGTCTTCATCGGCACGCCGGGGCGCGATCTCGAGGAACGGCCGCGCGGCGAACTGTCCGAAATCGTACACGAATGGAATCCGGGGTATGGACCCGGGCGCTAATTGGTGTATTAAGGCAGCATGACAGCGCTCGAGCACGAAGACTCCCCGGTTTACCTCAAGCTGCGTGCCAGCATCGCCGCTGCGATCCTGCGCGGCGAGTATCGCGCGGGCGACCAGCTTCCCTCGGTCCGTGCGCTTGCCGCCGAGCACGGGGCCAATCCGCTCACCGTCGCCAAGGCCTATCAGAGCTTCCAGGACGACGACTATGTCGAGGTGCGCCGCGGCGTCGGCATGTTCGTGCTGCCGGGCGCAGTCGAGCGGCTGCGCGTGGCCGAGCGCGAGCGCTTCCTGACCGGCCACTGGCCGCGGGTCCGCGATCACATCGCGCTGCTCGGGCTCGACGTGCGCGAACTGCTCGATCGCGAAATCGCCTGAACCATTTCCTCTATGACGTATCCCCGCGCAGGCGGGGATGACGCGTCGAAGATAGGAAAATAGGGACAGTCCCCATTTAATCCCCCTTGGAAAATGGGGACTGTCCCTATTTACTGTGTGCGGTCAGCCGGCGTTGGCGCTGGGCGTGTTGACTCCCATCGACTGCAGGTACTTCCGCACGTTGCGCGCGGCCTGACGCAGGCGCTGCTCGTTCTCGACCATGGCGATGCGGACATAGCCCTCGCCATTCTCGCCATATCCCACGCCGGGCGCGACTGCGACCTTGGCATGGCTGAGCAGCTGCTTCGAGAACTCCAGCGACCCGAGATGCGCGAGCGCGGGCGGCAGCGGCGCCCAGGCGAACATGCTGGCGCGCGGGCTCGGAATGTCCCAGCCGGCGCGGCCGAAGCTCTCGACCATCACATCGCGGCGCTTGTGATAGAGCAGGCGGTTCTTCTCGACGATGTCCTGCGGGCCGTTGAGCGCGGCGCAGGCGGCGGCCTGGACCGGCGTGAACGCGCCGTAATCGAGATAGGATTTCACCCGCGTCATCGCGGCTATGAGCTGCTTGTTGCCCACTGCGAAGCCGATCCGCCAGCCCGCCATCGAATAGGTCTTGGAGAGCGAGGTGAACTCGACCGCGACGTCCTTGGCGCCCTTGACCTGGAGGATCGACGGCGTCGGATTGCCGTCATAATAGAGCTCGGAATAAGCGAGGTCGGAGATGATCCAGACCTTGTTCTCTTTCGCCCAGGCGACCAGCCGCTCGTAGAACGCGAGATCGACGGCCTCCGCGGTCGGGTTCGACGGGTAATTGACCACGAGGATGCTCGGCCGCGGCACGGTGAAGTTCATCGCGCGCTCGAGGCTGTCGAAATAGGCATCGTCGGGCGTGGTCGGCACCGCACGGATCGTCGCGCCGGCGATGATGAAGCCGAAGGTGTGGATCGGGTAAGACGGGTTCGGTGCGAGCACCACGTCGCCCGGTGCGGTGATCGCCGTCGCGAGGCTGGCCAGGCCTTCCTTCGAGCCCATCGTCACGACGACCTCGGTCTCGGGATCGAGATCGACGCCGAAGCGGCGGCCGTAATAGTTCGCCTGTGCGCGGCGCAGCCCGGGAATGCCCTTGGACTGCGAATAGCCGTGCGCGTCGGGTTTCTGGGCGACTTCGCACAGCTTCTCGATGACGTGTTCGGGCGGCGGCAGATCGGGATTGCCCATGCCGAGATCGATGATGTCCTCGCCCGCCGCCCGCGCCGCTGCCCGCATGCCGTTGACCTCGGCGATGACATAGGGCGGCAGCCGCTTGATGCGGTAGAACTCTTCGGACATTTCCACTTCTCTCTCGGGTTTGGGCGCTGCATTGCGCCGTGACGCGTTCCTACGCCATTCCTGCCTGTCCGGGAATGACGACTTGGCTTGTCGGCGCTAAAGCGTCCGTACGCGCCGCCTGGAGAGCATTGCATGGCCGATACCCCGACCCCGACGCCCAGCCTCGAAGACCTCCAGCACTGGACCTGGGTGCTCGGCAGCGCGCAGCAGATGATGCTCGAGCACGGCCTCGACGTGATGCGGCAGGTGCCCGCCGCGCCGATGCTCGATCCGGCCGGAGCGTTTCAGGCGAGCGCGAATTTCTGGGCGGACACGATGCAGCTCTGGCAGCGCTTCCTCGATCCGGCCAATGCCACGCCGTTCGAGGAGACGCCCGAACAGGCGCGCGACAAGCGCTTCAAGGCACCGCAATGGCGCGAGGAGCCGGTGTTCGACTTCCTGCGCCAGAGCTATTTCGTGATTGCCGACCACATGCTGAAGGGCGTCGACGCGCTGGAAGGCGTCGATCCGAAGCAGAAGGAGCAGATCCGCTTCGCGACCAAAGGCTTCATCGACGCCGTAAGCCCGACCAACTTCCCCGCGACCAACCCGCAGGTGCTCGAGAAGATCGTCGAGACCAAGGGCGAGAGCCTCCTCAAGGGCCTGCAGAACATGCTGTCGGACATCGCCAAGGGGCAGATGACGCAGACCGCCGAGGGCGCGTTCGAGCTGGGCAGGAACCTCGCGATGACGCCGGGCAAGGTGGTCAAGCGCACCCCGCTGTACGAACTGATCCAATATGCGCCGGCGACCGAGCAGGTCTATGCCACTCCGCTGATCATCTTCCCGCCCTGGATCAATCGCTTCTACATTCTCGATCTCACCCCCGAGAAGAGCTTCATTCGCTGGGCGGTGGAGCAGGGGCTGACGGTGTTCGTGGTGTCGTGGAAATCCGCGGATGCGAGCATGAAGGACGTGGTGTGGGACGATTTCGTCGAGCGCGGCCAGATCGACGCGATCGATACGGTGCGCGACCTGCTCGGCGTCGATAGCGTCCACGCGATCGGCTATTGCGTCGCGGGGACGACGCTCGCGGCGACGCTGGCTGTGCTCGCGGCACGCGGCGAGAGTGCGAAGGTGAAGAGCGCGACCTTCTTCACTGCGCAGGTCGATTTCTCGGAAGCCGGCGACCTGACGATGTTCGTCGACGACGACCAGCTCGCGCTGATCAAGAGCCTGGGCGCCGAGGGATTCCTCGACGGGCGCTATATGGCGGCGACCTTCAACCTTCTGCGCGGGCGCGACCTGATCTGGAACTACGTCACCAACAATTACCTGATGGGGCAGGACTATGTGCCGTTCGACCTGCTCCACTGGAATTCGGACGTCACCAATCTGCCCGCGACCTGGCACCTCAGCTACCTGACCGACCTCTATCGCGACAACAAGCTCGCGGTGCCGGGGCTGCTGTCGATCGGGGGCACGCCGATCGACCTTAGCAAGGTGGCGACGCCGACCTACGTCCAGGCCGGGCGCGAGGACCATATCGCCCCTGCGGCGAGCGTCTGGAAGATCACCCACCATTTCAAGGGCCCGCTCAAGTTCGTCCTCGCCGGATCGGGCCATATTGCCGGGGTGGTCAATCCGCCGGCGGCGGGCAAATACCAATATTGGGTCAACGACCGGAAGGTCGAGACGCTCGCCGAATTCATGGCGGGCGCGACGGAAACCAAGGGCAGCTGGTGGCCGGACTGGATCGAATGGATCGCCGGCGTCGATGGCGCGAAGGTGGATGCAAAAGGTGCACGTGTCCCCGGCAAGGGCAAGTTGAAGGCTGTCGAGGACGCGCCCGGCAGCTATGTCCGGACACGCTGAGTACCCACATTTCGTAGCGTAAATATGATAATTGTGCAGTGCACAAATTTCTATTGCATCGCACGCAATCACCCCCTACATGCTGCATCGCAGCAATAGTCAGGGGACGATTCGCATGGCCACCAAGGGACCGAAGGCGCCGGCAAAGCCCGCCGCTCCGAAGCCTGCGGCGCGCGTCAGCAAGCCGGCCGCGCCCAAGGCACTCGCTGTCGCCGCCAAGGCCGAGAAGCCCGCGCCGGTCGCCATCATCGAGGCTGCGGCCCCGGTGAATGTGACTGGACCGGAACCGGTCGTGGCAGCGTCGCAGGAAGCAGTCGAAACGATCGAAGTCGCGGCAGAGCAGGCCCAAGCCGCCGTCGCGGAAACCGTAAACCAGGCCGAGGCCGTCGCCGAGACAGTCGCGGAACCCATCATCGAGGAAACCATCAATATGGCTACCACTTTCGAAAACACCACCGCCCCCAAGGCGCAGGCGCTGTTCGCCGATTTCAACGATCGCACCAAGGCAGCCGTCGAGAAGTCGACCAAGCTCGTCGAGGAAGCCAACGAGTTCGCCAAGGGCAATGTCGAAGCGCTCGTCGAGTCGGGCCGCATCGCCGCCAAGGGCTTCGAGACCCTCGGCCAGGACGCCGCCGAATATGGCCGCAAGTCGTTCGAGAACGCCACTGCCGCGCTGAAGTCGTTCGCCGCCGTCAAGTCGCCGACCGAGTTCTTCAAGCTGCAGAGCGACTTCGTCCGCGGCGCGTTCGACTCGTATGTCGCCGAAGCCTCGAAGAACACCGAAGCCGTGCTCAAGCTCGCCGGCGACGCCGCGCAGCCGCTTTCGAACCGCTTCGCGGTTGCGGCCGAGAAGGTGAAGACTGCCGCCTGAGCGCCTCGCGCTCCAGTAAACGCGTACCAAGGGGGCGGCTGTCGAAAGGCAGTCGTCCCTTTCTTTTTGCCGGGGCGTGCGCTTTTTGACGCCTAATGGCGCGGCTGCGGCCTTGCCTCGCCTTGCCCGAGCCCATATTTTCGAACGTCATGGCCGAAATCCGCACCTTTACGATCCAGATGGCCGAAGACGGCGACGACGACACCGGCACCCGCGATCCCGCGGTCGGGCTGGCGACGCGTACCCGCACGCGCACCAAGAAGCCGACGCCGTACCGGGTG
>Ga0065165_1001473_pt1 | contig 25145 bp, 27 predicted proteins | sample AraplaMF_Cvi_mMF_FD_63813 | JGI IMG/M metagenome (GOLD analysis project Ga0065165, IMG submission 63813) | Arabidopsis root microbial communities from the University of North Carolina, USA - plate scrape MF_Cvi_mMF (version 2) (version 3) | ecosystem: Host-associated > Plants > Roots >... | reverse complement strand
CGCATCCAGCGCCACGGAAATTGATTTCTCCTGGGCCGTTGATGAGTCCCCCGGCCAGGGCCCTGGTTTTTGTCGGGCCCGGGCGAGGATAGGCGCCGGCTCGGGCGGCGGCGTTTACGCCCACGGCAGCAGCGCCGATTCCATGCTGGCGGCCCGCCAGGCCATCGAAAACGCCGTCGCGCGCGCAGGCCATGAGCAGGCGCACAAGCTGGTCGAAGGCCGCATCGACGACCTCCGTGAAGCAATGAGCCCGGAGCTGTTTGTGCGTTACACGGACGCGCAGTACCAGCTTCCCGGTTTTCCCTACCAGCGGTTTTCGCCGTCGCAGGCCTGTCCCTGGGTTAAAGGCACGGAGATCGGCACCGGCAAGGCGGTGCATGTCCCGGCGGAACTGGTTTTTTCCCGCGCCGGCCTGGCTGCCCTGGGCCAGAACCCCGCCCAGCCCTGCACGCAGGCCGGCGTAGCCGGGTGCTGCGCCGCAAGCTCGCGGGAAGAGGCGACTTTGCGGGCCCTGCATGCCGCCATCGAGCACGATGCGTTGATGAGGCATTGGCTGGCCCAGAAACCGGGCACTGTCTACCTGCCGGCGCAATGGCCGCAGGAGCTGGCCGGCCGTCTCGACGCGCTTGCGGACGCGGGATGCCGGGTCACGGTTCAGCAGCTTCCCACGCCCTGTGCCCATGTCGCCCTGGTTGCCGTTCAGCATGGGGAAAGGCATTTCACGGTGGCAGCAAGCGCGGCAAGCTCCAGCTTTACCAGGGCCGTCGACAGCGCGATCGACAAGCTGCAAGCCGGGGTTCACGCCTGGATGCAAGGCTACAGCCCGCGCATCAAGCTTGCCGAAGAAGCCGTCACGGCTGAGCATCATTTCGGTTTGTATGGAGCCAAGCGCCATTTCCGGCGTGCCGACAGGGTGCTGTTCCCGTCCCGCGCGGTAGCGGGCGCGCTTTGGCCGCAAGACCTGGCGGGCGATTCGCTCGACACCCTGCTTGGGCGATTGTCGGCGCAGGGCCTACGCCCCGTCGCGGTGGATATCACGCCCGGGCAATCCCTTGTCGACCAGGGCCGCACGCGGCTCACGGTCGTAAAGGCCCTGGTGCCCGGCCTGCTGCCGGTTTCATTCGGTCACCGGCAAGAGCCCCTGGGAATGGTTGCCCGCAGCCATCCCGGGTCAAAATTCCCCCACCCCTTCAGTGATTTCCAAACCTGAAAATGATGCCCACCATGACACAAGTACCTTCGGCACGCTCACAGGCGCAGGCCCTGCTCCAGCAAGGCATTGAAGCCGGCCAGAACCAGGGCCCGGCGCAAGCCTTCGAACTCTTTCAGCAGTGCGCGGCGGTCGACCCCAGCTGGGGTATCCCGTTCTTCCTGATCGGCTCCCACCACGCGGCCCAGGGCGATCTGGACCAGGCCGAGCTGGCCTTCTCCAATGCCACCCTGTTGTCGCCGGAGTTTCCTTTGGCAAGGTACCAGCTGGGGACATTGCAGTTCAGCGCGGGCCGGGCGGCAAGCGCATTGGTGAGCTGGCAGCCTTTGCTCTCTTTGCCTGACAGCGACCCGCTGCCTCATTTCGTTCGCGGTTACGCGGCGCTGGCCCAGGATGATTTTGAGAACGCCGTCAGGCACTATGAAGATGGCCTGCAGAGGAACACCGCGAATGAAGCCCTGTCCGGCGACATACGCAGGATCATCGCGCGGATCAGCGAATTGAGGCAGACAGCCCCTGGCTCAGCCCCGCCGCAGGCAACGGCCGAAGCCGAGTCCGAAGCCGAAGAAAACCATGTGCTGCTGTCAAACTACCAGCGCCATAGCCATCCGAATTGATGCCCGGCCCCACCTGAATTGATCCAATCGCATGCCCATCATCGATCCCTCCTCCCGCCTCGGGGCATTTTTTCGTTCCGGCGCCGCCGACCTGAACAAGCCGGCACCCGCCGAAGCGCCCGCGCCGGGAAAAACCACCGGGCTGCCGCCTGAGTCCAGCGGGAACACCAATCCCTTTCTCGATTCGCTGGCGCTGTTTGAGCCCAGAATCAAACAACAGCTGTTGCAGCGGGTTCGCTCGCTCTCAAAAGAAGACGCACGCCAGCCACGCAAGGTGTTTCAGCTGTTCATGGAATTTGTCCTCATGCAGGAATTCACCGGCGACACGGCGCAAAGCATGGACTGGAAGCGGCTGGCGGATCCGGTCATAGACCAGATGGAATCCGACCCGGAGCTGGCCCTGGCGATCCGGGAAGCGGCGCGCCACCTCGTCGATGCGGCGGCCGCCGTGCCAGGTGCCTGAAGCGCGCGTGGCCGGCCCCGTCCGGACAATTTCAGTCCGGTGACGAGCCCGCCGTGAAATCGGGAATGTTCACACCCGAAAGGTTCTTGCGGCTCGCAAGCAGCCGTTGCGCGAGTTTGCGGATGGCCGCCTGGTCTTTCACTTCCCCGTTGAGCAAGGCCTCGGCGTAGCGTCCCGACATATTGTTTTTGTCCAGGCCCATGGCGCGCTCCGCATGTTGCCTGGCCTGCTGTTTTTGCTGTTTGAGTGCGAGCACCACCGCCATGCCGCCATGGCTTTCGGCGAAGTTCCGGTCCATCTCAAGCGCCTTGGCGAAACTGGCCTGCGCGGCATCAAGGTCGTGGTCGAGCAACTCCGCCCAGCCCTGGCCGTGCCATGTCCCGATATGACCGGGCATGCCCTGCAGGGCACGCGCGAAATCCTGCCGGGCCAGCTTCAGGTCGCTTTTAAGCAAAAGCGCAAACGCCCGTCCCGACCATGCGCGGCCGTCCGAATGATTGCGCTGCAAAGCCTGGTCGGCCCAGGCGATGGCTTCATCGGCATTTCGCGCGCCCAGGGCCAAAGTGAGTTGCGTGACAAAGACTTCCGCAGGAGCGGCCTGCGCCCCCTGCGCTTGCCCCAATGCCAGGCTTGCCAGGCGCTGCGCACCCGCCGGGTCGCCGGCGTCTATGGCGATCAGGCTGGCGATGGCGGCGGAATCGGGATCCAGGCTTTGCACTTTTTCGGCCTCCCGGACCCAGTTGCAGGCGCGTTCCAGTTCAGCCGTGCGATGAAGGGACCGCAGCCACAGCTGCCGCAGCAGCCGGGCAGGCAGGGATGCGGCAAGCGCGTCGGCAAAACCTTCCATGTAGCCGGACAGTTCGGCGACGCAGTCGGCATACCGGCCCTGCCGGAATTCAATATAGGCAAGGTTGTGCAAAACCACGGCCCTGAACTCCGGTGGCGCCTGGTCGACGTGCTGCAAGGCTTTCAGCGCCGCCCTGGCTTGCGGATAAAGTTCCTGCGCAAGCAGCAGGTCGCCCTCTTTCAATTGCCATGACAGCGCATCGGCCTCGAGCGCTTTTCCATGCTGGAGGTGAAAAGCGGCGCGGTCCCACTGCCGGCATTGCAGTGCCGTCTCGAAAGCTTCGGCCAGCAACTGCGGATTGCCCGGATCGACCTTCAAATACCCTTCGAGACGGTCAAGGCGAGCAAGCGCGGCGGAGGCCGCGGCTGCATCTTCGGGGGAAAGAGCATTGTTCATCAATCACATCCTGTAAATCAATCGGTAGGCCGGCCTAGGCCAGCACGTCGCAACCTTGCCGTGTCAGGCCCTGCCTCAAACTTCGAAGCGCCTGGTGGTGGATCTGGGATACCCGGCTTCGCTTGACCCCCAGTATTTTTCCGATGTCCTCGAACGAGGTCTCCTGAAGGTAGTGGTAGCGGATGACTGTTCGCTCCTGCTCCGTGAGGCCTTTCAGCAGATCGGCAAGCGTTTGTTGTAGCCGCTGCAGTTCGGTTTTTTTGAAGTAAGTCACCTCGGCGGAGGCCTCGCTGGCTTCGGAATGAAACGACTCGGCGTCTATCATCCCGGTGCCCTCGAGCATGACACCCAGGGCCAGGCTCATGCCGACCTCGGCGAGAAAGGAAAACAGGAACTTCGGATCGTTCATCCTGGACGGAAGGTCGGCGCCTTCGCCTTTCGCCGCGGCGGGGTCCAGCTTTTCGAGCGCGGCCGCCTTGGCCGCGCCCAGGCGTTCGCGGCGCAACTCACCCTGGATGGCAATCTGCTGGTTTTTTTCCGTCAGCCGGGCAAGCCCGTTCAGGATGGAGCCCTGCATTCTGCGGGCGGCAAAAGTCCTGAACTGCGCCCCCAGCGAGGGCTCATAACGGTCAAAGGATTCGAGTAACCCGACATTGGCCAATTGCAGGTAGTCGTCAAACTCCACCTCGTCGTGTGTGCGACGCGCGTAAAAAGTCGCCGCGACGATGCGCGCGTAAGGCAAATGCAGGGACAGAAGCTTCTCGCGGGCCGCGGGCTCGCGCCGGTCTATCCATGCCCGCCACAGCGCCAGCTCGTCATTTCCCAGGCCCGCGGGCGGCGCGGACAGGGTGGGCTGGTTGTGGGCAGTCTTCGGCATGGTAGACACGGGACTCAGTGAAAACTACCAACCAGCGCCTTGAGCACAAGGCTCCATCCATCGACCAGGATGAACATCAATATCTTGATGGGCAGGGCGATGGTGGTGGGCGGCATCATCATCATGCCCAGGGCCATCAGGATGCTGGACACGATGAGGTCGATCAGCAAAAAGGGCAGGAAGATCACAAAACCGATCTGGAAGGCCGCGCGCAGTTCGGACAGCATGAAGGCGGGAATGAGCTGGACGTTGCTGATGTCGTCCATGGACTGCGGAACCGGCGCCTTCGACAATTCCACCATCAGCGCCAGGTCGGCTTCACGCGTCTGCCGCACCATGAATTCACGCAGGGGGCCAACACCTTTGCCGTAGCTTTGCTCCATGCCGATACGCCCCGCCATGAAGGGCTCGAAGGCCTCCACATTGATCTTTTGCAGGACCGGCGACATGGTGAACATCGTGAGGAATAAAGCCAGGCCGATCAAGGCGGTGTTGGGCGGCGTCTCGGGCATGCCGATGGCGTGGCGCAGCATGGACAGCACGATGATGATGCGCAGGAAACTCGTCAGGCACACCAGCATCGCCGGCAGTATCGCCAGAACCGTCAGGCCGAGCACGACGCGCAGTGCTTGCGAGGTTTCCGTTGCGGGCGTTTTGCTTGCTGCGGCGGGCGCGGGCGCGCGCGGTCGGGCGGCCGCCGCTGCGGGCGACTGCACCGCGGACAGCGCGGGGCTGGCCTTGAGCTGGACCGAAGGCTCGCCGGCGGAATCCCGGGCGCCCAGCGCTTCAGCACTGACAGCGCTTTCCACGACCGGCTCGGTTGTTTGCGCGCTCACCGATGCCCAGCAGCACAGCATGCCAACCAGAACGCCGGCGACCCAACGCCGCAGCAAGGCCGTGACAGATGAACGCGTCATGGCTTGTCCTCCGCCTCGGGCAATTCAGGCACCGCGCGCTCGGACAGCAAGGTCATGGTCTGGTCCGCGCAACCGATCAACAGGCGGCGGCCCCGCCATTCGATTTCGTGAACACTGTGCCTGGGCGACAGGCGCGTGCTGCCGTGAAGCAGAAGGTTTTTTTTGGACGACGTAGCACCCCACCAGCGCAACCCCCGTCCTGCGCTTGCGGCACTTTCGGCGCCGGAAGCCAGCGCGCGCTTGCGCCATGCCCAAAACCCCAAACCCGCAAGGCCGAGCAACAAAGCCAGGACAACGGCGGCCAGGGAGGGGCTCGCATCGCCGGAAGCGGATGCGGAGTCCTGTTTGAAAGGAATCGTCCTGGGCAGAACGACAGGGGCGCTCGCGATGGACGCGGGAGGGCTTGCAGCAGCGGGTGCTGCCGCGTTCTGGGCGTACGCGGCTGCATGGCCGAACAACAGGCACGCCGCCATCATCTGCAGGATGCGCAAAAAAAACGACCGCCGGGCCGGCGCACCTGGTGCGCGACCTTGAGCTTTCGGCAACAACACACCGGCAAGCCTCATGGCTTGGTGTCGGGCGACAGGCCGCCTTGAATATCCAGCGGCAGCGGCAGTTCCGTGATTCGGACCGCGAAACGATCATCGAGCGCCACCAGCTGCCCACGGGCAACCACCTGGCCCTCCAGCAGCAGGTCCACGGGTTCCCCCACGGTCCGGTCCAGCACCAGCAACTGGTTTTTGGAGGCGGACATCAGTTCACCGACAGTCAGCGTCGCCGACCCCAGGTAGACCTGGAGCGTGGCTTTCACCTGGTGGAGGGGATGGGCTGCCTTGCCTTCGGGCCGCCACGCGTTTTTCTCGGCAGGCGTTCCTTCAGGCTGCTGGCGCCGGTCATTCGCCGGCGCGTGGGGGAATGCAATCGGGCGGACCGTGAGCGCCGAAACCTCGGGCTTGTCGGAATCGGCCCCCGGATAGGCGGGGGTTTGGGGAGGTGGATTCATCATTTTTCCAAGGACTGTATTCACGTTGGGTCTCAGGTTAGGGTTGCGTGCCGGCGAGTTCCAGCGATTTAAAACCGTTTGTCTGTGTCATCCAGGCATGGGCCACTTTTTCGCGGTTTTCAGAGAAGAGCTGAGAAGGCTGGTCCAGCGGGTGCTCAAGCGCAATGACATCGCCGACCCGCAGGTTCTGGAGCTCGCCGAGCGACAGGGTACAGGGGTGCAAATACGCATCAAGCGCCAGCGTGCGTTGGCCCAAGGCGGCATCGACGCGGACCAGATCGGTTTGCGGCAAGGGTTTGGGGGCGCCTGGTTTTGCCTCGCCGGCGTTGGCAAGGATGGCATCGACACCGGCAGCCTCCAGCGCCACAGTCCACCGAAGGCCCGCAACCTGAAACTCGACCAACAAAACACCGGAAAATTCCTCGGGCCTGGGCCAGTCGGCCACCCGGACCTTGATCTCAGCCGGCACCGCAGTGACTGCCTGGCGCGGCGTACACGCAACGGCCCACTGCCGCCAGAAATCCTGCCACATGGCCAGTGCCATCTCCGCGGCCATGGACCCGGGCGCCGGAGCGGGTTCCGGCAACTGGCGCTCGTCCGCCGTACCCCAGAGGTATGCGGCAAAGCGCTCCAGGGCAAAGCCAGGCACCGCCCCGCCGTCATTCACGCGCCAGCGCAGATTCGGCAAGCCGGCACCGTGGCCGCCAAACTCGCAAACCATCCATGGTTGATTCCAGGCGCCGGCACAGGCCGGATCAAGGGCATCGGAGACCCGAACTTGAAGAGCCCCGGTTTCCGCGTGCGCGCCGCACCAGTCCCAGGCGCCTTGCCACCGTAAAAGTCCCGCCGACATGACGGCGCCCACGCGCTCGCGCTGGGCGGCTGAAAACACCCTGAGCTCGCGCAGCCTCGAAGCGGCATCTGCCTCGGCAATCAGGGCGGTCCCCGCCACGTTCGCATCAACCATCGCCATCATTTGCCTTTCAGCGCAAACAGTTCCTGCAGCATTTCGTTGGAAGTCGAGATCACCTGGGAACTGGCCTGAAAGCCTCGCTGCATGATCACCAGGTCGCTGAACTCCTGCGAGAGGTCCACGTTGGCGATCTCCACGGACGAGGAGCGTATCGAGCCGAAGCCGCCCTCCTCCGCGGTGCCTGTGCTCCAGTGTTCCGGATCCAGCGCGCTGAACTGGTTGTTGCCCACCGTGCCCACCGCATCCAGCGAATCGAAGCGGCCCAGGGCCAGACGCGTGCTCTTGACGCTCTGGCTGTTCGAGTAGCCCAGCACCAGGGTCCCCGTGGAATCAAAACTGGCCTGGGTCAAGGCGCCCGGCGTGACGCCGTCCTGCGAGGACATGGCCAGTGTCGAGAGGTTGCCCGCGGCAAAGGACGTCACGTCGGTGCTGAAGTCCAGCACCAGCGGCATCGCCTTGGCCCCGGCGGGCGTGTACGTCATGCTGAGTTTGGCGGTTGCGGCGGTGGGCTTGCCGTCAAAAAAGATGATCTGGCGGGTCGCGAGCACCGCCGTTCCCTCGAGCAACTCAACCTTCCAGCTTCCCGGGGTCGTCGCGTCCGTGTTGGTGAACTTGACGTTCAGGGTATGCGCGCCGCCCAGCGCATCGATGACACGCACGCCGCCCACGGTCTGGTCGGTGACGGTGCTGGAGAGGTTGCCGCTGAACTTGACGGTCGCGGTGGCCTTTCCCGCATTGGTGTCCAGTCCGGAGAGGCTGATTTCGGTGAGCCCCCCGTCGGCGGAACGGCCCATGACCTTGGCGTTGTCCGCCTGATTCACCAGCACGCCGGCGCCATTGAATTTGAACTGGCCGGCCCGCGTGTAAGTGATGTGTCCTTCCTCGTCCCTGAGGATGAACAGTCCCTGGCCGTCGATCGCCATGTCCAGCGGGTTGTCGGTTTGCCGGATTTCCCCCTGCTTGAACGACAGCACCGTCGATCCCGCATTCAGGCCATAGCCCAGGCCGCCATAGCTGCCAGAGCCGCTGTTGCTGGCCAGGTTGCTGTTGGAATAAAAGAGGTCGGAAAACTGCAGGCTGGAGCCCTTGAAGCCGGGGGTATTGAGGTTGGCCGTGTTGTTCGCGATCACCCGCAAACCTTTGGAATAGCCCAGCAGGCCGGTCATTCCGACATAGATCGAGTCAAGCATTGTGTTCTCCGGTTGTGCCGTGCATGTCCGGCGTTAGCGCACCGCAATAATCTGGCTGATGCTGACGCCGTCGATCACCGCCCCTGAGGCGGTTTTCACGCTGAGGGAAGGCGCGCTTCCCTGCAAGGACAGCGCCGTGACGGTGCCCGTCAGCGTGCCCGAGGCGGTCGTGGCGTCGACGGTGCGACCGATCAGCCCCACCGACTGCAAAGCCGCCTGGTTGTTGATCAGGGTCTCGATTTTGGTATTGAGCTGCTGGGTCTGCTCGACGCTGGTGAACTGGGCGATCTGGGCCATGAACTCCTGGTTGTCCATGGGCTTGAGCGGATCCTGGTAGGAAAGCTGGGTCAACAGCACTTTCAGGAAGTCCTGGAGCCCGAGGCTGCTGGCCTGCAAATTGGACGAGGAACTGCTTTGCGAGGGGCTGATCGCGGAGATGGTCATGGAAACTCCTTGGACTGGGTGAAATAGGAAAACCGTGAAACGGGAAAGGAAGAAGCGTCAAACACAGTCTTGCCATTGCAGACCAGCTTGGTAAGCCTGCTTCGCTGCTCCTCAAGACAGGCCCGGATCTGGGGCAGAAGTTGCGCCACCTGCGCTTGTGCGGCATCGGCCTGGGCATCGATGCCCAGCCACACGGTGACCTCCGGCCCATGCCATTCGGCATGCAGGCGTATCGCCTGCGGGTTCGTGTCGGGTTCCTCGCTGTGCGGGGATGGTGGCGCCGGCGCATCAAGCGCCTCCGCCGCGAGTTCGCCGGCATCCGTGGGAGGCTTGAGGCCCATCACCTTCAGGCGCGATGCGCCCGCCAGCGCAAGCGCCAGGCCGGCAAGACGTATGTCCATGACAGGCAGGCGGCCGGTTTCGGGCCTGGGCGGGCAGGCAACGGCCAAGGCCGGAGCCGGCATTGCAAGCGGACGTCGCAACATCGCATTGGGGTTTGCGGGCGCCTGTCCCGTCATTCTGTCCGCCTTCGCCTCATCGCCAGGCGATACCGGATGCGGCCGGCCTGGATTCAGGGGAGCCCGGCCGGCCGTGCCTTCGGGCCGACCATCGGCTGGCGCTGCGGCCTGCCCCGGTTTGAACCAGCTGTGCCGCTGCGCTTGCTCCATTTCACGCTTCCAGGCGCCAGCGGATTGCTGCTGGTCGCCGGAGGCGGCCTTGGACGTCGGGCGCAGCCCGCTCGGGTCTTCGCGCAACGGAAACAGGGGGAAACTCATGCGCCGCCTCCCGGTTCGGCCGGCGGGCTTGCCGGCGCCTTGTTGAAGGCCTCGCGCACCATCCAGTCCCGGTCGGCTTCAGTCGCATGGCGCTGCGACTGCTCGCGCACATAAATATCAATGGCTCCCGATTCGTGGGACCGCAGGCCTTCAAGCCGGGCCTCGGCGGCACGGCATAGCCGCAGCACCTCCACGCGCGTCTTGTCGAGCGCCGCCAGCTGGGCCTGGAGCGTTTTTATCGACGCCTGCAGCTGGGCAAGGTAAAGCAGCCCGGCCTGGTGCCTGGAGGAGTCCAGACGCGCCTGCAGTTGCCGCCCCAGTTTCTCGCACGCCTGCCGGTGCAGGCTTTCCGTGGCATCCAGTTCGGCACGCACGGATGCCAGCTGATGCTGTACCTCGGCGAGTTTTCTGTTCAATGCATCAAGCTCCCATTGGGCCCGCCTGGCCAGGGACTCCAGCGGATATTTGAATCCGCGCAGGTCGCCTTTTCCGGAATTCCTGTTGCCCGGCGGGTTCATCGCGGGCCTCCTGTTTTTGCGCCCGAGGCTGCGGCCGGAAGCGCCGCGGCTTCCGCCATGCAGGCGCGCAATTGCTCCAGCGCGCGAGGGCGGTCAAAGCCGCCTTCGCGCTGCGTCATCCATTCCTTGAGCACCGTGTCGCGCCGCAATGCCTGGTCCAGCAAGGGATTGGTCCCGGCTTCGTAGGCGCCTATTTCCACCATCTGCCGGTTGCGCTCCACCAGAGAGATATGCCGGGTCACGCGATTGACCAGTTCACGTTCGGCGCTGTCCGTCAGGTCCGTGCGCAGGCGGCTGGTGCTTTGCAGGACATCAATGGCGGGATACTGGCCGGTGTGGGCCAGCGCGCGTGACAGCACGATGTGCCCGTCCAGGATGGCGCGCAAATTGTCCGAGATGGGTTCGTTGAAATCGTCGCCTTCAACCAAAACCGTGAGAAGGGCCGTGATGGAACCGCCGCTGTCGGAGGTGCCGAAGCGTTCGCACAGTTGCGGCAGCTCGGCAAATACCGAGGGTGTATAGCCGCGGGCCGTGGGCGGCTCGCCCGCCGAGAGCCCGACTTCACGGCGGGCCATCGCAAGCCTTGTGACCGAGTCCATGGTGAGCAGGACCTGCTGCCCCTGCTCCCTGAAGTATTCGGCGATGGCGACTGCCGCATGGGCGGCACGGATCCGGGCCAGCGCGGGCTGGTCCGCGGTGGCCACGACGACGACGGAGCGGCGCAGGCCCTCGGGGCCCAGCTGCTTGTCGATGAAGTCCCGCACTTCCCGCCCCCGCTCGCCGATCAGTGCGATGACATTGATATCGGCTTTGACATGGCGCGCGATCATGCCGAGCAAGGTGCTTTTGCCGACCCCGCTTCCCGCGAAGATGCCGACCCGCTGGCCCTGGCCAAGCGTCAACAGGCCATCGATCGCCCGGATGCCGGTCTCGATGATGCGAGCCACCGGAGGGCGCTTCATGGGGTTGACGGGCGCGCCGTGCAAAGGGACGCTGCGCACCGTGGCCGGCCGCGCGCCGCCATCCAGGGCTTCGCCGAAACCGTCGATGACGCGTCCAATCTGGGCCGGCCCCACGCCGAACATCGATGCCCGGCCGAGCGCGACCACCTCGGCGCCGGCGCTGACGCCCTGCAGCGAGCCGTAGGGCAGCAGCGTGACATGGCCGGCATGCAAGCCGACCACCTCGGCAAGGACGCCGGCATCTTCCGCAGGCGGGCCGCTTGCGGAGTCCCGCGCCGATGGGCTGTGCGCCGCCAGGCGCGGACGAATCCGGCACAACTCGCCGACCGTGGCGTCCGGCCCCTGCGCCTGGATGGCCAAGCCCTGGACCTGGCGCACCCAGCCTACCCGCCTCATCAGGTCCCGTTCCCGGAGCGCCTGCGAATAAGCGCCCAGCCCTGGGCCGGGGTGCGGGGCAATGTTTGCCGGATCGGACCTCATGCGGTCCCCTCCGCGCGGCGTGTTGTCCGGGTCTGCAGCAGCACAGACTTAAAGGCCTCGACCTGCACCTCGAGGCGGGCATCGAGCGCACCCTCGGGCGAACGCAACATGCAGCCGCCCACGGCAAGCTCCGCGTTGGCCACCCAGCGGATCGCGTGATGCGCCTGCGCGGCGTATCGGGCCGCCAGTTCGTTGTCCCCGTCAAGCCACTTCAGGTCTTCCGGGTGGACATGGATTTCGAGCGCGGCCTTGCCCCGCCAGTGGGCCAGCGCGTTCATGACGGCCGACCTCACCATGTCCGGCGTTGTCGCCGTTTCGCCCAGTACCCGGCAGAATGCCTCAAAAGCGAGCGCCACCATGTCGTCCTCGGCACCTTCCAGAAAGCCGGCTTTCTCCTGCGCCAGCGCCTGGGCCATGTGGTGTATTTTTTCCAGGGCTTCGGCCAGCTTCTGCTGGCCGGCTTGATCTCTTTCCAAGGCCGCGCGGTGATCCGTTTCGGAACGCTCCAGGGCCTGTTTGAGGCCCGCCTCATAGCCGTCTTTTTCGCCTTGGGCCCGGCCGGCTTCATAGCCGGCGGCGCGCGCTTCCTGCCGGGCCTGTTCACGGAGCGCATCGGCGTCAAGGGACATCGGGCCGGCTGGCGCAGGCGCCGGCTTCCCGGAGCCCGCAACTTGCAGCGGCAGGACCGCGGGCACGCGCGGCGCTCCGCGCAACTCCAGCGGCGCGCCCTCCGCAACCCCCCTGACGACAAAGCTATCGGTGTTCATCCGCGGGCCTTGATGGGTGCAACGATGCTGGACCAGAATCGACGACGCTCCCGCCACCAGCGCTCAAAACCACCGGACTGGCCGCGGGCCTCGCTTCGCGAAGGCGCGCAGGCCTGGGCGTTCTGGTAACGCTCAAACAGGCGCCGCAGCAGCGCAAGCTGCAGTTCGGCGGCCTGCGCATTGCCAACCCCGGCGCTGAGCCCCAGGCTGTCGAGCTGCAGCCGTAGCGACAGCCGCCTGTGCGTCTCCAGCGCCGCCAGCAGGGAATCGGCCCACGGCCAGGGTTTCATGGAGAGCAGGAACGCCAGCAGCGCGACCGGTTCCGTTTTCAGGATGGGAAGCAACAGCTCCGCGCGCGCGCCATCGAGCTCGCGCTTGACGGCCTCCAGGGACAGCTCACCGGCACCGGCTTTGCCCGCAAGGGCGGGTTCCCGGGGTGCCTCACGGCTTGGGTGCAAGGCCTCCAGAAGGGCGGGATCGGAAGGCAAGCCCAGACTACGCAACTCCTCCAACAGGGATTGCAGCTCGGCCGCCTCGATGGCCGGAAGCTGCCGCAGCAGCCATGCGGCATCCTGCGGCGCCATCGCATGCAATGTCAGCGCGGCCTGCCGCACGGGGGAGGAAATTTCGAGGTTCACGATTTCAGTCCGGTGGGCGGTGACTCTTGCTGCATCCAGGCGCGGACCTGGTGCAAAGCTGCTTGCCTCTGCTCCTCGCTCATCGCGGGGGCCGCAGCCCTCTTCCTGTTCAGCAGGAGCCAAACCAGGCCGCCCAACACGGCGAGCAACAGACCCGCGATGACTACGACGGGCGCAGGCATGTCGCCCTGCGCAGCAGCGGATGCGCCCGCGGCGCGGGGCGTGTCGCCGGCCGCATCGGGAATCGCCGGTAGGGGCATGGCGCCATTCTTCAGGCTCTGGACAACCACCGTGTCGCCGCGTTCGATCGAAGCGCCCACCGCCGCGGCAATGACTTTTCGCGTCTGTTCCTCGTCGCCGGCATCCAGGGCTTTGCGAACGACAGCGACCACCTGAATGCGGCGGATCGAGCCCGGCTGGCTGACCACCTGCTCGACCCTTCGCCCCGCCTGGTATTCCACCTCCCGCTGGGTACTGCCGTTCGCGCTGGTGCCGGGGCGCGCATCCAGCGGCGCAACCCCGGTATCGCGCACGGACTCGCGCTCGCGCACCATGACTCCGGCGGGAGGCTTGTTGTCCCGTCCGGGCGCCGCGATGACTTCTTCGGTGGTGGTGCGAATCTGGTCCATGTTCAGCAGCACGTCCACGCTGGCGATCGCCTGGCCGGCGCCGAAGCTCTGGTCCAGCACCAGGGCCGCCTTGCGGGCCAGGTAGTCTTCAGTTTCTTTTTTGAGGTCGAGCCGGGCCGAGCTGTTGGCGGGCGCCGCGCCGGTTTCGGCGTTGGCGGTCACGCGGCTCAGTGCAACGCCCTGGTGATTGACGACGGCGACGTCGGCCAGGGTCATTCCCGGGGTCGCGGAAGCGACCAGGTGCTGGATACCGAAGACCTGTTCGGGCCGAAGGTTCTGGCCCTGCTTGAGCGTCAGGGTGATGGCAGCCTTGGGTTTGCTGCTCGCCTGCTTGAACAGGCCCTGCTCCGGAAGCGCCAGGTGGACACGCACCTCGCTGACCTCGGCCAGCGACAGGATGGTGCGCGTCAACTCGCCCTGCAGCGCCCGCTGGTAGTTGATCTTCTGGGCAAACTCGGTCATGCCGAAATCGGTGTTGTTGAACAGTTCGAACCCTACGACACCCTGCAAGGGAATTTCCTTGCCCATCAGCTTGATCCGCGTTGCATGCACCTGCGCCTTATCGACAAGAATGGTCGAGCCCCCATCGCCGAGGCGGTAGGGCACTTTTTGCTTGTCGAGCTCCGCCGTCATGGCGAGAGCGTCCTGGGGCTTGAGGTCGGTGAACAGCACCTGGTATTCCACCCTGAAAGCCCACCACGCAAAAAAGACCACAGCACCCAGGAACAGCACCAGCCCGCCCACCAGGAACGCACGAGCCGGCCGGGCGAGCCCTTTCCAGAAATCGATCATTGCTTCAGCTTTCTTCTTTAAATCAGGTTTGTGCGGGAATCGGGCTATATCTGCATCTTCATGACGTCCTGGTACGCCTCAAGCAGGCGGTTGCGGACTTGCATCATCAGCTGGAAGGCAATCCGGCTTTCTTCCATGCGGACCATGACCTGGTGCAGGTTCTGGACATCGCCCACGGCCAGCGCCTGGAGGTCGCCCTGAGTCGCGAGCAGCTGTTCGTTGACCTGCTGCAGGCCCTGGGTCACCATGGCGCCGAAAGAGCCCGCACCCTGCAGGTTCTCATTCACGGGCTGAAGCTGGGGAAGGCTGAGGCTTGTTGCCGCGGCAAGCGGCGCAATCATTTCGGTGCTCATGATGCGCCTCCGATCTCGAGCGCCTTCAGGGCCATGGTGCGCGCCGCATTCATCGCCGCGACGTTGGCCTCATAGGAACGCATGGCGCTCATCAGGGTCACCATCTCGGTCGCGCTGTCCACGCCGGTATAAGCCACAAAACCTTTGTCATTGGCCAGTGGATGGCCCGGCTCATAGACCATGCGCGGCGGCAAATCAGTCGGCTCGACCGATACCACGGCCGGCCCGCCGGCCTGGCCCGTGCCGCCCACGCCCCGGCTGAAAAGATCGGCGAACGCCGGCGAACCGGATGCCGCCATCGCGGCGGCCCGGGCCACCACACGCAGCGGCCGGTACTGGGGCCCTTCCCCGCCTTGAACGGTATTGGCGTTGGCCAGGTTAAGCGAGGCCACGTCGGCGCGCGTGCGCTCCAGGCTCATGCCGGCGGCGCTGATGGCAAAGGAATCGGAATAGTCCATAAGTGCAGGTCCAGTCAGTGGATGATCGATCGGTCGAGCTATTTCTTGCCTTCCGTCGCTGCCGACGAAAGCATGGCGAGGTGGCGCGAAAGGCCTTTGACAAGCGCCTGGTACTGGACCGCGTTGCGGGCCATGTTCCCGACCTCAACGTCCAGCTCCACACGCGCCGGCTGGCCGTCGCTGCGAAGCACGGGTTGCTGGCGGGATTTCATGTCGCCCAGCGCCGCCGCGTCGAGCCGCCCATGCTCGCGCAAGGTCCGGCGCGCCTGCTCAAGCTGGCTTTCAAAGTCCAGGGCTTGCGGCACATAAGCTTCGGTATTGGCGTTGGCAATGTTGTTGGCAATGACTTGTTGCCTGGCCGCGGCTGCGTCCAGCGCGAGTGACAGCGCTGCCGTCGTGATGGATTCAATGCTGTTTGACATGGGATGTGCCTTGGCGTGACGTGGGTGAATGGCGAAGCTATTGGACAACGAGTTCCGCATGCAAGGCGCCGGCTGACTTGATGGCACGCAGGATGGAGATGATGTCGCGGGTGTTGGTCTTGAGCTTGGCGAGCGACTGGACCAGGTCGGCCACCGTCGTCTGGCCGGCCACAAAGCCCGGGCTGTTGCGCTCATCGACGTCGATCCGGGTGTTGCTGACCAGGGCGGTGCGCACGCCCGGCCCGGCCTCCCCGATGAAGAAAGGCTGCGAGACGCTGTTTTGTTCAGTAATGGCGATCTTCAGGTCGCCGTGGGTGATGGCCACCTTGGCGATGCGCACATCCCCGCCGGCGACGACGGTACCCGTGCGCTCGTTGATCACCACCTTGGCGCGCCGGTCAGGCTCGACCGTGACGGACTCCAGGCGCGACAGGAAGGCCACGAGGCTCGCGCGCTGGTTTTGCGGCACTTCGATGTCGATGCCCGAAGCATCGCGTGCCTGGGCCAGGTTGGCGCCCAACTGGGTATTGATGGCCAATGCGATCCGGTTGGCCGTTGTGTAGTCCGGCTCGGCAAGCAGAAAAGTGACGCTGGGGACGGTGCTGGCGACGGACCCAGGCTCTGCGGGAGCGCTGGCGGTGCCGACCTCGACGGTTGCACCGTTGGGAACGGCCCCTACCGTGGGGTGGTTCTTTTGCAGCACATTGCCATTGGAGTCATAGCGATAACCCCCTACCGACAGCTGGCCCTGCGCCAATGCGTAGACACGGCCGTTGGCTGCTTTCAAGGGCACCTGCAACAAGCTGCCGCCGACCAGGCTGCGCGCGTCGCCCGTCGAGGACACCGTGACATCCAGGGTATCGCCTGGACGGGCAAAGCTCGGCAGCGAGGCACTGACCATGACTACCGCCACGTTGCGGCTTTGGATCTGCTCGGGCGGCACGCTGAGGTTGAACTGGGACATCGCATTGGACAAGGCCTGGCGCGTGGCCCGGTTGGTCGGCGAATCGCCCGTCCCGGCCAAGCCCGTCACGATGCCGGTGCCCGTCAATGCGTTGTCGCGCCATCCCTGGAGCTTGCCGAGATCCTTGATGCGTATGGGGCCGGTCTGGCCGTGCGAATCCGGCGCAGCCAGGCTGAACATGCAGCACAACAGCAGCGCCGCAAAAGCATGAAAGCGGGAAGCGAACCGGCCTGCCGGTTTCGGGAGTGAAGTGAGCAGCATTTTCAGAATCCCGTCCAGTCGAGCAACTTGCGCCACCAGGGTCGCTGGTTGCGTTCGGCGATATCGCCTTCGCCCACATAGGTGATCTTTGCGTCGGCCAGCCTGGTGGAAAGAACGATGTTGCCGTCGGACACATCCACGGGCCTGACGCGCCCTTCGAGCGTGACGCGTTGCGGCTCCTGGTTGACCGTCAGCGTCTGCTCACCCATCACCGCGAGGTCGCCGTTGGGCAACACCTCACGGACCGTCACCGACAGCGTGACCAGCAGGCGGTTGGCGCGCTGGGTGCGGCCCCCGCCGTCAAAATCGCCGGCCACATTGGCGCTGGTCTGGGCCTTGGTGTCGCCGCGGTGGCTCAAGTCCGCCGACAGGCTGTTTTTTCGGCGGGTATCCGTGTCCGCACTGCTGCTGGCGCTGGAGTTTTCGAAGACCTGGACCGTCAGGACATCCCCCGCACGAAAGGCCTTGTTATCGGCCGTATAGGGACGATAAGTTTTTTCGTCGTAAAGACTGACGCCCTGGGCCTGCGACAGGCCGGCCCAGGCACACAGCAGCAGCCCCAGTACGGCAAGGCGCACGGCACCGGGACTCCTGGGCAGGCCATTGCCTGTTTTGAAAATGCGAAAAATCATGGGTACATCTCCACACGGCCCGGGCCGGCGACTCGAACCAGCAAACTGGCAACAGCATTGGCGGGTTTGACTTGAACCATCTGGCCTGCACGGCCGTCCTGCAACACTTCGGCGCGGCTTTGCACATTCAAGCCGGCCTGGCGCGCCTCGAGCACGGCCCAGCTCCCGCGGACAACGTCGGGAATGGTTTCGGTATGAGCCGCCGTCAAGGTCTCACCGGCGCGGATCGGGCGGCGCAAACGCTGGCCATCCGAAAAGTTGCGCGTCGGGTTCTTCCGGGAAGCTGCAGTACTCGCCATGTTTTGTTCGCGCACCTCCACGTCACCCGCCAGAAGGGACGCGCCTGCCGGAATATCCCGGGCAGCTACGACGACCGGCCCATAGACCGCGACTTCAAAAACAACCGCCACCGACCGCTGGACCTTGCCGGCGGCGCCGACATCGACCCAGACCGTCATCCTGGGCGCCAGTGTTGCGGCACTCATGGGACGAGCCGTCAGTTCGACCGATTCATCGGCGACCGCAAGATCGTGCGGCACTGCCGCCGGCTGCAACTCAATGCGGGTACCGGTGGGCAATTGACCGGCCAGTTGCTGCCTGAGGGCCTGGTCCGCGCGGGCCACAATCTCGTCGCCCGGTATGTCGCGGCTACGCAGGCTGATGTCGGTATATGCCGCGCCCTGCCAGGTGATCTGCTCCCCTTGAAGACCCGCATGGCTCCGTATCCATCGCGCAAGGACATCCCGCTCCAGGACAAAAGACTGGCCGGCGCGCGGCGCGCGGCCCAGGGGCAAGTCCATCAGCCGCCGCAACAGTACCGGGTCCCGGCTGCCGAGGCTGGCAACGTCGCCCAGGCGCACATCGCTCCGGCCGACCTGGACATGGTCCGGCAGGCTGATGCGCGCCAGGCTTGCGTCTGCCTGGGCCTGAACAGGCTGCGCGGGAACCAGCAACAGCAGCGACAGGCACAGGCCCGCCACCGCGCCACCGCGCGACAGAATCCCGGAACAAAGAACAGGCATGCCCATGCTTCTACCGGCGCAGCGAGTTGACCATGCCGAGCATCTCGTCGGAGGCCTGCACAACCTTGACACTGGCCTCGTAAGCGCGCTGCGCGATCATGAGGTTCACCATTTCGTCGACCAGCTTGACGTTGGAGCCTTCCAGGAATCCCTGTGCCAGCCGGCCCAGGCCCTCTTCGCCCGGCTTGCCGACAACAGGGTCGCCGGCGGCCTCGGCGGGCCTGTAGAGGTTGTCCCCTTGGGCCAGCAAGGCCTGCGGATTTGAAAACCTCACCAGGTCGAGTTGCCCGATGTTCACGGGGGTGGCCTGGTTGGCCAGGCGCACGCGCACGGTGCCGTCCGGATCGATCAGCAAGGCCTGGGCGTTGTCGGGAACGCTCAGGCCGGGCTTGAGCGCATAGCCCGCCTGGGTCGCCAGCAATCCGTCCTTGTTGACCCGCAAGGTGCCGCCGCGCGCATAAGCCTGCGATCCGTCGGGCAGGGTCACCTCCATGAACCCATCGCCTTCAATCGCGACGTCGAAGGCGGACTCTGTCTTCTTGAGGTCGCCCATGTCGAAAAGCTTGGCCATGCCGCCGATGCCGACGCCCGCCCCCGCCCGGCTCACCGCATCGATCAAGCCGGCCGGCACGCCGGCATTGGCCGAAGCCAGCGGGGCGGCCGAGCGCGTGACAAGATCCGAAAAGGTCAGCCGCCCCTTCTTGAACCCTGTGGTGTTGACGTTGGCCAGGTTGTTGGCAATCGTGTCCACGTTCATCTGCTGGGCCTGCATTCCGGTCGCACCGATATAAAGCGCATCAAACATCAAAATTCCCCTGGTTGGCGTGTACTAAAACGGGCTCAGGCAAGATCGCCGAGCTTTCGGATGGCGGTCCCCATCATTTCGTCGTAACCCGTGGCGACCTTCTGCATGGACTCGAAATGCCGCATGGTCTGCATCAGCTGCACCATTTCCTGCATGGAGGAAACATTGGAGTTTTCAAGGAAACCCTGGCGCACCTGAATGTCCACGTCATTCATCATGCCGGCCGGGCTTTGCGAGGCGAGCAACCCGTCCCCGAGACGCTGCAGTGCCTTTGGCGTTTCAAACTGCATCACCTTGAGCTGGCCGACCGGCTCCTGCGCGGCGGAACGATTGCCGGCAAAGCCGGCTGCGCCGGACTTGGGCCCGTCAAAGACGTAACCCCGGGAATCAATCGACGGGTTGGGTGTCGTTAAAAAGATGGCGCCGCCTTTGCCCATCACGGGATAGCCCTGGGCGTTCACCAGCCGGCCCTGGCCATCCAGGTGAAAAGACCCTTGCCGGGTATAGGCCGGACCGGAATCGGTGGCGATCTCGAAAAAGCCGTCCCCGTCCAGCGCCAGGTCCAGGTTGTGCCCAGTGGACTTGAGCGTGCCGGGGCGAGTGTCTGTTTGCGTTTGCAGCGTACCGCCAGTCGCGTCCGCCGAGGCGGACAGCGCATCGAACTGGGAAGTGAAGGAGGCGCCAAGCTGTGAATAGGGGGTGGGCCGGACCGACACCACCTCCCGCTTGTAGCCCATGGTCAAGGCGTTGGCCAGGTTGGTACCGACTTTTTCAAGGCGGACGCTGTCCTGGTGCATGCTTTGCAAGGCGACGGCGAGGATATTGCTCATGTTTTGCTTTGATTGATTAAAAACTCACCACACCGTAGGACTTGAGTTCGATGTTGTGCGGAATCTCGGCCATGGACAGCACACGCAGGTGCGGCATCACGCGTTCGGACAGGGCGCGCACGTGCCTGCGGAGTTCGGGAGAACAAAGCAGCACCGGCAACAGGTTGCTCTTCATCATCTTTTCCGCCTGCTGCACCAGCTTGCCGATAAATTTCTCGGCCATTTGCGGCTCCAGAACGAATTGACCCGCGGCCTGGCCGGAACCCTCGGCGCGAGAGTTCTGCACGCTTTGGATGAAGCGGCTTTCAATGGCCGGATCCAGTGTGAGCACATGCAGCGCGTTGGCCTCGCCGAGCAAGCCCTGGCATATCGCGGAGCCCAGCCGGTGGCGCACCACCTCCGTCAGGTAGCCGGTTTCCTTGGATTGCCGCCCGGCATCCGCCAGGGTCTCCAGGATCGCCTCCATGTGCCGTATCGAAACCTTTTCCCTCAAGAGGTTTTGCAGCACCTTTTGCACGTCGCTGATAGAAAGAACCGTCGGCACGAGTTCTTCCACCAGGCCGGGCTGGTTCTGCCGCACCCGGGCCAGCAGGCGGTCGGTCTCGGCACGGGTCAGCAAAGTGGCGGATTCGCGCCGCAAGACCTCCGTCAGGTGCGTCATGAACACGCTGGAGGCGTCGACCAGCGTGAAGCGCGCGCGGGTCGCGGCATCCCGCTGGGACTCCTCTATCCAGATGGCCGGCAGGCCGTAGGTGGGATCTTTCGTGACTTCCCCGGCAATGGCCGTCACGTCACCCTGGGGGTGGATGGCAAGCAGCCGGTCCGCGCGAGCCTCGCCCTTGGCGCTCAGGGCCCCGTCAAGGTAAATCTCATAGCGGTCCGGCCCGAGGCGGGGTGCATCCTTGAAGCGTATGCGCGGCAGGACAAGCCCCAGTTCCTGCGCATGCTGCTGGCGAAAGGCGGCGATTCTTTCGAGGAAAGAGCCGCCCTTTTCGTTCACCAGCGGCACCCAGCGGGAACCCACCTGGACTTCTATGGGCTCAACCGCCAGGTGCGCATAGGGGTCGTCCTTGCCGCCAGCGCCGCCGGCCTCCGCCGGCTTGCCCTCCGGGCCCGCTTCCTGCGGTGCGGCAGCGGCACGTGAACCGCGATACGCCATCCAGGCGGCCAGCCCCGCAAGGCAAAGCAGTATGAGTGTGGGAATTGCCGGAATGCCGGGCAGCACCAACAAGCCGGCCAGGGCCGCGGCCACCAGCAGCAGTGTTTTAGGGAAGGAGGTGATCTGCCGCAAGGCCTCTTTGCTCAGGTGGGCGTCCGAGGCCGACCGGGTGACGATGATGCCGGTCCCCAATGCGATGACCAAAGCCGGCACCTGGGTCACGATTCCGTCGCCTATGGTCAGCAGGGTATAGGTCTTGAGCGCATCGCCCCATGGCAGGCCGCGCTGCATGATGCCGATCAGCAAGCCGCCCACGATGTTGATGAGCAATATCAGGATGCCCGCAATCGCATCGCCCTTGACGAACTTGCTTGCGCCGTCCATCGCGCCGTAAAAGGCCGCCTCTTTCTCGATATTCTTGCGGCGGCGCTGTGCTTCGGCCTGGTCGATGAAGCCCATGTTCAGGTCCGCGTCCACGCTCATCTGCGCACCGGGCATGCTGTCCAGCGTGAAACGGGCGGCCACTTCGGAGACGCGTTGGGCACCGCTGGTGATCACGACGTACTGGACCACGATCAGTATCAGGAAAATGATCAGGCCGATGACGTAGTTCCCGCCAACGACATAGGACCCCACGGCGGCGATCACCCGGCCGGCGTCACCGTCCGAGAGGATCAGGCGGGTGGCGGCGACATTCAGCGACAGCCGGAACAAGGTGGCGATCAGCAGCAGCGAGGGGAAAGTCGAAAATTCGACAGGCCGCGCCATATAGAACGTCAGCATCAGTATCAGGAACGCAAAGCTGAAATTCAACAGGATCAGGAAATCCAGCAAGGGGCTGGGGATGGGCGCAAACAGCACCACCAGGACGCCCAGCACCAGCAGCACCATGGCGATGTCGCTGTGCTTGGCCAGGAAACCTTGCAAGGCCTTCACGCGGCAGCCATCCCTTGCCGGCGTTCGCGCATGGCGAAGACCCAGACAATGATCCGGGCGACCTCGGCATACATGGCCTGAGGCACATGCTGCTCCACGGCGAGCTCGCGAAAGAGCCTGCGGGCCAACGCGGGGTTTTGCACGATGGGGATGTTGTTTTCGTTCGCTATTTTTCTCATGGCCCCCGCGACCTTGCCCGCGCCTTTGGCCACCATTTGCGGGGACGACATTTCCCCATGCCGATAACGCAGGGCCACCGCCACATGCGTCGGATTGGTCAACAGCACATCGGCATTTTTGGTGTTGCGCACCGTCAATGTCCGCTTCAGGGCTTCCCGGCGCAACTCCCTGAGCCGCGCGCGGATGCGGGGATCGCCTTCCCGGTTTTTCGATTCATCCTTGAGTTCCCTGCGGCTCATTTTCATTTTTTTGGAAAATTCGCGCCGCGTGTACATCCAGTCCACGGCGGCGATCATCGCCAGGATCAAGGCCATCTTCATGCTCAACGAAGCCGTGTCCTGCAACAAGGTGCGCAGGTATGCCAGGGGCGAAAGGCTGGCCACTCCGAAGAAATGCGGGGCCAGGCTTTTAAGCGCGAAGTAGGAGACACCGGCAAGAAGAACCAGCTTGACGCAAGCCCTGGCGGCATCAAACAAGGTGCGCATCGAAAACACTTTCTTGAAGCCATTGACCGGGTTGAGCCTGTCGAAATCCGCCTTGATGGGCTCCGTCGTAAACATCGGGCCCGTCTGCACCAGGTTGGCGAGCACCGCAGCGAGCATGATGGTGGCGAAAAAAGGCAGCAGCTGGCTCATCGCCCCCAAAGCCATCCGGGACGCCAGCGGCCAAAGCGCCCCGCCATCGGGGTCCAGCCCCGCCATGCGGAACAACAGGCTCTGGTCGAAGATGAACTGCTCCCTGACGCTGTCCCAGCCCTTCCAGGTCAGATAGGTGGCGGCCACCGTCCACACAAGCGCCGAAATGACTTCCGCGCTTTTGGCGACCTGCCCTTTTTCCTGCGCTTTGAGAAGCTTGTGAGGGGTCGCCGCCTCATTGCGATCCAGGTCTTGCTCATCGGCCATGGACGGCTCCCGGCGCAAGCGTGCCTGGTGAGGCATCCGTGGAGAGCACGGAGTCCCAGGTCGTGTAAATCCCCCGGTAAACCCGCGTCATGATGCCGCCTATGCCGGCAAACCACAGGGACAGCGTCACCAGCCCGACAATGATTTTCACGGGGATGCCGATGGCGAACATATTCATCTGGGGCAGGTTTCGCGCAACGACGCCAAGCGCCATCTCAACCATAAAGAGGCAAAAAACGACGGGCGCCACCAACGCGAATCCCAGCGTGAACAAAGCGCTCACTTGCGCGAACATGGCAGGCAGGCCATAGGCCGCGGACCATTGGGCCGCTACCGGGAAACGTTCAACGCTGAATGCGATGCCCCGCAGCAGGGCATGGTGGCCGGCCAGCAGGAAAAACAGCAGGACGGCAAAGGTGTTGAAGGCGGAGGTCAGCACGGGCACCTGCCGCCGGGTGACGGGGTCAAATACCTGCGCAATGCCGAACCCGATCTGGATGTCAAGAAGCCTCCCGGCAACGTCAAAGGCCGCGAACGCCAGCAGCACGCCGAGACCGAGCGTCGCACCCAAGGCAAGCTCCGCCAGGGCGGAAGTGAACATCGAAGCGTTATCAATGGCCTGGCTGCCTGCCGCCGGCGCAAAGCCCAGCGCAACGATGAACGACAGCGACAGCAGCATCAGCACCCGTACCGTCGTCGGGATTGGCATCGCGTAGAAAACCGGGGTCAGGATAAAGACGCCCGCCACCCGTATCGAAAGCAGGATCACCGCCTCCAGGGGCGGCAACGCCCATTTCTGGGAAGCCCAGGACCAACCGGCTCCAAGTTCGGCAATCACGCTTGGCGACCCGGGTTAGAACATGGCAGGAATGCCTGCCCACAGCTGGGTAAAGTAGGCGCTGAGCTTGCGCAGCATCCAGGGGCCGAACACGACAAGCGCGATGCCGGCGGTCATCAGCTTGGGCACAAACGTCAGGGACATCTCCTGCACCTGAGTTACCACCTGGACAATGCTGATCAGCAGGCCGGTGAGCATCGTAAATCCGAGAACCGGCAGGCACACCAGGAAGCCCATCCAGAAAAGGTCGGACATCATCTTCAAAGCCAGGTCAGCGTGCATTTTGTTGCGTGCTCTCGCACTTCCCATTCGTTATCGTTCGCTCGAGTCCCTCTGCATTCGGCGCGCCAATTTGTAGCCTCTTCACCGCAAGTGCGACGAAATGTTAATTGAAATATCTTGGCTGCACCGACGCGAAAAAAAAATATCGCGATGCGAGCGAATTTCCTCCTCCATTTGTAGGGGAGAGGAATCTGCGGCGGAAATTGCGAACCGCCGCAAAGCGCCAGCCTCGACCATTTGAAGAAGCTCGTCCGCTGAAAAATCGCATGCGGTTTTCCCAGACTGCATCCGGATTTCGACGCCCCAGGATCGGGGCGCAACAGGTCGCATGGGCGACACCATGTTGATTCGCCAATGAAAAAAGGCCGCTTACTGAACTTCAGTAAACGGCCTTGGTCGTTATGGTGGTGGAGCTGGGGGGATTTGAACCCCCGTCCGCAAGCCTTGTTCGGGCAGATCTACATGTTTAGCGGTCTGATTTAGGTCTCGCCACCTGTGTCGCGCAGTCGCACGCTACACAGGACGCCAGCACCCTATTTTCTCGCCCCGGGTTAAGGTACCCAGCCCGGAGCCAGCCGATGAAATTATCTTTACAGCCGGGA